>Ga0207645_10002199_pt1 | contig 15574 bp, 15 predicted proteins | sample KBSM53metaG_FD_184331 | JGI IMG/M metagenome (GOLD analysis project Ga0207645, IMG submission 184331) | Miscanthus rhizosphere microbial communities from Kellogg Biological Station, Michigan, USA - KBS M5-3 metaG (SPAdes) (version 2) | ecosystem: Host-associated > Plants > Roots > Rhizosphere >...
GCCAGTGGACATACGCCCTTTGTGCTCATCCCCGGACCTGAAGACTGGACATGTCCCCCGCAGCCGGGCGTGACCGCTGGACATGTCCTGCCGCGGCCGCACGATTGGCTGAAAACTGGACATGTCCCCAAGCGGGAACTGGTGAAAACCAACTCGTGAAGCCCGGCCTAGCGGAGCTCGGTGGCGCGGAGCCTGGACCGGCTCGTGACGCCCGGCTCGAAAGTAGCTGCCCGAAAGTCCGGCTCAGGAGGAGCGGTCCGGCGGCCGGGTCCCCCAAGGAGCCGGCCGCCGAACCAAACACTCCCACCCCCAAAGCTTGTCACAGGTTTGACAAAATTGTCACACGCCGCTCCGGGCCGTGCCGAGGCCCGTCGGTATTGTGGAATCCATGAATGACACGACGGCACCGCAGGATCCCGGGCACCGGAGCATATTCCTTGACAAGGCGCACCCCGCTGCCTGGCGCGCACTCAACGGGCTGGGCCTGAAAGCCAAGGAAGCCGCCACCGAGGCCGGGCTGGACGACACACTCATCGAGTTGCTCAATGTCCGCATTTCGCAGATCAACGGCTGCGCCTTTTGCCTGGACATGCACGTGGGCGATGCCGTCAAGAACGGCGAGTCGGCCCAGCGCCTGGCCGTCCTCCCCGCATGGCGCGACACCACTCTGTTCTCCGAAAAGGAACGCGCAGCCCTGACGCTGGCCGAGGCCATCACGACTATCTCTGATGCCCGTAGCCGCGACCACGAAGGCGCACAGGCCAGGCGGCACCTGACGGCCGAAGAATTTTCCGCCGTCAGTTGGCTGGCGATTACGATGAACGCGTTCAACCGGGTTTCCATCGTCAGCCAGCACCCGGTCCGCGACGCCCGCGGCTAACCCACCGTCCACTCCCGCCAGCCGCCCACACCAGAACAACCGGTCGGCGGACAGGTGTCCGCGGCTAAGGCGCCGGCGGTGCGCGGCTGGCTAAGCAATGAGCCGTAGCCACAACTGGCGTGCAGTCGTAAGCTCGAAAAGTGGGGCGGAGCCGCGGTCACCGAGGGAGCACTGCCATGAGGTGGGTCAGGCCGGGTCACCCGGAGTACGACGAAACACGAAGACTCTTCAACGCGATGATCGACCGCCATCCGGCCGTCATTGCCCCGTGCGCCGACCCGGAAGGGGTGGTCGAGGCGTTGGCGTACGCGCGGACACACGGCCTCGAAGTCGCCGTCCGGGCCGGCGGCCATTCCGTAGCCGGCATGTCCATGAACGACGGCGGCCTCGTGATCGACGTTCGTCCGATGAAATCCGTGCGGGTGGACCCGGAGGCCCGCACTGCCACGGTGGGCGCGGGCCTCACCTGCGGCGAGTTTGACCGCGCCACCCAGGAATACGGCCTCGCCATCACGGGCGGGCGGGTCTCCACGACCGGGCTCGCGGGTTTCACGCTCGGGGGCGGGTCCGGCTGGCTCGAGCGCGCCTTCGGCTTCGCCTGCGACGACCTCGTCTCCGTGGATCTGGTCACCGCCACCGGAGAGCAGGTGACGGCCAGCGCCCACGAGAATCCCGAACTCTTCTGGGCCCTGCACGGCGGCGGCGGGAACTTCGGCGTCGCCACCTCGTTTACGTTCGGCCTGCATCAGTTGGGGCCAAGCGTGCATGCCGGGGTGCTGATGTGGCCCGGGGACGCAGCCCCGGAACTCAGCCGCGGATACCGGGACCTGGCCTCCGCGGCTCCCAACGAAGAGTCCGCCACCCTCATCTACGGGATTGCACCGGCGGAACCCTTCGTGCCCGCGGCCATGGTGGGCAAGATGGCGGTGTACGTCGTGTATGTCTTCGCCGGGGATGCCGAGGAAGGCAAAGAACATGCCAAGGCATACCGGGAACTGGGCCCTGTTGTGGACCTGGTGGAAGATACCGGCTACGCAGACTTCCAGTGCTCCCTGGACGACCCGCCGGGCAAGTACAACTACTGGAGCGCCGACTATCACGACGATCTCTCCGACGACGCCCTGGACGTCATCATCGACTCGGCCCGGAACCTCCCGGGACCAAGCTCCCAGCAACTGATCGCCCATTGGGGCGGGGCGGTGAACGGGCCGGCCGCCGCGGCCACCCCGCTGCTGAACCGGACCGCCAACTGGGTGAGCCACCCGTTCGGCCTGGGCGACACCCCGCAGGGCGGGCAGGACGCGAAGGCATGGGTCAAACGCTTCCGCAAGGACATCTCCCCCTACGCGACCGGGGGCGTCTGGCTGAACTTCATCGGCGACGAAGGCCAGGCCCGGATCCGCGCGGCCTACGGCGACGAAAACTACAAGCGGCTGGCAGAAGTGAAACGCGAGTTTGATCCCGGGAACGTGTTCCGCGGCAACCAGAACATCCGACCCGCCGTCGCGGTGTGACCACGACGACGGTGGCCCCGCCGTCGCGGTGTGACCACGACGGCGGCGCCCGCCCGGCGCCGGCCCGGTGCCTGCAGTCCGGGCCGGGGTCGGGGTCGGGGTCGGGGCTAGACTGCCACCATGGCCGTCTACGTCGATCCGCCGCTCTGGCCTGCCCACGGAACCCACTTTTCCCACCTGGTCTCGGACACGTCGCTCGCGGAACTGCACGCCTTCGCCGCAGCCGCCGGCATCCCCGGGCGAGCGTTCGACGGCGACCACTACGACGTCGCCGAGGCCCGGTACGAGGCCCTGGTGGCGGCCGGCGCCATTCCTGTGGAGGGCCGGGTCCTCGTCCGAAAGCTGATCGCCAGCGGGTTGCGGATCCCGGCCCGACGGCGCGGCAAGGCCCTCCGGGTCCCGCTCCTGAACCGCTGGAACGAGGCGTTGCCGGGCCACGACGCCCTCTTCCTGGACCTGCTGGACCGCTGGGGCGAGGAACACCGGAAGTACCACGGCCGCACCCATCTGCTGGCGGTGCTGGAGGCCCTGGACCTGCTGTGCGATCCGGCCGATCCGCCCCGCACCGTGCTGCTGGCCGCCTGGTTCCACGACGCCGTCTACCGCGGCGTGGCAGGCCAGGACGAGGAAGAGTCGGCGCGGCTGGCCGACGACCGGCTCCGGCATGCCGGTCTCCCGGCCGCCGAGGTGGACGAAGTGGTGCGCCTGGTGCTGCTGACGGCCGACCACTGTCCGGAGCCCGGCGACGGCGACGGCGCCCTGCTCAGCGACGCCGACCTCTCCGTCCTCGGCGGCGAACCGGAGGCCTACGCCCGCTACCTCGCCGCCGTCAGGGAAGATTTCGCCCACATCGGCGACGCCGACTTCGCCGCCGGCCGCGCCGCCGTCGTCCGCCGGCTGCTCCAGCTCGATCCGCTCTTCCACACCGACCGTGGCCGGACACTGTGGCTGGACGCGGCCCGCCGGAACCTGCAGGGCGAACTCGCGTGAGCGGTGTCCCGGCCTCCCACCGGCGGCCGGAGGCCGGCGGCTCAGGCAGCCACGCTGAGGTGATTCGCCAGCCGGTCGAACGACTCGCGCCACCCTTCGCCATGGCGGTCGCGGCTTTCCGCGGAATCGAACGGCCCCTGGGTGAAGGTCATCTGCGTGCCGCCGTCGATCTCCTCCAACCGGATCGTCACCTCGGTCTCGAAGCCGCGGGTGCCGTCCGGCCTGTCCCAGGCATGGGTGAACACGAACAGGTGCGGCGGCTCGACATCGGTATGCACCCCGCTCCACCAGAATTGCTGCCCGGTACTGTCCTGGATCATGCAGGCGCGGTACAGGCCGCCGACTTCGAGGTCCGCGTCGACGCTCTCACGCGGGACGTGGAAGCCGCGCGGACCCCACCACTGCGGAGCCTGGTCCGGGTCCGTCAAAGCCGACCACACGCCCTGGATCGGCGCCCTGAACTCGCGGACAATGACCAGCATGAGGTCCGTTTCGCCGTTTGCCGGTTGGCTCATGGTCCTCTCCCTCGGATTGCTTGAACTGACAGGTGAAGTGCCCCGGCCTGCTGGCTGCGCTGCCGCCGCCTAGCGCCGGCCGGGGCTGTAGGCGGTCACATACGGGGTGTTGCTCGGGATGATTTGTTTCCCGAGCGGCATCAGCGAGATGGGTATGAGCTTGAGATTGGCGATCGCCAGCGGAATGCCGATAATCGTGATGGCCATGGCGAAGGCCGTAACGACGTGTGCGATCGCGATCCAGATCCCGGCCACAAGCAGCCAGATGACATTTCCCACCAGGGTGAATATGCCGTTGCCGCCGGGCTTGTCCACCACCATGCGGCCGAACGGCCACAAGGCATAGGACGCGATGCGGAACGAGGCCAGGCCCCACGGAATGGTGACGACCAGCAGGCAGCAGACGACGCCGGCCAGGAAATATCCCAAGGCAAGCCACAGGCCGCCGAAGAGCAGCCAGATGATGTTCAGGAGTGTCTTCATGGATTAATTCTCGCCCGTAGGAATGACATTCGGATCAGTGGTTTACCCGGAAAGATCCCTGATTTTCGCGCCCAACCCCGGACAGGTTTCCACGAGCCCGGTCCACGGGTGCCCGGCCGGGTTGGACCCGCCTCGTCGGTGCTTAGGTATCGGCCTGTTTGACCATGGCGGCCTCAACGTTGATCTTGACCTTGTCGCTGACCAGCAGGCCCCCCGCTTCAAGGGCGGCGTTCCACGTCAGGCCGAATTCCTTCCGGCTGATGTCCGCCTCGGCACTGAATCCGGCCCGGGTGGCGCCGAAGGGATCCACCGCCACGCCGGTGTACTCGACTTCGAGCTCCACCGGCTTGGTGACGCCACGGATTGTGAGCTCGCCGGTCAGCACATAGTCTTCCCCCTCACCCCGGATCCCGGTGGCCCGAAAAGTCATGTCGGGGAATTGCTCGACGTCGAAGAAATCCGGGCCGCGGACGTGGCCGTCGCGGTTGGCGTCGCCCGAATCGAAGCTGGCGGTCTTGACCGTGGCGTGCAGGCTTGCGTCCGCCAGCGACTCGCGCACCCTTGCCTCGGCGGAGGCCTCGTTGAACCGGCCGCGGACCTTGCTGATGCCCGCGTGGCGGACGCTGAAACCGATTTCGCTGTGGGACATGTCCAATGTCCACACTCCGGGGGTCAAACCTTCGGGCAGAGTCACAACGGTCTCCTTCAAGCGGTGGCGGGCCTGTCCCGCCGGGGCGGTCGGGGTATTCCCCACTCTGCATGCTAACGAGGAAGCCCGTCCCGGGCTAGGTCCCACCGGCCCTGACGCGGGACACGCGGCACGCAACACGCCAGCGGCCACGCCGGGCGGCGGCGTCGCGCGGCGGCGGCGGGATTTCCGGCGGCGGATCCAGCTGTCCGGGGCCGAGGCGTTCTCTGGCCTTCGCTCCACGGCCGGGTTACTCTGGCCTATAAATGCCGGACAATCACCGAATTTCGCAGAACTGTTCACACAGTCCTGATCAACCAAATGATGTGAGGAATCGTGGCCAGGTCCCTGGGGAAACGTGGCAAGGCGGGTATCTGCGCTTGCTTGCTGAGCCTGGGTCTGTTGCTTTCCGCCTGCCAGCCCGGGCCGCCGGAACCCGCACCGCGCCCCAGCCCCGGCACGCCGTCGTCCCCCGCGCCGTCGTCCCCACCGCCATCCACCGCACCGCCGTCGTCGTCTGCCGCGCCGTCAGCCGGGGAGCCCGTGCACTTCACCGCCCAAGGTGACATCGGCGTAGGCTCGGGCGCCAAGAAAGTGCTCGACGCCGTTGCCGGCCTCAAGCCCCACCTGAACCTGGCGCTGGGCGACTTCGCATACAAGGCCGGGCTCGAACAGGAGTTCTGCGACATGGTCACCGCCCGTCTCGGCGAGAACTTCCCGTACCAGTTGGTGACCGGAAACCACGAGAGTGACGGCCGGGATGGCGACATCGAGAAGTATGTCCAATGCCTGCCCAACAGGATGCCCGGCCTCCAGGGCGAATACGGCGTCCAATGGCGCCTCGATGTCCCCGAACAGAATCCGGTTGTCCGCTTCATCATGGTTTCCCCCGGCATCGATTTCCGGGGCGGGGAGCCGCTCGACTACTCAAGGGACAGCGAACGCTGGCGCTGGACCGCGGACGCCATCGACGAGGCCAAATCGCAGAACATCCCCTGGACGGTGGTGGGCATGCATACCCCGTGCCTGAGCGTCGGCAACTACGACTGCCAGGCGGGGCAGGACTTCACGAACATGCTGATCGAAAAGCAGGTGGACCTGGTCCTGTCCGGCCACGACCACGTCTATCAGCGGACGCATCAACTGGCCACGGGCGGAGGCTGCGCGGAACTCGTTCCCGCTACCTTCGCCTCCGCATGCCTGGCCGATACCGATGACGCCATGGCCCAGGGCTCGGGGACCGTGTTCGCCACCGTCGGCGTTGGCGGCGTCGGACTCTACAACGTCCGGTCCGAGGACCCGGAGATGCGCTACTTCGCCAGCACATCCGGAAAGAACCAGGACCCGGCCTTTGGGACCCTGGACGTCATGGCGACGGCGGATGAACTTGCCGCCCGGTTCATTCCCGCCGACGGCTACAGCTTCTCGGATTCCTTTACACTCCGCCGGTAATCTGCTGCGGCATTCGGGCTCAGGTGTGCGGCGGCAGGTCTGCGGCGGCGGGTGTGCGGCGGGTAAGACGCCGGACGCGCCCAAGACGGCTCAGGCCGGCACCCAGATGCTGACCCAGTCCAGGTAGACGTGGCCCTGGGTTTCCGGAGCCGGACACAGAGGCAGGCAGGATTCGGTCTGCAGGATGAAATGCATGGGCGTCGAGGGCACGTCCGTCGTGCTCGCGCCGATGGATCGTCCGTCAATGAAGAACTCAACGCGTCCGGGGGTCCACTCTGTCGTGGCCACATGCCAGTCCGTGGAAACTTTATTGGAAAAGAACTGTTCAAAACGCTTTGGATCCAAGGACATGAAATGGGCAGCTGCCGTCAGGATTGCTCCGAGGTCGCCCTCGGGGAAATCTATCTCCCCGTCCCGCGGCCAGATGCCACTATCCGGCCACAGGAGCCACGCCGTCTTGAAGCCAGGCATGGCATCCCCCCTGTACCGGACTGAGTAGCGGCCGTACAGCATGCTGTTGGCCCTCGGGGGATTTTTGCTGGCATTCGGAAATTTGGGCGTGGGCGCGGCGCCCATGAAGACACCGTTTTCCGAATGCATGAACCAGTCCAGAACGCCGTTTTTGACGCTCAGGACTTTCGAGGGATAGTAGCCCGATTTTCCGCCGCTGACCTGTCCGTCCGTATCCGGTGTTCCGTCTTTGTATCCGGCACTCCACCGGTCCCGGTAAAGCGGCCCGGGAAAGGAGCCCAAGGGGACATCACCGCCGGAGAAGTCCTCCACAAAGACGTTCCTCCATCCGGGCAGATCCCCCGACATGGCCGTGTCAGTGGTCCGGTCCGGAGGCGGTGCCGATGTCCGGGCAGGCCGTGACGCCGGCGCGCTCCCAGTCGCAGGGGCGGCAGTGGCGGTCCCACCTGCCGGCGGCTCAGTCGGCGCCACTGATTGGAGCCCGGGCTGGGCTCCTGTTCCGGCGTCGGTCGGCGGAGCCGCCGGCGACGCCGAAATGGACGTGAACAGCGGCCGCTCGCCCTGTGGAGCTGCATCCGTGCCGCACGCCGCCAGGGCCAGGACCATGACCATGGCGGGAACCGCCATGGTCATGAAGGTCAGGAGACGCCGGCGACCTGCCGGCACGCGCCCCCAATGAACGGGTGTCCGCATCCGGCCAGTGTCGCATGGAGGCAACCGCCCATCAACAGTTTTGCCTCAAATTTGGTTGAAGGTTCCAGTTAATCCAAGGTTAATGCAAGGTGGCGAAACCAAACTTTAACCCTGGGGTATATCACTAAGTTGTCGACAACCGAACAGCGTAAGCATTGGGTCTATTTTCCGGTCGGAGGAGTCGGAAAGCGCTGTAGTTGCGACGAGCAGAATACGTCATTGAGTGGTGAGGCCAGTGTCCATCCCGAATCTCAAGCCGAACGTGCGCCCCCAAACGACGCCCCCGCCGGCAAATCCCTCGGTCAGCGTGGTGATCCCCACTTTGAACGAGGCAATGAACCTGCCGTGGGTGCTGCGGCGTATGCCTTCCTATGTGGATGAGGTGGTAATTGTTGACGGCCGTTCCCTGGACGGCACAGTGGAGGTGGCCCGGGCCTTGCGCCTGGACGTCGTGGTGGTGGCAGAGCCCCGCCCTGGCAAAGGCAACGCCGTGCGGGCCGGATTCGCCGCAGCCTCCGGCGACATCATCGTCATGCTCGACGGCGACGGCAGTATGGACCCCCAGGAGATCGGCTGGCTGGTGACTCCGCTCCAGCACGAATACGACTTCGTCAAGGGCTCCCGCTATGTGACGGGCGGCGGCTCAGACGATCTCACATGGCTGCGCAGCGGCGGAAACAAGATGCTCACCCGGCTCGCCAACACTGTTCTTCACAGCGACTACTCGGATCTTTGCTACGGCTACATCGCACTGCGCCGTGAATGCGTTGACATTCTGGAGCTGGAGTCGGACGGGTTCGAGATCGAAACTGAGCTGATTGTGCGGGCCTCAAGGGCGGGCCTGCGCATTGCCGAGGTGCCCAGCCACGAACTGTCCCGCATCTCGGGGCAGTCAAACCTGCATACCTTCCGGGACGGCTGGCGGGTCCTCCGCACCCTGGCCCGCGAGCGCGTGAGCTGGGAAGCCCCGACCGCCGGCGCCCGCCCCGAAGCCCTGCGTCGGGTCAAGTACAAGTACCCCAACGAGGTCTTCCCGCACGTTCCCACCGATCCCAGCAGCGTCCTGGGCGTACGGGCAGGCGAATAGGATGTCCGAGAACTCCAGCCTTCCGGAAGTATCCGTGGTCATCTGCTCCTACTCGGAGGACCGGTGGGACCGGCTGATCGGCGCCCTGGACTCCGTCCGCACCCAGACCTTCCCACCCAAGCAGACGATCGTCGTCGTGGACTACAACGTGGACTTGTACAAGCGCCTGATCTTTACCGTCCCGGATGCCGTAATTGTCGAGAACGCCGGACCCAAGGGTCTCTCCGGCGCCCGCAACACCGGAGCAGGCATCGCCAAGGCCGAGATCGTGGCCTTCCTCGATGACGATGCCGAAGCCGAGCCGGACTGGCTCGAACGGCTCGCGGCGATGTACGACGATCCCGACGTTCTGGCGGTCGGCGGCCGGGTGGAACCGCTCTGGGAAGCCGGACGGCCGGGCTACTTCGCCAACGAGCTCGACTGGATTGTCGGCTGCACGTACCGGGGAATGCCCAAAGTCGCCGCCGAGGTCCGCAACGTCATTGGCGCGAACATGTCCTTCCGCGCCAGCGTCCTGGAACGGGTCGGCGGTTTCAACACAGCTTTGGGCCGCCAGGACACCGTCCCGCTGGGCTGCGAAGAGACCGAACTGTGCATCCGCGCGGTGATCGGAGCTCCCGGATCCCGGGTGGTCTATGAGCCCGCGGCACTGGTGCACCACCACGTTCCGGCCGAGCGCGGCACCGTGCGCTACATGCTGGCCCGGTCCTGGGGCGAAGGGATTTCCAAGGCGCAGGTCAGCAGGGTGGTCGGCCACAAACGGGCACTTGGTCCCGAACGGCGCTATGTCCGGCAGGTCCTGCCTCGTGCAGTATTCGCCGGAGTCCGCGGCTGGCTCGGCGGCGGGGACCGCGCCGGGCTCGGCCGGGCCGCGGCCATCATCGCCGTGCTCGCGGCCACCGCGACCGGCTATGTGCGCGGCCGCCGGCTGCCTGCGGCGCCGTCGCCGGCCAAAGCAGCTGTTGTGACGCCGGAAGAGCCGTGGCGGGAAGTCAAATGAACCGCGCTGCGCCCTTCCCCTTAGACCGCCCGGTGCAGACGCACCCGGAACCACCTGACCGCAGGAACCCGACCCCAGAAAGCTTGGATCATGAGCCAACCTGAGCGCGACGTGAAACAGCCCATTGGCGCCTCTGCCGGAGCCTCCTTCGATGTCCACGGGATCGTGGGCATCGACGTGGAGGCGGGCACGCCAGGAGAACCGCAACTGCGGGACATGCTCGCCCCGTTCCTGGGGAATTCCACCGCGCCGCGGCGGATCACCATCGGCGCCAAGATATCGCCGGTTTCCAGCCAGTCGCACGCGGAGGATGCCTACCGGTTCACCGGGGAGTCCCTCTATATTCCGGCGGACCGCGTCCAGATCATCGAAACAAAGGACGGGTACCGGATCGAAGGCGCCGGTGAGCTCCTGACCTCTGTGATTCCGCTGCTGGACCGGCTGTGTGTCCAGGAGGAGACCGCCATGATCCATGCCGCCGTGGTGGACTTCCGCGGCTCCGGGGTTCTCCTGCCGGCCTGGGGAGGTGTTGGAAAGACCAGTACGGTGGCGAAGCTGGTGGCCATGCCCGATGTGCGGTTCATGGCCGACGACTGGGCCTTCATGGGCGCCGGCGGAATGCTCATGGGCTACGCCAAACCGATGTTCATCAAACCCCACCACCGCGCCATCTACCCGGACATGTTCCGGGGAACCCGCAAGCCCCTGGCCCCCGGATGGCTGACGACTCCTGTCGCCCATCTGGCCACGACGGTCCATCCGGTCATTGTCCGCTATCCGAAAACAGCCGCCTTCACCCGGCGCTGGTCCCCCGAACACCGCATGGTGCAGCCGGAGCATGTTTTTGGGGCGCAGCGGATCTCGTCCGCGGCGCCGGCACAGCTGGCCATCTTCCTCGAGCGCTTCGACGGCGCGGACGCGCGGCTGGAAGCACGCAGCGCCGAGTGGATGACGTCCCGGATCGTCGGCAACTTCCATTCGGAACTGCCCATGGTCTCGCGGCGCCTCGTCGAGGCCCTCGGCGCCACCAGCCTCGTCCCCCTGGAGGAGCATTTTGGCCAGAAGGCGGCCGTGGTGCGCCGGGCCCTGGAGGACGTTCCCTGCTGGCTGCTCCGGCTTCCCGCCGCTTGGTCAGCGGACCAGGCCTCTGACTTCATCGCGAATCTGGTTCGTTCAAAACTGGATGAGTGAGGCGAGGCCACGTGAGCGAACTGAAGGTGTCGGTTGTTGTTCCGGCGCGCAATGCCGCAGCCTGGCTGGGCGAGTGCCTGGAGTCGATCCGCAGCCAACACCCGTACGAAATGATCGTGGTCGATGGCTGCTCGACGGATGACACTGTCGAAATCGCCCGCGACTGCGGGGCGACTGTCATCTCCGATGAAGGACGCGGCCTGCCTGCCGCACGGATGCTCGGCGCCCGCAGTGCCACCGGCGACGTTGTCGCCCTGATCGACGCCGACGTCGTCCTTCCGCCGAAGAGCCTGTCCCGGCTCCTGACCGAATTCGAGGCCGGCGGCTACGACGGCCTGCAATTCGGGCTGGCCAGCGAAGCCGACGGCCCCGGCTATTGGGGGGCTGCGCTGGCCTGGCACCACAACCACAGCCGGGTGCGCAAGTGGTTTGGCGTCAGCGCCACGCTGATGCGCCGCGACGTGCTGCTCGACGTCGGGTTCGACGACGACTTCCGCTCCGGGGAGGATGTGGAGCTGAGAATCCGGCTGGAGCAGGCCGGGTTCAAGCTCGGCGTCTCCGACTCCGTGGTGGTCAGGCACCGGTTCGACGACACGTTCGACTACGCCCGCGACCAATGGCTCCAGGACGGGGCCGGGATGGCCCGGACTGTCCGCAAGCACACGGGCCGCGCCGGCTGGCTCGTGATGCTGCCACTGCTGGCCACCGTGCGGGGGGTCGGCATGTCCCTGGTCCGGGCACCCCGCTTCCTGCCGTACTGGATGGGCTTCCTGCTCTACAACTACCGCGCCATGGCCGGCGAGCTCCTGCGGCCGGCCCACAAACCGATCTCGGTCGGCGGGAACGCGGCCTGGCTGGCCGCCGCGAGGATTGCCCCCATGGTGACGGGCTTCCTGTTCTGGGCACTCGCGGCCCTCGTGCTCCCGCCGGAGCAAATAGGTCTGGGGTCCGCGGTGGTCGCAGCCGCGCTCCTGACCGTGCAGCTGGGGATGCTCGGCGTCGGGCCTGCCACGCTGACGCTGCTGCCCGCGGAAACTGACGGCGGCCGGCGCCTCATCGCAACCGGCCTGCTTACCGTGGCGACGTGCTCCCTGCTGGGCGCAGGCCTGCTGGTTGCCGTCACCTCGTGGCTCGGCACAGGCGTGGGCGAGGCCTGGGCCGACCCCCTGGTCACGGTTCTTTTCCTGGCCACGGCACTGCTCGCTGCCAGCGCCTACCAGCTCGACCACGTGGGCGTAGCCCAGGAACGGGCCGACCGCACGCTGGTCAGAAGCCTCGCACAGTCCCTCGTCCAGCTCCTCTTCCTGGCCGTCGCGCTGGCCGCCGGGCTCCGTGACCTGGCCGTGATTGTGGCCGCCGTTGCCGCCGGCGCCCTGGCCAGTGTCCTCGTGGGGCTGCGCCAGCTGGCCCGGGCCCACGTGTCCCCGGACTGGAAGCACGGCTTCCGGCCTCGGCCGGCCCTCAATCTCCTGAAGCCAGGGCTTCCCAACCACGCCCTCACGCTCGCCGACCGCGCGCCCGGCTACCTGCTCCCGCTCATCGTTGCAGCTACCCTGGGCCCGGCGTCGACTGCCGCCTGGTATGTGGTCTGGATGATGGCCTCGGCAGTGTTCTTCGTGCCGCAGTCCGCCGGGTTTACCCTGCAAACGGCCCTCGCGGGTTCACGGGCGCGGCCGGGCCTCCTCGCCTCCGCGTTACGGGCCAGCTTTATGCTGACTCTCGTGGCCGGGCTGATACTGCTGTTGGCTGGCCCCCTGCTTCTGGGCTTCCTCGGGCCGGATTACGCGTCCGCGTGGGTCCTCATTCCTGTACTCGTCCCGGCACTCCTCCTGAGTTGCGTGACCCAGGTCTACTACGGGCTGTGCCGGGCCCAACGGCGGCTTTTCGAATCCACGATAGTCGCCACTCTGGCCGCCATCCTGGTCGTGGCACCCGCCGCGGCCGTGGCGCAGCAATATGGCCTCACCGGGGTCTCAGTCCTATGGGCCGTTGCCCAAGCGGCTGCTTGCCTGATGGCCACTTGGCGCCTGATCACCCTGACCCGGATGAAGCCCGCCTCCACCGCAGGCGAGATTCCTTCAGCGGCGCGCCACCAGCCGACCTGAATCGAGAAATGATGACACACGAAACGGCAACAAGCCTCCCGGTGCGCAGCGCCCACCGGCATGAGGCGCATGCGCACGTCGGCGGTGCTAAGCCGCCCACCCACCGCAACCTCGGACTCACGCCGTCGTGGCACATCGGTGCCCTGGCCGCGGCAGCCGCGGCCGCGCTCGCCCTCGGCGTGTGGAGCATGAACCAGGTCAATCCCTTTCAGATCGGCGGGGCGGGGCTGATTGATGCCCTCCCGCCGGCCTATTTCGTTGCGCTCGCGCTCAGCCTCGCCGGATTTGTCGCCTCGCTGAGCCTCCGCCGTCTGGTTCCGGCACTTCTGACCTGGCAGCTCCTGGTCACAGTGGTTCTCCTCGACGGTGCTGACCCCATCATTCATGGCCTGCCCCGGCTCGAGGCCAGCTTCCGGCATCTGGGCATTGCGGACACCATTAGCCAATCTGGCCAGCTGGATCCGACCCTGGACGCGTACTTCAACTGGCCAGGATTCTTCAACGTGCTGGGAATGCTCTCCGGGGCGACGGGCGCCAAGGATCTTTTCGGGATCGCAACGTGGGCGCCGGTGGGCATCAACATCCTCCTGCTCGCACCGCTGCTGGCCCTGGCCCGGCGGTTGACGGCAAATCCGCGCCAGGCGTGGGCGGCTGTCTGGATCTTTTACGTGGCCAGCTGGATTGGACAGGACTACCTGTCACCACAGGCCTATTCGTTCCTCCTCCTGCTCACACTGATTGCCTGCCTGCTCAGCGTCTTCGGCGGTTGGGCCTGGCCCACGGAGCGCACCCGCTTCTCCCGGTGGCTTGCCCGCAGTGTCAGCAAACTGGACAGCTCGGTCCCGCGGTATGGCGCCGCGGAACCGCACCGGGCGGACACGGCGATTCTCGTGGTGGTCTGCGCGCTGATCCTGCTTGCCATGACGGCTTCACACCAGCTCAGCCCCTTCGCCGCGATCCCCATCCTGGCCGCGCTCCTGCTGACCGGACGTCTCCGGCTGCGCTTCTTGCCGGTCCTGGCCGTGGTCCTGCCCGTCGGCTGGCTGCTCTTTGCGGCTTCCACATTTGTGGAGGGGCATTTCGGCCAGCTGCTCGGCTCGCTCGGTGACATCGGTGCGAACAGCCTCGGCGCGCTGAGCAACAGGGTCTCAGGCAGCGACGCCCACATGTTCGTGGTCTACACGCGCATGGCCGAGGTTGCGCTGGTCTGGGTGCTCGCCGTTGCCGGCGCCATAGTGGGCTACCGGCGGAAGGCACCGTGGCTGGCGGCCGCGGCCGCGGCGCTGGCGCCGCTGGTCCTGATTCCCCTCCAGCCCTATGGCGGTGAACTGCTTCTGCGCCTGTACCTCTTCAGCCTTCCGTTCGCCGTCTGCCTGGCGGTGCTGCCACTGATGTCAGACAGTGCCGCGGGGCTGAGCCTGCGCCGGGCCCTAGCGCTGCTGCTGATGGGCGCGGTACTCGCTACAGCCACTGTCGTCTCCCGTTACGGAAATGACGGCATGGAAAGCTTCAACGACGACGAAATCGCCTTAGTGAACCACCTCTATGCGACTGCGCCCACCGGTTCCGTCCTCATTGAGGCAGTTCGCAACACCCCGTGGAGATACCAGCACTACGCGGACTACGACTACCGGGCGCTCGTTGCTGCCGAGCCCATTCCCAACGCCGCGCCGCTCAGCTGTGACGCGGCCAACCAGATCGCCCACAAAGCGGGCGCGTACCTCATCGTTACCGAAAGCCAGCAGGAGGCAGCCGAACTTCGCGGTTCGACTCCCACCGGCGACCTTCAACGTTTTACCGCCACATGCGCCACGAGTCCGGGCTGGACAAAGGTTTTTGAAAACGCAGGCGGCGTGATTTTTCACATCGAAGGAGTTAGCAATGGCAACTGAACGCAGCTACGTGAGCTATGCGACGGCAGCAGTCGCCGTAGCAGCCATACCGCTCTCGTTTGTCGGCCCCGAGGGCCTGCGCCTGGCGGTGATTGGCCTGCTGATGCTGGCCGGGCCTGGAACGGCGCTGGTGCTGCTCCTCCGCTTCGACCCCCCGCGCTCAGCCCAGGCCACTGGCGCGCTTCCCCTCAGCATCGCCATCGCAATCGCCTTCAGCCTCGCGATGTCCACCCTCGTGGCGACGGCGATGATCTACGCACGTCTCTGGTCACCGCCGGCGGCCGTATGCCTCCTGTCGGCCCTGACCCTCGTATTCCTGGGCATTGAGCTGAAGCGGCCAAAGCGTGCCCTGGTGCGTGCGAAATGATCATCTTCCTGACGGGGCTGGCCACCATGACGGCCCTCGTGAGCTGCGATGTGCTTCGCGTGTTGCAGCCGGACAAGGCACTCCCGCGCGCCGTGGTGATCACCACGGCAGCCCTGCTGGCCATAGTCGGCGTCGCGGTGGTCATGCAATTGGTGCATCTGGCGCAGCTGGCGTGACAGAAACCGTCCGCCCGGTGCCGCGGCGCCGGGCGGACACCAACAAGTCGAACCAATCACGGAAAGTATT
>Ga0207645_10002200_pt1 | contig 15572 bp, 10 predicted proteins | sample KBSM53metaG_FD_184331 | JGI IMG/M metagenome (GOLD analysis project Ga0207645, IMG submission 184331) | Miscanthus rhizosphere microbial communities from Kellogg Biological Station, Michigan, USA - KBS M5-3 metaG (SPAdes) (version 2) | ecosystem: Host-associated > Plants > Roots > Rhizosphere >...
GAGTGAGGTTGTAGTCATCTGTTGTGTGGTTCGATCTTTGAAATGAGATGCGTCCGGATCGGTCGGTGGATTCAAAAAAATAATATCGCCGTTGCGAGGCGATTATTGGTCACGAGACCGCAGCGATGCTGAGCCGTTCTGCTGAATTCAAATCCGCACTTCATCGCGCAAGGGAATGAAGATGCCTTGGAGTTGAAATCAGCCTGAGTGTGCCCAAGGAGAGGAAGAGGACGGAGCGCGGGATACACGGGAAAGCGCATTGAGGGACACCGGATCGGATTGCTGCGCTGTCCTTAGCGCGTCAACGACCCGGATTAGCGTTCAGCCACCGTCCGAGCTGGTTCGCCCAGACGTTTTTCGCCGGGACGCCAGGCGCGTGCCTGCCAGAACGTTTCCAGCGCACTTCGGCTGCCGTAGAAAATATTGCGTTCCGCCTTGCGGATGTTGGCTACGCTCTTCGGATAACCAGAACCCGGCAGACGGCATTTGCCATCACCGGTGTACTGCCAAAGATGCCAGTAACTCCATGGCGCGGTGGCTTGCGGCCGAGCACCATAGTTCGCCATCCACAACCAGCAGTTCGCCAATACCGCTTTATCTATCAGTTTTACCTTTGGGCCGTTTAGCGCCTGTCGCAGATGATATTCGCCGGAGTAAACGCCCGGGAACTTGCCAGTTCGGTCGCGAATCCGTTCGACGAAGGTGATCGCTTGATCAACGCGCATTGTGCCGCCGGGATAGTGGCCATTTTTTTCGAAATCGAGCACGAGCAGGACGCCTTCCGGTCGCGATGCTGGATCGGCCTGTGCCCAGGCGCTGGAAACGACCCGCAGAAAATGATCGGCCTGCCTAACAGGATCCGTTGCATTGCCGTAATGGTATGCGCCCCAGAGCAACCCGGCACGGGTCGCCGCCTGCTGCCTTAAGGCGTAGTGCGCATCGCGCGCGAACGGCGGGTAACTGGCTTCATGTATCACGCCAATAATGCCCTCGGACTTCATCCCGGGAAAATCCACGCGCATTGTGTCGTAGTGCGACAGGTTTACCACCGCATTAGCTGCAAGAGCCGAAACCGGCAACGCCAGGAGCAGCAGCGGAATGCGAGTGACTAACAGTTTCATCCGAACCAGCGAAAACTCTTTGCCGCGAACGCTGACACGAAAGTCCGCATTTTGATGAATGCAAACAAAAAATCGCGCGAAAAGATTTCGATTTGCGGTTTTGTTCAAAGATCCAGCGCGGAGCTTGGTTCTCGCGCGAATTTGAAACCTGTAAGCGGCAGCTCGCCCGGATCGACATTTTTTGCGAGCGCGAGAACTTGAAAACTGCGGCCGAGCATTTCCGGATGGAGCAGCGTTTGCAACTCTCGCTTCATTTTAGGCGATTTGCCGATTTCAGGTAGGGACGATTGCTCCCACTCGCCTGCGGGCGGTTCAGGTGAACCGCTCCTACCTGCCCCGGAAATGATTCCGGTGAGGAAATGATGTTGATCGGTGAAGCCAGCGACATCCAAATCGTTCGCCTGCGCGCGCCGGGCGATACTTATCCAATCCACGTGCATCGTGATGTCCGCGTGACCAATTCGCTCGAAAGGCGAATCCAGATATCGATGTTGCGCGCGGACCTGAATGCTTTCGTGAAATTCGTCGCGCGCAAATCCGTAATCGATAATCAAAACGTAACCGCGACGGAGATTGCGCGAAACAGTGTCAAGCCAATCGAGCGCCGCTTGATTGCATGGCCGTTCTTCGCTCGGCGGTTGGGAAACTCCGGATGGTTTCGCGAGCGGCGCCGCCGTTTTCGGGACAAAAGCAAAGTCGTCGCCATCGAGTCCGACCAGTGTGTCGCGCAGATCCACCGGCATAGCGTCGAGCAGCTCGTTAGAAAGGTGGACCCCGGCGAACGGCTCAATTGCTTCGCGCCATTCCACCTTCTCTCGGAATGATTGGAGGGTTTGCGATTGCCGAGCTTGCAGGATTGGAAAAGGCTCGACGATTCGGTATCGCAACGCTGTAAAAAAGTCCGGCCGGTATTTGCCCGCCGATTCCAGCACGTCGCGCGCGAAATCACCATGGTGCGCGCCTTGCTCTACAATGACGAAGCTTTCTGTTTCGCCGAGCCGTTCCCACATTTCTGCGAATTGCGCTGTCAGCAATCGCCCAAAAAGCGGACCGACACTCACATTCGTGAAGTAATCGCCGCGCCGCCCAATCGCGCACTGGCCCGAAGAATAATATCCGTGCTCAGGATGATAGAGCGCCTGTTCCATGAACCAGGCAAAGGATTGCGGGCCGCGATTCTGAATCTCGTTGCGAATGAGCTCGACCAGAGCGCGATTTCCAGTTTGCGTCCTCAACGTCCAACGTTCAACTCTCAACTCTCAACGCTCAACTGCCAGAACTCACTTGGAATGTTGGGCGCCTGGCGCGCCGTAGCCTTGCAGAGGCGGGTTGAGCGTTGAGCTTTTCGCTCTTAAATTCTCCGACTCTTGAGAACGTCCACGACCTATCTCAAACCTCCGCCGGGCTACCGCTTTCGTCCGCCCTGGTATTCGAGGCCGCTATTTTACATCCCCGTGGCCATCTTTGCGGCGTTGGCCATTGCCTTTGCGGCTTTCACGTCAATTCTTCTCGCCGGCTTGAAAGCCCAGGCCCAAACATTCGATCTGAACAAGCTAGAACAAATGGAATCAGCGAGCGTGATTCTCGATCGAAAGGGCAAGATATTTGGTCAAATCTACGTCGAGAACCGGGATACAGTGCCGTACGATCAGTTGCCGCGCGATCTCATCAACGCAGTCGTCGCCGTCGAGGACGCGAAATTTTATCGGCATCAGGGATACGATTTGATGGGGATAGTCCGTGCTGCGTTGAAAAACTTCACGGCCGGCCACGTGCGCCAGGGCGCGAGCACGATTACACAGCAGCTGGCGCGCAACAGTTTTTCGCTTAAAGAAAAAACGTTTCGCCGCAAACTGCTCGAAGTTTTTCTGGCGCGCCGAATCGAGGAGCAGTTCGGCAAACAAAAAATCATGGAGCTCTATCTTAACCGGATTTATTTCGGCGGTGGTCTCTACGGAGCGGAAGCAGCTGCGCGCGGTTACTTCGGCAAGTCTGCGCGAGAAATGTCGCTGGCCGAATGCGCCACCCTCGCCGGTCTCATTAAGAGTCCCAACAGGCTATCACCATGGAGCGATGGCACCGCTTCGCGCGAAGCGCGCAATTACGCGCTCGATCGGATGCGCGATCTCGACTTAATCAGTCGCGAACAGTGTGCGAACGCGCGCGCCGAAGAAATCGCCGTCGGGAGTCGGCAGAACGCTCAGGGCCAAACCTACGCAGTCGATTACATCCGCCAGCAGGTGATCGCCGCAGTCGGATGGGACCGTGCGATGAACGAAGGTTTTCGGATAAAGACAACGATCGATGTCGATCTTCAGAAGGTTGCCGAGGATTCGCTCCGGGCGAATCTCGACCGGATTGAAAAGCATCCTGCCTACAATCACCAGACTTATGCCGATTATGCAGCCACTTTTCGCAAGGCAAAAGCAAACGGCACAATGACCAGCCAGCCGGCGCCGGAATATCTTCAAGGGGCCGTAATCGGTCTTGATAACGCGACAGGCGATATCCTCGTCCTCGTGGGCGGACGCGATTTCGAGCACAATCAGTACGACCGGGCGCTGCAAGCCAGGCGGCCGGCCGGAACGGCAATGCTCCCGTTTGTTTATGCGGCCGCTTTTGAAAAAGGAATGTTTCCGGGGGCGCTCGTGGAAGATTCGCCGCTCGATAACCGCGCGGTCATGATTGGCGGTACAACCGGAATCCTCGGCGAATGGGGACCAGAAAGCGCTGAGAACCGCTACGAAGGCGCCATGACCGCGAGGCAGGCGCTGGCCAAATCAAAAGATGGCGCATCCGTCCGCATCGGGATGAACGCAGGAGTTGATTCGGTGTTGCAGCTTTGTTCCGCAGCAGGCATTCGTTCGCCCCTGCGTCCTTATCCGGCCACGTTTCTCGGCAGCAGCGAGATTACGCTCGCCGAGCTCGCGCTCGCTTACACGATTTTTCCCAACGGCGGCTGGCGTCCAACTCCGCCCCACATTCTGGAACGCATCGAGGAAAAGGACGGAACATTGGTTTGGGACTCGAAACAGGCGACCGTCCGAAAATTGGTCATTAAACCTGAAACCGCGTACGAGGTGCACTCGTGTCTTGTCGATGCACTCCAATCAGGAACGGGGAAAGCCGCCTACACCGAATTTGGCCTGAAAAAAATACCGGCAGCCGGTAAAACCGGGACGGCCTACGATTTTACCGATGCGCTTTTCGCCGGGTACGATTCTAATTTTACCTGCGCCGTGTGGACGGGGTTTGACAAGCCGCAAAAGATCTATCGCGGCGCGTTCGGACGCGAGCTCGCCCTGCCGGTTTGGGTGGACATTATGAATGCGGCAGCCCAGCAGTACCCGCCGCGCGAAATTAGACAGCCGTCGAATTTAAACCAGGTTGAGATTTGCTGGCGGTCCGGCTTGCTCGCCACTGACAAGTGCTACGACGCGGTGAAATCGACGGCGGGCGACACCGTTCAACGGCGCACGACCTACACGGAGCTGGGAACCTCGGCACAGACGCCCACCGAACCTTGTAACGTTCACGGCGAACCGCACACGCGCCTCGTGCGAGACCTTCCTCCCAGCGACTTGCCGCGCGCCGCGCCTGCCGTGGATCTTAGAGAAGTCACACCGGTGCCTGTGAGAAACCCAACATTATTAGCAGACAAGGACCCATACAATTCTCTCAAGCCAAATTTGAAACCGGAACCAACGCCGGAACCGGAAGTGCAGACAGCCGAAAACCAAAAGACAGAGAATGAATTGAGCGCGAGCCCGGTGCCATCGACGAAGCCCGCGACGGCCGGCGAACCGGGAAGCGAGCCAAGCAATCACACGCCAGAATCCATTGGGCCAATTAGGAAAGCGATCCCGGTTCAGCCGCAAGATACAGGAGCAGCCGAGATTCGACGTGCGCTGCCGGTTAAACCGCTCGATCAAGAGACCGCGGAGGAGACGCTACTGAAATCAGCCACGCCACCCCCAAGCGATCTTTCCCAATAAGTGCGCCGCCTTCTTGGTTTTCAGTCTCGCAGGCGCTCGGGATCGAATGACGAAGGCCCGTAACTGGCGCGCTGATCCGACAATGATATCGCAAAACGCAGACGATTTTCGGTTGACCGTTCTCAATCCAGGTGGCCGGGACCCGGAACAGCGCTTTCACGATGGATTCGCACCGGGCGAGGGAGACCATCCCCCCATCAATTTCCACGCTTACGCAGCGTGCACGCGCGGCGTTTTTCATTACGATACTCGGCGCGCGATCGCGGAGGAAACTCCGGTTTTTCTTCTATTGCGCGGCGAGTTTCGGGCTTCGGAGCGGGCATTAGCCGACCTGAAAAAGCGCCAGCGCAAGGTCGTTGTCTCCCTGAAGGAAACCGGCCTGCACCAGATCGCGCAACAGTTATGCGATCGCGGAAGATTATCGCGTTTCATGAGGATTCTAGCGCAAGCCGATGGATGCATCGCCAGCACACCGGAAGCCGCCGAAATTTACGAGCGTACCCGGTGGGAACACAATCCGGCCACAGTCGCGTTTATTGCTACGCCTTATCCAATCGAAGATCCACGATGGGACTTTTCTGTGCCGTCTGAGGAGCAAAGTGGAATCTTTGTCGGGACGCGTGAATGGGACGTGCCTTCACGCAACCATTTCGCGGCGCTGTTGGCCGCCCGACAGCTTTGCGAAGCGACCGGTGAACCGGTCACCGTCGTCAATCTGGATGGATACAAGGCGCGGCGATTGCTTTGGGAGTTAAAGTTTCCCGAAGGAAAATTCTGTCTGATTGAAGACGAAAAATCATATCCCGATTATTTGCGTCTCGTAGCCCGGCATAAGCTTGTTTTGCAACTGGACCGCAGCCATGTCCCCGGCCAGGTCGCCGGCGATGCGCTTCTGTGCCGGACCGCTTGCGTCGGCGGCGATGGCGCGATTGAAAGAATCGCGTTCCCAAAGACCTGCGGCGAGGGGCGGGCGATCAACGAAATCGCGTCCATCGCACTCGATCTGCTGAGAAACGCCCAGTCGCGCGCGGCAATTGTGTCTGAATCGCAAGAGCTCGCACTGGAGCAGCTCTCCTTTAAAACGGTGCGTTTGCAGCTAGCAAACTTTTTCGCCCAGTTCGCAAGCGCAGAAGATACGTAGGGGCGGTTCACCCGCCTTTGCCGTGCTACGGTGCCGCAGCGCCCGAACCTTCTGGGCGATTGAGACTAATCGTCCATACCGATTAGCCTCAAATAAACATCTTCCAAGCGTAGCGCTTGCATCCGCAGGTCGAACTTTTCGCGAACGACCTCGGTGCCATTACGCGCGAGTTGCGACAGAAAATGGCGGTCTTCGATCGCGTTGAGCAGCGCCCAAGCCAGCTCCTGATCATCGCGCTCAGGCACTAGGACACCGCTCACACCGTGCTTGATGGCTTCGGGAATGCCGCCATGCTCGGTTGCGAACACTGGCAGCCCGCTGGCCATGGCTTCAAGCATGGAATTTGGAATTCCCTCTTGATTTCCATCGGGGCCAGTCTCGCTCGGGTGCAGGAAAATGTGCGATCCAGAATATAGATCGCGCAATTGCTCCTGCGAAATAAAACCGGTAAATGAAACGCAATTGTCGATCGTCAGTTCGCGTGCCAAGTCTTGAAGATGGCCGAGCAATGGACCTTCTCCGGCGATCGTCAGCGTTGCATTCGGATATCGCTTCAGAAACCTTGCGAAAGCGTGGAGCGTAACCGGCAGGCCCTTCTTCTCGATCAAGCGCCCAGCTTGCACGAATCGCCATTCGGCCTCGCTGTCGTTGGTCGGAAAATTACGTTCGCGAAACGGAAATTCCTCCAGCGGAATGCCGGTTCGCTGGACTTCGATCTTTTGTTCATCGCAGCCAAGATCAACGACCGCGCTGCGCAACGACTCCGAGCGAACCAGAACCAGTTTCACCGCGTCGAGCATTTGCCGCGTGGTCTCTCGATACGCCGGCTTGTTCATGTCGACCATCACATCGGCGCCATGAAAGGAAACGATCGATGGTCTTGGCCATGCGCGAATTAGCGGTAAGAGATGGCCGGCGATGTGCCCAAAGTAAATGTGCAAAAGCCGGGCGTCGGTCTTTTCCAAGACCCCAAGCAACGCACGAAGCTCGCGGCCCGAAATTTGCCACGGTTTATCACGCAGTTGGCGAAACCAAAAGCGGCGCAGAAAATGGAACGCCGGTTTTGCAACAATGTCGATGTTATCGAACGGAAAACGCTCAGCGTTTTCGCGTTTTTGTGCGATGACAACAGGTGAGACGCGCTCGAGCGCCGTGATCTGCCGGTAAATGTGCCACATCTCCGGTTTCAGAAACGTCGCGCAATAGCAGGCGACAACCGGACGGAAATCAGGTTCGATCTTTGACGTTTGATGTTTGATGTTTTGTGGGTGCGCGGACATGTCCGCGCTTTTAAAAGCGGCGACACGTCGCCGCAGTCCAAACCTGCCGCTCTTCTCCGGCCGGTTCCATCTTTCTCACGTATTCGAAACGCAATACGAACGAGCGTCTTACATCAAACATCAACCTTCAACCCTCAAACATCTTAAAAGAGGATTTCGAAAAACTTAATGCCGTTCCACTTCCCCGGGATGTTTGGATCGAACGACGTGCTTTCAACCCAGGTGCCGTATCGGGCGGGTGCCCACGGATTCAACATCTGGAGCGGATTACGGCCGGGGCCAAACGCTCGCGGAACCACTCCCTGAACGGGCGGCCGCACAGCGGCGGGCGGCGGTGTAGGCATTGCTCTCACCGGCTTTTGCGGCCCGATCGGCGCGGTTAATTCTTGGGCCGAAGCGGTTGCAACCAGCCCAGCCAGTAACGCGATCAGTAATGTTTTCATATTTTTTTCCTTTCTTGCGCGGGCGTGCAAGTTCTTGCCCGTCACGACGCCTGCCCACATTATATAGTTCGATGGACTACCTTGAAAAGGCCGCACGCGTTCTGGATATAGAAATTTTTGAGCTCAGACGGCTCCGGGAGCGCCTGGGCGAGAATTTCTCACGCGCCGTTGAACTGATTAAGGAAACCGTCGATGCCCGCGGAAAGGTGGTCGTACTCGGGGTGGGAAAGTCTGAGCACATCGGCGCAAAAATCGCCGCCACCATGACCAGCACGGGGTCGCCGGCCGTCGTGCTCGATTCCTCGAACGCCTTGCACGGCGATCTCGGCATGATCGCCGATGGCGACGTCGTGCTCGCATTAAGCGCGAGCGGAGAGACGGAGGAACTGCTTCGGATTCTTCCCGCGATCGCCCGGTTCCAAGTTAGGATTATCGCGATGTGCGGCGATCCGAAATCCACTCTCGCCCAAAACGCGCATCTGCTTCTCGATGTAAACATCGAACAGGAAGCATGTCCCCTGAATCTGGCGCCGACTTCGAGCACGACAGTGATGCTGGCGCTGGGCGACGCGCTGGCCATGGTGTTGCTCGAAGCGCGCGGGTTTAACAAGGAAGATTTCGCAAAGTTTCATCCCGGCGGAGTGATTGGCCGTAGCCTGCTTATGCGCGTGCATCAAATCATGCGACCGCCAGAAGCAATGGCAATTGTCTCAACCGACACGTCGGTGCGCGATGTGCTCAAAGCAATGACCAGCGTGCGTGCCGGCGCTGCGATCGTGGCGGGCGAAGATCGGCAATTGATCGGCATTTTCACGCACGGTGATTTCGTGCGACATTTTCAATCCGATTCAAAGATCGGTGAACGGCTGGTGGCAGATCTGATGACTTTAAATCCGGTCACGGTGCACAAAGACAAACTCGCGGTCGAAGTACTGAATCTGCTCGAACGCCATCGCATCGACGACCTGGTCGTGATCGATGACAACAACGTGCCGGTGGGCATGGTAGATTCGCAAGATCTCACCCGGCTGAAGTTGCTGTAGGGCAAGCGCTTCGCTTGCCGATGCGCGGCAGGCGCGTCCGCCCTACATTGCAAAATCACCGAGCCCGTGTAAACTCCGCGCTCCCCAGTTTTAACGATTCAACGTCTTCAATCATGCCTGCGGCAAACGATCTGCGCAAAGGAATGGCCATCAAATACAACGGCAATCCTGCCATTGTGTTGGAGGTCCATCATCGCACGCCTGGAAATTTGCGCGCGTTCGTCCAGGCGATCATCCGCTACATCAACACCGGGAAAAGTGCCGATGTCCGCTTCGGTTCGACCGACAAGGTCGAGCTGGTTGCGATCGAGCGAAAGGCCCTCGAATTCAGTTACAAGGACCGTAACGGGTATCATTTCATGGACCCGGAGACGTACGACACGATTACGCTACAGGAAAATCTGATTGGCGAAGCCAAAGACTATCTGGTGGAAAATCTTTCCGTCCATGTCCTCTACGCAGAGGGCAAACCGGTGCAGGTTGAGCTTCCTGCGTCGGTCGGTCTCAAGGTGATAGAATCTCCAGAAGGGTTGCGCGGTGATACCGCGAGCAACGTGACCAAGCCGGCCGTTCTCGAGACGGGAAAGACAATCAACGTCCCGTTGTTCATTAAGGAAGGCGAAACGATCAAGATAGACACCCGCACCGGCGCCTACATGGGCCGCGCGTGATCGCCGTAATCGCCTGTACGGCAACCCCTCCGGTTGCCGATGCTGGCAGTCGAAGCGCCTACCCTCCAATACTCCCGGACTCCATTGCTCCATGTCCTTGGTGGATTCGACTTTCGCTGACCACGGCGTCCGCGTAATCTTCGGCTAACTTTGGCTGCAACCAAGCGAAGATCGACAAGTACTCGCGGAAGGCGTAACCCCCGACGCGATCGGAAGGTCGTCCGAAGTGTCGCCCGGGCCCGCAATGCTTTTGGGGTTCCCGTGTCTGATCGGCTCATGGTGCCGACGCGGTGGGTGAAGTTTGTCGTTGCGATCTTTTTGCTGCCGGCCTGCGCCATTATCAGCCAGACATTTTTCACTGTCTTTGCACGCGCGACCGTGACCCAAAGGCTTTGGGCGGGCGAAGAATTTTGGTTCTTCTCGTTGGGCGCAATCCTCTGGCTGATCGCGTTTCTCGGTTTGCCCCGCCCGATTCTCCTCTATGTGTTTGGACACGAGCTCACCCATGCGCTCTGGGTCCTGCTGATGGGCGGACGCGTCAGCCGGTTTCGGGTTGGCCGCGATGGCGGCCACGTGGTGACAAACAAAAATAATTTCTGGATCGCGCTGGCGCCTTATTTTTTCCCACTCTACAGCACCCTGGCGATCGCCGCGTATGGCGTGCTTGGCCTTTTTCTGAATGTGCAGCCGTATGGGCGATTGCTTTATGCCGTGATTGGCGCCACCTGGGCGTTCCATTTCACGTTTACCTGCTGGATGATCCCGAAAAACCAGACCGACCTCAGCGACCAGGGCACATTTTTTTCGCTCGTGGTGATTTATCTGATGAACCTGCTACTGCTCAGCGCGATGCTCGTGCTTGCATCACCCGAAATCACATTTGCAGATTTCGGGGCGGATTTAATGACGAATCTCGGCAATTTTTCGAGCTGGGTCGTTGAGCTTGCTCAGCGCTAACTACTGTAGCGCGAGCCCCTGGCTTGCGACTCTAAGAGCAACACGCGACTCCGAAAGCTTTCGCGAGTCACGCTACTCTACAGGTTCGTGATCATCGCAAAGGGCAGGATCGACAATGTGTCGCTAAGTTTCAAGCGTCGATCCTGCAGAGGAACAGGCCGGCAGGTAAAGAGATCGTGCGCGTCCTGCAATGAAAGCGTTTCGGGCAATTCAATCGTTGTGTCTTTCCAACGTTCGCCCACGGGAGGAAAGCCAACCCGGGAACTGAGCCGCGGCGCGATCACTACAATCCACTTGTCCCCGAGTTGCCGGGCGAAACTAACACAGCATTCCGCAAATGTGCCGTTCGCGGCGAGTGGCGAGTATTCTCCGTGCTCGAAAAGATCCGCATGCTGGCGGCGAAATTGCAGCACGCGCTTGGTCAATAACATTTTGATCCGGCCATCAGGCCAGTTGCGCATCAGCTCATCGGGAGCCGCAGCTGGCAACGCCGCGAGCATCTCGCGACGCCGTTGATAATCGACCGGGCGCCGATTATCAGGATCGACCAGACTATAATCCCAAATCTCATTGCCCTGGTAAATGTCGGGGACCCCCGGCAAGGTCAGCTTCAGCGCCACCTGGGTGAGTGAATTGATCGTTCCAAGGCGCCCAATTTCCTGCGCAATCGGGAGGAAAGCTGGGAGAAATTTATTTCGCGGCGACGACTCCAGGATCTTGGCGACGAAATCACACATCGCCGCGTCCCACGCTTTGTTCGGCTGGATCCAGCTCGTGTTGAGCTTCGCCTCGTGAAGCGCCTTGGCCATGTAAGCTTGAATCCGCTCGATGTACTCCGCGTTTACGGCTGCTTCGGGTTCGCCCGAGTCTTGGATCGGCCAGGTTCCAACCAAGGTCTGGTAGAGCAAGTATTCCTCATTCGCATCGGGCGCTTCCATGTCATTAATCGTCCGCTTCCAGCGGCGATTGGCCTGGCGCCACCGTTGCAGCGAGCGTCGCCAAGGCTCCGGGATTTCGGAAATGGCAACGATCCGCGCCCGCACATCTTCGCTGCGTTTGGTGTCGTGCGTTGAGGTCGCGAGCAAGGCCGTGGGCCAATTGCGTTGTCGATCGATATTGCTCTCGTGAAAGGCCTCAACGCTTAATCCGAACTGCTGCGGCTCGCCGCCAACTTCGTTTAACGCGACGAGCCGGTTGTAAATGTAAAAGACAGTGTCCTCCAAACCCTTGGCCATGATCGGTCCGGTGGTTTGCTGAAACTTGAGCACGAAATGGGTGTGGGCGGCGCGCGCTTCGGCATCAAGATTTTCCGGAAACCGGAAGACCAAGACGTCGCGGAGAAAATTGAAGATCGATTCTTCAATTGCCGGGTTCCGGCGTTTGGCCGCAGTGACGGCGCGCTCGATCACTAGTCGATCTTCTTCGCTGACTGGCCCGCCGGGGGCGAGATAAGTCCGATATACCGGGAAACAGGCGATCGTCTCGCGCACGGCGCGAGCCAGCGCTTCGAGCGTGAAATCGCGATACCATCGGTTTTGTTCGGAGAGCCGATCGACCATGTTGCCCAAAACATCGACATCGTTGGCGAGCGACAACTTCATTACCTGAAGTCTTTTTGCATACAGCAGATGCCCAAATGGCATGGAATGACCGATGAAACGATGAAATGTTCTCGTGATCGCCGCCTCGGCTGAGGAATCGACCAGCAACTGCGCGACTTGACTCTCAAAATCGTAGCCGGTGGTGCCATGCACCAGCCAATCCTTTCGCAGCGTTTCCGGGCCGGTGAGAATTTTCTCTGCGACCATGTAAATGGCGCGTCCATCCTTGGGAAGCGAAATCGCCAGCGCCTTTGCGCAGCGCTGCTGAAGTTTTTCGAAGTACTCGCGCGGCAAGTAAAGACCATCTGGATGATCGATCCGGATACCAGTGACGGCGCGACTACCGACCAGATCAAGGAGCAGGCGGTGAACGGCGTCAAAAACCTTTGGCAATTCAACCCGAATCGCTGCCAGATCGTTAACATCGAAAAAGCGGCGATAATTAATCTCTTCGGCGGCAACCCGCCAATAGGCGAGCCGGTAGGACTGCGCGTTGAGCAACTCGTCCAGCGCGTCGAAGCTGCGTGGGTCGCCCGGTTCTCCATTGATCTGGGCCAATGCTTTTTCGATTGCCTGCTGCACTTGCGGCGCTTCGGTGCAACGGCGTTCGAGACGTCGCTTAATGATTTCCTTCTCTCGAATCCGCTCTGCGACGCGCTTCGGATCGGTTTCTGTGCGTTTGGGCAAATATTCGAGCGCGGTCAGAATACTTTGCAGCTCCGCATAGAACTCTTCGTCCTTGTATTCGGCGAGATTTTGCAATGCGATGCCCAGAACATAGCGATACGTTCCCGGCGCGATGGGCAGTCTGCGCTCGCCGTAGAGCAGGTAAAAGGTGCCCTCCTCGAAATGTACCCGCAGCTCCCCGCGCTCGAGGACCCGCCCATATTGATCGCTCAGGATTGGCAACAAAACTTTGTCGCGCAGATCCGATTTCAACGGATGCCAGTCGATGTCGAAATAGGGCGCAAACCGGGAGCTGGGTCCGTTTTCGAGCACATCCATCCACCATTCATTTAACGGCTCGGCGATTCCCACGTGATTCGGCACGAAATCGAGCAGCTGCCCCATGGAATGCGCGTGAAGTTCCGCAACCCAGGAGTCGTACTCCTCCCGTGAACCGATCACCGGGTTGATCTTATTATGGTCGGTGATGTCGTAACCGTGCAGGCTTTCTACGCCGGCCTGAAAATAGGGCGACGCATAAGTATCGCTCACGCCGAGCGCATCCAGATACGGCACGATCTCGCGCGCCTGGGCAAATGTGAACCACCGATTGAACTGCAATCGGTAGGTGCAACTGGGAATTCGTGGATGTCTCTGGTCTGTCATGTCGAGCCGAATCGAGAGGCCACCTCAAATGACGAAATTCGAATGACGAATGACGAAATAAATCCGAATGACAAAATCCAAAACGCCGATCGCATCGCCGCCCACTCTTTTGTCATTGGGGCTTCGTCATTCATTCGTCATTCGGCATTCGAGCTTCATCATTTTCCTCTACATCTTTTCGGGTACCTTGATTCCAACAAGATCGAGACCGCGCTGCAAGACTCGCCCGGCGAGATCGCACAGTGCCAGTCGCGAACTGCGCGTAGGTTCTTCCGATTTCAAGACCGGACAAGTCTCGTAAAATGCGTGGAAGCTGTTCGCCAGCTCGAATAGATAATTTGCCAGAACGTTCGGGCGAAAATCGTTCAGCACTTGCGGGACGATCTCCGCGAACTGACAGAGACGTCTTGCGAGATTAACCTCGGCGGGAGACTCAAGGATCAAACTCGCAGTTTTCGGCTCGGGTTCGCCGGCTTTCCGAAAAATCGAGCGAATGCGCACGTAAGCATTCTGCAGATATGGCGCCGTATTTCCTTGCAGAGAGAGAATCTTCTCCCAGGAAAACACATAATCGGTCATCCGATATTGCGAGAGATCGAAATACTTTAGCGCGCCGATCCCGATCTTCTGCGCGATGTCGTTCTTATCGGTCTCGCTCAAATCGGGATTCTTCTCCTCGATAATCTTCCGGGCACGTTTGCACGCTTCTTCGAGGAGGTCGCGTAATGGGACGTTCTCTCCCGAGCGTGTTTTCATTAGTTTGCGGCCCTCACCCAGGATGCTGCCGAACGTGATATGGCGAAGATCGGCTTTGTACCCTTCGCGGCGCGCAATCTCGAAAATTTGTTTAAAATGCAAAATTTGTGGGGCACCGACCACATACCAAATCGCATCGGCTTTCAAATCGCTGATCCGATAATCGATTGTCGCCAGATCTGTCGTTGCGTAATTGAAACCGCCGTCGCGCTTGCGAATGATGCAGGGTTTGTCGGCCAGCTCGAGAATATCGCGAAAGAAAACGACCACCGCGCCTTCGCTGATTTCAGCTATGCCGGAGTTGAGCAGACGCTCAACCACGCCCGGCAGGCGATTGTTGTAAAAACTTTCGCCGCACTGGATGTCGTAATGGATATCGAGCAGTTTGTAAACGTGATCGAATTCCTGCATTGAAAATGCGACGCATTCGTTCCAGATATTGACGTTTTCCGGGTCGCCCGCCTGCAGCTTCACCAATTCCTGGCGACAAGCTTCACGAACCTGCGGATCTTTTGTCGCCCTTTCATTTGTTTCCTTGTAAATACGAACGATCTCGGCGAGCGGATCGCGCTGAAGAGATTGTCGATCCAGCAGATTTTTCCAGCCGTAAATGACCATTCCAAACTGCGTTCCCCAATCGCCAACGTGATTGTCACGGATTATATCGTGGCCGAGGAACTGCGCGATCCGGGCCAGGGCGTCGCCGAGGACGGTGCTCCGGATGTGACCGGCGTGCATCGGTTTGGCAACGTTGGGCGATCCGAAATCAATCACGATCCTTTTCGTTAATTCTGCCTTTGCGACACCGAGCCGTTCGTCTCGCAAAGTCTCGCCCGCTTTTCTTGCGATGGCATCGGCACGCAGTGTGAAGTTGATGAAGCCTGCGCCAGCGACCGTCGGCGGTTCACAAAGATCTCCAACATCAAGTTGGGCAAGGATTCTCGTCGCCAAGGTTTTCGGGTTTTCACTGCGCTCTTTTCCGAGGACCAGAGCGGCGTTGGTCTGATAATCGCCGAAGCGCAGATCGGTCGCCGACGTCAGTTCGCCGGCATTCGGAAGACCTGCTTTCGCCAGCGCATCGGCAAATCTCTTTGCCAGGAGTGATTGAAAAGTCTCCATCTCCTCCGATTGTAGCCGCTTCTCCTGCGGGAAGCGAGACGCAGCCGCGACGACGACGGCTATAACTGTTACGAGCGGTCGCGAAAAACCGACAAGATCGCGTCGGCCGATTT
>Ga0207645_10002201_pt1 | contig 15565 bp, 12 predicted proteins | sample KBSM53metaG_FD_184331 | JGI IMG/M metagenome (GOLD analysis project Ga0207645, IMG submission 184331) | Miscanthus rhizosphere microbial communities from Kellogg Biological Station, Michigan, USA - KBS M5-3 metaG (SPAdes) (version 2) | ecosystem: Host-associated > Plants > Roots > Rhizosphere >...
CGCTCTTGCTTTCAGTGGCGCGCAAGATTCCGCAGGCCGATGCAAATGTTCGCGACAAAAAGTGGGACAAAAAGAATTTCGAAGGCGTCGAGCTCTATAACAAAACGCTCGGCATTATTGGAATGGGTCGCATCGGCAGCGAATTGAGCCGGCGCGCGATCGCTTTCGGGATGCGGGTCGTCGCTTACGATCCCTATCTCTCCGCGACGCGCGCCCGCAGTTTGCAGGTCGAATTGGTTGACGACATCGACGATCTGCTTACGAGCGCCGATTTCATTTCGCTGCACACCCCGTTGACCGCAGAAACGCGTCATCTTCTCGATTTCGCTCGACTGCAAAAAACAAAACGCGGCGTCCGCGTCGTCAATTGCGCTCGCGGCGGTTTAATCGACGAAGAAGCGCTCGCCAGAGCGTTGCAGGATCGACATGTAGCCGGCGCGGCGCTAGATGTCTTCGAGACCGAACCACTGCCGATTGATTCGCCGTTGCGCAGCGCGGCGAACCTGATTCTCACGCCACATCTGGGCGCTTCCACTTCAGAGGCGCAGGAGAGCGTCGGGATTGAGATTGCACAATCGATTCGCGCCGCGTTGCTCGAAGGGACGATCCGCAACGCGGTCAATATGCCGAACCTCGACGCCAAGACGCTGGCGATTATCGGTCCGCATCTCAGATTCGGCGAAAAACTCGGGCGTTTTCTGTCGCAAATCGCGCCGAAGCGCGCTGAAACTCTCAACGTCAATTACAGCGGCAAAGTTAATGAAGCCGACACGACAGCGATCACGCGCTCAATCTTGAAAGGCTTCTTGCAAACGGCCGGCGGCAGCGAGGTCAATGAAGTAAACGCACCCGGGTTCGCCGAAAGCCTTGGTTTGAAAGTGAGCGAATCGCGCTTGAGCGCACCTGGCGATTACACCGACATGCTCGAATTGTCCGCTACCGGCGAAGGGAAAACGGTGTCTGTCGGTGGCGCTTTCTTCGGCGCGACCCCGCGGATCGTGAGCGTGAATAGTCGCCCGGTCGAAGCCCGGCCACACGGTGTCGTGCTTGTGCTCGAAAACACCGATCGCCCTGGAATGGTTGGGAGAATCGGGACTTTGCTGGGAGATGGCGGGGTGAACATAGCCACGATGTCGCTCAGCCGAAATCAGGCTGGCGGAACGGCGCTGACCGTTCTGAATCTCGACAGCGTGCCCACCGCATCTCTGCTCGAGGAGATTCGCGCGAGCGATGATATTCACTCGGCGCAGGTGATCGAGCTCTGAGAAATTCTGCGAAGCGGGTGAAAGCGGCTGCGCCAGCAAAATCCCTAAACCAATTCCTTGCCGTCAGACAGTTAATTCGATAGAACTCGGTCTCATATGGACTTTAGCTCTCACTCTATTCTCTGGATTTTGCTTATCGGTCTTGTCGTCGGTGCCATTGCGAAATTGTTGATGCCGGGAAGAGATCCCGGCGGTTGCATTGTGACAATCTTACTCGGTATCGCCGGCGCGTTCGTTGCCAGCTATCTCGGGCAGGCCGTCGGGTGGTACCAACCCGGGCAGCCAGCAGGTTTTATTGGGTCGGTCGTTGGCGCTATCGTGCTGTTGCTGCTGTATCGATTGCTCTTTAGACGATCTTGACAGCCGGGCAATTGTAGGGGCAAGCGCCTCTACAAAGAGGGACGATCCCGCAGCGCAACGCGCTATACCGCGGTCACGCTTTAAAACACACACCAGCGTTTGCCCTGTTGGATGAATGGCAGATTGTCATTCTTCATGGCTGCGCCGACAAAAGCCCGAATCATCATTGCATTCGCCGCGCTCTATTTGATTTGGGGCTCAACTTTTCTCGGTATTCGTTTCGCGATTGAAACGATTCCGCCGTTTCTGATGGCAGGTGCGCGATTCCTGATAGCTGGAATGATCATGTATGCAATCGCGTGGTCGCAAGGAATCACCAAGTCCAGTTGGGCGAACTGGCGCACATCTTTGATTATCGGCGCATGTTTGCTGCTCGCTGGCAACGGCGGTGTCACAATCGCAGAAGAGTATATCGACTCCGGATTGGCAGCGGTGGTCGTGGCGATCGTTCCCATCTACATTGTGCTGCTGGGATGGGCGACGGGAATGGCTCCGAGACCGACTCCAATTGTCTGGCTCGCACTTGCAGGAGGTTTTGTCGGCGTGGGGATTTTGTTCGGGCCGGCTCTCCATTTTCACTCGAACGGCCATGGTCCTGCGATCGGAATATCGATCCTGCTGGTATCAACGTTCATCTGGTCGGTAGGATCACTTTATTCGCGCGTCGCAAAACACGCGGCCTCTCCCTTTCTCACGGCTGCTCAACAAATGATTTGCGGAGGACTCTTACTTTTGTTCGCGGGGATCGTGACCGGCGAGGTACCGCACTTTCACGCTGCAGCCGTCTCGATCTTATCGCTCGCTTCATTCATTTATCTCGTGCTCATTGGCGCTGTGGTTGGATACACCGCTTACATTTGGCTGCTGCGTCACTGTGAGCCGACGAAGGTAGCGACTTACGCATATGTGAATCCGATCGTGGCAGTCTTGTTAGGCACTCTTTTCGCTGGCGAAACGTTGACTGCCCGCACGCTGATTGCCGCTGGCCTCATCATCGGTTCAGTGGCTCTCTTAATCACGGCGCAGCAACTAAGAGCGCGAGTCGAACCACCCATCAGCGCCGCGCTGGAGCCAGCTGATTGAGCGCGGTGAATCCGAGCAGCGCACGCTTCCAGCATGCGATCCTCCAATTTTCTCGCGGGTTCGGGCCTCGGGGACAAATTGCAGCGCGGAAAATTTTTCGTGAGCAGTCCGCGCCCTTTGAGCTTTAATCTGCCATGGCCAAGGATCCGAAAGATCGGAAACAAACGATCGAAGTAGTCAAACGCAATTGGCAGGCCGAAGTCGAGACCGCACAGACCTACCGCGATCTGGCCGAGCGGGAGCGGGACGAAAAACGCAAGGGCGTTCTTCTGCGTATGGCGGAAGCAGAAGAACGCCATGCCCAACGCTGGGAGAAAAAACTCAGAGACCTCGGCGTAGAGCCGCCTGTTCTGAGAGACACAACCGCGCGTCGGTTAAATCGTTGGTGGAACAAGATTGCCGGAGCCGAGATCGCTATTCGCCGGATGGAAGCCGCGGAAGAACGGCACGAAGCAGAATTTCATGATCAAGCCGAGCGTGCTTTGGCTGGTGAACAGGATGTGCAGGAATTCTTGCGGCAAAGCGCGCTCGAAGAAAAAGCGCATGCCCGGGTGCTTGGCGCTATGGCGCCCCCGATCAGCGCGCGCACCGCGCTGGACAAAATCCTGAAACGCGAGCGCTGGCATGGGCGAGGGGGCAGTTGGGTAGCCGATGCGATCTACGGCGCAAACGATGGTTTGGGCGCGGTGTTCGGAATTGTTTCAGGCGTAGCAGGGGCCACGAATAATCAGCAACATTTCATTCTCATCTCCGGCCTTGCGGGCATGCTCGCTTCGACGCTCTCAATGGGTGCAGGCGCATATCTCGCCGCGAAAAGCGAAGCGGAAGTGTACGAAGCCGAGATTTCGCGGGAGCGCGCGGAGGTAGAAGAAAACCCCGAGGAAGAGATCGAAGAGATGTCGCTCTTCTATCAATTACAGGGATTCACTCCCGAAGAATCGCAGAAAATGGCAGAGCGCCTCGCTGAGCAGCCTGAGCAATTCGTCCAGGCGATGGCGCAAAGCGAGCTTGGGCTCTCCGAACATCGTTTTCCGAATCAATGGACTGCCGCGTTCTCAGCCGGTATTTCGACTGCCATTGGCGCTTTTGTCCCGATCATTCCATTCTTTTTCTCGGGTGGGCTTGATGCCGTGCTTGCTTCTTTCGGCATCAGTTTAATTGCGCATTTTGCAGTCGGCGCATTGAAATCACTCATCACGATCCGTTCCTGGTGGGCGTCGGGCCTGGAAATGACCTGGATCGGCGTAATTGTCGCCGTCGTGACTTACGGCCTCGGGCTGGCATTTGGGGCGTTGGGCTAAACAAACTAAATTCGATGAGGTTGGGAGAACAACTTGCGTTTGCATCTCCTTTGCATTTCGGTGCGTTTTCAACATTTCGTAATTCGGATTGTCAATGAATTCTCACATGCGTCTGCGTTTTGTAACATCGCTCGTCTCTGTCGCGCTCGTTGCGCCAGCAGTTTTCGCCCAAGATAAGAATGCGCCGACGGTCGATGAGTTAGTTTCCAAGAACGTCGAAGCCAAGGGCGGAGCAGGTGCCTTGGAGGCATTTCAGTCGCTGCGCCTCACCGGCAAGATGCTCGTGAACCAAGGCCAAATTGAACTCGCTTATCTCCAAACTAAAAAACGACCGGGTGAGATCCGTACCGAGGCGACACTTCAGGGCATGACTCAAGTCGAGGCATATGATGGGAAAGAGGGATGGAGAATCTCGCCATTCCAGGGACGCAAAGATCCGGAAAAAATGTCAGCCGACGACATCAAACCGCTGATGGAGGACGCGGAGATCGACGGGCCATTGGTAGATTGGAAGGCCAAGGGAAGCACGGTCGATTATCTCGGAACGGAAGACGTAGATGGAACGCTTGCTCACAAATTGAAGGTTGTGCGGAAGAACGGCGACGTGAGCTTCGTTTACCTCGATCCCGATCATTTTTTAGAGATTCGAGTCGTGACACAACGCATCAAACACGGCGCGCAAGAGGAGGTTGAGACCGATCTCGGAGATTACGAAAAAACCGGCGGCGTATTCGTTCCGACGTCGATCGAGTCCGGACGGAAGGGAGACCCCGACAAACAGAAGATTATTATTGATAAGGCAGAGGCAAATGTGCCGGTTGATGATACGACTTTTCATTTCCCGACCGCTTCCAAGTAATTCCTTACCAATCAATCATGCGCTCCTTGAAGTTTATTTTGCCTGCTGTGCTGTTTCTCTGCGCTACCGTCTCCCGATCTGAGGAGGCACCGTATGGCTCTGCTTCAATCTCCGGCTTAGGCGCGCGCAACATCGGCTCGGCAACAATGAGCGGGCGCATCTCGGCCCTCGCCGCCACAAGAGAGCCCTCCGGAAAAATCACTGTCTTTGTTGGAGCGGCCAGCGGCGGGGTGTGGAAATCCGACGATGGCGGTACACGCTATCGGCCAGTATTCGACGAGCAACCGGTGCAGTCGATCGGCGCCATCGCACTCGATCCGAAAAATTCTAAAAACGTTTGGGTCGGCACTGGCGAAACCTGGACGCGCAACAGCGTTTCCATCGGAAACGGGGTCTACAAATCCTCGGACGGGGGCGAGACCTGGACGCATGTCGGTTTGGACAAGTCGGAACGGGTCGCGCGAATCGCAGTGAGTCCGAAAAACCGTGACACGGTTTTTGCTGCGGTGCCCGGTGCGTTATGGAGCGATTCGCCCGATCGCGGTCTTTACAGAACTTCAGACGGAGGCAAGACATGGACTCAAATTCTCAAAGGTCCGAATCTTTCCACCGGCTGCACTGACATCGCGATCGATCCATCGAATCCGGACGTGATGCTCGCTGCCATGTGGGATTTTCGCCGCAAAGGCTGGGAATACCGTTCGGGTGGCGATAGCCCTACCGCGCCTTCTGCCAGTGGATTGTTTCGTTCGACGGACGGCGGTAACACCTGGAGCGAAATTACGCCTGAGGCCAACAAAGGTTTTCCAAAGAAGCCATATGGCCGGCTGGCGGTGGCGATCGCGCCTTCAAATGCAAAGCGCGTTTACTGTTTCGTCGAATCGCCCGACAGCGCGCTCTTCGTTTCGGATGACGGCGGCATGACGTGGGACAAACGCGACAAAAGCAACTGGATGGTGTGGCGTCCGTTCTACTTTGCGAATCTGATTGTCGATCCCAAAAATCCGGACCGCGTGTTCAAGACCGACGGCGCGCTGATTATGAGCGAGGACGCTGGCAGGAGCTTCGCGGTCGTAGGCGGATTTCAAGGGGCGCATGGCGACGTTCACGATGTCTGGATCGATCCAAGTAATACGCAAACGGTCTTTGCCGGTGACGACGGCGGGATGTGGTATTCCTATAACGGCGGCAGTAAATGGTGGAAGGGAAATAACCTGCCGGTTTCGCAATTCTATCACGTCAGCGTGGACGATAACGATCCGTATCGTGTCTATGGTGGTTTGCAGGACAACAGTTCCTTCGTGGGTGAATCACAGTATCCCGGCGGCATCAGCAACGCGCAGTGGGAAAACATGTATGGTGGCGATGGCTTCTGGATGTTTCAGGACTCGGCTGACCCTGACTACATCTATGCCGAATATCAAGGTGGCGAGATTGCGCGAATAAATCGGCGCACACACGAAGCTCGCAACATCAAGCCGCGGCCTAACTACAAAGAGAAACTCCGATTCAATTGGAACACCCCAATCGCTTTGTCACCGAACGAAAAGGGAACGATTTACATCGGCGCGCAATTTTTGTTTCGCTCGCGCGATCATGGTCAGACATGGGAGCGGATCTCACCGGACCTGACAACAAACGATCCGGAAAAGCAGAAGCAGGAACAATCGGGCGGAGTGACGGTGGACAATTCATCCGCCGAAATGCACACCACGATCTACTCGATCAGCGAATCGCCCAAAGATAAATCACTGATCTGGGTCGGCACGGATGACGGCAATCTTCAGCTCACCCGCGACGGTGGCAAAACGTGGACCAATGTCGTCGGCAATGTTCCTGGTTTGCCGAAGAACTCGTGGGTCAGTTGGGTGCAGGCGAGTAACTTCGATGCAGGCACGGCCTACGCTGCTTTCGATCGCCACACCTTCGGAGACATGGCCCCGTATGTTTTTCGGACAGCTGATTATGGGAAAACCTGGACACCGCTCGTGAGTGCACAGGACATCAAAGGTGTTCGCGGATACGCTCACGTAATCAAGGAGGATGTTGTCAAACCGGAGCTTCTTTTTCTCGGCACTGAGTTTGGACTTTGGGTCTCGATCGATGGCGGAAAAAACTGGGCGCAATTCAAGGGGAATCATTTTCCCGCGGTTGCCGTTCGCGATCTGGCAATTCAACCACGCGATAACGATCTTGTTCTGGCAACGCACGGTCGCGGAATTTGGATCGTGGACGACATCACACCGCTGCGCGCTTTGACGCCGGATCTTCTGACCCAGGAAGTTGCTTTCGTTTCGGCGCGGCCTGTGCAGCAACGGATTGAAGGAACCGGCGGATGGGCCGATGGCGACGCCGTTTTTGTCGGCGATAATCCGCCGGACGCGGCCGTGATCACTTACTATCAGCGTGCGCGTCATCTTTTCGGGAAAATAAAATTGGAAGTCCTGGATGCTTCCGGCCGCGTTGTTGACGAATTGCCAGCCAGCAAACGCTCCGGCCTGAATCGAGTGACCTGGCCGATGCGCGAGAAACCGCCGCGTGTGCCGCCTGCAGCCCAGATTGCTTTTGCCGGAACCCGCGGGCCGCGGCTATTGCCGGGCACTTACACGGTGCGCCTGACAAAGGCCGGCAAGGTTTCCGAAACGAAGTTGACCGTGGGCCTTGATCGCCGGGCGAAATTTAGCGAAGCCGATCGCAAGGCCCAGTTTGATGCAGCCATGAGCGTCCACGCGCTATTTGGCGAAGAAAGCGCACTAATGGGTCGAATTTTGTCGTTGCGCGCGGCATTGGCAAAGACTGGAGCAGCTTTGCCAGAAGGTGACCCGCTTCGCAAAAACGTCTCCGACTTCGACGGAAAGGTCGATGCAGTGCGCAAAAAAATTGTTGCCACAACCGAAGGAGGCGCGATTACCGGCGAAGAGCGGCTGCGGGAGCACACCGACCAACTCTACGGCGCTCTTCTCAGTTATGAAGGAAAACCGGGCGGCTACCAGATAGCCTATATCGATGCGCTCAAGCGGGAACTGGCTGATGTGACAAAGGAATTCGAGCAATTGCTCGCCAAGGATTTGCCCGCTTTAAACGAATCGCTCAAAGCCAAAGGCCAGCAGCCAATCCCGCCGCCACCAACCAACGTCGCCGCCAATGATGCCGTGCGTAGCCCGGGTGGCGCGTCCGCCGTCAGCGCACCGCTTCCCGTCGATTTCCGACTTTGCCAATAGCCCTGTGGTCGCCGGCCGCGCCAAACTTTCCCATGCGCCTATGCGCTTGCTGGCTTGCCGAGTCGTAGCTCGCCGCGTTGACGTTGCAAGGTAAAACGTGTCCGCCTTCGCTGAAGCTACGGCGCGACAGTCTTCGCGCTCCTCTACGACGCGAGCGAAGACTGGAGGTAAGGGGATTCGAACCCCTGGCCTTCTCATTGCGAACGAGACGCTCTACCAGCTGAGCTATACCCCCGGCCAGAGGAGCGAAAATATCACGAGATGGCGATTTGTCAGCAACCGAAACGCACATCGCGACGATGGAAAGCGTTTCGTCGTGCACGCGGATGAAAAGTTGACTGCTTTTCTCGAACTTGAAGCGACGATCCGGCATTGCGGCCAAGTAATAAATCAAGAACGTTACAACACTCGTCGGACTAGGACGAGGCCGCTCTCCACCAGTCTCGCCTCGGCTACATCGGCTGGAGTTGATACGTGATGCCCTTGATCACTGCGGGGATGCCGGGAAAAAACGTGTAGATGAATCGCTTCTCGCTCGTGCCCCCGCTCTTCGGGCTGGACGGAACGCCGAAGAACTCCGCGCACGCGATGGATGCCTCCCCGAGCTTAGCCCTTGGGCCGAAGTCCAGGACTCCCGCAGCTTCCAGGATCTTCCCCGTCTTGGTGTCCTCGACGATGGCCTTGCAGCCGAGGACCACGCCAATGGCCTCCTTGCGCCAGTGCGAAGGCAGCACGATGTAGGGCACGCTCGCCGCGTCCACGTAGGCCAGCGGATCGATGCGTGCCAGCTCGGGCCAGCGATAGCTCGTCGCGCTCACAAAGGCACCCGGAGCGGGGCCGCTCGCATTCTGCTTCACCGGCGTTCCGTCCTCCTCGCCCGTGTCCGTAACGACGCCAAACCAATCGCCCGGCCCGCCCGCATTGGCGAGAAAGTCGAGCGGTGCGGGCGTGAAGCCTTTGGGTGCATAGACAGGGACGCCTCCGGTTTGGCCGTTGGCGCCGTCGGCGTCGATCGCCATGCCTGCCGGGGATGTGGTGTAGCTGCCGTCAGCGTTTCGCTTTGGGAGTGGAATATTTGCCATAGGTCAGTTGAGTTTAACAAAGTTGAGCGCAGCGCACATGTCGAGAACTAATTTAGCAGCTCGCCCATCAGCCAAACCGGTTCGAGGAGAATGCTAAGCGCGAACTGCATGTTTCTTCCCTTCACACTTCGGCCTAGCACTTCGCGTATCCGATTGCGCTCGTGATTGCGTCCGGTTCGCCATACCACAGCCGACCAAAGGGCAGCGCATCGGAAATCAGATCAACGCCGCGACGGTCTTTGCGCGGTCGGACTTCGTAAACGTGCCGGTTTCAATTCAAGCAGCAGCAGCCGCTGCAAGAATGGTTACATGAAATGCAAAGGCGCGGATATAAGTCGAGGCGTTCGCACGAAAGGAGGCCGCCACCTCTGCCTCGATTCTTAATTCAACCTGCCCCGATTCGTCGTCCCAACCGGCATCCACACCCAGGATCTCGTGTCGGTGCATGGCCCCGCGCTCAGGTGTGAAGAGGAAAACGTTCGCAATAGAAGCTCCGGCACTAGCCCTAAAGAACTGTTTCCTAGTTAAGACTGGGCCGACCAGAACGCTAAAGGTCTCCTTTGCTGTCCACTCCTCAGCAGTTTTCGCAGTGATTTCCAGGTGTGAATCAAACTGACCATCGATGATCAACAGCCGGTCCGCACCATCGGGACCAGCGACTACGGCTTCGATCTCTTGAAGATTTTGAATTTGAGCGGGTTGAATTTTGACTGCCATAAGACCTCCTTGATTTTCTTTGTTTTAGCAAGAGTGCATCTTAGGATTTCCCAGATGTGTCCAGGAATCACCGATGACATCGGGAGGGGGCATCTATCATTTGCCCATTTGGCGGGGGCCATTTGTCGAAAATGGCGCACATTCCTTTGCTATAGAACCTCAGACGGAATCCATATTGCGTTGCAAATTCCGCTATCTTTGCCTCCCGATCTTTCTCATTCAGTGGCCAAACGCGTTCCAAGTCCTTCTCGTAAATCGCGCAGTGCTTCCACTGGCCATGCATCCCGTGTTCGATTTGTTTCGCCAGCGTTTCCATTGCTGCGTTGGTTCTCCGCGATTGCGGGTCCGGAAGGGGCGAATAACCTAGCTGGGGAATGTCTCTCCGCCGGATTCAGATCCGTTTAAAGATGGTAGCTTCGCGTTGTAGGTCTATGGGACTTTAGTCGTACGTTTCTGTGCCTGCGCTGTGTCGCTTAACAGTGCATAGGTGCCTGAAACTGAGAGATCCCCCCGAATCGCCGATTCGAGTTCGAGAAGGCCGATGCCGATACGGACAAGAAGGCAGCCTTTCGGTGGAATTTGCCGGCCGTTTGCAACGAGATACCTGGCAAATCGTCCAGTGGTTCGCAGCTGGTACGGTTGCGGTTGCCGCTATCGTTTTCTGAGGTGCTGATGGGAGCCCGCCAACCTAATCAGAAACCGTGAAGTATTGGGAATCATCGCCGACAATCTCAGCAAAGCCGGTTGGAGTTGGGGCCGCGTCTCAGCGATTGATTCCAACGGGCGAACGATCTGGATTGCAGACGCGCACCGCGACGACGGTCAGCGTTTCGTTGTGCACGCGGATGAAAAACTGACGGCGTTTGTCCAAGTAGGCGCAGATCACAGCATTACGCGACCGACTGTGAAATTTTGCGTAGCCGATTGCGTCGGGCCGACCCCCGGAGGCCTCTCAAGCCGTTCTGAAATCTTCAATCATCGGAGTTGGCTTTAGAGTCGACAAATGAGTAGGCCGGGGTAAGCATCGACGCGATGGACGACAGCGCATTTAAACTGTGCCCGTTCTGTAAGGAGCAGATTCGCCAGGAAGCTATCAAGTGCCGATTCTGCGCGGAATGGCTTGAGCCGAGCAGTCACTCTGCACCTGAATCGTCACCAAAGTTGACTACGAGCTGGGATAGGAAGAGCAAAATGCCAGGACGAACGTACGCACCCTTAAAGTGGGATAAGTGGAATCGTAGCAAAGGGTGTCGCAATTGGATGGATAAGAAGTCTTTTGCGGGGAAATCATTCTCTTCCATTTTCTGGGACGCCATGCGTCTCGTATTTTATGATGAACACGATAAGCCCGGCCTTCTCTATCAGGGGAAGCTCTATCCACTTGCCCAAGATATTATCGCGCTCAATGGGCGGCGTTATCACTTCAGCGAACAGGATGAGATTGCAATGCTGAAGTTCGGCAACTTCCATTATTTGGGATATACTGTCTTTTTCCCGGCATTACGGTTCGAGGGACCAGATCAAGACGACATCGGCAAGATTTGGGGAGAAGCCCCTATAGGCGGCTCGGAAGTGGACGTGGGTTTTTACGATATCTTGGATACCGCCCTTACGGGGAAAGGTCTCGGCTTAACCTTTCCTCAGGACGAGGTCGGCCTTCGGATGATCACGTACTTCACGGCGGCCATTGTTCTGCACGAAATCATGCACAATCACTTCTTCCGCCACCCGGAGGACGCGAACTGGAATAGGGGTACTGATTATGCCTCGTCATTGCCACACGTCGCCGCCCTGGCCGTACTTAGAGCTTCGCCTGAGTGGAGCCTCTTTGCGCCACATATCGGGTCGGGTTTCCCGAAGGGAGGATACATGTGCTGCGGCACGCGACCATCGCTAGCAGCACCAATAACCCGTCAAGGTGGGTGGCGTCGATGTAAGAAGTGCGAGGGGATGTTCTATGGGGAAACATCAAGGGGCGGCAAGTGCCCTGCTGGCGGCGCACACGATAAATCGGAAAGTGGAAACTATTTGGTGACACAAAACACACCGGATGATCCCGGCCAGCATTACTGGCGATGGTGCAACAAGTGTCAGGGCATGTTCTACGCTGGGCACGGTACGGGCACGTGTTCGAGCGGTGGAGGACACGATCCGAATGCCAGTGGTGATTATAGTCTCGCGCAGAACATGGGGGGGTCAGGTGGGGAGAATAACTGGCGTTGGTGCAACAAATGCCAAGGCCTGTTTTTTGCTGGACATGGGTCGGGTGTCTGCCCACAAGGAGGCGGCCACGACAAGACGAACAGCGGGGACTACAGCATACCAGTTGCGATCCCGCAGCCCTGCTGACGCTCTCGCCGCTACGTTTGCCGAGCGCAGGGACAAATCCATTTGGGAAATAATCGCTGACAATCTTAGCAAGGCCGGTTGGAGTTGGGGCTGTGTTGCAACGGTGGATCCTCGCGGGCGAACGATCTGGATTGCAGACGCGCACCGCGACGACGGAAAGCGTTTTGTTGTGCGGGCGGATGAAAAGTTGACCGCGTTTATGGAACTGGAATTGGCGGTTCGAGCCGCTGCGAATTGTCTTGACTAGCTGGCATGATTTTATCCAGACTCGCCGTCGTTAAACGGATCTGAATCAGGCGGAGGATACATTAAACGGGCTATGTCCGACCGAAGCGTATACGACGCGATGGCGGCGCGGGAAAATGAAGTCTGGAGAAAAATCGTCTCTGGTCTGGGACAGTCGGAAGCTACAATCGAGGCGGCTAAGGGCTAGTGCACAGTTGGTATTTGCGGAATTTGTTGGTGTTACCCCGGAAGTCGTTCGAGCTTGTCCTAGCCACACAGGCCGAACATGCCATAAATCAGTTGAGCAGCGATGCTCACGTTAATCGAAAACAATCGCCCATACGGACGGTGTGGGAAGATTTGGCAACGTAAGAACGTAACGCGTGCTGTCATAATCAGTCAGCGAGCCGTCCGCGCCTGTCAACGGTCGCAGCGTTAGAGAGCTCTGAATTACACCTTGATAATAGCTCAGGTTGTTCAGTATGTAGTTACGGCCGGGAATACCCGCCATCGTGCCCACCTCCGCGATTATGTCTGGATTATTTTGGTAGTCGGGCAAAAGTAAACCTGCAGCAGATAGGTTTGCCCGAGCCACGTCATGAAAGGCTGTGGTTCGATCCAGTTTCGCGATCTGGCCATTCGTTCCGTGAAACCAATTTTTTGGTAGCAGCACGGTCACCTGATGGAGTGAATGGCGATTACGCCATTGATTATAAGCCGAAACCAGAACTACTACCTTGTCGGGTAGAAGGGCGACCATTGAGACGAACTCCGTGCTATTTGTCGATGAGTTAAAAACTGTCTGTCGGTAGATAGGCACGGCAGAGCCGCGATAGTGGTCAAAAATGCTGTAAAGCCAGCCCTCACCATTGAGCATTTCTACTGAGCTAGTTCCATTCCGAAGATATTCCGACACGCTCCAGTGCTGTGCGCGCCTGCAACCGTATTGCAACAAGTAGACCAACGTATGAAAACGCTGCGCTGTCCCGCGTGCGCCCGGTTCGGAGGTTGCAATGAATTCATTGGTGGAGCCCGCCTTGAGCACTTCAGAACCAACGATGCCGAACTCATGAATCTCTCGGGTCCAACCAGCGAGACTCGGAAAGTCATTGCTGATCGCATCCCATAGGGTTTTCCGCGCATTGGCTGCGTCGAGCGGACTCGCGCCAACTATGTTTGTTCCATTGAGGCGAGGGACGAAATAAAGAGAAGTCGGAGCAAACGCAAACGGCGCGCCGATACCGCGGGTGGCATAGTTCGTTCCATTTGTGCAATGTCCGGCAACTGGATACAGATTGTCCTCTTCAAAAAAATCGCCTGACCCGTTGAATGGGCCAAATAGGGCATTGGGGAGGCTTTCTTTGATGCCACGTCCGCACCAATCGTGCATCTGAAGATACTGCGTCAATGTACCATTGAACCGGTCCTCGTTATTATACTCGGTGCCCATTCGAAATCTGAATTGATTGACGACGCTGCTCCCGTAACGGTTGGTTAACTCAATGCACATCTGCTTGGATCCCCAGTAAAGCCAAGAAGGATATTGGGCTGGAGTCTTTTGGCCAAAGATGCCTTGAGTAGCCGTGCCGGGCGAAGGCATGCCCCACGGAACGTTGTCCAGCACCAACGTGATATTCGTGTAACCACTCGTCCACACTACCGGATCAAGCCTCGGAAAAAGCCGGTCCCACCGGTACCCTATACCGCCGGCAACGGTCCGGTACCACACGTCACATTGAGAGATATCTTCCGAACATTCCGACGCTTCACTACCCGGCTGAGTCCAATCCGTACGCCAACCGCCAAGGGGTCGCACAAGGTAGAGGCCGTCCGCAAAAAGCATTTCCTTCTCGTACGGTTGACCTGTGGACGGATTGATGCGTCGTTGGTAAGGGAAGGACAATGTAGGATCGGTAAGATAAGCAGGGACAGTCTGAAACTCTGCGGCGCTCTTCAAGTAGGTTCCTTGGAGCGTAGTGTAACGCCACCAGCCGTCGAGGCTGCCAAGTGGAATGGCTTGGCCCTGCAGAGATGGAACCCCTGTCAAACCGGCCAAGAACATGACCAAGCTGATCGATGACAGGCGGGACCTGATGCCAGACGTGATGCGGATTGTTTTCATACGGTTTCTCCGTGAACGTCCGTTCTCAATTGAGGATAATCATTGTCAAGAAAATTACAATTCGATGCCGCTGACGAGGAGTTTTGTATGGATGGTGACGTGTATTTGTCGGGCGGTCTGCACCTGCTGCTCTAACCAATAACGCACGTCCGTCCGTTCTTTTGGTCCACGTGCGCACGCGGGCCAGTGAAGGCGAATCTTGACTCGGTCCGATTTGGCAACATACTGGCTGTGAAGAAAGCTGCTCTAGCCGTGGTGGCTGACGACATGCCGCGACTAACTATTGTCCTGAAGAACTGCGGTTAGTTACTCATCACAATTGGAAGCCGCTGAAACTCGATGTAAAAAAGGGCCCGCATAATCGCTCAACCAGAACGTGGAAGTTATTCATGAGCGCCGATAAAGCTGGCGAGATCATCAGACGGGCGATGGCGGACCGGAGTGTATATGACGCAATGGCGGTGCGTGAAAACGAAGTCTGGGGAAAGATTCTGCGAGATCGGGAACAGTCCGAACCCGCAACCGAGGATATAAAGGCAGGCACCGCGCTCGGTATTTGCCGCAACCAGTCATCACTATTTCGCGTCGCAAACGAGAAAGGGCTAAAGTTTGAGCACGGATTGACGCTCGGATGCGGAACCGGCAGGTGTGAGCGCGACTTGATCGCTAAGGCTTTGTTTGAAGTCTTGATGCTACTCGACCGTTTATGCATTGAAGAGAAGATTGTGCAACCAGTCGGGGGCCAATACCGGCTTTACCAACAAGTACAATACCTTTGCGATCCTGAATGAACTCGCGTCGATCATTGCGTGGTCGGACTTCGTAAGCGTGTTGTGGAACGGTCATCGCGACGGCCAGCGGTTGGCTCCAGCGATTCGAAGTTCATCGCCGCAAACTTTCCGCGATTTGCTCCGGAAAGGCAAATGTACAGCACTTCCCAGGAGAGCAAGTTTGTAACTTGCCCTGTTCGAATTGACGCAA
>Ga0207645_10002204_pt1 | contig 15558 bp, 13 predicted proteins | sample KBSM53metaG_FD_184331 | JGI IMG/M metagenome (GOLD analysis project Ga0207645, IMG submission 184331) | Miscanthus rhizosphere microbial communities from Kellogg Biological Station, Michigan, USA - KBS M5-3 metaG (SPAdes) (version 2) | ecosystem: Host-associated > Plants > Roots > Rhizosphere >...
CCTTGACGTTGAACGAAAAACGGCCCGCCTTGAAGCCGCGCGCCTTCGCGTCCGGCATCCATGCGAAGAGATCCCGGATGAACGTGAACAGCCCGGTGTAGGTCGCCGGGTTCGAGCGCGGCGTCCGCCCGATTGGCGACTGATCGATCTCGATCACCTTGTCGATGAGCTCGATCCCCTCGATGCGATCGTGCGCCCCCGGATCGTCCCCGGCCTTGTAGAGCGTCTTCGCCAACGACTTGTAGAGGATGTCGTTGACCAGCGTCGACTTCCCCGATCCGCTGACGCCGGTCACCGCCGTCAGCACGCCGAGCGGAATCTTGACGTCGATGTTCTTGAGGTTGTTCGCGCGCGCGCCGCGGATGACGATGTCGCCTTTGAGCGCCGGCCGCCGCGCTTTTGGCGTCGGGATGGCACGCTCGCCGGTCAGATAGGCGCCGGTCAGCGACACCGGTTCCGGCGCCGCCGCCCCCGGCTCCGCGACGGCAGGGGCCATCTCGAGCAACTGCTTCGGCGTGCCTTGGAAGATCACGTGCCCGCCGAGATCGCCCGCGCCTGGTCCGAGGTCGACGACGTAGTCGGCGACGCGAATCGTCTCCTCATCGTGCTCGACGACGATGACGGTGTTGCCGAGATCGCGCAGCCGCGCCAGCGTCGCCAGCAGCTTGCGGTTGTCGCGCTGGTGCAGGCCAATCGAGGGCTCGTCGAGGACGTAGAGCACGCCGGTGAGGTTGGCGCCGATCTGCGTCGCCAGCCGGATGCGCTGCCCTTCGCCGCCTGAGAGCGTCGCCGCGCTGCGTCCCAGCGTCAGGTAGCCGACGCCAACGTCGTTGAGAAAGCGGAGGCGCTCCTGGATTTCCTTGAGGATGCGCTCGGCGATGATCGCCTCGCGGTCGGTCAACACGAGGCTGTCGACGACGTCCAGCGCTTCGACCACCGGCAGGTTGACGTAATCCGAGATCGTCCGCCCTTTCACTTTCACCGACAGGCTCTGCGGCTTCAGGCGCTGGCCGCGGCAGGTCGGACACGGCCGCAGCGACCGATAGAGCTCGAGCTCGGCCTGCGACGCCCAACTGCCCTCGTCGTAGCGGCGGCGGAGGTTCGGGATCAGTCCCTCGAAGCCGGCGGCGCCCTTGCCGGCGCCGAACAGCAGCACCTCGCGCGATTTGCGCGGCAGCCGCGAGAACGGCACGCTGAGATCGATGCCGTAGTCGCGCGAGAGATTCTGCAGCGTCTCGCGCACCAGCTTTCGATCCCCGCGCCCCCACGGCGCGATCGCTCCCTCGGCCAGCGACTTCGACTCGTCGGGCACGACGCGGTTGGGATCGAAATCGACCATCGCGCCGAGCCCCTGGCAGTCGGCGCAGGCGCCGTGCGGCGAGTTGAACGAAAACGCGCGCGGCGTCATCTCCGGCATGCTCAGCCCGCAGTCGACGCAGGCCAGCCGCCGCGAGAACAGGCGGTCGCCGCCCTCGTAGGTGTTGATGACGACGATGTCCTCGGCGAGGCCGAGCGCCATCTCGATCGATTCGGTCAGCCGGCGCTCGATGCCGCCGCGGACGATCAGCCGGTCGATCACCACCTCGATGGTGTGGTTGCGGCGGCGATCGAGCGCGATGTCTTCTTCGAGCGATCGGAATTGTCCGTCGATGCGCGCCTTGGTGTAGCCGCGCTGCCGCAGCGCCGCCAGCTCCTTCTTGAACTCTCCCTTGCGGCCGCGCACGGTCGGCGCCAGCACGTTGATGCGCTCGTCCTGGGGGTAGAGCATGACCATGTCGACGATGCGCTCGAGCGACTGGCTGGCGATCTCCTTGCCGCAGTTGGGGCAATGCGGCACGCCGATGTTGGCGAAGAGCAGCCGCAGGTAGTCGTAGATTTCAGTGACCGTGCCGACCGTCGAGCGCGGGTTCGAGCCGGTGGTCTTCTGCTCGATCGAGATCGCGGGCGACAGCCCCTCGATCAGGTCGACGTCCGGCTTCTCCATCTGCTCGAGAAACTGCCGCGCGTACGCGGACAGCGACTCGACGTAGCGGCGCTGTCCTTCGGCATAAATCGTGTCGAAGGCCAGCGACGACTTGCCGGATCCGGACAGGCCGGTGATCACCACGAGCTTGTGCCGCGGCAGATCGACGTCGACGTTTTTCAGATTGTGTACGCGCGCGCCGCGGACCGAGATCCAGTCGTGAGCCATACAGCCGGGATTCTTTGGGTGACCTGAAACGAGTATCGTAGCACGACCTGCTCAGCTCGACCGTTAGACGCCGCCTGCTCAGATGATGCCGGCCGCGCGCAGCCGAGCGCGTTCGGCTGCGTCGATGCCCGCGTCCTCGAGCACGCGATCGGTGTCGGCACCGAGCGCCGGGGCAGGCTCTGGGGTTTCCGTGCTCGTGCGTACGGTGAAGACTTCATCGAGGCCGGCGGCGTGCAGGTCGGCGGCTGCCTCGTCCGGCGTGTAGACGGGAGTCAGGCAGACATCGGCATCGGCGAAGCGCGCGAGCCACTCGTCGCGGGTCAGCCCCAGCATCGCGCGGCGGACTTCTTCGACGACGCGAGCTCGCTCTGCGCCGCGCGCATGCTGCAGCGGCACCAGGTCCGGCCTGCCCAGCCGCTCGCAGAAACCCTTCCAGAACTTCGGCTCGAGCGCGCCGAGCGCCAGCCACTGCCCGTCCGCGGTTTCGTAGAGGGCGTAACACGCGTTGGCGAGCTCCGCGGTCGTGGGAAACATTCCCCACGCCAGCGCGGCCTCGTGGATCGAGACATCGACGGCGCTGCCGGCGCCGGTCCGCTCGCGCGCGAAGAGCGCCGCGACAATCCGCGTCGCCGCCTGCATCGCGGCGCCGATATCGGCGACGAGCGCGCCAGGCGCGATCGGCGGAGGTGACTCGCGCGAGACCAGAGCCGTGCCTTCGTGTCGACGCAGCAAACCCGCGAGGGCCTGGTAGTTGATGTCGTGCGCGGCGCGCTCGGCATAGGGACCGCTCTGGCCGAAGCCGCTGAGCGACGCGCACACGAGGCGCGGGTGCCGGTGCAACAACGTCTGGCTGTCGACGCCGAGTCGGCGCGCCGTTGAAGGACGGAAGCTCTCGACCACAACGTCGGCGCCCGTGCACAGCCGATGGAGGACGCGTGCCGCGTCCGATGATCGCAAGTCGAGCGTGACGCTGCGCTTGCTCCGATTGAGCAGCGCGAAGTAATCGCGCCCGCCGGAGGTCGGCAGCGATCGCATCGGGTCGCCGCCGCGCGGATCTTCGATCTTGATCACGTCGGCGCCGAGATCGGCGAGCTGCAGCGTGGCGGAGGCGCCGGGCAGCAGCCGCGTCAGGTCGAGCACGCGAACGCCGTCGAGTGGCCGCACCTGGATCACCGACTAATGATTCGTGCGTGTGACTTCGTGCTGTTTGCGAAGCTTGCTGTGGCGGTAGCCGTAGCAGAAGTACAGAATCAGGCCGATCGCCAGCCACGCGGCGAACCGTTCCCAGGCTGTGGGCGGCAAGCCGTACATGATGAAGACGCAGCCGGCCGCCGAGAGGATACACACCGGCCACACCAGTGGGACGCGGAATGGGCGGTGCCGCTCCGGTTCCTTGTAGCGCAGCACCAGCACGCCGATGCTGACCAGCATGAACGCGAACAGCGTGCCGATATTGGTGAGGTCGTAGGTCTCGGCCGCGTCGCCGATGAGCGCCCAGGACGCGACGAAAATTCCCGTCACGATCGTGGTCGTCGCCGGCACGCGCGTGATCGGATTGATCCGCGCCGCCCACTGCGGCAGCAGGCCGTCGCGCGCCATCGAGAAGAAAATCCGCGGCTGGCCGTACTGAAACACCAGCAGCACCGCCGACATCGACACCGCGGCGCCGAGAGCAACGAACCAGCCGATTGTGGTGAACCCGGCCAGTTCGAGGGCGCGCGCCAGCGGATCCGCGACCGCCAGCTCCGTGTACGGCACCATGCCGGTCAACACCGCACCGACGATCACGTAGATGAGGGTGCACACCGCCAGGCCGCCGAGGATGCCGATCGGCAGGTTGCGCTGCGGGTTCCGGGTTTCCTCGCCGGCCGTCGAGATCGCGTCGAAGCCGATGTAGGCGAAGAAGACGATCGCCGCGCCCTGGTGCACGCCGGTGAAGCCGTTGGGCGCGAACGGCCGGTAATTCTCCGCATGCAGGTGCGTCGCGCCAACGGCGATGAAGATCCCGATCGCAATCAACTTGATCACGACCATGATGTTGTTGGTCGTCGCGCTCTCGCGCGCGCCCCGCAGCAGCAGCCAGGTGATCACCATCACGATGGCCGCCGCTGGAAGGTGCACGAGCAACGGGATCCCGAGCAGGCGCGGCGCTGTGGTGAGCAAGCCGTGGATCTCCGGGTTCGAGCTGAGCAGCGCCGTGCGGTACCCGGTGGTCATCCACACCGGCAGGTCGGCGCCGAAGCCGCGCAGCAGCGTGTTGAAGTAATCGCCCCAGGAAATGGCGACCGCGACGTTGCCGACCGCGTACTCGAGGATCAGGTCCCAGCCGATGATCCACGCCACCAATTCGCCAAGCGTCGCGTAGGTGTAGGCGTAGGCGCTGCCGGCCTGCGGGATCATCGCCGCCAGCTCCGCGTAGCACAGGCCCGCGAGCGCGCACGCGGCGCCCAACAGGATGAAGGAGAACACCAGCGCCGGGCCGGCGCCATATCGAATCACTTCCCCGTTCGGGCCGACCTGGCCGGCCGCGGCGGTGCCGATCGCGCCGAAGATGCCGGCGCCGATAACCGCGCCGATCGCCAGCATGATCAAATCGCCCGCCCCCAGCGTGCGCTTGAGGCTGTTGGGGCCGTGGGTTTCCTCGATCAGGTCGGCGATCGGCTTGCGCTCGAAGAGCTGCGGCATGGGGCGCGATTGTACGCTCGATCAGTGGACCGGCAGGCGGTACGCGGTCTCGTTCGACGCGACCACGATGTTGCCGCCTGGATCGAACGCGACGCCCACCAGCCCGGGACCGGCGAGCACCAGCTCGGGATCCTTCTCCGCCGACACGCGATAGAGACCGCTCGCGCCGGCCAGCGCCTCGACGACGTACAGCGCGCCGTTGGCGTCGAAGGCGAGGCCCTGCGGCCGCCCGAAGCGCGCGTAGGCGGTGGTAATCGTCCCGTCCGGATCGATGCGATACAGCGGATCGTAGGAGGACAGCGTCGGGCCGGTGACGTAGAGGGAGCGATCCGGGCCAATCGCGAGGTGAAACGCGGCGACGCTCGCCGGCAGCGTGGCGAACGTGGTCGCGTGGCCGCCGGGATCGACCCTGAAGATCGTTCCCGAGCGATCGCCGACGAACAGTATGCCGTCGGGCGCGAACGCCAGCCCGCAGGCGACGCCGAGGTCGTGCGCGAACGGCTCGGCGCTGCCGTCGGCCTTCACTTTGTAGACCGTGCCCTCGAAGCGGCTCGAGACGAACAGCTGTCCCGACGGATCGACCGCCAGCGACGTGGGGTTGACGATGCCGGAGGAAAACGTCTCGCGCGTCCCGTTCGGCCGGACGCGGAAGATCGACACCGGCACCTGCTGACCGCGCGTGCCGCTGTAGGTGACGTACAGATTGCCCTCACGATCGAAGACCGGGTTATCGACCTGGTGCAGCCCGGTTGCGAACGGGGCGGCGATGTCGACGAACCCGGCAGGCCCGTCGACCGCCGCGACCTGCACGGTCGCCCGGCCGCTGTCGAGCCCCGCCGGCACGATCACGCCAAGCCGCGTCGTCGACGCGAAGACCACGCGCGCGCGCTGGCCGCCGACGCGCACCTCCGGCATCAGCTCGCGGCTGGTGCCAAACGACGTGCCTTCGATGTCGACGCGGCCGCCTTCGATCGCGCGCTGCGGATGGATCGTTGATGTGCTGGTGGCGGGCATGAGGCTAGAGTCTCAAGTCTGACCGGCCACGCCTCGCAGGTCGAGACGAGAGTTGGACCGAAGCGCCAGGAGCCGAACGGCAGCCTGGTTAGGTGTCGTCGAGCTCGACGTTCCAGTAGAGATAATCGCGCCAGCTTTCGGGCGCGTGGCGGAGGCCGACCGTGATGCGGATGGCCGGGGCCCGCTCGGGGCGCTTCGGCATCCGCTGCAGGTGCATGCCGGCTTCTGCCGGAGTGCGCCCACCTTTCTTGCGATTGCACGTCACGCAGCAGGTGACGATGTTTTCCCAGTCTTTCCGGCCGCCCTGGGCGACCGGCACCACATGGTCGAACGTCAGCTCGCTGGTCGGGTATTCCTCGCCGCAATACTGACAGCTATGCTCGTCGCGAGCGTAGATGTTCGCCCGCGAGAACGGGACGTAATCGAAACGGCGTTTGATCTTGATATAGCGAAGCAGCCGGATGACCGACGGCAGCTTGAAACTGAAGGAAACGGCCCGAATCTCACGGTCGTAGACCGAGATCACCTCCACCTTCCCCTGGCACCAGAGCGTGACCGCTTTCTGCCAGTGGACGATCTTGAGCGGCTCGTACGACGCGTTGAGAAGTAGCGTCTGCTCCATGTCTCATCCGGGGGCTCCCGGAGATGGTCGTTTGAAATATTGCCCGACCCCTGCCGAGGTGTCAAGCCGTCGCCCCCGCAACTCACTTGTACGAGAGCGCTTAGCGCTCGTCTGTGGTACCGTTCTTCCCGAGGTCGCTCGAAAACGCTCGTGATGTCATGTGTTGACCGTCGCCGGTGGCTCCTCGTTTGGGCGCTCGCCCTTTCCGCTTGCTCGGCGGCGTGCGCCTCGACGGGTGCAGTTCCGAGGCCATTTCCGACGCCGGGAACACCAGCCACGCCGCCGCCGCCAGCTGAACCAGCAGAAGCGGCGCCGGCCGCGCCTGCCCCGCCACCTTCGGTCGCGGAACGCGGCTCACGGCCGGTGTTCGACGGCTACTCCTTGGTGGGCACGGCTCTGGCGCTCCGTGGCATCCCATATCGCGATGGCGGCAGCGACCCATCGGGATTCGATTGCAGCGGCTTCACGCAGTACGTGTTCGCGCAACACGGCCTCGCGCTGCCCCGTGAAGTTCGCGATCAGTTTCGACTGGGAAAAGCCGTGAAGCCGGAGGAGCTGGCGGCGGGCGACGTGATTTTCTTCACCACGACCGGGCCCGGCCCGACGCACGTGGCGATTGCCATCGGCGGCGATCAATTCGTCCACGCCCCGAGCACGACTGGCGTCGTCCGCGTGGAACGGCTCGGCTCGAGCTACTGGGCGCCGCGTTATCTGGGAGCGAAGAGAATTAGGAATTAGGGAATTAGGAATGAGGCATTAAGAATTCGCACCTGATTCCCGGGGCGAATTCTGAACTACGCCATTCCTAATTCTTGATGTTCACGCCGCGCGGTACTGGCCCTTGCGGATCAGCCTCCGCGAGCTGTCGCGCATGAACTGCCGGGTGTGCAGGTCGTCCGCGGTGTATCGCGTCGGCTGCTGCGGCACTCGCAGCGGCTCCACCTTCACCCCTTCGGCGTCCGACTCGCACGGCAACTGCTCGGTCAGCCGTTCGATGTAGCGCTGCGGGAAAGACGGGAAATTCCGGAAGCTCGTGCCGACGACGCCGCCGTGCCGCTTGTCGAGCGCAGAGAAGTCGTCGCGCAGGAAGTCGTACACCGCCGGCGACGGCTTGGTTTTGAGATAGGTGTGCACCATGTCGGCGACCTGTTCGAAGAACCGGTGGCCGTGGCAGTTTGCCGAGTAAGTGCCGTCTTCCTTCTCGATGCGGCGGATGCCGGCAAGAGCCGGATCGATGTGATAGAGCTCGTGCACGACCGTATCGAGCTTCGCGATCCACGGTTCGGCGCCGGGATAGAAACGTTCCTTCCGCGAGCGATCGAGCGACTGATCGCAGAAGCGCGGCAGCGTGAAGGAGAGCATGTACTTCACGTCGCGCGTGCCGATGGTGACCGTCGGTGACTTGGTCACGAACCACTCGGAGCGGCGCGTCAGCTTGTGCGTCGTGCGATCGCGCCAGAAGTAATACCCTGGCTCGCTCGCCGGCAGCGTCAAGCAGTGGCACGTCGCGAACGCGCCCTCAGCGTTCGATCGCCCCGATCGCGCGAAGACGAGCACGTCCGCCATGTTGATGAAGGACAACTGCGGGACGCGCGACACAACGTCCTGCATCAACAGCGATAGCCGTTCCGTGTAATTAATCATGCGACCTTACGTCGCTGGGGGAGCAAACGTGGTCAGACGTTTTCAGTTGTTAGCGATACTTCGAGCCGAAGTTGAAAAACTATAGCAACCGTGCGACCTGAAATCAAGCTGAAGAACGCGTTAATGTGTTGTTACCGTTCAAGTTGAGCTGACTCCTGGGGTGGCGTAACTGCACCCATCCGCCGCAGGATCAGCTGCTGACGGCGAAGCAGACGCGCGGTCGGCCGTGCAGGATTGTGCACTCGCGGGTTGATGATCGCGCCGGCGAGCAGCGCCGCTTCACTCGTATCCAGCTCGGCTGCCGATTTGTGAAAGTACGTGCGCGCCGCTGCCTCGATGCCGTAGATGCCGTCGCCCCACTCGATCGTGTTCAGATACAGCTCCAGGATGCGTGATTTCTTCAGCTCGGCTTCGAGCCGACGCGCGATCACGAGCTCACGCAGCTTACGTATCGGATTCTTCGACGGCGAAAGATACAGGTTCTTTGCAAGCTGCTGCGTAATCGTGCTGCCGCCGCGCAACAGTTGACCTCGCGCCCAGTCGGCTTCGAGCGATTCCTGGAGCTGTTCGAAGTCGATCCCTTCGTGCTGCCAGAACGCGGCGTCTTCCGCCACCAGCACCGCGCGCTTCACCTCAGGCGAAATCCGGCTGTACGCGACCCATCGCTGCACTCGGCGCGGCGTGAGCCCTTTGGCCCGCGCTTCGCGCGCGCGCAGCTCCATGAATGCGGTGGTCGAGGGGTTGGCGGTCTTCAGCGCCCGCACGTCCGGCAGAGACAGATAGGAATACACGAGCATCGCGAAACCGATCGCCGGGGCAGCGAGCGCGGCGCGGCGCGCGATTCGTCCCGGCGTGAGGCGCGGAGCGGCCGGGGTTGCGGCACCCCCCTGAGCGGAGGCCGATGCGTTGCGAGGGGCGGAGTCTGGGCTCATGCGCCGACCACGATCTTCAAGCGGTCACTCGTATTGGCGGGACGAAGATACGGCCGAGGATTACCGGCGAGCTGGGCTTCGTTGTCGAGAAACGGCAGGATGGCCGCGGGTGACGTATATGAATCCGCCGGGCAGCGCGAGAGCATTGAACGCGGCTACACGTGCGCCGCGCGTCCCTGCCTGGCCAGGGCGCTTTCGAGCGCGCCGCGCAGCAGCACGATCAGCCGCGGCGTCGAGCTGGCCCCCATCAGGCCGACGCGCCAGATCTTGCCGGCCAGCGGCCCAAGGCCGGCGCCGATCTCGATGTTGAACTCGCCGAGCAGATGCGTGCGCACCGCCGCCTCGTCGACGCCCTCCGGGACACGCACGGCGTTCAGCGTCCACAGGCGTTCGGCTTCCGATGGCAGGAGCGTAAGGCCGAGCTCGGCGAGCGACGCCACGAGCGTGCGGTGGTTGCGCTCGTGCCGCTGCCAGCGTTGCTCGAGCCCTTCCTCTTCGACGATCGACAGCGCCTCGTAAAGCGCGTACACGAGCGTCGACGACATCGTGTGGTGATACTTCCGGCGCAGCCAGTAGTCTTCGAGCAGCCCGAGGTCGAAGTAGAAGCTGCGGCACGGCACGCGCTGCTCGAGCGCGCGCGGGCCGAAGACGACCGGCGCCAGACCGGACGGGCCGCCGAGGCACTTCTGCGTGCACGAATAGGCGGCGTCGATTCCCCAGGCGCCGACCTCCAGCGGCATGCCGCCGAGCGACGTGACCGCGTCGACGATGGTCAGCGCGCCCTGCTCGCGCGCGACTGCGGCCAGCTCGCGCACCGGGTTGAGCACGCCGGTCGATGTTTCGGCGTGAACGATCGCCACGACGTCCGCGGGAGTCGCCTTGAGCTGCGAGCGCAGACGATCGGGATCGCACGCCGTGCCCCAGTCGATATTGAGGCGCGTCACGGACGCACCGTAGCGTTCGCACATCTGGCCGAGGCGATCGCCGAAATAGCCGGTCACCACCACCGTCGCGCGCGTCCCCGCTTTGACCAGGTTCGCCACCACCGTTTCCATGCCGGACGTGCCGGTGCCCGAGACCGCGAATGCCAGCGATCCGTCCGCGGCGCGAAACACCCGCGCCAGCCGCTCGCGCACATCGTCGAGCAGCCGCAGCATCAGCGGATCGAGGTGGCTCAGCGTCGGCGACGCCATCGCGCGCATCACGCGCGGCGCGGTCAGGCTCGGGCCGGGTCCGAGCAGGATGCGATCGGTGTCGGGAAGGAGGCTCATGCCGGGATTTCCTCGAATTGCGCCAGCGCGTCGCGCAGCGTGGCGATGATCGGCTCGGGCAGCGGCTGCAGCGGCGGGCGCGGCAGGCCGACGTCGTAGCCGAGCAGATTGAGCGCCGCCTTCAATCCGGGGACGCCGTGGGTCGCACCGAGCAGCCGCGCCACCGGCACCAGCTGCCGCTGCAGCGCGATCGCTTCCTCGTGACGTCCGGCCTTGGTCAGCTCGAAGAGGTGCACGCACGGCTCGGGCAGCGCGTTGGCAAGCGCGAGGATGGCGCCGCTGGCGCCGACGCACATCATCGGATACAGCGTCGCCGCCGCACCGGCGAGAACCGTGAAATCGTCGGGCGTTTGCGACACGAGATCCGCGACGTGCGCGACATCGCCTCCCGATTCCTTCATACCGATGATGTTCGGATGCGTGGCCAGCCGCGCCACCGCCGCCGGCAACAGGTTCACGCCGGTGACCGCGGTGAAGTTGTAGAGCAGCACGGGAACCTGCGACGCGTCGGCGACCGCTGTGTAGTGCTTGACGAAGACATCGTTCGTCATCTGGCTCTTGAAGAACCCCGGTGTGCGCACCAGCACCGCGTCGGCCCCCTGCTCCGCCGCGCGCCGCGTCGCCTTGATCGTGGCCTGTGTCGATTCGCGGCCGGTCCCGACGATGAAGCCGCGATCGTGCGGGATCGACTCGCGCGCCGCGACAATCGCCTGGTCTGATTCGTAGTCGTCCATCAGGGCGGCTTCCCCGTTCGAGCCGAGGACGACGAATCCCGTCAGCGGACGCTTGACCCAGCGTGCCAGCGCCTTTTTCAAGCGGGAGGTGTCGACGCGATCCTGCTCGTCGAAGGGCGTCGGGATGGGAGCGAAGATGCCGGCGAGATGCATTCGACGATTCTACCCAGCCGCCGCCGACGCGCGCGAGCAGTTTTCAGCCGAGCAGGCTCGCGTTGGCGCCGCGGCGGGTGTCGGCCGGCGAACGGCTGTCCTGCAGCACGAGGTTCAGCCCCAGCACGACGAGGAACATGGCGGCCGCCGGGCTGAGCAGCCAGGGAAAGTCCGCGAAGACGCGGATGTTGGTCGAGGCGTCATGCAGCATCGTGCCCCAGCTCGCCAGCTGGTCGGGGAATCCGAGGCCGACGTACGACAAGGTGGCTTCAGCGACGATGAACGCCGGCACCAGCAGCGTCATCTGCACCGCGAGGAAGCCGCGCGCCGCCGGCAGCAGGTGGCGCGCGAGCAGCCGCAGGTCGCTGGCGCCCAGCGCCTGCGCCGCCGCCGCGTATTCGAGCTGCTTTTCCGATCGGACGATCGCGCGCACCCCACGGGCGATGAACGGCGCGCCGACGACGGCGAAGATCGCGGCGAGCAGGCCGAAGACCTGCGTGGCGGTCAACACCAGCGGCAGGACCGAGCGCAGCGCCAGTGCCACGTACATCGCCGGCAGCACCATGACGAAGTCGGTGGTTCGCATCAGCAGGTCGTCGAGCGTGCCGCCGTAGTAGCCGGCAATGGTCCCGAAGATCGCGCCGAGCAGCATCGCGCCGAGCGCGGCGGTGATGGCGAGGCCGAGCGACAGCCGGGCGCCGAACGCCAGCCGCGCGAAGACGTCGCGCCCGAAGCTGTCGGCGCCGAGGAGCAGCAGCGGCGCGGCGGTTTCGTTCGACGAGCGCACGAGATGTCCGCCGCTGAACCAGGCGAGGGGAATCCGCACCGATCGATCCTCCTCGTAGCGCTGCTCCAGCTGGCTCAGCCGCCGCCATGGATAGATGAACGGCGCATGCAGCGACCCCTGATCGTCCACCAGGCGCGGGAGGGTCGGCGGCGCGTTGAGGAGGAGACCGAAATGATCGGTGATGCCGTGCGGCGCGACGGCAGGGGCGCCGATCGCCGCGGCAACCGCGAACGCCACGATCACCAGGCCGAGGCGGCGGCTCACGCGCCCGCCGCCTGTTCGTGCGACGTGTCGCTGGCGCGCGGATCGACGAACGCGAGCGCGATGTCGGAGACCAGCGTGCCGAAGGCGAGAAACAGCGCGCCGGCGCCGGCGCAACCGGCGACGAGGTACACGTCGCGCGTGCGCAGCGCGCCGAGCATCAACGTGCCGAGGCCCGGCCACGCGCTGATCACCTCGACCGCGAACGATCCGCTGAGCAGCGTGCCGACGATCAAGCCGTAGACCGCGGCGATCGGCCGCAGCGCCGCCTTCAGCGCATCACGCCACACGACCCGCGCGCGCGGTACGCCGCGCGCGAGCGTCGCCATGACGAACGGCTCGCCGACGACTTCGCTCATCGCCTGCGACTGCAGCCGCTCGAGCATCGCGGCCAGCGGCGCGCCGAGGGCCATTGTCGGCAGCACGAGGTGCCGGAGCAGGTCGACCAAGGCGCCTTCGGGCGGCGCGCCGGGCGATCGCATCCCCGCAATCGGAAACCATCCCGTGCGCGCGGCGACGAAAACCAGGAAGAGAGAGGTGAGGAGCGGCGGCATCGACAGCAGTACCAGCGACACGCTGCGGATGGCGTGAGCAAAGAGGCTGTCCGGTCGGCTGCCGGTGACGACGCCGAGTGGAAGGCCGATGAAGGTCGCCACCAGGAGCGCCGTGACCGCGAGGACGGCGGTGTTCGCCGCGCGCTCCGGGATGAGGTCGCGCACCGGCCGGCCGTACTGCATCGAGGAGCCGAAGTCGAGCCGCACGGCGGCAGCGAGCCAGGCGCGGTACTGCGCGCCGATCGACTTGTCGAGGCCGAACCGCGCGCGCTCGCGCTCGATCGTCTCCCGCGGGGCCTGCGCGCCGAGCGATTCGGTGACGTAATCGCCCGGCGCAAGGCGCGCGAGCACGAGCGACGCCGACGAGACGGCGACCACGAGGAACAGCGCGAAGGCGATTCGCCGGACGAGATAACGGGTCAAGGTTTTCGAAGCTGTCTAGGGCGGCCCTGGTCGCCGCCGGGCGACGCGCACGTCGCCTGCCCCGTCTCCAGCCGGGCTGACGGCCGTGGACCGACGCCAAGCGTCTCTGTGATTGTGCGGTGCCTGACCCTCCGGCCCCATGGAAGTCGCTGTTGCTCCAGACTGACCGCTTCCCGTCGAGCCGGCTGGCCGCTGCCGCTGGCGGTCGCGGGCTCCTCCCGCCGCCTCGAAGGCCGCGCTCGTCGTGAACCTCTGGGTGAACGGGACGACGGCGCCGCGCTGGTTCGCCGCGCGGATCCGACGAGCCGGTCGCTCGCGGCGCCTCTGGCAGACCGTCGCCCGACAGGGGTGACGACTCGCAGTCCGACCTCTCTGGACTCTCGTCCTGCCGCTCTGGCGCGCGAGATCAGAAGACGTCGCATGTGTCTGGTCAAAAACTAGCTCGCCGGCCAAAAAACTGACCGATCAAAACTGTGTGCAACACGCCAGCTCGGCTTTGTTTCTGCGTGCAAAACCCTAGGAATTACGAACCTGTTTCGATTCGTTGGCTAGGTTTTTGGCCAACGCCTCGCTCCGCGCGTCTGGCGGCGCCGCGCCGATCATACCAACAACGCCCACAATCAAAACGACTTAGGGTCGTCGGCCATTCCTGCCCGCGCGCTGGCATTCGCCGTGCGCTTATATCCGGCATCCGGAGGACAGACATGGCACCACATGAAACAGCCCGCGAAGTTGGCTTTGAGCCCCGTATCGGCCGCAGCGTTTCCCTGGACCATGCTGCTGAGCTGCTCGGCGTCTCTCGGCGAACCATCTACAACCGCATTCGCGAGGGCCGTCTCCAGACGATTCGCACCATCGGCGGCTCCCAGCGCGTGCTCATGGATTCGGTGCAGGAGGACCGCGGCGTCGCTGCGGACATGCCTCCGCGCCAGTCGTAACCATCGGCGACGTGTGACACCAGACACCATGCCCCACTTCATTCATCGCGCAGAGGTTCGCGCCCGGGTTTGTATCCCGGCGGCGCTGTTGTTCGTCGCAGCCACCCTGTTGGCGGCCTCGCCGGCCGCCGCGGCAGGCGGCGGCCATCGGGCGCGGCTCAGCGCCGATCTGGCCGACCACCTCGCTGCCGGGTCGCAGAGCATCCGGGTGATCGTCCACGGTGAGCGGTCCGAGATCGACGCGCTCGCGGCGCGCTACAACCTGCGCGTCGCCCGCTACCTCAAGAGCGGCGCCGTGTTCATCGTCAACGCCGGTCAGCTCGAAGCGCTGCGGCAGGACGACACGCAGGATCACCTGTCGGGCGACATCCGGCTGCAGTCTTCGGTGGACGCGATGATGGTCGAGTCGATCGGCGCCGACCAGGTCTGGGCCGGCTCCGACGACCTGCCGGCGCTCACCGGCGAGGGGATCGCGGTGGCGGTGATTGATTCGGGCATCGACACGCGGCATGCGGCGCTGCGGCGCCGGGTGCTCGTGACGCGCGACTTCACCGGCGGCGACGGCATGGACCGCTTCGGGCATGGGACGCATGTGGCGGCGATCATCGCCGGGCGCAGCGGGCGGACGGCGGAGACACGCGAGCAGCGCGGCATCGCGCCGGGCGCGTACCTCCTCAACCTGCGGGTCCTCGGCGACGACGGCTCGGGGTCGGCGAGCGACGTGATCGAGGCGATCGACTGGACGATCGAGCACCGCCACGAATACAACGTGCGGATCATCAACCTGTCGCTCGGCGCGCCGGTGATGCAGCCGTATCGCGACGACCCCCTGTGCGAGGCGGTCGAGCGGGCGGTGCGCGCCGGCCTGGTCGTGGTGGTGGCGGCCGGCAACTACGGCCGGACGGCGGAGGGCAAGGACGTGATGGGCGGGATCGCGACGCCGGGCAACAGCCCGTTTGCGATCACCGTCGGCGCGCTCGACACGCACGGCACCGCCAAGCGGTCGGACGACACGCTGGCGCCCTACAGCGCCAAGGGCCCGACGCGCTTCGACCTGAACCTGAAGCCGGACGTGGTCGCCCCCGGGACGCGGGTCGTTTCGGCCGAGGCGGCGGATTCCTACCTGGCGCGCACGTATGCGGTCAGGCACGTGGCGGGGACCGGGGCGAATGCCTATATCCAGTTGTCTGGAACGAGCATGGCGGCTGGGGTTACACCATCTACGGCGCTGATACCGAGGACCTTTACGTCTACGACACCAACCCCACCGATCCGCTGCAATATAAGTATGGCAGCGGCTGGGAAAAGATGAAGGTGGTGAGCGACACCATTCCGGTAAAGGGCCGCGC
>Ga0207645_10002208_pt1 | contig 15537 bp, 11 predicted proteins | sample KBSM53metaG_FD_184331 | JGI IMG/M metagenome (GOLD analysis project Ga0207645, IMG submission 184331) | Miscanthus rhizosphere microbial communities from Kellogg Biological Station, Michigan, USA - KBS M5-3 metaG (SPAdes) (version 2) | ecosystem: Host-associated > Plants > Roots > Rhizosphere >...
TGCGACGTGTTCTTGAGCCCGCAGGCGGACTACACCCGCCAGCTGGTCGGCGCCACGCCGCGCATCGAGCTCGACAAGGTCCCGACAGCGCCCGCGGCCGACGGCACCATGCCGCTGCTCTCGGTCAAGGGCCTGGGCCGGCGCTATGAGTTGCCGGGCGGGGAAATGCTGACCGCCCTGAACGACGCCACGTTCACCCTTGCCCCTGGCGGCTCCCTGGGCGTTGTGGGCGAGTCAGGTTCGGGCAAGTCCACGTTGGCGCGAATGATTGTCGCGCTCGAGACGGCCGATGAGGGCGAACTCGCGATCAACGGCCGGGTCCGGGCGCCACGTCCGCTCCGGGCCCGTGAACGCAAGCTCCTGGCCAAAGACGTTCAGATTGTCTTCCAGGATCCCTACCTTTCCCTGGATCCGAGGATTGCCGTGGGTAAGGCGGTGGCGGATGTTTTCCGGCTCCACCAGGGACAGGGGCGGGCAGACGCCGTGCAGAGCGCCCGGGAGCTTCTCGAACGCGTGGGCATCGGCCCGGAGCGTTTCGACTCCAAACCGCGGGCACTTTCGGGCGGGCAGCGGCAGCGCGTGGCGATTGCCAAGGCCCTCGCTGCGCGGCCCAAGCTGCTGGTCCTGGACGAGGCCACCAGTGCCCTGGACGTCTCGGTCCAGGCGCAAGTGCTGGAGCTCGTGGAGGAAGTGCGGGAGCAGCTGGGCCTGACCATTCTCTTCGTGACCCACGATCTCGCGGTGGTTTCCAGGCTGTGCGCGGAGCTTCTTGTGCTGCAGCAAGGCCAGATCGTGGAGCAAGGGCCCACGGCGAAGATCTTGTCTGCTCCCACCAGCGACTACACCCGCACGCTCCTCGACTCACGGCCGAGGGCCCTCTGGGAAGAGCAGCCCGCTTAGTTCGACATCTATGCCGGCGCCTGTACAACCAACGTGTGCCACCAACCCAGGTGCCTCGGGCACTCGCAAAGTGCTCACAAAGCACTCACAAATAGGAGAGATTCCAGTGCATACGACCGTTTTTGAGCGGAGCTTCCCGGGCTCGGCAATTGTTGAGCAGGCTTTGGCGGACACCGTGCACCGGCCATTCTGGATCGACGATCTGGGCGATGACGTGGTTCGGTACCCCCAGCTTGAGAGTGAGCTTCAAGCCGATCTCGTTGTAGTGGGCGCGGGCTACACAGGCCTGTGGACGGCCCTGCGGGCCAAAGAACGCAACCCGGAACTCGACGTAATCGTCGTCGAGGCGCAACGCGTCGGCTGGGCCGCGTCCGGCCGCAATGGCGGGTTCTGCGTTGCGAGCCTGACGCATGGCTATGAGAACGGCAAAAACCGCTGGCCCAAGGAACTGGACCAGTTGGAGCGCCTGGGCATGGAAAACCTGGACGGGATCCAGGAGACCGTTGAGCGTTATCAGATCGATTGCGACTTCGAGCGCACGGGCGAGTTCAACGTGGCCGTGGAACCGCACCATGTTGAATGGCTTAAGAGCGACGGCGGGGGTGGGGTTTTCCTTGACACCGATGCGATGCGCGCGTCGGTGAATTCGCCAACCTACCTCGCCGGCCGTTGGCACAAGGACGGGGCCGCCATGATCCATCCCGCCAAACTGGCCGCGGGACTGGCGCGGGCGGCGACGGAGCTCGGCGTGCAAATTTTCGAAGAGTCCCGCGTCAGCGGGCTGGAAGAGTTGCCTGGCGGCGTCCGCGTGCACACGGGATCCGGCGGCGTTCGGGCCAAGCAGGTAGCCCTGGCCACCAATGTCTTCCCCTCCCTCCTGAAACGGAACAGCTTCATGACCGTGCCGGTCTACGACTACGCGCTCATGACAGAGCCGCTCACGGACGAACAGCTCGCCGCCATTGGCTGGAAGGAACGCCAAGGCATCGGCGACATGGCCAATCAATTCCACTACTACCGCTTGAGCAAGGACAACCGCATTCTTTTCGGCGGCTACGACGCCATCTATTACGCGGGGCGCCAGGTGAAGGAGGCGTACGAGGACCGGGAGGAGACGTTCAGGAAGCTGGCCAGCCACTTCTTCACGACGTTTCCGCAGCTTGAGGGATTGAAGTTCAGCCACAAGTGGGGAGGCGCCATCGACTCCAGCACCCAGTTCTGCACCTTTTTCGGTACGGCCCGAAAGGGACGGGTGGCCTATGCCGCAGGCTTCACGGGCCTGGGCGTTGGATCCACCCGCTTTGCCGCCGATGTCATGCTGGACCTGCTGGCCGGATACGAAACCGAGCGGACACGCCTTGAGATGGTGCGCAAACGCCCGCTCCCGTTCCCGCCCGAGCCCTTCGCTTGCATTGGGATCAACCTGACCCGCTGGTCGATGGACCGGGCCGATCACAATGCGGGCAAACGGAATCTTATCCTCAAGACGCTCGACGCCGTGGGGCTGGGTTTCGACTCCTAGACACCCCCATTGACCCCACCAGAGGAGACCCAGCAATGACGGACTCAGCGGCCGAGCACACTGCGGCACTCGGTCTTGACCTGAAACACGAGCCGCTTCCCGCCGACACGGTTGTTCTGGGCAATCCCAGCACAGCGGTTCGCGAGCTTGAGGACCTGGCGGGATGCGGCGTCGGCATATGGGAAATGACCCCGGGCACTGCCACTGATACCGAGGCCGAGGAGGTCTTTGTCGTCCTGAGCGGGAAGGCCCGCCTCGTGTTCCTCGACGACGGAAGCACCTTGGACGTCGCAACTGGCGACGTCGTACGGCTGCGCCAAGGTCAACGGACGTCGTGGACCGTCACCGAGACGCTTCGCAAGATCTATTTCGCGGGCCAATAGCCCCGCCCCGGAAACGTCACATTCCGCGGGTGCGGCAGGGGCCCGTGATAGCAATGGGACTGATGAAAGCATATTTCTGCCCGGCCGCCGGGCAACGGCCCACCCCATGAGCGGCGTGGCCCGGGCGCCGCGCGGCTGGCTCCTCATGCTCGCGATCGGGCTGATCGCGCTGAACATGCGCGGCCCGTTGGTGGCGGTTGCCCCGGTGATCGCCCAACTGGAGGACGATCTCGGGTTTACCCCGGTGGAATTGGGATTCCTGACCGGCATTCCGGTGCTGTGCTTTGCCCTCGCCGCGCCCCTGGCCTCGCTGGCCGGACGCAAGCTGGGGCCCGAGTTCGCCATCACCCTGACCCTGCTCGGCGTGCTCTTCGGCGTCGTGGTCCGCTCGGCCGGCGGTGGTGCCCTGGTCATGCTGGGCACGGTGATCCTCGGCGTCGCCATCACGATCGGCAACATCGTGGTCCCGCTGATCATCCGCCGTGACTTCACCCCCGCCCGGCAAGGCGCGGCAATGGGCACCTACACCGCGGCACTGAACATCGGCTCGTTCCTGACCTCCATGGTGTCGGCGCCGCTGGCTGACCTGCTGGGCTGGCGGCCCGCGATTGCCGCCAGTGGCCTGTTCGCGGTGGCGGCTGCCGCCGTGTGGGTGATTGCGGTTGGCCGGCGGGCATTCATACCTGCTGCCATCCCCGCGGCGGACCCGCGGCGGCCCGGCAAGCTCACCTCGCGGTGGATCACGGCAGCGCTGACCTTCGGGTTCGCCGGGCAGGCGTTCTCCTACTACGGAGTGACCGCCTGGCTGCCAAGCCTGCTCTCTGACGAACTCGGCATGTCGCCGGCAGCCGCCGGGGCGGGGTCCTCGCTCTTCCAGATCCTGGCCATTGTGGGCGGACTGGGCGTGCCGCTGGCGGCCCGGTTCGCCAGTACGACGGCGGTGGGCCTCGCCCTTGGGCTGCTGTGGCTCACCGTACCCGTGGGCCTGCTGCTCGCACCGGAGCTGTGGTGGCTGTGGTGTTCCTTCGGCGGTGTGGCCCAGGGCGGCGGCATCACGCTAATCTTCCTGGCCATTATCCGGCTGGCGCGGGACCAGGCCTCGGCGGCCCGGATGTCCGCCGTCGTCCAGGGGACGGGATACTCCTTCGGGGCAGTGGCGCCGACCCTGCTGGGCTACGTCCACGGGACCACCGGCGCCTGGACCGGCCCGCTGCTGATGATCCTGTGCTCGGTGGCCGCATTCATCCTGGGCACCTCGCTGTCACTGCGGCGGGTGCCGAAGCCCCACTGATTCGCTGTCGCGCGCCGGGGTGATTTCAATCGAGACGACAGATAAGGCCCATGTTCGCGGGGAACATGGGCCTTATCTGTCGTCTCGACGCCGTTGTCGAGTACGGGGGGATTTTCCGTTGCTGGACTGCCACCCGGATTTCGGGGTGCCTGTTGCGAAGGGCCTGGCAGCCCAGCCAACGGAAATCTGTGCGGACCCGGTTGCCCGGGACGCGGAGTCCTACGCCGGAACCAGTGTGGGGTCCCCGCTGGCGACGTCGGCGCCGTCGCGCGCTTCATGCAGGAAGCGGTCGTAGGCCGGCAGCGTCAGGAAGGCCGGGAACTCGCTGCTGAGGGTGACTTCCTCGAAGATGTCCCGCGCGTCGGCGAAACGGTCTCCTTCGAAGCGCTCCAGCTTGGCGAATTCCTCGTCCAGCATGTCCTCCACCCACTCCCGGGTGATCACGTCGCCGTGGTCAGTGATGGCCCGGGCGAAGATCCACTGCCACAGCTGCGAGCGGGAGATTTCCGCGGTGGCGGCGTCCTCCATCAGGTTGTGGATGGCCACCGCGCCGTTGCCGCGGAGCCAGGACTCGATGTAGCGGATCCCCACTTCGATGTTGTTCCGGATGCCCTGTTCGGTGATGGTTCCGGTGGTCGTGGAGATGTCCAGGAGCGCGCGGTCGTCCGCGGTGACGTCCTCGCGGAGGCGTTCGAGCTGGTTCGGACGCTCGCCGAGGACGGCGTCGAACACCTCGCGGCAGACCGGCACCAGGTCCGGGTGCGCCACCCAGGAGCCGTCGAAGCCGTCGCCGGCCTCGCGGGTCTTGTCCGCGCGGACCTTCTCGAAGGCGATCGCGTTGGCATCCTGGTCCTTGCGGTTGGGGACAGCCGCGGCCATGCCGCCGATCGCCATGGCGCCGCGCTTGTGGCAGGCCCGGACGAGCTGTTCCGTGTAGGCGCGCATGAACGGCTGGGTCATGGTGACCTGGCCGCGGTCCGGGAGCACGAAGCGGGGGCCGCGGGTGCGGAAGTTCTTGATCAGGGAGAAGATGTAGTCCCAGCGGCCGGCGTTCAGGCCCGCCGCGTGGTCCCGGAGTTCGTAGAGGATCTCCTCCATTTCGAACGCCGCGGTGATCGTCTCGATCAGCACGGTCGCGCGGATGGTGCCCTGCGGGATGCCCAGCAGGTCCTGCGCCAGGATGAAGATGTCGTTCCACAGCCGGGCCTCGAGGTGGTTCTCGATCTTCGGCAGGTAGAAGTACGGGCCTTTGCCCTGGGCGATCAGGCGGCGGGCGTTGTGGAAGAAGTACAGGCCAAAGTCCACGATCCCGCCGGCAATAGGCGTGCCATCGATGAGCATGTGCTTTTCCGGCAGGTGCCAGCCGCGGGGGCGGACCACGACTGTGGGCAGTTCCCCGGCCGGGCGCAGCTTGTACTCCTTGCCCTCCGGCGAGGTGAAGTCGATCCGGCGCTCCAGCGCGTCCGTGAGGTTCAGCTGGCCCTGGATCACGTTGCGCCAGGACGGCGTGGAGGAGTCCTCCATGTCCGCGAGCCACACCTTGGCGCCGGAGTTCAGCGCGTTGATGGTCATCTTCTTGTCGACCGGCCCGGTGATTTCCACGCGGCGGTCCTCCAGGCCCGGTGCCGGGGGAGCGACGCGCCAGTTCGGATCGTTGCGCACGGACTCGGTCTCGCGCAGGAACCGCGGGTCCTGGCCCTTGGAGATCTGCTGGCGGCGTTCCTGCCGTGCCTGCAGCAGCTCCCGACGGCGCCCTGCCGTGGCCTTGTGCAGCTTGGCAACAAACGCCAGCGCGTCCGGCGTGAGGACCTCGCCCTGCCGGCAAATCGGCTGCGCGGTCAACGTGATCCCGTTGATAGTGAAGTTGTCAGTGAAGCTGTTCATTTCAAATCTCCTTAGAGAAGAAGCAAGTTCGACGGCGGGCCGTGCGTCAGGTGCGGTGCCCCCGAGGCCGAAGGTGCCGGTATTGCGGCAGCCTGCGTAAAAGGGGCCCTGTGTCCGGGCCTGTCCTCGCTCAGCGAGGTCGGGCCCGGACATGGGGAATAGCAGGCAGAGCAATGCCGGACCGAAGGGCCGGGCGGAAGCGCCGCCGTCGGGTGTCTAGTGGAACTGGCCTTCTTCGGTGGATCCCACCAGGGCCAGGGTGGATGCGTTCGGGTTGAGCGCGGTGGCGATGTCGTCGAAGTAGCCGGTGCCGACTTCGCGCTGGTGCTTGGTGGCGGTGTAGCCGCGGGACTCGGAGGCGAATTCCTTCTCCTGCAGCTCGACGTACGCGCTCATGCCTTCCCGGGCGTAGCCGTGGGCGAGGTCGAACATCGAGTAGTTCAGGGCGTGGAAGCCGGCCAGGGTGATGAACTGGAAGGTGAAGCCCATGGCGCCGAGTTCGCGCTGGAACTTCGCGATCGTGGCGTCATCGAGGTGCTTGCGCCAGTTGAACGACGGCGAGCAGTTGTAGGAGAGCATCTGGTCCGGGAACTCGGCCTTGACGGATTCGGCGAACTTGCGGGCCAGTTCCAGGTCCGGGGTGCCCGTCTCCATCCAGATGAGGTCGGAGTACGGGGCGTAGGCCTTGGCGCGGGCGATGCAGGGTTCGATCCCGTTGCGGACCTTGTAGAAGCCCTCCGGGGTGCGGACCGGCTGGCCGCCTTCGCGGAGGATGAATTCCTGGTCACGCTCGTCGACGTCGGAGGTGATCAGGGTGGCCGCCTCGGCGTCGGTGCGGGCGATGATGACCGACGGGGTACCGGCGACGTCGGCGGCGAGCCGGGCCGCGTTCAGCGTCCGGACGTGCTGCTGGGTGGGGATCAGGACCTTGCCGCCGAGGTGGCCGCACTTCTTTTCCGAGGCGAGCTGGTCTTCCCAGTGCACGCCCGCGGCGCCGGCCTGGATCATGGACTTCATGAGCTCGTAGGCGTTCAGCGGGCCGCCGAAGCCTGCCTCGGCGTCGGCCACGATCGGGACCATCCAGTCCTCGACGGTCTGGATGCCCTCGGAGAACTCGATCTGGTCCGCGCGGAGCAGGGCGTTGTTGATGCGCCGGACCACCGTGGGAACGGAATTGGCGGGGTAGAGCGACTGGTCCGGGTAGGTGTGGCCGGAGTTGTTGGCGTCCGCGGCGACCTGCCAGCCGGAGAGGTAGATGGCGCGGAGGCCGGCCTTGACCTGCTGCACGGCCTGGTTGCCGGTCAGGGCGCCGAGGGCGTTGGTGTAGCCGCCGGTCTTCTGCTCTTCGGTGAGCTGCTTCCACAGCTTTTCGGAGCCGCGCCGGGCGAGGGTGTGTTCTTCGGAGACGCGGCCGCGGAGGCGGATGACGTCCGTTGCCTTGTAGTCCCGGGTCACACCTTCCCAGCGGGGGTTGGCGGCCCACTCGAGCTCCAGTGCGGCGGCCTGCTGCTCGGGCGTCTGCTGGGTGGGCTCAAATGCTGCAGTCATCTTTGTCTCCTTGGTGGGTCCGGGGCCGGTCAGTCTGCGTCTCTGCAGAGCCTGGCTGGTTGTTCCCGGATGCGAATCTTTCCGTGAGATCTACTTTTCTGCACTTTCCAAGGGGTTTCTAGACCAAAGCTATGGAAAGAAATGCACTTCTTCGCGTATTCTCAAGAAATGCACTCAACCAGCTGGAACCGCCAAGCCCTTGCGTCGTCCGCGCCCGCAGCGCCGGAGGTGGATGTCATCAGCTTGGGCCGGCGCGTCCGGCATCTGCGCAAGGCGGCAGGGCTCACGCTCGACGACCTGAGTGCCGCCGTCGGGACGGCCCCCAGCCAGCTGAGCCTGATGGAAAACGGCAAACGCGAGCCCAAGCTTGGTCTGCTCCAGCAGCTTGCAGCGGCACTCGGGGTGAGCATCGACGAACTGCTCGGCGCGGAGCCGCCCAACCGGCGTGCGGCGCTGGAGATCGAGCTGGAACGGTACCAGCGCAGCCCCATCTATGAGTCCCTGAATCTGCCCAAGATCCGCATCAGTTCACGGCTTCCGATGGATGTGCTGGAGTCTATGGTGGGCCTGCAGCATGAGCTTGAACGCCGGCTCAATGAGCAGGTCGCGACGCCGGAGGAGGCCCGCCGCGCGAACGGTGAACTGCGTGCGATGATGCGCGAGAGGAACAACTATTTCCCCGAGTATGAGGCCGAGGCGCAGAAGGTCCTGGCCTCGGTGGGCCACACCAGCGGTCCGCTGTCCCACCACGTCATTTCGGACATCGCCGGGCATCTCGGATTCAGCCTCCACCATGTGGGTGATCTCCCTCATTCCACGCGTTCGGTGACTGATCTTAAGAACCGCCGAATTTATCTCACGCAGAACGCCCGCAGCGATCACGACCCCCGTTCGGTGCTGCTGCAGGCGCTGGGCCATTACGTCCTGGGCCACCAGACGCCGAGCAACTACGGCGATTTCCTGATGCAGCGCGTGGCCACGAACTACTTCGCCGCCGCGCTGCTGCTGCCCGAGCAGGCTACCGTGGCATTCCTGCAGGAGGCCAAGCAGGCCAAGGAAATCGCGGTCGAGGACATCCGGGATGCCTTCGCGGTGTCCTACGAGACCGCCGCGCACCGCTTCACAAACCTGGCCACCCAGCACCTGGGCATCCGCACGCACTTCCAGAAGACGCACAAGAGCGGCATCATCTACAAGGCCTACGAGAACGACGGCGTGACGTTCCCGCAGGACCACACCGGCGCCATCGAGGGTCAGTTCTCGTGCCGGAACTGGACGTCCCGGGTAGTGTTCGACGTCCCGGACAAGTTCAGCGCCTACAACCAGTACACCGACACCCCGGCCGGGACGTACTGGTGCACGGCCCGGACGGAACGCTCCGCGAACGGGGAGTTCTCCCTGTCCGTGGGTGTCCCGTATGCGCACGTGAAGTGGTTCCGCGGCCGCGACACCACCGAGCGGTCCAAGTCCACCTGCCCGGACGAAAGCTGCTGCCGCCGCCCGCCGGCGTCGCTGACCGCCGAATGGGCCGGGAACGCCTGGCCCTCGGCCCGGGCCCACTCCCACCTGCTGGCGGCCATGCCGCCGGGCGCCTTCCCGGGCGTGGACGAGACCGAGGTCTACTCCTTCCTGCAGGCGCACTCGGGGAGCTGACCCTCCCTCAGTTCCTGCGGGTTCCTCCTGGACCCTCCCTCAGATCCTGCCCGTTACTGCTCGTCCCTCCCTCACTTCCTGCGGCTTTCGATGCGTCGCTCCCTCACATCAGGTGAGGGAGCGTCCGGGAGTTTGCTGCAGAAGGTGAGGGAGCGTCCCCTTGGGCGTGGCTGACAGCAAGGCGGACTATATTGGCCTGTGTCAGCTCATCGATCCATCTCGCGGGAGCGTGCGCCCATGGCCAAGGAACTTGCCACCCAGCTCATCGAACAACTCCAGGCTGCCGGCGTGCAGCGGATCTACGGGATTGTGGGGGACAGCCTCAACCCGATTGTCGACGCCGTCCGCAAGACGGGCGGCTCGCAACAGGGCGGTATTGACTGGATCCACGTCCGCCATGAGGAGGCGGCCGCCTTCGCCGCGGCGGCGGAAGCCCAGCTGACCGGCCGGCTCGCGGTGTGCGCCGGCTCCTGCGGGCCCGGCAACCTGCACCTGATCAACGGCCTGTACGACGCCAACCGTTCCGGGGCGCCGGTGCTGGCCATCGCCTCGCACATTCCCAGCAAGCAGATCGGCAGCAGTTTCTTCCAGGAAACCCACCCCGACCGGCTCTTCAACGAGTGCTCGGTCTACTCCGAGCTGATAAGCACCGCGGAGCAGGCGCCCCGCGTCATGCACAGCGCCATCCAGCACGCCGTCGGCCTCAGGGGCGTCGCCGTCGTGACCCTTCCCGGTGACATCGCCGGCCTGGAGGCGACGGCCGAAACGCCGGCCCCGGCGACCTTCCGGCCGGCGGCGCTGATGCCGGACCCCGCGAGTGTGCAGGAACTGGCCGACGCCATCAACGCCGCCGGCAAGGTGGCCATCTTTGCCGGTGCCGGCGTCGAGGGCGCGCACGACGAGGTGATTGCGCTCGCCGGGCTGATCGCGGCGCCGATCGGCCACAGCCTCCGCGGCAAAGACTTCATGCAGTACGACAACGCCTATGACATCGGCATGACCGGGCTGCTGGGTTACGGCGCCGCGGCCGAGGGCATCGAGGACGCGGACCTGCTGATCCTGCTGGGAACGGACTTCCCGTACGACCAGTTCCTCCCCGGAACCCGGACGGCGCAGGTGGACCGGGCCGCGCACAAACTGGGGCGGCGGACCGACGTCGACGTCGCAGTGCACGGCGACGTCCTCCCCACCCTTGCCGCCCTCATGCCGTTGGTCACGGCCAAGAAGAGCCGCCGTTTCCTGGATGCGATGCTGAAGAAGCACGACCGGCTCATGAACAAGGCCGTGGGGGCGTACACCCGCAACGTCGGGACGAAACAGCCGATCCACCCGGAATATGCTGCCTCCCTGCTGGACCAGGTGGCGGCGAGGGACGCGATTTTCACGGCGGACACCGGCATGTGCAATGTCTGGACCGCCCGGTACATCAACCCGCTGGGCACCCGCCGGCTGATCGGCTCGTACCTGCACGGGTCCATGGCCAACGCGCTGCCGCACGCGATCGGCGCCCAGCTGGCCTACCCCGGCCGGCAGGTGGTTTCGGTCTCCGGCGACGGCGGCCTGTCGATGCTGCTGGGCGAGCTCATCACGGTCGCCGCGCACCGGCTGCCCGTGAACGTGGTGGTCTTCAACAACTCCACCCTGGGCATGGTGAAACTCGAAATGCTGGTGGACGGGCTCCCGGACTTCGGCGTCGACGTCCCGGACGCCAACTACGCGGACGTTGCGCGGGCCCTGGGCTTCCACGCCGAGCGCGTCACGGATCCGTCCCGCATCGAGGCCGCGTACCGGGAAGCCTTCGCCCACCCCGGCCCGTCGCTGGTGGAGCTCATCACGGACCCCAAGGCGCTGTCCCTCCCGCCGAAGATCAAGGGCGCACAGGTCCTGGGCTTCGCCACGGCCATGTCCAAAGTGGTCCTGAACCGGGGCGCCGGCGAGGCCGTCAGTATGGCACGGAGCAATCTGCGGAACGTCCCGCGGCGCTAGGGCCCGGCGAGTTCGCCGGAAGCTGCCCGGTTCGCCGGATATGTCCGGCGAACTGGAGACATTCCGGCGAACTGCGCACCCATCGAGGCGAAAGGTGTGGCCATGAAAGATCACCGCGTGGCGAAAATTGTGGCGGCGGGAACCATCGCGGTACTCACGGCTTGTGCGCCCCCGGTACCAGGGCTTGTGAAGGCCGACGGCGTCGAACGGGTTCCGGTGGACCGCGCCGCGTACGCTGCCGAATTTCAGGCATTCCGGGCTTCCGCTCTGACGTTGGGAGCCGCGCTGCTGGCCGACGGCGGTGACGGGGCCGAAGGGAACGTGGTGTCGTCCCCCGGCAGCCTGCTGATCGCGCTCGCCATGCTGCGGGCAGGGGCGTCCGGGGAGACCGCCGTCGAAATGGACCAGGTGCTGGGGCTCCCGGACGGCAACCGGGATGAGGCCATGAACGCCCTGCTCGAGTCCCTGGCGGTGTACGACGGTGATCCCGGCTCGGTCGACGAAAAGGATCCGCCCCGGAAGCCGGTCATGCATGCGGCCAACGGTCTGTTTGTGGACAAGGACGTACCAACCGGGAGGAACTACCTGGAAACCCTTGCCCGGCACTACGGCACCGGGGTGTACCCCGTGGATTTCCGGGATGAGGCCGCCACGAGGCCGGCCCTGGATGCCTGGGTGGACCGGAACACGGGCGGCCGGATCAAGAAAGCACCCGCGGAGTACGATCGCGACAACACGTTCAGCCTCCTCAATGCCCTGTACTTCGCCGCGGCGTGGCAGTCGCCTTTCGACCCGAACGACACCTCGGACGGACCTTTCACGACCTCAGGTGGCGAGGAAATCAGTGTGCCGACCATGTACAACTCGCTGCAGCTGGCCTATGCGGAAGGCCCTGGCTGGCGGGCGGTGGAGCTGCCATACGCAGAAGGTTTTGCCATGCGGCTGGTGCTGCCCGGTCCAGGCGTTGGGCCGGAGAGCCTCACGGCGGCCAAGCTGGCGGCAATTGCGGCGGCCCTGGACACGGCCCCCGAGGTCTCCGCACTGATCTCCCTGCCCAAGTGGGACCACAAGAGCACCTTCGACCTGCGGAAGGTATTTGAAGCGCTGGGGCTGGCCAGGACCCTGGTCACCACCGAAGACTTCGACGCCATCCAGCCGAAGCTGACGCTCACGCAGGCCGCCCAGGCCGCCAACATCACCGTTGCCGAGAAGGGAACGGTGGCCGCCGCCGTCACGCAGATCAACGGCGCCGTGACCGGTGTGCCGCCCCTCCCGGACCAGACCATCGACTTCGACCGGCCGTTCCTCTACCAGGTCGTGCACACCGAAACCGGACTCCCGGTCTTCATGGGGAAGGTCGCCGACCCGCGCTGACGGGCGGCCTACCTGGACCCCCATCGCCGGAAGCCCTCAAGTTCGCCGTAAACTTCCGGCGAACTGGAGGGACTCCGGCGAACTCGGCGGCTTAGGGCGTCCCGCTCCGGCGCTCTTGTGCCAGGGCCGCCGCCACTTTTCCAATCAGCTCGTACGGGACAGGCTTCCGCAACGGGAACTTCAGGGTGCCCTTCGCTGCGCGGTAGGGGGCGAGTTCCGTGCTCAGCGATTCGTCGCCGTCGGGCACGGGGTAGACGGAGATGTGGTGCGCCCAGCCCGCGAAATATAGGACGTATTTGCCCCCGAGCGTGATTGTCGGGATGCCGTAACTGATCATCTCCCCTGATCCGGGTACCGCGGCATGGCAGCATCGCCGGATCTCCTGCAGCGCCTCCTGCACGTCAGCAGGAAACGAGGCGATGTATTCCGCCACGGACTCAAAGTGGTGTGCCATTGCCGTTCCCTCCAACGATCCCAGCAACGAGTTAGCGCGGGCCGCCCTGCCACAAGGCATCGAACGGGGCGCCCGAGGCCACACGGTTCCGGATGCCGGCGGTCACAAACGCCTTCGCCGTCCGGGCGGCGGCCAGCGGCGTCGCACCCTTGGCGAGCTCGGCCGTCACCGCCGCGGCCAATGAGCACCCGGCGCCGGAGACTGCCACCTCGCCCACCTTCGGGGCGGACAGGACTTCCAGGGTTTCGCCGTCGTAGTAGACGTCGACGGCGTCGGGGCCTTCGAGCCGCACGCCGCCCTTGGCGAGCACCGCGGCGCCGCTGAGCTCGTGGATGCGGACCGCGGCGGCCTTGAGGGACTCGATGTCGGTGATCTCCAGCCCGGAGAGCGACTCGGCCTCGAAGTGGTTGGGCGTGACGAAGGTGGCCAGCGGCAGGATGTGGGACTTGAGCGCCTGGTCGGTGTCCAGGGCGTGGCCCGGCTCCTGGCCCTTGCAGATCAGCACCGGATCCAGCACCACGTTGGCGAACTGCCCGGCCGCCAGCGCCGCGGCAACGGTCGAAATCGTCGCCGGGCTGCCCAGCATGCCGATCTTGACGGTGTCCAGCACAGCCGGCGCGCCGGACGCGGCACCGTAAGCCGCCGTCGTCGCTTCCAGCTGGTCCGCGATGACCTGCTGGTCCACCGGGACAAAGCGGTGGTTCCAGTTGTCCTTGGGGTCGAAGGACACGATGCAGGTCAGGTTCGCGATCCCGAAGACGCCGAGCTCCTGGAACGTCTTCAGGTCAGCCTGCGCGCCGGCGCCGCCGGTCGCTTCGGAGCCTGCGATGGTCAGCGCGACGGCGGGGGAGGAGGCGGGCTCGGTAGCTGTATCGGAAGCAGTCAAGACGGCGGAATCGAATGCGGTAGAAGTCATGGTCCCATCCTGCCATCCCGCCAAAACCGCCAGCATTGTGCTCATGAACAAACATTCCATGAACAGTATGAACAAAACCTGAGTGTTCCGGATCACGCGGGCTAGGGTGGCGGACGGTGTTGCTTACCGGCGGCGCCGGATCCAGGAAGGTTCATTGATGAGCACCCAACTGACCGAAGCGGCCCAGACCCGGAAAGCCGTCGGCAACATCCTCAAAGGCTCGGCCGGCAACCTTGTCGAGTGGTACGACCTCTACGTCTACACCGTGTTCGCGGCCTACTTCCAGGCGCATTTCTTCAACTCCAAGGACGAGCTCCAGGCCGGCCTCGAGGCGATGGCCGTCTTCTCGACGTCGTTCCTGATGCGCCCGATCGGTGCCTGGTTCTTTGGCCGTTACGCCGACCGCAAGGGCCGCAAAGCCGCGCTGACACTGAGCGTGACCATGATGTCCGCCGGCTCTTTCGCGATCGCGGTGCTGCCCACCCAGGACGTGATCGGCCTGTGGGCCCTGATCCTGCTGGTCCTCATCCGCGTGATCCAGGGCTTCTCCGTGGGCGGTGAGTACGGCACCAGCGCCACGTACATGTCCGAGGCTGCCACCTCCAAGCGCCGCGGCTTCTTCTCCAGCTTCCAGTACGTCACCCTGGTCGGCGGCCAGATGCTGGCACTGCTGGTCCTTGTGGTCCTGCAGAACGCCATGCCCAAGGCCGAGCTGACCGAGTGGGGCTGGCGCATCCCGTTCGCGGTGGGCGGCGTGGCCGCGCTGGTGGTCCTGTGGCTGCGGCGCTCCATGGAGGAAACCGTCTCGGCCGAACAGCTCGAGGCCGCAAAGGCCCCTGCCGTGGGAGGCCAGGCGCAGCCCGGGACCATGAAGCTGCTGTTCACCAGCTACTGGAAGCCGCTCATGATCTGCATCGGAATCACCCTTGGCGGCACGGTGGCGTTCTACACGTACACCAACTTCATCCTGAAGTTCATGAACGATACCTCCGGCATCGCCAAGACGGACACGTCGGTCATCAACTTCTGGGCACTGTTCATCTTCATGCTGCTCCAGCCGGTCTACGGCATCATCTCGGACAAGGTCGGCCGCAAACCGCTGCTGCTGTGGTTCGGCATCACCGGCGTCCTGTTTACCTGGCCGCTCCTGTCCGCGCTCGCCGGTACCAAGGATCCGATCACCGCGTTCCTGCTCATGATGGGCGGCCTGCTGATCGTAGGCGGCTACACGTCCATCAACGCCCTGGTGAAGGCCGAGCTCTTCCCCGCGTCCATCCGTGCCCTCGGGGTGGGCCTGGGCTACGCGATCGCCAACTCTCTCTTCGGCGGCACCGTCCCGCTCATCGGCGCTGCACTGCAGAAGACCGGGCAGGAAGAGCTGTTCTTCACCTACGTCACCGTGGCCATCGGCATCTCCCTGCTGGTCTACATCTTCGCCCTGAAGAACAAGAAGTCCACGCACCTGGACCACGAGCAGGGCCACGCCTGGGCGGCTGCGGGTCCGGACGCGGCCGCGGGGGCGGCTGCCGGTTCGGACGTGGCTGCGGGGGCTGCTGCTGGTGGTCCGGGCGACGGCGGCAGGGACGAGGACAAGGACCTCATCGACGCCTCTCGCCGGTAGGGTAG
>Ga0207645_10002210_pt1 | contig 15527 bp, 9 predicted proteins | sample KBSM53metaG_FD_184331 | JGI IMG/M metagenome (GOLD analysis project Ga0207645, IMG submission 184331) | Miscanthus rhizosphere microbial communities from Kellogg Biological Station, Michigan, USA - KBS M5-3 metaG (SPAdes) (version 2) | ecosystem: Host-associated > Plants > Roots > Rhizosphere >...
GCCGCGAGATCCGCTCGGTCATCTTGGCGACATCGCTCATCGGGCTGCCGCCCGTGTCGATCCACAGGTCGTCGCGGAAACCCTGCGTCCGGACCACCAGCGTGTCGCCCTCCCAGGTGCCCACGGAATATCCGTTCCAGGTCGGCACGGGATCCTCCGGGAAGGGGCGGCCGTCGGTGAAGATCTGCCGGTACATCGCATTTACCTCGTAGAGCAGCGCCAGCTGCTTCGGTGTCTGCATGATTTTCGTGAGGTGCGGCAGGGTCCACGCCCTCGGCGGGTTGTCAGGCAGGCAGCGCACGTGCGGATCGTCGCGGCTGTCGTCGGCCCTGCGCTCCTTCGCGAGCTTGGCCGCATGCGGCAGATAGGGCAGGCCCTCTGGCATATTCCGTCCGAGATTGCCGCCGAGCGGTGACCCGCCGATCTCGACGCCGCACTCGATGAACTGACCGGCGGCCGCCCCGCACCGGCCGGGAGCGGTAGCGTGCCAGAGGCCGGAGAAGTCGGGCTTCCCGGTCGGGAGACGCGGCGTCGGAGCGTTCCGATTCGGCGTGCCATCGGCGTTCTTCGGCACACCATCCGTCGGATATTTCAGCCACTGGCCGAAGCTGAGAGAGGGCATACCGATCAGGGCGAGGATAGCGAGTAAGAGTGCGCCGGACCTATTGGGCATTGTTCCTCCACATCGTGCGCATGCTATCCCAGACCGGATTTCTGCGAAACATTCTTCGTATTGCGAAGCCGTCACGCCTCACCGGTGACGAGCATGGAAGTGTCGAGATGCGAGGCGGGATGATTACGCAGCCTCGCGTTCCAACCGGATGTGCCGGTCGGTTGCCGTAAGATCGACCTCGTTTAGCGCATCGTCGCGACGCCATGGTTCCGCCATCCGTTCAACGGATTGACAAGTTCGACGTGCTGCGCCGCCTCGGTCGAGGCGGCATGGGCAGCGTCTACCTCGCCCGCGATCCGGACATCGATCGCCTCGTCGCCATCAAGCTGCTCCATGAAGGGTTCGACAACGAGGAGTTGCGAGGGCGATTCAATGCAGAGGCGAGGTCTGCCAGCGCACTTCGTCACACGAACATCGTCACGATCTTCCAGACCGGCACGTTCCTCGAGCGCCCCTTCATCGTCATGGAGTACATCGAAGGCGAGACGTTTGCGGACATCATCGCGAGTGGAAGAGCAGTGCCGATCGCGGAGAAGCTGCAGCTGTTCGATCAGTTGCTCGCCGGCCTCCAGTATGCGCATGCAAAAGGGGTCGTGCATCGCGACATCAAGCCGTCGAACGTGATGGCCGACAACGAGGGCGTGGTCCGGATCCTCGACTTCGGTATTGCCAGGCTGGGCGATGGCGGTCTCACCCGGACTGGCGTGGTGCTCGGCACGATCAACTACATGTCGCCGGAGCAACTGGCCGGTCAGGTGGTCGACGCCCGCGCGGATATTTTTTCGGCGGGGCTGGTCGGCTACGAGCTGCTGACGACGAAGCAGGCGTTTGGACAATCGTTTCCCGAGATTCTTCGTCACATTGGCTTTCAGGATCCGCAGCCGATTGAGGAACTTTGTCCCGGGATCGATCCCAATCTCGTGCGGGTCATCAACCGTTGCCTCGCGAAACAGGCGGATGAGCGATACGCAGACTGCAGCGCCGTTCGTCGCGATCTCGACGCTGTTCGGCAGGCCCTGGCACAGAACATCGAGGACGTCGTTCCCGCGACGATGACACGTCCGTCATCAACGCCAGCACCAGCCACCTCGCCGACGCTCGTCATTCCACGCCGAAGTCCTTCATCCAGCCATGGAGTGCCTGAGGCGATTGAAGCGGCCGAGTCCCCTGCCACTCGTCGGCTCAAGATCGCCGGCGTCGCCATTGCGGTGTTGATCGCCGGTGGTGTCGCGTCGCGATTGATGGGTCCGGTCAATCAGTCAAACGACCCGGCCGTGACATCGCCTGCGCCGGCGTCGCCCGCAGCGGCGGCTCCGGCTGCGCCTGTCACGGTCGCACCGCCTGTTCAGGCCCCATCACCAGACGCGCGATCGGCGGCGCCGACCACCGGAGATCCCTCGCCCGGCGATCTGCTTCGTGCGCAGGCGTCGGACGCGTGGAAACGTGGTGACGTCGAGATTGCGCTCGTCAGCGTCGCGGCCGCGGCGCCGCTTGGTCCCGTCGAAGCCAACGCCCGGCTCCTCGCAGAGTTCGTTGCGACCTCACGCGACCGCGCGACGGTCGCGCGTCGCAGCGCTCTATCCGTAAATGGTCGTGGAACCACCGCGTACGCAGCTGGAGACGCTCGATTATCTGAAGGCGACCGGCTCGCTAAACAAGGTCAGGCGGCTGATGCCGTACGCGCGTATGTGGATGCCGCGCGCCGCTTCCAGGAGGCGACGAAGACCACTCCTGCGCCCGCACCGGTCCGTGTGGGCGGCGCGGTGAAAGCGCCGAAGCTGATCAGCCGCATCAGCCCAGAGTACCCTGCAGATGCGTTGTCATCGCGTGTGCAGGGAGTGGTCCTGCTCGAGGCGACGATCGGCATCGACGGCAAGATCAATGACGTTCGCGTCACTCGATCGATTCCGCTGCTCGATGGCGCTGCCGCCGATGCCGTACGTCAATGGGTGTATGAGCCAACAGTCGTCAACGGCGGACGAGTGCCCGTCATCATCAGCGTAGCCGTCGAATTCAAGCTGACGGCGCCGCCGCCCATCCGCGTCGGCGGCGAGATCAAGCCGCCCACACAGACGAAACGAGTGACTCCACCCTATCCGCCCGAGGCGCAGGCCGCCGGTGTGCAAGGCATCGTGATTATGGAGGCAACCATCGGTGCCGACGGAAAGGTCACCGACGTGCGCGTCCTGCGATCGATTCCGCTCCTCGATCAAGCGGCGATGGACGCTGTTCGACAGTTCGAGTACACGCCTACCGTCATCAATGGCGTTGCCGTGCCCGTCCTGATGACCGTGACCGTGAACTTCACGCTGACGTCACCTGCGGCCCAGCCACAGGCGAATCCGCCCGCCACGGCAAAGTAGCCGAGACCTCGATTTCGGCTGTCGGATCGTCAGCCCGCGTCGTCGTAGAGCGCAGGCTTCAGCCGGCGCGGTGATCCACCTGCAGTTCTCGCGCGAGCCACGCCCTGGCCAGTCGCCAGTCGCGCATGACGGTCTGAGGTGACACCTCGAGTGCCTCCGCGGTCTCGTCGACGCTGAGCCCGCCGAAGAATCGAAGCTCGATCACCTTGGCTCGGCGTGGATCGAGCTGCGCCAGGCTCTCGAGGGCATCATCGAGCGCGCACAGTGAGGCCGCGTCGGAATCCGCGGTGGGAAACTGGTCCAGGTCGACTGCTGACGAGTGGTCGGCGCGGAGCGCGCCACCTCCGCGCTTTGCGGCAGCCCGCTTGCGCGCCACGTCGACGAGGATGCGCCTCATGATCTGCGCTGAGAGGGCGAAGAAGTGCACTCGATCCCTCCAGTCGACATCGTCGGCTCGGACGAGACGCAGATAGACCTCGTGAACCAGTGCGGTACTTTGCAATGTGAGATCGGGACGCTCGTTGCGCAGGTGACGGCGTGCCTGCGCCCGTAACTGCGAGTAGACGAGCGGCATCAACTGCTCGAGGGCTCTCTGGTCTCCCTGGCCCCACGCCTTCAAGAGGCCCGTGATGTCGACCGCTTCGAGCATCGTCAGGCCGTCATTGTAGTTTCCTGCCGCTTCGTCCGCTTACCAGATCGAGGGCATCCCCGTGCGGACGCTTAGCGGGCAAGAGACTTCTTGCTCAGTTGAACACGTCCGAGTACGCTGCATCGCTCCCGTCCCTCGCTTGCACTCTGGTTTCGAGGTAAGCGTGAAGCTGACACCCGAACGCTGGCAGCAGATTGCGAGAATCTTCGAGCTGGCTGTTGAGGTGGCCCCGGCCTCGCGCGACGAATTCCTTTCGAACTCATGCGCGAACGATGACGGCCTCCGGCGCGAAGTCGAATCGCTGCTTCGCCAGGACGATGCGTCTGTAGTTCTGGATCGCCCGGTCTGGCAGACCGCGGCACCGCTGTTTGACGACTCTTTCAGCCTTGGCCCTGGGACCACGCTCGGTCCGTATCGCATCGAGACCCTTCTCGGTGCGGGCGGAATGGGTGAAGTGTTCGCTGCAACCGACACTCGTCTCCACCGCCGGGTGGCGGTCAAAGTCCTTCCTGGAGGAGTGGCCGAGGATCAGGAGGTGCGCGCACGTTTTGCACGGGAGGCCGAGGCAGTAGCGGCGCTCACACATCCGCACATCTGCACGTTGTACGACATCGGACGTCACGACAATGTCGACTTCCTCGTCATGGAGTATCTCGAGGGCGACACACTGGCAGCACGATTGGCGGAAGGGCCATTACCGTTCGGTCGAGCCTTGGTGTACGCGAAAGAGATCGCCAGTGCGTTGAACCACGCCCATAGCCAGGGGATCATCCATCGCGATCTCAAACCCGCGAACATCATGCTGACCGGAGGTGGCGCCAAGCTGCTCGACTTTGGCCTGGCTAAATTCCGGACGGCACCAGGACGGGGTCTCGTCGAGGCCGACGAGACGCGCTCGGGAATCGTGGCACGGCCGCCTGCGCGTACGGTAATGGATCCGATCAGCGATTCGCACCTGACGCGCGGTGATGCGATTCTCGGCACCATTCGCTACATGGCCCCGGAACAGATCACCGGTCATGAAGTGGATGCCCGCACCGATCTGTTTTCGTTTGGCGCCGTCCTGTTCGAGATGCTGACTGGCAAACGAGCGTTCGACGGAGGCAACGTGGCCGGTGTCCTTGTCGCCGTCCTCGAACGCGAGCCGCCTTCGGTGTCTTCGATACAACCCCCCGTTCCTCCGGCGATCGATGCGATCACGCGACGCTGTCTCGCCAAGGATCCCGACGCGCGTTGGCAGAAGGCTGGCGACCTCTTACGCGAACTCGAGCGAGTATCCGAAACGACTAACGCCGAGCGCACGCGCACGCGAGCATCGTGGCAATGGGTGGCTGCGATCGTGCTGGCGGCGATCGCCGGACTCAGCTCGTGGCTGTTTACGGGACTCCAGGATCGATCTCCTGCGTCGACGGTTGGCGAGATTCGTGCGATCGCGGTTCTTCCGTTCGAGCACCTGTCCAATGATCCTGGCCAGGACTACTTTGCTGACGGCATGACCGAACAGCTCATCGCGAATCTGGCCGCGATTAGCGGCCTGCGTGTGATTTCGCGCACCTCCGTCATGTACTACAAGAACGCACGCAAACCGGTGCCGACTATCGCGCGGGAACTGCAGGTCGACGGGATCATCGAAGGTACCGTCATCCGCGCGGGCGAGAACGTGCGGCTCACGGCCAAGTTGATCAGAGGTGTCTCCGGGGAAGTGCTCTGGGTACAGAACTTCGAACGCGATCTGCGCGATGTGCTTACGCTGCAGCACGAAGTCGTACGAGCCATCGCCACTGAAGTTGGAATCAACCTGACACCGCAGGAGCAGGTACGGCTGACCACTGCACGGCCTCTAAATCCGGACGCTCTCAATCAAGTTCTCCTCGGGCGCTACCACACCGCAAAAGCAACGGAAGAAGGCCTCAGGAAAGGGGTTCAGTATTTTGACGTTGCTATCAGTATGGACCCCGGTAACGCCCTGGCGCATGCCGGACTGGCCGAAGCCTATGCCGGTCTGAACGGCTTTTATATGGACCCGCAGGTTGTGATGCCGAAAGCAAAGCAGGCTGTCGAAACGGCGCTGCGTTTGGACGAGTCATTAGCCGATGCTCACGCCACGCTCGGGTACATCCACCTGGTGTACGACTGGGACGGGCCCTCTGCGGAGAAGGAGTTCTTACGTGCGCTCGATCTGAATCCGACGCTGGCAATGGCGCGCTTGTGGTACGCAGCCTACTTAACCAGCCAAGCGCGATATGACGATGCGGTCGGAGAGATCCGTCGAGCAGTCGAGCTCGACCCGATGTCGATCAGGACCCACACGTTCGGTACGCTTTACATGATGTTCACGCGCCGCTACGACGAGGCGATTGAGCTGGCCCGACGCGGTCTGGAGTTTGAACCGAATTCCGCGTTCACTCTCGCATTTCAGGGGGTGGCCTTCGCGGAGCAGCGCCGCTTTACTGAAGCCATTGGTAATCTGCAACGAGCTGTACAGCTCGACAAGAGTCCGACGATCCGGGCTTTGCAGGCGCATGTTCTGGCGGTTGCGGGCCAGAAGGCACAGGCTCAAGAACTGGTCAGGCAACTGGAGGACGAGACGAGAGACCGATACTTCTGCCCGTACGAAATCGGCACCGTGTATGTGAGTCTGGGGAACCAGGACACCGCGACTGAATGGTTTCGTAAGGGCGTCAAGGGCCGCGCCGACTGCATGGCGTGGCTTGGTATCGAGCCTTGGCTCGATCCGTTCCGCTCTGATCCGCGTTACAAACCGCTCTTACGGCAAATCGGCCTGACGCCTAGCGAGCGATAACGCTGTCTTCGGACGCGCGCCATCCGCCGAAGCAGCTCGTCTGTTTCGATTCTCTTTCCTGCCGCAAGTTTGCCCGACCAGCATTTCTCCGTACGAAGTCCGACGGGAAGGTGACATCTGGATTCTCAGGGTTCGATCGGGAGCTGAGGTCCGTTGTTCATCTGCAAACCGCTTGTTGAAGTTGAACGACCTTCACTCCGCTTACCCAGATATAGACGGCGGTGTTCGAAGCTGCGGGTACCTCGAAGGGGAGGACTATATGAAGAACCAGATTGCCCAGAGCGTCGTTCTGTGCCTATCGCTTCTCGTCCTGTGGCCGAGCGCGGCTTCGGCTGATGCTGTGACCCTGTGGAACGAAAATGCAGCAAAGGCGGCGACTGCCGCGTGTCTCCACATCAGCGGCAATGGCCTCGTCGAGGCCCGCATGTACGCCATGATGCACGCCGCGGTACACGATGCATTGAATGCCATCGACCGCCGCTCGCGTCCGTACGCCTTCGATGGGGAAACGAGTCCGTCCACTTCGACTGATGCCGCCGTCGCCGCCGCGTCACGTGACGTGCTCGTGTCCGTCATCCCCACGTTGCCGGAGTCTGATCCGTGTCGGGCGAACGGGGTCGCGCTGGCGAATGCGATGTACGCGTCGGCGCTCGCGTCGATACCCAACGGAGCCGCCAAGACATTGGGAATTGCACTGGGGCAGGCATCCGCGTCTGCGATCGTCGCGCTGCGCGCCAACGACAAGTCCGACCAGAACATGTTCGATTTCAACTACCAGGGAGGAACCGAGCCTGGTGAATGGCGATTCACGCCTGGCTTCCCCCTGGCGTTCGGGCCGCAGTGGGGGGAGGTCACACCCTTCGTTCTGAAGAAGAGTTCGCAGTTCCGGCCCAGGGCGCCGCACCACCTCGCGAGCAGCAAGTACGCGGCCGATTACAACGAGATCAAAGAGATTGGCGGCGATGGCATCAATACTCAGAGTGCACGTTCCCCGGATCAAACTCAAATTGGACTGTTTTGGGTCGAGAGCTCGCCGCTGGCGTGGAATCGCCTCGCTCGCGCGATCTCGGCCGAGAGAGGTTTCGACCTGTGGGAGAACGCGCGACTCTTCGGGCTGCTGAACCTGGCGATGGCTGATGGCTACATCGCATCATGGGAGGCCAAGTATCACTACCGCTTCTGGCGCCCGGTTACGGCAATCCAGGAAGGAGAGAACGATGGCAATCCGGCGACACAAGGCGACGCGAACTGGACGCCGCTGATCCAGACATATCCGATGCCGGATCACGACTCCGGGCACGCGGCACAAGGCGGCGTCGCGGCAGAGATTCTCAAGCAGGTGTTTGGCACCGACGATATCGCGTTCACAGCGTGCAGCACGACCCTCGCTGCCGGACAGACATGCGCGGATCCAGCGCCGGTGCTGCGTTCATATACGAGCTTCTCGCAGGCCGCCGATGAGAACGCCGTGTCACGGATCTACATTGGGATTCATTTCCGGCGCGCGGTCGAGGAAGGCGTGCGTCACGGTCGAAAAATCGCGGAATACGCCGTCCACCAGTTCATGAAGCCGGTGAGGTGAGCCGGACGCGTCAGGTGGCTACTGCGCGAGTATACGCGCTACGGCGCAAGGATATGCGCTACTGCGCCAGGATGCGTGCGAACGCGATCCAGGTCGCAGTGGCGCCTGCCGTGGTGCGTATGACCTGCGTGGTGATGAGGAACAGTCCGCCCCAGACCGTCGCTGCGTGTGGCCGCCCGCGGGCAATGACGTCGTAGGCGAGTATCGCAACGAGTCCGAGATCGGTCAGCACGAAGAACAGCGGCATACTGCCGGCGCCTGGGATACGAGCGACGCCTGCCGCCACCAGCTCCAACGTTGCGATTAACATGAGGCGCTTGTGCGTCTCGGGTTGACGACGGTAGAAGAGCGCGGCGCCGACCAGCACGGGGAAGACGATGACCGTGAAGAACGGAACGATGGTGAACGCCAACGCGATTTCTGTGGGAGCCGCCGCGCTCCGTCGTGCCAGGTCCAGCGTCATCGCCATTGCGGCGACGGTCATCGCGAGTGCTAACACGCCACCCGCCACGCCCAACCGGCGATGAAGGGCAGTGCGCCGGGTCGCAACAAGACCGGTCTGCACGACGAGAAACACCATCCATGTCGTAAACAGGAGGCCGTGCACGTGGAAGAGCACGGGAAGCTCCGGCGTGCCGTAGAGGTCCTTGAGGTAATAGGTTCGCGAGAACCCCACGAAGACCGCCAACACCATCAGCAGCGAGAGGCCTGTGAAAAAGGCACGGTGTGTCTGCCATCGGCGCGAGGCCGGGGTTGATGCTCTGGTGCTCGCAACTGATGTCGCCATGGCGACGAATCAGACCACAAGCCCAACCGTGACTCAACCGAAATCAGCGGAACGACGAGGCTCGTCACACGGGCGCGACGAGGCTCGTAACACGGGCACGACGAGGCTCGGTAAACTGTCGGTTGCCGGGAGGGAGACCATGATTCTCGTCACCGCCGCCACTGGCCAATACGGCCGGCTCGTCGTCGAAGCGCTGCTGCAGAAAGCCGCCTCCAAGGATCTCGCGGTTGCCGTGCGTCATCCGGAAAAGGCGCGCGACTGGCGTGCGCGAGGTGTGAGCGTTCGTCAGGCCGATTACGACGATCTGTCGTCTTTGCATGCCGCGTTCGAAGGTATCAACGATCTGCTGTTCATCTCGTCTCCAGAATTCGATACGCCGACCCGGATGGCGCAACACGAGCGCGTGATCGAGGGGGCGAAAAGAGGAAAGGTTCGACACGTCGCCTACACGAGTTTCCTGGGCGCGCAGAACGAACAGCCGGGAGGATTCAACGCTCACTATCTGACCGAGCGCGCCCTGGAGAAATCGGGGCTGACGACGACGTTCCTCCGTCACCCTTTTTATACAGACTCACTCGTGAACCAGGGGTTGGTGCAGGACGCGATCGCCACCGGCCGTTTGAGAGACGCGTCAGGCGGGAAGGCAGTCAATACAGCGAGCCGCGCCGATCTCGCTGTGGCAGCCGCCGCGGTTCTCACCGGATCGGGCGAGAAGGGCAAGCCCGTGGAGTTCACGGGAACGCCGTGGACGTTCGCTCAATTGGGGGAGGCCATCGGTCGCGCGACCGGCGGGCCGATCGCGATCGAGAGAATTCCGTCCAGTGAGGCCGGCCCGTATGGATGGCTGTTCGATCTCATCGCAGCCGGTCTCTACGAGCGCGAAACGCCTGATCTCGCGCGCCTGATCGGTCGAAAGCCAACGAGTCTCGACGACTTCGTCGCGAGTCTCGTGCGAACGACGTCGAGGCCGTGACGACGATGGGTACAGCTATGTGGCTCCTGAAGCGCGAGCCGACGCAGGACGTTGACATCACCGTCGACATTAACCAGGACGAGGACGATGCCCCTGCTCGTATCCGATGCCCGCTTTGCGAGTGGCAGCCTGACAAGAGGAGCCGCTGGTGCTGTGTCCGCACGCCATCGCCAGAAGGCTTCTTCGGCGGATGCGGAACCGTGTGGGACACGTTCTCGACGCGTGGCCGCTGCCCGGGATGCCAGCACCAATGGCGCTGGACCAGCTGCCTTCGATGCAGCGGCTGGTCCCTTCATGAAGACTGGTACGTCGAGCAACGCGACTGATTCCGCGCCACACCGACAGAAACCTCCGCGATGTGTGCCCGACTATAATCACGCGCGATGGCGAGCGACTTCTCCAGACGTGATTTCCTGGCTACTGGCGGTGCCGTTGTCGCCGGCGTGTTCGTTCCCGATTGGGCGGCGGCGTTTCAGCCCGGCACGAGTGACAATGCGAGGCGAACTGAGGTTACGGACGCGGCACTCGCCCACGCCGCAAAGATCGGTGCGTCGTACGCGGACATCCGCATCAATCGGTATCGCCGCGAATCAATAACGACTCGAGAGCAACAAGTTCAGAACGTGTCGAGATCGACGAGCTACGGCTTCGGTGTGCGCGTGCTCGTCAACGGTGCGTGGGGCTTTGCTGCCTCCAACCTGGTCGAGCCGGCAGCCGCGAGAACGGCCGCGGAACAGGCGGTCGCGATCGCGAAGGCAAACGCGATTCTGGCCGCACGCAAGATCACCCTGGCCCATGCCGACAGGACTGTGACCACGTGGACGAGCGCCTTTAAGAAGGATCCGTTCGAGGTTCCGCTCGAGACGAAGATCGCGTTCCTGTTGAAGTTGAACCAGACCGCGCTCGTGCCGGGTGTCTCGTTCGTGACCTCGCAGATCCTGTTCGCCGACGAACAGAAGTACTTTGCCTCCAGTGAGGGCTCGCGGATCACACAACGGTTGATCCGAACGTATCCTCAGTTCCAGACCACCGCGACCGATCGTGCGAGCGGAGACTTTCAGACCCGCCCCGTCGTTGATCGCGCGAAGCTGATGGGATACGAATACGTCGAAGAGTATCCGTGGCTTGCGGATGCCGAGAAGGCCGGTCACGAAGTCGTCGAGAAACTGAGAGCCAAACCCGTATCCGCCGGCCGCTACGACATCGTCGTCGATCCGTCGCAGCTGTTCCTCGCCATCCACGAATCAGTCGGCCACTCAACGGAGCTCGATCGCGCCCTTGGTTACGAAGCGAACAGCGCGGGCACCAGCTTTCTCAAGCCTACCGATGCGGGCACGCTGCGCTTTGGCTCGAACATCGTCAACATTGTCGGCGATCGCACGCAACCAGGCGGCCTTGCCACCACGGGCTATGACGACGAAGGCGTGAAGGCGGATCGCTGGCACATCGTCCGCGACGGAATTTTTGTCGACTGGCAGACGACGCGCGAGCTGGCGCCGCAGATTGGACAGACGAAATCGCACGGCTGCCTGCACTGCGACAGCTGGGCGAGCGTGCCTTTCCCGCGTATGCCGAATGTCTCGCTCCAGCCTGCCGAGAAGCAAGTGTCGCTCGACGATCTCTTTGCCGACATCAAGCGCGGCCTTTATGTCGTAGGGCGCGGCGTCTCGTCGATCGATCAGCAGCGCTACAACTTTCAGTTTGGTGGCGGCGTCATTCGTGAAATCCGCGACGGCAAGCTTGGCGCGATGGTGAAAGACGCGGCGTATCAATCGCGCACGCCGGACTTCTGGGCGTCGTGCGACGGCATCGGCGGCCCGTCCCTCTATCAATTGTGGGGCACAGCGGCGGACGGCAAAGGCGAACCTGGGCAGACGAACCATGTCAGTCACGGCTGCCCGCCGGCGCGGTTCCGCAACATCACGGTTCTCAACACGGCCAGCGCCTGATGCTGAATCGCGACGACGCTCTGACGATCTGCGACACGGTGCTCGAGCACGCAAGGGCGGCAGGCGCCGAAGATGCTTCTGTTTCGATCGACAACTCCGTCGAGTCGCACGCGCGATTCGCCGACAACCGCATCACGACCAGCGGTCAATCGGAAGATCTCGACATCACCGCCACGGTCTGGGTCGGAAAGCGACGTGGCGCCGCAACTGTCAACGACTCGTCGGCCGCCGCGCTGAGGCAAATTGCGAGCGACGCCGTTCAGATCGCGCGCGTGTCACCGGTGCAGCGCGAGTATGTGCCGACACTTGGCCCGCTCGATTACCCGGCTGATCGCGGCTATGCGGCATCGACAGCGGAACCGGATCTGAATGCGCGAGCCAAAGCGCTGCAGGGGATGCTGGATGCGTGCCGGACGGCCAACGTGACTGGCGCCGGTTTTTACGCGGCGACCGCGTCGGCGACTGCCTCCGCCACGGCAAATGGCAATCGACGCTACTTCAGATCGAGCCGCGCGGACCTAAGCGTCACCGCGCGGACGCCTGACGGCACCGGCTCGGGATACTACTCCGGCGATCACTTCGATCTGAGCCGGCTCGATGCGCAGCACATCGCGCGCGAGGCCGTAAACAAGGCGGTGCAGTCCCGCAATCCGCAACCGCTCGAACCCGGCAACTATCCCGTTATCCTTGAGCCGCAGGCGGTTGCCGATCTGATCGGATTCTTTACAGGCGCCTTCGACGCGCGTACGGCAGAAGAAGGGCGGAGCGCGTTTTCCGCGAAGGATGGCAAGACGCGGCTGGGCGAAGCGATGTTCAGCGAACGCGTCAATCTCTACAGCGATCCGATGCACGCGGAGCTGCCCGCGATTCCAGCGACAGATGAAGGCGTGCCCGCGACTCGCCTGTCACTGGTCAAAGGCGGATTGATCGAGAACCTCACGTATTCGCGATTCTGGGCGCAGGAAAAGAAACGCGAGGTCACGCCGGGGCCTACCAATTTCATCCTCGAGAGCGCGCAGGCGCCAGCATCAATGGACGAAATGATCAAGGGCATGAAGCGCGGACTGTTGATCTCACGCTTCTGGTACGTGCGCCTCGTCGATCCGCGCACGCTGGTGCTCACGGGTCTGACGCGCGATGGGCTGTGGTGGATTGAGAACGGTCAGATCAAGAATCCGGTCCGCAACCTGCGATTCAACCAGAGTGTGCTGGCAATGCTGGCGCCACGGAATGTCGAAGCGATCGGGGCGTCGCTGCGGCTGGCACCGTACATGGTGCCACCACTGCGTCTCAGCTCGTTTACCTTCACGTCTATTTCAGACGCAATCTAAGGATTGCGAGTGGACTGGTACGTAGAGCAACGCGCCGGACTCAGTTGAGTACCGCGCGATCCTTCCGTGCTTCGATGAGGATGGGAAAGTCCGGCTCTATTTCTGGTGTTTCTCCGCATCGCGGGCCGCTTTGAGCATATTGCGCATGCCCTCGTTGCCTTCGTGACAGGCATACTCGAACAACTGCGAATTGGGATCGCGTGTGAGCAGCATGCCGAAACTCCAGGGGCGTTCCCACGTGTGCGGATCCTCGAACCGGATCGACCAGTCGATGGTAGTGGGCCCCGTCGGCTTGAATCGTTCCGTCGTCTTGAGCGCCGATGATGCACCACCATACGCCGCGGCCTCGAGATAGTTGGTGGTGACGACGACGAGAGTGTCGCCTTCAAAGTGGGCGCGCGGCATGCCCATGTAGCTCCTGATCGCGTTGCTGACGTGCGCGGGAGTGGCTGCCGTGGAGTCGAGCGGGATCACGCGCGTTTCGTGCACCATCTCGTAACGGATGGCGACGAATCCAGGCGACTGTGTGATGTCGTACGAATTGCCGTAGATGGCCGGCATCATCGAGCCCGGCACCCCGCGCGTGATGCAGCGGACGTACGGCGTGAACTCTTCCGGACCACGAAACGGTCCTGTGTAATAGCCGTCACCGCCCCCGCGTGCGGCCTTCAATGCCGCGGCGCGGTCCTTGGCCTCCTGCGTCGTTGGAGGAACCTGATAGTCCGGTGCGTCGAGCACCATCCAGGGCCGGCTGTTCTGCGGGTTGTAGTTCTCGTACCAGTGCTTCGGACCAGCCCCCGTGTTGTTGTCTTCGGTGCCCCCGATGGTCTCGGCGGTTTTTTCGATGCGAGCGGCGCGCTCTTTCTCGAGCCGGGCGATCTCCTGCGGTGTGACGTCCTCCGGCCGCTTGCCCGCGAATTCGACGGGGCGCGCCATCGGAATGCCTGCCTCGTTGCTGTTGGTGTAAATGCCCTGCAGATCCGGATCGCCCCATGGCGTTTTGGGCGCGGAGTATGACGATGCCCTTGTGTTCGATGCCGGGGCCTGGGCGTGCACGAGGCTCAGAGAGAGGACAGCAGCCGAGGTCAGCGCAATGAAGGTCTTCATAGGTCGATCCTAGCAAAGTCAGATCAACTGGCTCTTCCGCTCGAGTGGTGCCGGTATAGTTGGGAAATGGGTGCCCGTGCCGAGTCCGAGGTTGTGAATGTTGCTGGGCGGGAAATCACCATTTCGAACCCGAAGAAGGTGCTTTTTCCCGACGCGGGCTACACGAAGCTCGACCTCATTCGTTACTACCTTGCGGTTGCGGATGGTGCGATTCGCGCGGCCGGCAATCGACCGAATGTCCTCGTGCGCTATCCCAACGGCATCGGCAACGAATTCTTCTATCAGAAACGCGCTCCGTCCTCGCGTCCGTCGTGGATCGAGGTCGTCGCGCTGAAATTTCCGTCCGGGCGTACCGCAGAGGAAGTCGTGCCGCGCGATGCGGCCGCGCTCGCGTGGATGGCCAATCTTGCCTGCCTCGAGCTGCATCCTCACCCGGTTCGGGACGATGACCTGGATCATCCCGACGAGCTCCGTGTCGATCTCGATCCTGTACCTGGGGTCGATTGGTCGCAGATTCGCACCGTCGCCGCCATCGTCCATGCAACGCTGAACGATTTTGGCCTCGTTGGCTGGCCGAAAACATCGGGATCGCGCGGCATGCACATCTACGTGCGCATCGAACGCAAGTGGACGTTCCCCGAGGTGCGTCGAGCGGCGCTCGCGTTTGCGCGCGAGGTCGAGCGGCGTGCGCCCGATCTCGCGACCAGCAAGTGGTGGAAGGAGGAACGCCACGGCGTGTTCCTCGACTACAACCAGAACGCCAAGGACCGTACTATCGCTGCCGCATACTCGGTTCGACCGAAGCCGGACGCACGCGTCTCGGCACCGCTTTCATGGGACGAGATCGGTGCGTGCGAGCCTGGCGACTTCACGCTCGCGACGATGCCGGACCGATTCAAGCGCGTGCGCGACCCACACGCGACCATGGACCAGCAGGCGTGCTCGATCGAGGGACTGCTGGAACTCTCCAGACGGCATGCGAAGGAAGGACTCGGCGACGCGCCATGGCCACCGCATTACGTGAAGCAGGCCGAGGAGCCGCCGCGTGTGCAGCCGTCACGACGGCGAATCCCGAAGCGGCCATTGATCGAGATCGGTCGTGCCGAGAAGAAGGATGATGCCTTCGCGGGACTCGAGCGCTGGCGCGCGCGACATCCTGAAGCCGCCGCGCATCTTCAGCCCGCCGATGTGCTCGTCGATGCGATGCGCGGACGCTTCCACACGTGGACGCGCATTCGCGTCAACCTGCAGCACGTGCCGGAGGAGCTGCGGCCGTCTCAGGAAGCGCTCGATCCCGATGAAAACGTCGG
>Ga0207645_10002214_pt1 | contig 15507 bp, 16 predicted proteins | sample KBSM53metaG_FD_184331 | JGI IMG/M metagenome (GOLD analysis project Ga0207645, IMG submission 184331) | Miscanthus rhizosphere microbial communities from Kellogg Biological Station, Michigan, USA - KBS M5-3 metaG (SPAdes) (version 2) | ecosystem: Host-associated > Plants > Roots > Rhizosphere >...
TGACGCCCGGCCAGGTGTTGCGGCTCGAAGGCTTCCGCCGCGGCATCGGCCGCGCGGTCGACTACTCGATCATAGATCGCTGACGTACTGACGCCTTCGCCATAAGGCGAAGGGCGACTAACGGCCGGCCAATTGCGGAAGTTCCCTGTTACGTTTCATTATGACGAGTGATGATCACCTTGCAACGGCCTGCTCCTCAAGGCAAAAGCGGTTCTGCAACAGGGCTGACGGTTCCGCGCGGCCCGCGCTCGCGCGAAGCGGTCAAAGTGCCACGAAGTGAGGCGATTTGGTTCGACGCAGGGCACGAAGAATCCACGCGACAGGGAAATTTTCACCAAAGACTCGTGGGTTTGACGACCCGCTGGTGAGGGGATACAGTTCTTGGCAGCGAAAAAGAGCGTTTAAATTTCCTATACGCGGCAGACCGCCGGTAGCACGAGACGGAGACCATCATGGCCACGAACGCCGGGCATTCCGAAGACAGCATCAGGCAGGCGGCGAGCGACACCGTCCAACAGGGCGAGAGCGTGCGCGAGCGGGTCCGGGATCTCACGCTCGACGCGCTGACGAGCAGGCGCTTCGACCGGGGCGCGATCCGCGACGTAGTGCGCGCGATCACCGAAGGGGCGAGCCGCGGCGCGGAGAGCGCGGGCGAGGGCTCGCGCCAGTCCCTCGCCGAGACCTTCCGCGGCATGGATCAGGCGCTCACCAAGGCGGTCGAGGCGGGACAGACGGCGCTGAACCAGCTCGTCGGGACGGGGCGCGGCCTGTCCGAGCGCGAGTTGAAGGAGGCGCTCGCCGGCCTGCAGAAGATCGAGGAGGATTTCGTCGCCACGGTCAGCCAGGTCGCCGAGTCGGCGAGCGAGCGGGTAGGCCCCGACCTGAAGGAGGTCGTCGGCCGCGCGACGCGCGCCGGCACCGACACCGGGAAGCAGACGGCCGCGGCGGTGACCGAGTTCACGCAGCGCGCCGCCACCGCGTCCATGGAGCTGACCCTCGCGGGCATCGAACTCGCCGGCGAGTTCGGCGCGCGCTTCGCGCAGATCGCGAGCGGCGTGCTGGCCGGCGCGGCGGAGGCGCTCGACAAGAACTCGTCCCAGACGAAGAAGACCCCCTAGCTTCACGCGCCGGCCGCGAGAAGCTCCCCGCCCATGTTGCGGAATACGCTCGGCCTGATGCGGGAGCTGCCGCGCCTGCACGAAATCGCGACGGTCTTCATCCGGCACGGTCTGGGCGACTTCGTGCGCCGGATCGGCGTCGTCGGCCTGCTTGAGCGCACCGGACAGATCCTGCGCTCGGGAGAGGCCGCCGAATCGCTCAAGCTCGAGCCGCAGCAGCGCGTGCGCATGGCGCTCGAAGAGCTCGGGCCGGCGTTCGTCAAGCTCGGGCAGCTGATGGCGACGCGCGTGGATCTCTTTCCGCCGAGCTGGATCGCCGAGTTCGAGAAGCTGCAGGCGGACGCCGCGCCCGTGCCGTTCGACGACCTGCTACCGGACCTCGTGCGCTCGCTCGGCCGTTCTCCGTTCGAGGTGTTTCTCGACATCGAGACCACCGCCTGTGCCGCCGCGTCCATCGCGCAGGTGCACCGCGCGAAGCTGAAGGACGGTACCGCGGTCGTGCTCAAGGTCCGGCGGCCCGGCGTGCGCGCGAAGATCGACGCCGACCTGCGCCTGCTCCGGCGGGTCGCCGAGCTGGTGGACGCCGAGATGCCGGAGGTGCGGCGCTACCATCCGGTGGAGGTCGCGGCGCAGTTCACGCGGTCGCTCGAGCGCGAGGTGGACTTCGCCACCGAGACACGCAACATCGAGCGCTTCGCGAAGAATTTCGCCGGCGATCCGCACATCGTCATCCCGAAGGTCTACCCGGAATACACGAGCGACATGCTGCTCGTGCAGGAACACGTCGAGGGCATCGCGGCAACCAATCCGGCGGCGGTGGACGCCGCGGGGCTGGACCGCAGGACACTCGCGGTGCGCGGCACGCAGGCGTTCCTGAAGCAGATTCTCGTCCACGGCTTCTTCCACGCGGACCCGCATCCCGGCAACGTCATCTTCCTCCCGGATCACCGCCTCGTGATCATCGATTTCGGCATGGTGGGACGGCTCTCGGCGCACCGGCGCCGGCAGGTGACCGATCTCCTCGCCGGGCTCGCGCGCATGGAAGAGGAGCCGATGATCGAGGTGCTCCTCGACTGGGCGGGAGACGCCTACGTTGACGAGGCAAAGCTCCGCGCCGACGTGGACGAGCTGGTGTTCGACTACGAGGACGTGCCCCTGAAGGGCATCCGCATCGGCCACGTCGTGCGGCAGTTCTCCGCGATCATACGTGAGCACTCGATCGTGCTGCCCTCCGATCTCTCCATGATGTTCAAGGCGCTCATCACACTGGAAGGACTGGGGCGCCAGTACGACCCGGACGTGCACATCATCGATTTCCTGCCGCCGCTCCTGAGGAGCGCGCTGGACGAGCGCTACCAGCCCCAGGAGCTGGTGCGGCGCGGGCGCGGGGCGCTCACTTCCTTCTTCAACGTAGTGAGCAGCGTGCCGCGCGATTTCGCGCGGCTGCTGCGCGAGGCGCGGCGCGGCAAGACCCGCATCGAGCTGGATCTCAAGCGGCTCGACCAGTTCGGCGGCCGCATGGAGCGCACGCTCGACCGGGGCACGATGGGCATCATGACGGCCTCCCTCGTGATCGGCTCGGCCATCGTGATGAATATCCCGGACGGCCCGACCGTGTTCGGCATGTCGATATTCACGCTGGTGGGCCTGATCGGCTACGTGGTCGCTTTCTTCAACAGCCTCTGGATCCTCTATGGCATCTGGCGGGCGGGCCGGGAGTGACGCGGTAGAGCCTGCAAGGGCTCTGCCTAGCCGCGCCTGACGACCTTCGCGTTGGGCCGCGCCGGACAGAAGGTGCTGAGCTTGCGCACCGTGGCCGGCCGGGACGAGAAAACCACGGCGGCTCTGTGCGCCGATGCGCACGAGTTCAGCCTACATGCCGGGGTGCGCTGTGGCGCCCATCAGCGCAAATAGCTCGAACGCATATGCCGCTACATCACCCGCCCTGCGATCGCCAACGAACGGCAGCTATGGAGAAAATCGACCGTCAGCAAAGGGTCGTAAGCAGCCGTTAACCCGAAGACACTATCGCGAACGATCTTCGCTTGTTGCCCCGAATTTCATAATGTAAAATTCGCGGCGTTTCACCCTTACATTCAAACCGCCTGCCGCCGTGGAAGAAGAAAAAGAATCGCGTTCATCGATCCAAGTCATCGACCGCATGATGACGCTCCTCAACGCGCTGGCGGAGCAATCCGAACCGATGAATCTCAAGCTGCTCGCGCAAGTGACTCAGCTGCATCCATCGACCGCGCATCGCATACTCAACGTCATGGTGCGCAACCGCATGGTCGATCGGATCGAGCCCGGCACGTACTGTCTGGGCCAGCGGCTGCTTGAGTTCGGCGCGCTGGTGCGCGAGCGCAACGGCGACGCGGCAGCCGTGCAGCCTCCCAAGCTCAACTGAGCGCGCCGCTATGCTCGACCGCGCGTTGGTGTTTATCGACCTCGAAACAACGGGCGCCGCAGCGAGCGTCGACCGCATTACCGAAATCGGCCTGATTGAAGTCGAAAACGGCGAGTACGTGCGCGAATGGAGCACGCTGGTCAACCCGCAAACGCCCATTCCGCCGTTCATCGAAGCGTTGACCGGCATCAGCGACGCGATGGTGGCCGAAGCGCCGACGTTCGCGGCAGTCTCCGTCGAGCTGCACGCGCGGCTCATGGGCAAGCTGCTGGTTGCGCACAACGCGCGCTTCGATTACGGATTTTTGCGCGCCGAATTCGCCCGGCTCGACACCGACTACGCGTCGGACCTCGTGTGCACCGTGAAGCTGTCGCGCCGACTTTTCCCCGGCCATGCGCGGCACAATCTCGACAGCCTGATGGAGCGCCACGCCGTCGCCTGCGGCGCGCGCCATCGCGCGCTCGGCGACGCGCGCGTGCTGTGGGATCTCATCGGCAAATGGCGCGCGTGTCCCGGCGCCGACGCGCTGAACGCCGCGGCCGCCAGCCAGCTCAATCCCTCGCCGAAATCCGGGCCGCGCTCGCGCGCAAACGTGCCGCTGGCCGCGTGAGAGCCTAAAATAGGCGAGCGCACGGCATCCGCACTGACCGCGTCGACGCCCATCGAGGCCGGCGGCGGCAAAGAACCACTCGAGGAGAACCGATGAAGATTGCAACGAAACTGGCGCTCACCATGATGCTGGGGATAGCGACGCTCAATGCGCACGCCCAAACCTATCCGGCCAAGCCCGTGCGCTTCATCGTCCCGTTTCCGCCCGGCGGCCCGACCGACATCATGGGCCGGCTCGCGGCGCAGCGGCTCACCGAGGCATGGGGCGTGCAGGTGGTTGCCGACAATCGCGCGGGCGCGGGCGGCAATATCGGCTCGGAACTGTGCGCGAAGTCGCCGCCCGACGGCTATACGATCTGCATGATGACCGTGGCGCAAAGCATCTCGCCGTCGATTTATCCGAAACTCGGTTTCGATCCGCTCAAGGATTTCGCGCCGGTCACGCTGATGGCGACGCTGCCCAGCCTCTTGATGGTCCATCCGTCGCTGCCGGTAAAGAACGTGAAGGAACTGGTGGCGCTCGCGAAAGCGAAACCGGCAACGCTCACGTATGCATCGACCGGCAACGGCACGAGCCCCCACATGCTGATGGAAATGTTCAAGTGGATGGCCGGCGGCATCAATCTCGTCCACGTGCCCTATAAAGGCGCCTCCCCCGCGATGATCGATCAGATTTCGGGCCAGATCGATGTCGCGTTCAGCACCGCGATTGCCGCGCTGCCTTTCGTGCAGCAGGGGAAAGTGCGCGCGATCGCCGTTTCGACGAAAGACCGCTTTGCGCCGCTGCCCGACCTGCCGACTGTCGAACAGGGTGGCATCAAGGGTTACGACGGCAGCTCGTGGCAGGGCGTCGTGATGCCCGCCAACACGCCGCGCGATATGATCGCCAAGGCCAACGCAGAGCTGGTCAAAATGCTGAAGTCGCCCGACATGAAAGAAAAAATCCTGCTGCAGGGCGGCATCGCCATCGGCAACTCGCCCGACGAATTCGCGGCCTACATGAAAAGCGAGATCGACAAATGGGCGAAAGTGGCGAAAGCCGCCAATGTGAGGGTCGAATAGAAACGGCGAGAACTATCGGCGCGATCCAAGTCGCGCCGCTCACTTCCGGCATCGCGCTTATTTTCCCGGCACTGCGCGCCGCGGGCTCGGCGTTGATGCTCGCGCTGTTCGGCGTCGCGTGCAGCATCATCGGGCTCGCCGCGATCGCAGGTCTGGTGCGCTCCGGCGACACTGCGGCGGCGAGCATGCTGGCGCTCGCGTTCGCGGGCGTGTTCGCGCTGCCGCTGCTGCTGCTAGGCCAGCTCTTCATCGTGATCGCCGTGTGGACCGCGGCCAATTCCTTCTGCGTCGAGGTGACCAGCGGCGGCCTCAAGGTAGTTCGCAACCTGTTCGGCTATACCGTCGCGCGCCGCGCGCTAGCGGGCGACGACATCACCGCGATCGACAGCAGGATGGCGGCGCGCTATGTCGGCGCCTTCGGTCCTGCGCGCTACTATCGGCTCTTCGCGCGCTCGCGCAATTCCCCGCGCCCGCTGCTGATCGCCGACAGCCTGCGCGGGCCGGCGATGACCGAGGAAATCCGCCAGTTGGTCATCGGGCAGCTAGCGCGGCCCGCGCTCGCCGCGGCCGGTGTCCACGCGCACCTGGAAAAGGAGGAAGCCGCATGACTCCGGATGACGGCACCTATGAGGAACGCGCCGCGCGCATCGACCTCGTCTGCGCGTTGCGTTCGGCCGAGCGGCTGGGCCTCGCCGAGGGCGTGTGCAATCATTGCAGCCTTGCGGTGCCCGGCCGGCCAGGACAGTTCCTGATCAATCCGCAAGGCCTGCACTGGTCGGAAGTCGTGCCGGACGATCTGGTCATCGTCGACGCGGCCGGCAATCGCGTCGGAGGCAAACATGCGGTGGAGCCGACCGCATTTTTCATTCACGGCCGCATTCACCGCGCCAGCCCGCGCGCGCAGTGCGTGCTGCACACGCATATGCCGCACGCGACCGCGCTGACCATTATCGAAGGCGGCGAACTTGCGTGGGCGAGCCAGAATGCTCTGCGCTTTTACGGCCGTGTCGCGTACGAGCGCGCTTACAACGGGCTCGCGCTCGACGCGGCGGAAGGCGACCGCATGGCGGCCAGCGTGCGCGATGCCGACGTGTTGTTTCTGGCCAACCATGGCGTGATCGTGTGCGGGCCCAGCGTCGCCTACGCGTTCGACGATCTTTATTACCTCGAGCGCGCGTGCGAGCTGCAACTGTTGGCGCAAAGCAGCGGCCGGCCGCTCAAAATAGTGCCCGTTGAAATCGCCGCGGCGACGCGCGCGCAAATGGACGCGGAGCGCCAGCAGTCAGACCTGCACCTGGCGGCACTCAAACGGATGCTGGATCGGGAACAGCCAGGGTGGCGCGGCACCCAGTGACGCGCCGCGCACTGCCGCGCGGAATGCGCGGCAGCTGCGGTTAATGCATCGTCATCGGGAAGTCGATCAGCCCGCCGAATTCGGCCAGGAACTCATCGACGTGCTCGGGCGACGGATCTTCGCCGAGCGCGCCCAGCATGGACTCGCGAAACTTGTCGGCGACATCGCCCTGGAAGTACGTGCCGCGGCTCGACTGCTTGTCGACCACCTCGTACCCGTGCTGAACCGGGTACTCGACTACGTAGTAGTTGTCGCTGTTGTAAACGATGTTCATAGATCCCATAACGGACGAAGCCGCTTTTGGTTGAGCCGTTACCGTGACGGATTTCACTGAGCGCATGGCCATCCACCTTTGGTGGTTAGATGGTGGTGTTAGCAGCAAGTTTCAAGCCAATCGCGAAATCGCTCCGCGTGAAACCGCAATTCCGAGCAAAATCAGCAATAACCCCGCAACCGCCGCAGTGCCCGGGTGCTCGCCCATAAGGGCAATTCCCGCCAATAAAGCGACTATCGGTGACAGGTAATTGACGATCGCCATGAAGGTCGGCCCGGCGGCAGCGATCAGCCGGAAGTACAGGATGGTCGCCAGCGCGGTGGGTCCGAGTCCCAGCCAAACGATGGCAGCGAGCGATGCCGCACTCGGCGCGCTTGTCCACGGATGGTCGAGCCACAGCGCAATCGGCACCATCAGTACGCTGGCGACGATCAGCACCGCGGTCGATGCGACCAGGAAATCGCCGGCGACAGTACGGCGCGCGAGCACGCTGTTGCCTGCATAACAAAGCGCGCCGCCGAGCACCGCGGCCTGCGCCAGTGCCTGCGCGCCCAACCCGGTCAGCGCCGCCGGCCCCATCAACACGACTACGCCGCTGAACCCGACGACGAATCCCGCTGCGCGCGCACCCGTCACCCGCTCGCCCGCGACAAAAAAATGCGCGAGCACCATGGTCGCGAGCGGCATGATCGAAATCAGGATCCCCGCCAGCGCGCTGTCGATGAACTGCTGGCCCCACGCGATCAGAAAAAACGGCAGGCAGTTGCCGAGGATCGCGAGCGCAACGAGTGGCAGCCAGCGCGGCCCCGGCGCCGGCAATGCAAGCCCGCGCCACCGCATCACTACATACAGCACGAGCGCGCCGAGCACGAGGCGGCCCGCGACCAGCGTGGCGGGCGCAACGCTCGCCAGCCCGATCTTCATGAACATATAGGCGGAGCCCCACATCGCGACGAGTGCGAAGAGCAGGCTCCAGTTGCGGACGGTGCGTGCGTTCAAGCCGGAATATCCGGCCGGTATAATGCGGGCATGGGCGCTATGGTGTCCGATTCGCACGGAGGCGGCAATGGAAACTGCGCGTTATCTTCGCATTCTGAGCGGCGCATTGCTGGTGTGCAGCGCGCTGCTCGCGCCGTCCGCTTCTGCGCAATCCGTGCCCGATCCCGATGCCGCGCAAATGCCGCCGCCCGCACCGCGCTCGTCCGCCGCGGTACGCAAGCTGGCGCCGGCGGAACTCGTCGCCGAATTGAAGCGCGGCGGTTACGTGATTTATTTTCGGCATACGTCGACGGACTTTTCGCAGAACGACCTGCAGTCGAAAAGCTTCACCGACTGCGCGCATCAGCGCAACCTGACCGATGGCGGTCGCGCGCAGGCGCGAGCCATCGGTGATGCGATACGCAGCTTGAAATTGCCGATCGCGAAAGTGCTCGCCAGCCCGCTGTGCCGCACGATGGAAACCGCGCGCCTCATATTCGGCTCAGCCGAACCCGTTCCCGAAATGCGCGGCGCGCCGCTGCCGGTCGCGGATCCGAACCGCTACGTCGCACTGAAAAAACTGTTCGCGACGCCGCAGCCGCCCGGCGCCAACATCGCGGTCGCGAGCCATGGCAATCCGTTTTACGGCGTGGCGGGCCCGCCTTATCTTGCCGAAGGCGAAAGCGCGGTAATACGGGGGCTCGGCGATGATTTCGAGATCGTCGCGCGCATCCGCGTCGACGATTGGCCTGCGCTCACGCGCGCGCCGTAAGCATTACTTCGGCGGGATCCCGATGTAGCCGTTCTCGAGCCCCTTGACGATTTCCGCGACGGGCTTCGCGTACGTCGGCGGCCGTTTGCCGGCCAGCTGCGCATCTTTCCATTTCTGGTAGCCGAAATTCGAGCTCATCAGCTTGTCCGTCTTGCCGACCATCTTGAGCACGCTGTTGTCGAGCGCCTCCTTGGTAAACGGCAAAGGGCTCATCGACGACAATATCTTGCCCGACGGATGCGTTACGCGCACATCACGGACGCCGACAAAAATGACCTCCCCCAGCTTGCTCGAGTTATCGATGCGCAATACGACCAGCGTCGAGTTCGGTTCCTGCGGCCGGGTTTTGTACGTCCAGATCTGGCCGATTTCGTAATTTTCCGCGCACGCGCCTGCCGCGGCGCCCAGCAATGCCATGCAGCTTAACCAGCGCAAAAAGTTTTTCATGCGGTCATCCCGTCGAATTTTTTGGCCCGCGGTCAAGGCGCCCGTGCGGTCTGCCGGCAGTCTGTGCAAACGACCGGTGACTGTCAAGGCAGGCCGACCGTAACTGCCGCGAGACGCGCGCAACGGCGACTTTTTGGGGCACGGCGGCACGCGCCGCGCATGACGGGCCGCTATAATAGCGCCTCCGCCTATAACGATAATCGTCTCTCATGCCGCTTTTCGCTTGTACCATTTTCACAAGCGCGTTCCTGCTGTTCCTCGTCCAACCCATCGTCGCCAAGGAAATTCTGCCGTGGTTCGGCGGCTCGGCCGCGGTATGGACGACGTGCCTCGTGTTTTTCCAGGTGGCGCTGCTCGCCGGCTATACCTATTCGGATTTCACGACGCGCAGGCTGGCGCCGCGCGTGCAGGCGACTCTGCACATCGTATTGTTGATCGCCAGCGTCGCCGTGCTGCCGATCATTCCCGACGTAAGCTGGAAGCCCGCGGGCAGCGAAGACCCCGGCTTGCGCATCCTGGGCCTGCTGCTCGCCACTATCGGGCTGCCCTACTTCCTGCTCGCCACTACCGGGCCGCTCGTGCAGGCATGGTTCGCGCGCGCTTATCCGCGCGGCACCGTTTACCGCTTGTTCGCGCTGTCGAACCTGGCCTCGATGCTCGCGCTGATTGCGTACCCGTTTGCCATCGAGCCGTGGATAACGACCGCAGCGCAGGCGAGCACCTGGTCGATCGGCTATGCAGTATTCGCGCTGCTGTGCGCAGCGACCGCGCTCTTCAGCCTGCGCAGATCCGCTGCGCCGGCCGCCGCGGTTGCTGCCGCCGCGCCGGAGGACGGGCCGGCGCCAAGCCGCTTCGAGCTGATCCTGTGGCTCTCGCTCTCGGCGATGGGCTCATGGATGCTGCTCGCGATCACCAACCACGTCACGCAGAACATCGCGTCGATTCCGTTCCTGTGGCTGGTACCGCTGGCGCTCTACCTGCTGACATTCATTCTCTGTTTCGAAAGCGATGGCTGGTACCAGCGCTCGTACCTGCTCGGACCGTGCGCGGTGCTGCTCGGCTTCTGCGCATGGGGCCTGCAATCGAGCGACGTCACCCTCGACATCAAGACCGCGGTGCCGCTGTACCTGGCCGGGCTTTTCGTCTTCTGCATGTTCTTTCACGGCGAGCTCGCGAAAATGCGGCCGGCGCCGCGCTATCTGACGCTCTTCTACCTGATGATCTCGCTCGGCGGCGCGCTCGGCGGCATGTTCGTCGGCCTGATCGCGCCGCGCATTTTCCCGAGCTATTACGAGCTCGGGCTGGGCTTCGTGGTGGCCGCGATACTCGCCACGATCACGCTGCGCAAGCAGCCGTTCTTCGTGTGGATCCTGCCGATCGCGCTGGCGGGCGTGTGCGGCTATTTCTGGAACAAGCAGGTCGAGCAGCTGCACGAGAACACGCGCGTCATGGTGCGCGACTTTTACGGCACGCTGCGCGTCAAGGAGGTCGGCACCGGCGACGACACCGTACGGCGCCTGATCCACGGCGTGATTCTGCACGGCGAGCAGTATCAGAAAGCCGAGCGCCGCAATTCGCCGACCACCTATTACGGCCCCGACTCGGGGGTCGCGCTCGCGATCAGGAACACGCAGCAGGATAACCAGCGCGTCGGCGTAATCGGGCTCGGCACCGGCACGCTGGCGGTATGGGGCAAGCCGGGCGACCACTATCGGTTTTTCGACATCAACCCGCAGGTCATCACGATCGCGGAAACTGAATTCACGTACCTGAAGGACAGCAAGGCGCAGATCGAGATTAGCCTGGGCGACGCGCGCCTGAGTCTCGAGCGCGAAGCGCCGCATGACTTCGACGTGCTGGTGGTCGACGCGTTTTCCAGCGATTCGATTCCCGTCCACCTGATCACCAAAGAAGCGATGGCGGTTTATCTTAAGCACGTCAAGCACGGCGGCGCGGTCGTGTTCCACGTGACCAACCGCTTTTTGAAGCTTGCTCCCGTCGTCAAGCAAATTGCCGACGATCTCGGCCTGCATGCCGCGCTGATCGTCGACGAGGCGGAGGACAGCGTATTTTCCAAGACCGACTGGGTGATCGTCACGCGCGACAAGGCGCTGGTCGAAAACGAGGCGATCGCGCAGAAGGCCAGCGCGATCGACGCAATTCCCGGCCTGCGGCTGTGGACCGACGACTTCAACAATCTCTACCAGATCCTGAAGTGACCGCCGGCGGGCGCTGCCGGCGAGCTCGATTAAAATAAAGTCCAGACGCGGAATACCGCCATGTCCAGACTCGACAATCCGATCCGCTGCTTGGGTACGCTCGTGCTCGCAGCCGCGCTCGCGGCGGGCTTTGCGCCGCCCGCCGCCGCGGCGCAGCCGCTGCCGGAAATCGCGGGCAAGGGACTGCCAACGCTGGCGCCGCTGATCGCCCAGGTCACGCCCGCGGTCGTGAACATTTCGATCAAGTCGCGCTCCCCCGCCGAAGACAATCCGCTGCTGCGCGATCCGTTTTTCCGCCGCTTCTTCAACGTGCCTGACCGTCCGCCGCAGGAAATGGCGGCGGGTTCCGGCGTCATCGTCGATGCGCGCCAGGGCCTCGTGATCACCAATCACCACGTCATCAAGAACGCGGCGCAGGTCATCGTGACGCTCAAGGACCGCCGCCAGTTTCCGGCGACCCTCATCGGCGCCGATCCGGCGACCGACATCGCCGTGCTCAAAATCGAGGCCCCCAATTTGACTGCGATGAAGCTCGGCGATTCGGACCAGTTGAACGTCGGGGATTTCGTGGTCGCAATCGGCAATCCGTTCGGGCTCGGCCAAACCGTCACCTCAGGCATCGTGAGCGCGCTGGGGCGTAGCGGGCTCAATATCGAAGGCTACGAGGATTTCATTCAGACCGACGCCTCGATCAACCCCGGCAATTCCGGCGGCGCGCTGATCAATCTGCGCGGCGAGCTGATCGGCATCAATACCGCGATCATCGGGCCGTCCGGCGCCAGCGTCGGCATCGGATTCGCAGTGCCCGTCAACATGGCGCGCGGGGTCATGACCCAGCTCGTGCGTTTCGGCGAAGTGCGGCGCGGCCGCCTCGGCATCGATTTCGAGGACCTCGCGCCTGACGCCGCCGTGGCGCTCAAACTGCCCACCGCCGACGGCGCCCTGATTTCCACCGTGCAGCCTGATTCGCCGGCGGCGAAAGCGGGACTGCGGCGGGGCGATGTCGTGCTCGCCTTCAATGGCCGCCCTGTGCGCAGTGGCCCCGATTTGCGCAACCGCCTGGGGCTCACGCCAGTGGGCGAGAACATCGAGCTCACCGTTTTTCGCGACGGCAATAAACTGACCGTCAAATTGCAGATCGCGCCGCCGCAGGGGATTGCCTCCGGCGACGCCCAGATCGTGCCGCAGCTCGCCGGCCTCAAGATCGCGAATATCGATCGCACCACGCCGCAAGGCGCGCGCGTCGAAGGCGTGCTGGTGGTCGGCATAGAGACGGGCAGCGTGGCGGCCGGCTACGGCCTGCGGCCCGGCGACGTTATCGCGGCGGTCAATCGCCAGCGCGTGCGCAACATCAACGAATTTCTGGCCGCGATGCGCAACGTCGAGCGCGCGTTCCAGATGAGTGTCGTGCGCGGGGACTTCGTGTTGACGTTTACGGTACGCTAGCGCCGCAACCATTTCTAATTCAATCAACGGAGGGAGTAGCCATGGAAACCACAGTCAACGGCCGCAAAATCAACTACGAGATCGCCGGCAACGGCCCGTGGCTGACGCTCTCGCACTCGCTCGCGTGCGACCTGCACATGTGGGACGAGCAGATGGACGCGCTCACCCAAAAATACCAGGTGCTGCGCTACGACACGCGCGGCCACGGCAAGAGCGAAGCGCCCGCCGGCGCCTACACGCTTGAAGGACTCGCCGACGATGTGCATGGCCTCATGCAGACACTCGGCATCAAGCGCACGCACTGGGCGGGCCTGTCTATGGGCGGCATGATAGGCCAGACGTTTGCACTGAAATACCCGGGCGTGTTCCAGAGCATGGTGCTCGCCGACACCACGAGCCGCTATCCGGCCGAAGCAGCGCCCATATGGGAGGACCGCATCAAGACCGCGCAAACCAAGGGCATGGATGCGATCGTCGACGGCACGCTCGCGCGCTGGTTCACCGAGCCGTATCGAAAAAAGAATCCGCCGGCGCTCGCCCGCGTCGGCGCGTCGATCCGCGCGACGCCCGTCGCCGGCTTCGTCGGCTGCTGCCACGCGATTCCCACCATCAACGTCACGCAGCGGCTGAAGGAAATCGCGTGCCCGACGCTGGTCATCGTGGGCGAGCAGGATCCGGGCACGCCGGTCGCGATGGCGCGCGAAATCCACGAGGCGAAGCCCGGCTCGAAGCTCGTGATCATCCCGTCGGCCGCGCACTTGTCGAACATCGAGCAGCCGCAGGCTTTCACGGCGGCAATGCTCGACTTTCTCGCCTCCGCCAACTAAAAAAGCCGCCCCGCAAGGGACGGCTTTTTCCACTGCCGGTGCGTGGCCGGCTCAGATCCGCAACGTCAGCTTTTCCGGCCCACCGGCTTGGCGGCTGCCGCCTTCTTTGCCACGCGATGCGGCCGCGTCTTGCCATACGAGCTCTTGAAAATCTTGCCCTTGCGGGTCCGCTTGTCGCCTTTGCCCATGGTTCGATTCCCTTATGGTGAATTCCAGCGCGCACGATAGTCATATTGCGCTCCGCGGTCAATGCTTTCAGTGCTGAACGTCATTTCCGCGTCGCCGTACGGTTGTTTATGAGCGCGCCCGCGAACAGCACCGCCGCGTTCGAGATGAATACCGCGCCGAAGCCGAGCGCCGAGCCGATGCCGCCGAACAGCAGCGGAATGGTTACATGCGCCATGTTGTTGACCGTGACGCGGATGCCCGCCGCTTCGCTGGTGCGGCCGGCCGGCGCCAGGTTGTAGATCAGGTTCATCGACAGCGGCTGACCGGTGCCCAGCCCCAGGCCCAGCAGGAACGAAATCGCCGCCAGCGCCCACGGATTCTCGAAAAACGGGAAGAGCACGTAAGCGATGCTCGCCACGAATATCGCGACCGTCAGGATGCGGATTTCGTCATGGTCTTTCATCATGCGCGGTAGAAATATCCGGATCACCAGCGTCGCCGCGGAAAAAGTCGCGAGTATCATGCCGATCGCGGACGCCGAGAGGCCGACGTGGTGCGCATATACGGGCATGTAAAAGTTATAGAGGTCCCACGCGCCCGACATGAATCCGCTCGCGATGAAAATCCGCCGCAGCGGCGCGATGCGCAGCAGGTCGAGCACGCTCTGGCCGCTCTCTTTGCCCGTACTGAGCGACGGCCGCGGGATCCACTCGGCGCGCCACCACTGCGCGACGACGGAAAGGACGATGGCGGTCGACAACACCAGGAGCGCATTGCGAAAACCCAGGTGATCGATGGAAAATCCCGCGACCAAGGGACCCAGGAAACTCGCGATCGAAAATCCGACGCTCAGGAGGCTGTAGTTGCGGCCGCGGTCCGCCGGCGTGCCGACCGCGCCGGTAACCCCCTGCACGGCGACGAAGAAAAACATGAAGGACGAGCCGAGCAGCAGCGCCGCGACATAGAGCGCCGCCAGGCCGGAAACCATCACCGGCAGCGCGATGCCGATGGCGAGGCCCAGCGTGCCCAGCAGCATCGGCAGCCGCGCGCCTACGCGGTCGATCAATTTGCCGGCGTAGATCGCGAGCAGCAACGGGCACAGCGCGTAAAACGACACCAGCACCCCGATCGCGAACGAGTGGGCGCCGAGGTCGATCGCGTAGAGGGAGAAGACGACGCGGCTGCCGGTGAAGGCCGCGTGATTGAGGATGCACAGCAGAACGATCAGGTAAATCGCCATGGGACCCGCGACGTCGCAGGCCGCCGCACACTATTCCTACTCGTTCATTTTAGTTGGCCTATTCTAGTTTATTTAGGCGGCGCTGTTGCCGCCTCTGCGCGTCGACGCTGCGTCCGGCCTAATCCGGCGCGATCCCGGCGGCGCGCACGACCTCGCCCCATTTCTTGTTTTCCCGGATGATGAAGGCCTCGTAATCTTTCGGACCGAGCGGCATAGGATAGGAGCCGACTGTCGCGAAGCGCTCGATCACGTCGGGGCTCGCCAGCACGCGCAGCATCACTTTATAAAGCTGATCGACGACCGGCCGTTGAATCCCGGCGGGGCCCGACAGCCCGTACCACACGCCGTCTTCGAGGCCCGTATAACCGGCTTCGGCCATCGTCGGCACGTCCGGAAAAATCGCGAAGCGCTTTTCGCTCATCGCGGCGAGCGGACGCAGGCGTCCCGCCTTGATCTGCGGCGCGTTCGAGCTGCCCGACCAGACCGCGGCCGTGTCGCCGGCCACCGTAGCGGCCGCCGCCGGGGCCCCGCCCTTGAACGGCACGTGCAGCAGGTTGATGCCGGCGCGCTGCTTGAGCATCTCCAT
>Ga0207645_10002215_pt1 | contig 15504 bp, 8 predicted proteins | sample KBSM53metaG_FD_184331 | JGI IMG/M metagenome (GOLD analysis project Ga0207645, IMG submission 184331) | Miscanthus rhizosphere microbial communities from Kellogg Biological Station, Michigan, USA - KBS M5-3 metaG (SPAdes) (version 2) | ecosystem: Host-associated > Plants > Roots > Rhizosphere >...
GAATTCGAATCGCGCTTCGCACGGGCGCACGCCAGGAAGACAACGCGCCGTTGCCGTTGTTTGCGCGCGCGGAATCCGAATCTCTGGGGAGCGCAGGCTACCAGCCTGCTGTGTCCGGCAGCTTGCCGGACACAACACCTTCCGGAATTTCCGAGCCACGATACCAACATCGGCGCCTCCCGCATTTCGAACGTCCTTGGTCAAAATACGCGATTACGTTTAGAACAAGAAATCGTCGCACCCTCTCAGAACGGGCGCGAGACGTTGTACTTGAATCAATTTGTCGCTGGGATGGCCGGCGTTACGAGCTCTTTGGCGCCTGCGTGATGCCAGATCACGTACATCTCTTGATAGAACCGATGGTCGAACGCCAGAGCGAATCGGGAAATTCGATTTTCTTTTCGCTCTCCAAAATATTGCACAGCATTAAATCGTTTACGGCAAATCGAATTAACAAAATCGAGAAGGTCAATGAACCAGTGTGGGAATCGGAGTCGTTTGACCGAATGATTCGATCGGAGAGCGACCTCCAGGAAAAATTTGAATATATAACACGGAATCCCTGGGACGCTGGGATTGCGAAGCCGAAAGACGATTATCCGTGGGTTTGGTACCCGCGAGCAAGGCAGGAAGAGTTCGCAGCAAGCTGCCGCGAACGGCAGGCTGGCAGCCTGCGCTCCCCAGCAGAAGCTGGGAACAAAAACGCTCCCCACATCATCGTCGGCACGCATGCGTTGCTCTACGAGGGCGTGAACTTCACCCACCTGGGCCTCGCCGTGATCGACGAACAGCATAAGTTCGGGGTGGCGCAGCGGGCCAAGCTTACCTCGCGTGAACCGGCGCCGGATGTTCTTGTTATGACGGCGACTCCCATTCCACGGACGTTAACCATGACCATTTACGGCGACCTCGAAATTTCGACGATTGACGAGATGCCGCGCGGCCGGGGCGAAATAATCACGCATCTACTTACGGGCGATCAGTTAGGCGAAGCGATTGCTTTCTTGCGTGAGCAACTGAGTGACGGACGCCAGGCCTACATCATTTATCCGCTGATCGATGAGAGCGAAAAGCTCGAGGCCAAGGCCGCCGCGAAAGAGTTCGAGATCTGGCAGGAACGGTTGCGACCGTTTCGCTGCGAATTGTTGCATGGACGAGTCGCTTCACCCGACAAGCAATCGATCATGCAAAGGTTCCGCTCGGGAGAAACGAAAGCATTGATTAGCACGACCGTGATCGAGGTGGGCGTCGACATTCCTAATGCCACAAACATGCTTATCGAAAATGCCGAGCGGTTCGGACTGTCTCAGCTGCATCAGTTACGCGGCCGAATCGGTCGTGGCGCGCACACTTCACATTGCTGGCTGGTCAGTTCGGATAAATCCACCGAAACGATAACGAAGCTGTCGGTCCTGGAGAAAACAACTAACGGTTTTGAGATTGCCGAAGCGGACTGGGAATTGCGCGGACCGGGCGATCTCCTCGGCACTGCCCAAAGCGGGTTGCCAGAACTAAAACTGGGAGACCTTAGGCGGGACGCTGCTTTAATGCGGAAGGCGCGCCAGGCCGCGCTCGAATTGTTAGAAAACGATCCGGGATTGGATTGTCCGCAGAATCAACGTTTCCGTGACTTGATTGTCGAAAGACAGGGACAAACTTTCTCACACGTCAGCTGATGAAAAATTTTCTTAAATTTTTGGTTTTCGTGGTGCTGGTCAGTTTTGGGATCTCGCTGCTCTACGATTACCGGATGAAGCATGGCGGCCTGATTGGGCCCAGTGCAACGCCAGAAAAATATTCGCTGGCGACAGCGCCTCCGGTTGATCGCAAAGAACTTGGCACATTGGAGGAGTTCAATCGCGAGCGTCGCACGCTGGTTTCAAATATCCTCCCGTCGGTGGTTAGCGTGAAGACATCAAAAAAAATCGCAGCGCGCCGGCAATATGGGCTCGATCCATTCGAGTTTTTTTTCCGCAACCCGCGCCAGCTCCGCAATCCCAATGAGGAGGCAATGGTGCAAAATTCCCTCGGCTCGGGCGTAGTCGTGACCAACGAAGGTCACATCATTACCAATAGTCACGTAGTCGATCAGGTGGATGAAATTGAAGTGCAACTCTCCGACGGTCGGACCAAAAAGGCGCGACTCGTTGGGAGCGATTCCCAGGTCGATTTGGCAGTTCTAAAAATCGATGAGCCGGGGGTAAAACCATTGAAGCTGGGCGATTCCGACGCGGTACAGGCCGGGGACATGGTGCTGGCCATAGGCAATCCCTTCGGCTTCGAGGAGACCGTGACAGAGGGAATCATCAGCTCGAAGGGACGTCCGAATCGGGTGGATGGCTTCGGTGATTTTCTGCAAACCGACGCCGCTATCAATCCGGGAAACAGCGGCGGACCACTAATTAACCTCAATGGTGAAGTGATCGGAATTAATACCGCGATCATTTCGCGCACCGGCGGTTCGCAGGGGATCGGGTTCGCCATTCCGTCAAACACGGTGAGAGTCGCGCTCGAAAGCTTGCTCAAGAAGGGGCGTATTATCCGCGGTTACCTCGGAATCCAGGCGCAGGTGAACCCGCAGAACCTGGCGGCGAACGGGGACGGCGTGGTCGTGGGAGATGTTCTTCCAGGATCGCCTGCGGCGGACGCGCACTTACAAAAGGGCGACGTGATCCGTAAATTCAACGGACGCGACGTTAAGAATTTCCCGGAGCTTCGATCGCTGGTTGCGCAAGCGGAGTTAAACAAGAAGATCGAGGTGGAGGTAATGCGCGACGGCAAACCGCTGAAGGTGTCTGCGGAACTTCGGGAGCCGCCCCCGGATTCTCAAACCGCGCGGGCCATCCCACAGCCTGGACAACCAAATCCCAGCAATCCTTTGCCGCAGCCAAATGCGCCGGATACGACACCGGATCAAGATGAAAGCGATGCGAACCCGTTTGGTTCCATGCGGGTCAGTGAATTGACACCCGATTTGGCCAAACGTCTTGATCTGCCGACGGGCGTCCACGGAGTTGTAGTTGATGCGGCGGACTTCCCGGAATTGCAGCGCGGGGATGTCATCGAAGAAATTGATCAGCAGCCAGTGACTTCGGTGAACGAATTCAACAAAGTCGTGGCCGGGCTCGACCCAGACAGCACCCACGTGTTTTCCATGTGCCGCCATCGCGTTCGCTCATTCATTGTGGTGCGACCGCGTTAGGGAGGGAAGAGCGCGCGCACTGGCGCGGGCGCATCCGAATCCCTCAGTGAATAAACCAATGGACGTCGAAGTCTAAGACGCCATAACACTGAAGAACCTATGAAGCGTTTCTTAATATCTGCGGCGGTCTGTGCGTTTGCGTTGACGGCGTTCCAGTCGGGCCGAGCGGACGTCTCAGTTAACTTTTTTTATGACAATTTGAACGGCGGTAACTGGTACCAGGTGGCCGATTATGGCTATGTCTGGCAGCCCGATGCTGCGACCAGCGCGGATTGGCGACCATACACGGATGGCTATTGGGCCTACACTGACGTCGGCTGGACTTGGGTATCGTACGAGGATTTCGGTTGGGCGACCTATCACTATGGTCGCTGGGTCCGGCTTGAGGATTACGGCTGGTGCTGGGTTCCCGGATATGAATGGGGACCGGCCTGGGTCTCATGGCGAACCGGTGGAAATTATGTCGGCTGGGCTCCGCTGCCTCCGGAGAGGGGCGGCGAAATCGTTTATGAAAGTCAGCCAATCACTGGACGTGCCGATGTCGATTTCGGGATCGGGCCTGGCTACTACAACTTCATCGATGTGCGCTTTATCGGCGAACCGGTGTTGCGTGGTCACTTCTATCCCTACGATCAGAACGTCGTTTACATTAATAACACGGTGAATGTGACCAACATCACCTATAACAATTCTGTCGTTTATAATTACGGGCCGGACTATGCCGTCGTAAGCAAATATTCAACCCGGCCAATACCGAGATTGAAACTCGAACGCGCGAACCTCGATCCACTACAGGCGGTGAAGGCAGGCAGCGTGACTAAAGTTCAAGGCGATAAGCTGGTTCTGGCGGCGCCGTTGAAGCTGCAAAAATCGAATACGCAAATTGCCCCAAAAGCCGTAAAGGCGAAGATCGATCAGCCCAAGATTGAAAAAGGTTGGGCGAACATCTCCGATCCGAATAAGGCGAAACTGGAGCAGAAACTTAAGACTGAAAATCCGAAAAACGTTCCCACACCGAGTAATCAACCGAACGCCGCAGCTAACGTAAACGCCCTGGCTTCACCCGGTGTTTCTCCTTTCGAAAAGGGCGGGGGTAAACAAAAGGGCCAGGCGTCTCAAAATAAGGCGAGCGCTTCTGTCGCTCCTGGAGCTCCGCCAGCAGCTTCAATGACCCCGTTTGAACAAGGGCATGGCAAAAAAGGCAAAGCCCAGACGGTCGAGAACGAACCGCGGGCTTCGATAACGCCTCGCTCCTCATCAGCCGAGTCTTTCGACCAGGGTAAGGGTAAGCAGAAGGGTCAGAGATTCGAGACTGGGCCCGGCGCGTCAGTGGCTCCAGGTTCGCCGCCAAATGAACGCTTCGAACAGGGGCAGGGTAAGCACAAAGGCCAGAAATTCGAGAACGCACCGGGCGCATCGGTTGCTCACGGTTCTTCCGAATCCCTTGAACAAGGCAACGGCAAGAAAAACAAAGGGCGCGTTGAACATGGCGAACAGACGCCTGTTCCGGGCGGAGCAATCACTCCACGAAATCCGAATGCGAATCTAGAAAACCAAAACAATCCGCAAGGCGGCAAACATAAAGGGAACCGCCACGACGAAATCCAGCCAGGGTCGCAGAATGCGGGTGGCGGGGCTGGTGGTGGCAAGCGTCGCGCGCAAATTCAATCTCAGGGTCCGCCGCCACAGGGTGGACAATATGGCCAGCAGGGCGGACAACAGGGTGGCCAGGGTAAAGGTAAGGGAAAGAAAGGGGAGGCTTCCCCAACTCCGTCTCCGCGGTAACTAACAAGCATTAGATCTAAGGCGCCCCGGATTTCCGGGGCTGTTTTTTTTGCTTGGGGAGCGCAGGCAGCTTGCCTGCGGCCCCCAGGGGGAGAAGGAAGCATCTACAAGAGTTCGGCAATCTGCACTGCGTTCAGCGCTGCGCCTTTCAACAACTGATCGCCCGAAACCCAGAAAGCGAGTCCATTTTCAAACGCGCAATCGCGCCGCACTCGGCCGACCTCACAATTGTCTTTTCCAGCAACCTGTAGAGGCATCGGATACCGATTACGCGCCGGTTCATCAACCAGCTCCAAACCGGGTGCTTTCGCCAAAATCTCCCGCGCCCGTTCCACCGAAATCGGCTCGGAAAATTCCGCGCTGACCGCCACTGAATGCGCGCGGTAAACGGGAACACGCACACAGGTAACAGAGGCGCAAAATTGGGGGTGATGCATGATACGGCGGCCTTCGTTCTGCATTTTCATTTCTTCCTTGGTGTAACCACTTTCGAGAAATGCATCGACCTGCGGGAGGACATTGAAGGCGATGGGGTGCGGATAGACTTCCGCGCGCGCCGGTCGACTTTCGGCAGCAGCGCGGACTTGCTCCTCCAACTCGGCAATCGCGCGCGCGCCGCTGCCAGAAACTGCTTGATAACTCGCGGCAAAAACACGTTGCACATTGAAAACGCGATGGAGCGGATAAATCGCCATCAGTGCGACCGCAGTAGTGCAATTCGGATTGGCGATGATTCCGCGGTGGAGTTTCGCGTCATCGCCGTTGATTTCGGGAATGACCAGCGGCACCGCCGGCTCCATTCGAAAGGTCGAAGAGTTATCGATCACAATCGCGCCGGCGTCCCGGGCGATCGGAGCGAATTCCCGCGCGACCGCAGTCCCCGCACTGAACAGCGCGAGATCAATTCCTCGAAAGGAGTCGGGCGCGAGTTCCGCCACCGGAATTTTTTCGCCGTGAAATAAAGCGGACTTACCGGCTGAACGCTTGGAACTGAAGGCACGAATTGATGCCACCGGAAAGCCGCGCCGCTCCAGCACCCGAAACATTTCGACGCCAACCGCGCCAGTCGCTCCCACCACCGCAATATGATAACGTTTGCTCATCCGCAGCCGCATTCTAGGACGGCGACGGAATGATGCAAAAATCTCCACTTCATATTCACGTTTCTGTGCGCAACCAGGAATTGAAATTGCGCCGGGGCCGCAAGATTATCCGCCGTTATCAGGTGTCGACTTCGCGGTTTGGGCTCGGCAGCGAAGAAGGCAGCAATAAAACGCCGCTGGGCCAGTTTCGCGTTAGCGATAAAATTGGGGAGGCGATGCCTGCCGGCACGATTTTCGTGGGCCGCGTCCCGCTTAAACCGGACGATCCTCTGCCGCCGACACAGGATCTGGTATTGTCGCGGATTCTCTGGCTCGACGGTTTGGAAGGGCATAACGCCAATACTCGCGATCGTTTTATTTACATTCACGGGACAAAGCACGAGGACAAAATCGGCCAGCCCGACAGCCACGGATGTATCCGGATGCGAAACGCAGATGTCATCGAGCTTTTTGAATTGGTAGATGTGGACACGCCGGTAACGGTCAAGGAATGATTCAGCGCGTTATCGTGGGCGGCGGAGAAAAAGCGTTGCGCAATTTGCGTTCGCTAATATAAAGCTCGGCAGCAACCAGCTACGAAAGGGGTGAGAAACAGAATGCGAATTTTAAAAGCAATCATGATGGTGACCGTTTTGGCCAGCGCCTTAAGCTTGGGCGCTTGTGCTCAACATAAAGAGGTGGCCCCGGCGCCTGCCCCAGCGTACAAAAAATAAGCTCGACTTTCGCAGTCCGATCGCGGAAGGCTTTGACCTAAAGGCCAGGTCGCATCCGTCGGCCTGGCCTTTTTTTGCATCTGTCGCACAGCCATCTTGGCTGTTGGGGCAAACGGACATCTTGTCCGTTGAGTAAAGCGCTCCAACTAGCAGGCAAGATGGCTTCCGCCTCACAGGATGGAAACCCATGCCCCGTCGTTGCGCAATTTGCGTTCGCTAATATAAAGCATAAAGCTCGGCAGCAACCAGCTACGAAAGGGGTGAGAAACAGAATGAGAATTTTAAAAGCAATCATGATGGTGACCGTTTTGGCCGGCGCCTTAAGCTTGGGCGCTTGTGCGGAAAAAAAAGAAACAATGTCCACGGGGACGACGGCGTCTTCGGTGCGTACCTACTCGAAATAAGCTTCCACCTGCGGACAGCTTTAACCTAAAGGCCAGGTCCTTAGCGGCCTGGCCTTTTTCCGCTTCGACATTCTTCGGAGGGACGAGATTCTTCTCGTCCGGACGTGCAGAAGCACGTCCCTCCGCGATTCATCCAAAACTGCGAGACGTTTTTGTGGTAGGGCTGGCTGGCTCATCGTACGTGCGATCGGAATGACGCCCAGGTGGATCGGCCGCTCCGCCGGGCGATGCTAAATTATTGCGGCTTCGCTGCCTGATTCTAACATCGAGCAGGGACTGCTCGATCCACCTCAACGCTTTGTCATTTCGTGATCAAGCAGCTAAGATCGCGCTGTGGAAATTTCCGGCCTCCAAATTTCACTCGCGCAATTGAACGCGGTCGCGACTGGAAATGAGCGTGTCGAGTTAACGGACGAATCGCGGGACCGTATGCGCAAATCGCGCGCGGTTGTCGAAAAAATTCTCGAGCAGGGCGAGGTCATCTACGGGATCAGCACCGGTTTCGGCAAGCTCTCCGATGTCAAAATTGAGCCGGAAGCGCTCCGCCAGTTACAACTCAATCTTGTCCGCAGCCATTCCTGCGGCATAGGCCAACCGCTCTCGATTCCAGAGGTGCGCGCGATGATTTTCCTGCGCGCCAATGTGCTCGCTCTTGGTTTTAGCGGTGTGCGACTCGAGGTGGTCGAGTTCCTCTGCCAGATGCTGAATCGAGGCGTTTATCCGGTCGTCCCCGAGAAAGGATCGGTTGGCGCCAGCGGCGATCTCGCTCCTCTGGCGCATCTGGCCCTCGCATTGATCGGTGAAGGCGAATCGTTTTTTGAAAAGGAACGTCTGGCTTCAGCCGATGCGCTCGCGCGCGCAGGGCTGAACCCGGTCGTGCTCGAAGCAAAGGATGGTCTCGCCTTACTCAACGGCACTCAGGCCATGCATTCCGTCGGCGGCCTCGCCCTCTTTCGCGCCAAACGTCTCTCGCGCGTCGCCGATATCGCCGGCGCAATGACGTTGGAAGGTTTGATGGGAACGCCGCGCGCCTTCGATCCGCGAATTCAAAAGGCGCGACCTCATCCCGGGCAGCTGGCGGTGGCGGAACACTTGCGGGCATTGGTGCGGCAAAGCGAAATCCGTGAATCGCATCGCCAAAATGATCCGCGGGTGCAGGACGCTTACAGTCTTCGCTGCATCCCGCAGGTCCACGGCGCCGTGCGCGATGCTTTAGGGTATGTGGAAAAGATTTTGGAAATCGAGAGCGCGGGCGCGACCGACAATCCTCTCGTGTTTCCCGAAAGCGGTGATGTCATTTCGGGCGGAAATTTTCACGGCGCGCCCCTGGCTCTCGCGCTCGATTTTGCTGCCATTGCCCTAACGGATTTGATGAGCATCAGCGAACGGCGAATCGAGCGACTGGTGAATCCCGACTTGAGTTTCGGTTTGCCGGCCTTTCTTGCGCGAAAGCCAGGCTTGCAATCCGGCATGATGATTGCGCAAGTCGCGGCGGCCTCGCTTTTGAACGAAGCGAAAGTGCTGGCGCATCCCGCCAGCATCGACAACGTCCCGACTTCCGCCGGGAAGGAGGATCATGTTTCGATGGGGATGACGTCCGCGGTCAAATTACGATCGATCGTGGAAAACGCGGAAAATTTGCTTGCCATCGAATTGCTGGCAGCCGCGGAAGCGCTCGAGCATCGACGGCCACTGAAGGGCGGTGCCGGGGTGGAACGCGCTTACGGGACGGTCCGAAAATATGTTGAACCGTTGCTGGAAGACCGCGCCCTCGCGCCAGACATTGCCGCGATCGCGATAGCAATTCGCGCCGGCGAATTCGATAGCGAACACGAGAAGTTATGAGCGGGAAACGGTCAATTCGCGCGCCACGCGGGCCAGAGCGCAGTTGCAAAGGCTGGCACCAGGAAGCCGCCATGCGAATGCTGATGAACAATCTCGATCCGGAAGTCGCGGAAGCTCCGGATCGATTGATCGTTTACGGCGGCACCGGGCGGGCCGCCCGAAATTGGGAGTGTTTTGACGCTATTGTCCGTTCTTTGAGCGGGCTTGAAAACGACGAGACCCTGCTCGTTCAATCTGGCAAGCCGGTCGGCAAATTCCGCACTCACGAGGAAGCCCCGCGAGTGCTCATCGCGAATTCCAATCTGGTTGGTCATTGGTCGAACTACGAGCAGTTCAACAAACTCGAACGGCTTGGGCTAACGATGTATGGACAGATGACAGCCGGTTCCTGGATTTACATCGGCAGCCAGGGGATTGTGCAGGGCACGTTCGAAACCTTTGGCGCAGCGGGAGAAAAGCATTTCGGCGGAAATCTCACCGGCAAACTCATTGTCAGCGGCGGGCTCGGTGGAATGGGCGGCGCCCAGCCGTTGGCCGCGACCATGAATGGCGCGTGCTTCATCGGGGTCGAAGTAGATCCAGCGCGGATCGAGAAGCGGCTCGCTACCGGATATTGCGACCATATGGCGAAATCGCTCGATCAAGCATTGCAGTTGGTCGATGAGGCGCGAAAGGCAAAGCGCGCAGTCTCGGTCGGTCTGGTTGGCAATTGTGCCGACGTCCTCCCGGAAATGGTGAAACGAAATTTCGTTCCCGATTTGTTGACCGATCAAACGAGCGCGCACGACGCCCTAAATGGCTACGTCCCAAACCAAATCTCGTTAGCCGATGCCATCGCGTTGCGCGCCAAGAATCCGGAGGAATACGTCAAGCGCTCGATGGAAGCGATGGCTGAGCATGTTCGCGCGATGTTGGAACTGCAAAAAGGTGGCGCCATCACCTTCGATTATGGTAACAACATTCGCACCCAGGCCAAGAATGCCGGCGTCGAGAACGCCTACGATATTCCCGGTTTTGTTCCTGAGTATATCCGCCCGCTCTTTTGCGAAGGAAAGGGACCGTTCCGCTGGGTTGCACTCAGCGGCAATCCGGATGACATCGCGCGGACCGACGCGCTGGCGCTCGAACTTTTCCCTGAAAATGCAATCCTGGCGCGCTGGATGAAGTTGGCGAAAGAGCGCATTCATTTCCAAGGATTGCCGGCGCGCATCTGCTGGCTCGGTTATGGCGAGCGCGCCGAGTTTGGCGTCGCCATGAACGAACTGGTGCGGCACGGCGAAGTGAAAGCTCCCATCGTCATCGGCCGCGATCACCTGGATACCGGTTCGGTTGCGTCGCCGTTTCGCGAGACCGAAGGAATGCTCGACGGTAGCGATGCCATTGCCGATTGGCCGCTGCTAAACGCTCTCCTCAACACCGCCGGCGGCGCTTCCTGGATTTCTATTCACAACGGCGGTGGTGTCGGGATCGGCTATTCGCAGCACGCCGGCATGGTCGTTGTTGCAGATGGAACCGACAACTCCAAACGCCGCCTCGAGCGTGTTCTGACGAGCGATCCGGGAATGGGTATCCTGCGCCACGCCGATGCCGGTTACTCGCGCGCGATTGAATTTGCTGCGGCTAACGACATTAACATTCCTCTGCCTCCGCAGCAGCGCGATTAACGAATAGGGTGCTTGCCGGGTAATGCGACGCGCAGAAGGACGTCTCTCCGTTTTGCTGGAGAGCGCAGGCAGCTTGCCTGCGGTGTTCGGCAGCCTGCCGAACACAATTTTCGTCGGCAAGCTGCCGACGAATGCAGGCTGGCAGCCTGCGCTCCCCGGAGTTTACGCATTCCAGCTCGGCGCATGTCGATCTTTAGCATCGCTCTTATCCTTGCAATCCCGCTAATCGTGTAAATCCTGTTAGAACTTCCATCGCCATGCAAAAGCTAATCGAATGCGTTCCCAATTTCTCGGAGGGGCGCGATCCGGACATTATTCGACAAATTACTGACGCGATTGCATCAGTCGACGGGGTGTCGTTGCTGGATGTTGATCCCGGCGCAACGACCAACCGCACCGTTGTAACTTTTGTTGGGAGCCCGGAAGCCGCGGTGGAAAGCGCGTTTCGCGGGATTCAAAAAGCGGCGGAATTGATTGATATGCGCAAACACAAAGGCGCGCACCCGCGCATGGGGGCGACCGATGTTTGCCCATTTATTCCAATCAGCAACGTCAACTGGAAAGAAGCGATTGCCTGCGCAAAGGAGTTGGGAAAACGCGTCGGCGATGAATTGAAGATCCCCGTATATCTCTACGAGAAAGCAGCGAAAAATCCGGAACGTGCAAACCTCGCCATCATCCGGGAGGGCGAATACGAAGGTTTTTTCGACAAAATAAAACAAGCAGACTGGCAGCCAGATTTCGGGCCTAACCAGTTTAATGCGAAATCGGGCGCGACTGTAATAGGGGCGCGCGAATTCCTGATCGCTTACAATGTAAACCTCAACACCAAAGCGGTGAGACGAGCAAATTCCGTTGCCTTCGACGTTCGAGAAAACGGTCGGGTAAAGACGCTCGATGGCACAGCCACAGGAAATCCGATGGTCGACGAAAAAGGCCAGCCGATCCGCGTCCCAGGAATGCTGAAACATGTGAAAGCGATTGGCTGGTATGTGGAGGAGTACGGGATCGCGCAGGTTTCAATGAATCTAACGAATATTGAGGAGACACCACTCCATGCTGCGTTCGATGCCTGCGAGCAATCGGCTACGAAACGCGGCCTGCGCGTGACCGGGTCGGAAATTGTCGGGATGGTTCCCAAGAAATGCCTGATCGATGCCGGAAAACATTTTCTCCAGAAACAAAACTGGTCTGAAGGCCTGGCGGAAGAAGAGCTGATTGACCTTGCCATCCGCTCCATGGGGTTGAGCGAGTTGAAACCGTTCGATCCGAACGAGAAGGTCATCGAACTAAAAATAGAAGTGGCGGTTCCGAAAAAATCGATGGTGAAGTTGGATCTGCGCCGGTTTTGCAATGAAACCCTGAGCGATTCTCCAGCGCCTGGCGGCGGTTCTGTTGCCGCATTAATGGGGGCGCTGGGCGCCTCTCTCGGCGGGATGGTAGCTAACTTGTCCGCCGGGAAACGAGGCTGGGAGGATAAACTCAGATATTTTAGCGATTGGGCGGTGAAAGCGCAGCAGCTGAAGGACGAAATGCTTTTGCTGGTTGACGAAGACACTGCCGCCTTCAACCAGGTGATGGCGGCATTTGCTTTGCCCAAAGGTTCGGCCAAGGAAAGATCTGCGCGAACAGCTGCCATACAAGCTGCTAACAAGCTGGCGGCAGAGGTGCCACTTCGGATTATGCAGACCGCGTCGAAGGCCTACGACCTTTTGGCTGAAATGGCTGCGAGAGGCAATCCAGCTTCTATTTCGGATGTCGGTGTTGGTCTTCTCGCAGTGCACGCTTGTATCGATGGAGCGGGAATGAACGTGAGAATTAATCTCGCGAATCTGAAGGATGAAAAAATTAAGTCGGCCTTTTCGGATAAACTGCATGTATTTAGCGGCGAATCCGACGCCCGCTTCAAAGAAATTAGCAAAATGGTGGAAAAGAAGTTTCGGTGACGCGATGAAGCGATGAAAAGTTGAAGCGATGAAGCGTGAATTAACTCTTCAATCCTTCAAACATTCAACGCTTTAATCCCTCCAACCCTCCACCGTGTCTTCCCTCGCCCTTCTTCATGCGTCGCAATTGATCACGCTGGCTGGACCGCCGCGGGCGCGACGTGGGAAAGAGCTAAGCGAACTAGGAATTATTTCTGACGGAGCTGTTATGGTGTCCGGCGACAAAATCGCGCACGTCGGCAAATCGAGTGAGATTGAGAAGCTTTGCGATCGCCAGACACAAGTCATCGACGCGCGGGGTTGCGTGGTGTTGCCAGGATTCGTTGACGCGCATACCCATCTGGTTTTCGCCGGTAATCGGCTTGAGGATTTCGAAGCACGCGCCCGCGGCGAGACTTACGAACAGATTGCAAAGAGCGGAGGTGGGATTCAGACGACGGTGCAGGCAACGCGAGCAGCCAGCGCGGATGAACTTTGGGTGCTCGCGAAAAAACGTGCGAGCTGGTTTTTGCAAAATGGAACGACAACGGCGGAAGCAAAATCTGGTTATGGACTCACTCTTGAAGATGAATTGAAAATTTTGCGGGTGATCCGCCGCGTCGGAAAGGAAACTCCGCTGGAAACGGTTGCGACATTTCTCGGCGCGCATGCCTTTCCGCCGGAATTTCGGGAGGATCGCGCCGGCTATATTTCTCTCATCATTGACAAGATGTTGCCGGTAATTGCGCGAGAGAAGTTGGCGGAATACTGCGACATCTTTTGTGAGCAAAACTACTTCAACCCCGAAGAAACGCGCCGCATTCTGGCTGCAGCCAAGCAGCACGGATTGAAGTTGCGAATGCACGTCGATCAACTGACGAACGGCGGTGGCGCAAAGTTGGCCGCAGAACTGGGAGCAACGACCGCCGATCATCTCGAACAAACGGCCCCTGATGGCATCAGCGCGCTGGCAAAAACCAACGTCCAGCCGGTGCTTCTGCCAGGATCGGTTTACGCGCTTGGTTCGAAAAGGTATCCCGATGCTCGCGCGATGATCGATGCCGGACTGGCGGTAGTTTTGGCAACGGATTTCAATCCTGGTTCCTCGCCGAGCGCGTCGATGCCGATGATGCTTTCACTTGCCGTCACGCAAATGCGAATGAGCCCAGCGGAAGGAATCACGGCAGCCACCATCAATGCCGCTGCGAGTTTGAGTCGGGTCGATAAGATAGGATCATTGGACGTAGGGAAATTCGCAAATTTTGCGATCTACGATTGCGAAGATTATCGCGAGCTTACCTATTGGTTTGGAGTTCCGCTGGTGCGCGATGTTTTTGTGAGGGGCGTTTCTGTTTCAAGGAGCGGCGGTTTCCAAACCGCCGAGTGACCAGAGAGCGATTTTCGAAGTCGCCCTCAGTGATGCAGCTTGCACCCCTGTCGCACTAATGGCGGTTGTAGCTGCCGCCGTCGCCGGCGGCAGAGGGTTGTTGGAATCTGCCGCTGGAGACAGCGGCGGCTACACCAAGCCGGTGTGCGCATGTTTTGTGCGTGCGCGACGCGTCATCTGAATTGTCGGGCAGCCTCGTCGCCTGCCATCTAAGACGCCGGCAACCGGGAGCGGTTGCCCTACAAATGCGCGCGGCGTAAGGTCGTTTTCCTTCATGAAAGTCGAGGTCGAAAAGCAGCCTGATTCGGTTTCCACGCTGCAAATTGAACTGCCGCCAGAGCAGGTCCTTAAAGAGTGGAATGCGATCGCGGACAGTTTCGCGCGCCACGCCAAAATTCCGGGCTACCGGCCGGGGAAGGCGCCACGGCGGGTGATCGAAGCGAAGTTTAAGAAGGAGATTCAGGAGGAGCTGACGAAAAAGCTGGTCTCAAAAAGTTATCGCGACGCGGTCGCGGAAAAACAATTGCGAGTGGTGTCTCTGACAAATCTGGAGGACGTCAAGATTGGCGATGATAAAACGATGCGGTTCCGCGCAACCGTAATCACGGCGCCTGAATTTGATTTGCCAGATTACAAAAATATTACCGTGCAGTTGCCGCCACTGGAGGTCACAGAAGAAGAAGTGAACACGGCGATGGAACGTTTGCGGGACCAATCTGCTGATTTCGTGGAGGTGGAGCCCGAGCGCCCCCTGCAAATGGAGGATTTTGCGGTAATTGATTTCGAAGGCACGATCGAGGGCCGGCCAATCAGCGAGATTGCTCCGGAAGCGAGTAAGAATTTGCATGGAGGAAAAAAATTCTGGCTGCGAATGGGGCCGGAAAATTTTCTGCCGAATTTTTGCGAACAATTGATCGGACAAAAAAAGGAGGAAACCCGATTGGTGATCGTGAACTTTCCGGCGGACTTGCCGGTGAAAGAACTTGCCGGGAAGAAGGCAGATTACGCCATCACTTTGCGCGAGATTAAGCAAAAGGTGTTACCGGAATTAAACGATGCCTTCGCGACGAAATTGACGAAGGAGAAGACACTGGCGGAATTGCGGGCGATGGTGGCGCACGATCTCAAGCACGAGAAGGAGCATGCCATCGAGCAGGCGAAGGAATCGCAAATCGTAAAGGCTTTGCAAGAGCAAACCCAATTTGATTTACCTTCGCAGCTTTTGCGCAATGAAACCCGGCGCGCCCTCGGTGAATTGGTGCAGCGTAACCGCCAGCGTGGCGTGCCGGATGAAATGCTGAAAAGTAAGGAAAAGGAGCTGGTCGAAGGCGCCGGATCACTGGCAGCGCATCGCTTGAAAACCAATTTCATCCTCCATCGCATCGCCGAGGCGGAGAAAATTCAGGTCACGCCTGAGGAAGTCGAGGAACGGATCCGAAATCAGGCTGCACATTACAATGTTTCAGTGGAAAAAAT
>Ga0207645_10002216_pt1 | contig 15501 bp, 7 predicted proteins | sample KBSM53metaG_FD_184331 | JGI IMG/M metagenome (GOLD analysis project Ga0207645, IMG submission 184331) | Miscanthus rhizosphere microbial communities from Kellogg Biological Station, Michigan, USA - KBS M5-3 metaG (SPAdes) (version 2) | ecosystem: Host-associated > Plants > Roots > Rhizosphere >...
TGTACTCCCAGCATTGTCTTATGCGATTGATAAAGAATTCTTCATTGATTGTATCCTGTTTTTCCCTCGTGAGCAAACGAACAAGTATCTGTGATTTCGGGTTTATATATCCTTTGCCGATAAACTTTTTATCGTGCGTAAACACTTCCACAATTTCACCGCCTGAAGGTGAGCCGGAAACTTTATCTACTTCATTGGAAAATACCCAGGGATGACCGTTAGCAATACGCGGAGAGATTTTTCTTTTGAGCAGTACCTGAACCATGCGGCAAAAGTAGGGATATTAGCATCTATATCCCCCTAAGCCTGTTCAATGCGCCAGGGGAATGCGGATACGTTTATTATATGGCACAAGTTGCCTGGAAAGCTGATAATTAAGCCTGGCCTGACGTTTCAAAATGACTGATAAGTTCTATTTTAGCTACTAAAATTCTCTGATGACTGCTGTTCGCCCATCACCCGGTCGGATACCTGTAAAATGGTCCGGTACGGTATTGCTATTTTTCCTGTATTCGTGTCAATCGTCGCCTGTTTTATTTAAAAAAATTTCACCAGACAAATCGGGCATTCATTTTAATAACACAATTGTAGAAAATGACTCCATCAACCCGATCGATATGGAATTTTTGTATAACGGCGGTGGTGTGGGTGTGGGTGATTTTAACAATGACGGACTGCCGGATCTGTATTTCACAGCAAGCACAGTTTCAAACAAACTTTACCTGAACAAAGGCAGTTTAACATTCGCAGATGTTACTGATGAAGCGAAAGTAAGCGGCGAAGGAGAATGGTTTAATGCCGTTTCGGTAATAGATATAAACAATGACGGATTGCAGGATATTTATTTGTGTGCCAGTATTAAAAAAAATCCGGCGCAACGCAGAAACCTTCTTTACATCAACCAGGGGTTGGATAATAATAAAGTTCCGGTATTCAAAGAAATGGCCGCAGAATATGGGTTGGCGGATACTGCCTATTCTGTCCATGCTGCTTTTTTTGATTATGATAACGACGGAGATCTTGACATGTACCTGGTTACAACCAGGCTGGCTAAAAGAGATGCCTCAAGATTTGGTGGTACACCCGATAGTACTCACCTGGATTTTGATAAATTGTATCGCAATGAATGGAATGATTCTGTACAACACCCGGTATTCAGGAATGTGTCAAAAGAAGCCGGTATTGCGCATCCCGGCTATGGTTTGGGCGTTGCTGTCGCAGACATTAACAGGGATGGCTGGAAAGATGTCTATGTTACCAATGACTTCTATGGAAGCGATCTGCTTTATATAAATAATAAAAACGGAACATTTACGGAAAAGGCTAAAGAATATTTTAAACATGCCTCGCAAAATGCAATGGGTAATGATATAGCCGATATCAATAACGATGGCCTGGCAGATGTTATAACCGTAGATATGAATCCTGAGGATAATTACCGCAAGAAGAAAAACCTGAATGGGAATAATTATAACATTTACCGGAACATGATGCGTGAAGGCCTGATGCTGCAATATGTTCGCAATACGTTACAGCTTAACCTTGGCTCCCGTGTAAATGGAAATGACTCCATTGGTGAACCCGTTTTTGCCGATATAAGTTTCTATAGCGGAGTTGCCGAAACAGACTGGAGTTGGACACCGAGTATTGCAGACTTTGATAATGACGGTAACAGAGATATCCTGATTACGAATGGTTACCCCAAAGATGTTACTGATCATGATTTTGTTGCATTCAGATCCAGGGTATCTAACGTTGCAACCAAACAACAGTTAATCGCCGAAATCCCACAAATAAAAGTTCCCAATTACGCCTTTAGGAATGATGGCAACCTGAAATTTGAAAATGTGACAAAGAATTGGGGTATGGATGAACCTTCGTTTTCATGCGGTGCTGTTTATGCAGATCTTGATAATGATGGTGACCTGGATTATGTCATCAACAACATCAACGAAGAAGCGACGCTTTATGAAAATACAACGAATAGTTCCGATAAGGTAAATGCGAATTATCTCGCGATAAAATTTAAAGGGAACAATCAAAACCTTAACGGAATAGGGACTGTAGCGGAAATATATTACGATAGCACACTACAGGTATATGAGAATTCACCCTATCGGGGTTACCTGTCAACTGTTGATAACAAGGCATATTTTGGTCTTGGTAAAACAAAATCTATTGATTCAATTATTATCAGATGGCCTAATCACACAAGGCAACTGATCGCAAAGGTTTCCACAAACCAGGTATTGACAGTCGATATAAAAAATGCAGTACAGCCTGACAACTGGAACAACAGTACGACAGCTACAAACGCATGGTTTACGGATATAACTTCATCTTCGGGTATTAATTACATACACCGGGAAACAGACTACATTGATTTCAATAATGAACGATTATTACCACATAAATTTTCACAATACGGACCAGCCCTTGCGGTGGGAGATGTTGATAAGAACGGGCTGGACGATATTATCGTGGGCGGAAATGAAACATCACCTGCAAAAATTTTCTTACAACAAGCCAATGAGAAATTCCTGACGAAAAATCTGGACACGATTTCAGGCAGTGGGATTAATCAAACTGAAAATATGGGTTTACTGCTGTTTGATGCTGATGGCGATGGAGACATGGATCTCTACACATGCAATGGCAGCAACGAGTTCCTTCCCAATTCAAAAAATTACCAGGACAAATTATTTGTCAATGATGGAAAAGGAAATTTTGTTCCCGACAGCACAGCACTGCCCATCAACCACACCAGTAAAAGCTGTGTAAAAGCCACAGATATTGACAATGATGGGGATCTCGATTTATTTATCGGGGGAAGAGTGATACCCCAGAGCTATCCGGCGCCGGTCAGTTCTTTTATATACAGGAATGATTCGAAAGAAGGGAAGATAAAATTTACAGATGTTACAAATGAAGCGGCAAAAGAATTAAACAACATCGGTCTTGTGTGTGATGCTTTATGGACAGATTTTGATAATGATGGACAGACAGATCTGATCGTTGTCGGAGAATGGATGCCTGTTACTTTTTTAAAAAACATAAATGGAAAACTGCAAAATGTAACAAATCAATCCGGCGTATTACATGAAATTGGTTGGTGGAACAGTATAACCGGCGGCGATTTTGATAATGATGGTGATATAGATTATGTCATCGGCAATCTTGGAGAAAATTCATTTTACAGGGCCAGTAGCGATTACCCGGTCAGCGTTTATGCAAAAGATTTTGACAACAATAAAAGCTTTGACGCGATAACTACTCTTTTCTTAAAAGATCCTAAGGGGGTAAAAGAAGAGTTTACAGCTGCTAACCGTGATGATATTGTTGAGCAGCTTCCGATACTAAAGAAAAAATTCTTAACCTATAAATCATTTGCAGATGCGAATTTCAGCCGGCTGTTTTCAGAAGAGCAAATGAAGAACACGTTGGTGTTACGTGCTAATAATTTTAAAAGTTGCCTGCTGAAAAATAATGGTAAAGGCAAATTTGAAATGTTACCGCTGCCTGTTGTGGCACAGCTTGCTCCTGTTTATGGCATGGTGACCGATGATTTCAATAAAGATGGAAACCTGGATATTGCCCTCTGTGGTAATGATTTCGGAACTGAGGTTACCAACGGTCGCTATGATGGGATGAATGGCCTGGTATTGACCGGAGATGGAAAAGGAAATTTTACAGCACAAACCATATTACATAGCGGACTGTTTGTGCCCGGCGATGCAAAGGCATTGGTAAAATTAAAAAGCGCCGGAAATAATTATTTACTGGCATCCTCTCAAAACAGGGGTCCACTCAAACTATTTTCCCATAACAGTCGCGACCAAAAAGTATTGCCCTTATCATCAACTGATAGAAACGTTTTAATTACGCTGGCTAATGGACAAACCAGGAAAGAAGAAATATATAATGGAACTTCCTTCCTTTCCCAATCAGCGCCATTTATCGTTACAAATTCGATGATGAAAAAAATTGAAATTGTAAATAATAAAGGAGAAAAAAGAGTTGTACAATAGTTATAATGTTTAACCATTCTACTGTTAATGTTTCGCTGCGCAAGAGGAAAGTATAATGCTGTCGTACGTGCGCCTGCTATACCGCATATCACTTGTTTATATTCTTCAGGAGTATTAAGGAAGGTCCTTGCCGCCAACTGTCTGAGGTCATTTTGGGGAGCGGCCCAATTGAAAAATTGCCCAGAACGATATCAGGTTTACCATCGCCATTAAAATCAGCTACATCCATAGTCAACCATCTTCCTGATTTAGCCCCGGGAAAACTAAATGGATCGAAATTAAAATCTCCTTCATTTTTAAGGTAAACAAATCCTTCTTCCGGCTGTTTATTATAGTCGGCAAAAAAAGAAATTGCAGCAATGTCTAAGTCCCCGTCATTATCATAGTCGCGGGCCATTGCTTTAAAGCAGCCATGTATCGGGAAAAAATATTTTTGTGTAAATGCATTCGAACCGTTGTTTAAAAAAACATACACTCCATGATATGGTTTCAATACCGGAGAGAAATCCGCATTGTCACCGCAGGTATATAATATATCGGGATGGCCATCTTTATTAAAATCGTCCAATTCAAAATAAGTTGATCCCTGCATCGGCGGGAAGGTCAATATCCGTTTTGACTCAAAGCTTCCATTACCTTTATTTGTAAAAACGAAAATACCTTCATCTCCCTGTGCAAATAAAACCCAGATATCCGGACGGCCATCATTATTATAGTCATTTATTACTGTTGCAATCGCACCCGGAAGATTTCTTAGCACATGTTTTTTAAATGAATTATTTCCGTTGTTTTCAAACCAGGCCAATTCACCTGTTAAATGTCCGAATTCACAAACGAGGTAATCAAGTTTACCATCACCATTCAGATCGGCAGCTTGAAAACTAACAGGCCTTGCGAGGCTGTCTGCAAGCGAAACTGGCGCGTTTGATTGTGCCAAACCGGTCGTTGTATTAACTGACTGCAGTTTACCAAATCTTCCATTATTGGGGTTCATTTCTCCTATATTGCAAAAGGCAATATTGTCTTTATTGATATCAGCAGCAACAACAGGCGTATTGACACGCAAAGAGTCAATTGCATTCAGATTTGTATCAAGCGATAAAATTGCTTTTTGCGTGATGTCATAGAGCAACAGGCGGTGCAGACGAGACACTGTATCTATTTTAATAAAAGTAACTGCAGGGTTTTCAAATCTTTCAGGCGGTTGTTTAATTTCAAACCCGGGAAGATCCAAATTAATAGCCTTGTCACGCGACTGTTCCGGTAGTGAGTCGGGTGAGGCTGCAGCATAGTAATCTTTGATATACTTCCATTCAAGGAGGCTCATCATCGGTTTTGCCGGGTAAAAATTTTTAGGAAGATGGCTGTCATTCCGATAAGAAGGATATTGACGGATCTCGTCATTGAAAATTCCCAGATAGGGACCCATATTGGGCATCACTCCTTCTTCCCAGCTTTTCGAATCAAGCATGGATGGGTCCGGCAACTTGTGGCAGGATTGGCAGTAAATTGTTGCCCGCTCTTTACCCTTAGCAATTATAGAATCCGGGACATTTTTATGTGACTTGTTTTTTTTAAAATCATTGCAGGATGAAATAAAGGCGATTACTCCAGCCAGTAAAAAAAGTAATCCCTGTTTTGAGAAAAAGTATTTGCGCAAAGCCATTCAAAAATATTTACCCCTTTAAAACTAAACAACAATTTTGAGTAATGATCTGGATTTTTAAAGAGAACCAGGTAAACTTTTTTTCATCAAAAATTATCTTCTCTTCTTTGAAAAAATGTAAGCGTTGAGACAGACCTTGAAAAACTGAATGAATCGCTATTCAAATAAATTTATAGCCAATTTTATTTTCTAGTTCCTTCTGAACTTTGCCTTTTTGAATATAATGTCTCCATTGGAGGTAATTCCCGTGACGGTGATTGTGTATGTAGTTGAAGCATCAGACGTAAAAAATTCCACCCGTGCCTTTCCGGTCGTATCACTATACACGTGCCCGTTCCAGTATAAAGTGGGGCGATAATCTTTGAACGTTGAATTTTTCAAACTCGCGTTATTGTAATCCGGCATGCTGAATAGTGGCGATAAGTAGTAAGATTTGGGATAGTATTGAAGGGTCCCATAGCTTTCAAGGCGACTCGAAAAATTTGACCGACGGTTAGTATTAACGAGTATAACACCATTGCTGCCGCGATCGCCATAATAAGCCGCCTGCGGTCCCTTTAACACCTCGACAAAATCAATAACATCCGGAGATATTTTCGAAAGCTCGTGCAAAAGAGGACTGCCGGTACCCGACAATTCCATCGTCGGTCCCATCGTTGCGCCGGTTGCGTTTGGATCCGGTGCTAATAATTTAGGTGAGGCTCCTGCTTCTATCGGAATGCCATCTACAACCAGGAGCGGCTCATCCCTGCTGCTCGCACCGAAGGAAGTCAAACCTCCAAGTGTTAAAAATCCTCCCCGTAAATGAAGTCCGGGTGCCATCAGCATGGCAGTCCCCGCATCGTTGGGATTCATTTGTTGAATCCTATCTCCGGTAATGACGTAAGAGAAGTTGCTGATGCGTTTGCTTGTATTGTATGTCGGTCTCCTTTTTGATGAAACCACTATAACTTCTTTCAGCCACTCTTTACTATTGCCAAGTATCAGGCTATCTATATTCTTACTGCGAAAATCCTTAACAATCTTCGCCTGCTGCGTGGACAATTTCTTTTTCAATGCCCGGGGTGTTGTAAATTTTGGAAAGGGAGAAACAGCGTCGACAATGATTTTATCACTCACCTTCATTCCCTTTTTGTTACTTACCTGCAATGTCAGTGGTACACTGTCTAGATAAGGCAGTAAATGAAATCTGAATTGACCGTTATTATCCGTGGTATCTACATCAAACAAGGTTATTGGTTTATTGGCATAAAGCGTTACGATCCTGTCCGGTACAGGTTCATTGTTTCTGTTCAGTATTTTGCCTTTAATATTTGTTATTGAACTTTCACCATCTATGTCTTTATTTGTCAGTGACGGGTCAGTAATATTTGCTTTCTGATAACTGCGTCCTTTAAACTGCAATGGTTGTGTCAACATGACGAGATCGGAAATGACATCGGCCGTATCTTCCTGCTTAAACCCGGGATTTCCCGGTAGTAATGGAAGTGCCTGTATCAGGCTATCGTCTGTAACGGCTATAGACAATGCGGTATAGACGGGGTGTCGCAATGAATCTGCCGGCGCGATTGTTATAGCCACCTTGTCGCGCACATTATAATTGTCTTTATCTGTTCTGATCTCCACATCATCTTTCTCAATAAACACAGCCCTTTCACTTACCACTTCCTGTTGCTCATTAAAAAGCAACAGGTTCGCCCTTCCGCCGGGAAAGTTCTTTTTGGGAATATTCATTTCGTACATGTCAGTACCGAACCCGGCAAAACAAAGGCTATCGCGACTAAAACCCAGCACATACGATTGTAATCGTTTTCCATAAATCGAATCACCCTGAGATACAACAATTTTTATATTGTCTGCATTCTGTTCTTTGACAGCTAACTGGCTGGCAAACTGATCTACAAGTGGAAGGGGCCAGCTTAGTTCCTGGTTTTTCCACTTTATATGCGCCGTGTATTTCCGGCTTTTGATAACGTCGAGGTTAAATTTTCCAAGTCCGCTTGCATCACTCTTAAATTTTGTTACTATCGAATCCCAGATATCTGAAATACGGCCTTCCATTTCGAGAGGCATTCCTGCTTTATCCGTTATCCGGAAACCCACCATTGTGTTTGTGCCGGCAATTAATGAACCGCCTTCGGGAAAAAAAGTAACCGTTGGCGGATCGTCGGGCGATGCCTTTGCAACTACCGGCTCGGGTTCTGTTATTAACTGCGAAGGATAACGGCTATTGACAACATAAATCGGTAAAACAAAAATAGAGTCCCGACTATGCTTTAGCATAACGGAGGTGTATACCCGTAACCAGTAATTACCTTCGCGTAAGGCAGGAGGCAAACGAACGAATCCTTCTGTCTGTTGCCGCGCTATATTGAGCAATAATTGGGTGACGATCGTATCATTCTCATCTACCAACTGAACATACAACGTCTTACTGCGGGAAAAATATTTATGCGAAAGTGCATTAACAATATAGGCTTTCATCCATAAATCTTCACCGGCGGTATAAAGCCACTTGTCAGTTTGCACAAATATTTTTTCACTGGCTTCGCTTCGCAATTGAGTGATAAAACGACCTGCAAGACTATCAAGATTATCCAATTTTTTTTGAGCAGATACATTGCCAGCTATACTGACAACCAGGAATAAGAGTAATGCTTTGAAGGTAATAGGCATGAAGCGGCAATAAAATCGTTGTACTGTAATTTAATTCATTTTTTATAACGGCGATGCGTTCTCAATCGTGCCGGAAAACAAAAGAAGCAGAGATAAAAATCCCTGCTTCTGTGCTTATGCTATTTTTCTAAAGACTAGTATCAATACCCTGGATTCTGTGTCAAAACAGAAGCGCCATCTACGTTGCTCAAATCAATCTGGTTCTGTGGAATAGGCAAATATTCGCTTTTTCCAGTTGTGTAGGTTACACCTGACATTGAACCATAACCTGCGGTCGCTTCGTGAGCTGCATATGGATTTAACTCAGCAGCGCCGATTCCCCAACGTGTGAGATCAAAAAAGCGATGACCTTCAGTAGCCAGTTCCAGTTTGCGCTCAAACCGGATAGCGGTTCTTGCATAAGCCTGGTCGGGGAAGCTTGTGTATAAACCGATTTTGTAATTGGCCGGAGAACCCGGTACCCATGTTGCCGTATTTACCATGCGTTGGCGCACCATGTTAACATAAGTCATAGCTGTAGCCAAAGATCCTACTTCTGCCTCCGCTTCTGCAGCCATCAATAATATGTCTGCAAAACGGATGAGGTTGTAATTGTTCGCTGTAAAACCGTTTGACCATGCGGATGCATCTGTGTATGTGCCGACCTGGCTCTTATAGAATGTATGCTTTATTGAAACATAAGGACCGGCAGCTGCCTGGTTGCGGATCCAGCTTTGTCCCGGCATAACACCCCAGTCAAGGAAAGGAATTCCGCGACGGCCCATTGTCCAGTCGATACGTGGATCGACGGGGGTCGTATTGTCGGGCGTGTAAGCTGTAGCAGAAGCGATACCCATGTCATTTTTCAGATCCGTGTTGTTATAACTGCCATCAAGGAAAGGTAGACCGCTGGCATCCACCTTATATGAATTGGCAAGACTGAAAGACGGTTGAAAGAATCCGCAGCAGTCTGTTTGCGCACCACCTCCATAAGGAAAGTTCAACGCATCACCCTGGTTGGCATTGGCACCACCTGTTCCATCGTTTACAGACATCTGTACCGCGAAAACGCTTTCGGGGCTGTTTTTCATGGCAGGGTTAAAGTTGTCCTCAAATTGCACCGTCAGCGCATATTTCTGACCACGCGCAGTTTGACCGTTTGCAATGATCGTTGTAAAAAGATCTTTTGCTTCGTTAAACTTCTTTTCAAACATATATACTTTGGCAAGATAGCAGGCAGCTGCCCATTTATTCGCGCGACCACCCTGTGCTTGCGTTTCGGGCAAATTCGCATATGCAAAAGCGAGATCAGCTTCTACTGCGGGTAATACATCAATATTCGGCGTAAGGAAGTTACCGGCGGTGTACATCTGATCTTCCGATACCCAAGGAACCTTATTGAAAGCCTTTGCTAATTCGAAATGATAATGTGCACGCAAAAATCTTGCTTCAGCGGCAGCTTCTAATGTATCAGCAGGTGTCATGTCTGTTGCGAGACGCATCAGGCGCAATACATCATTTGCGCGTTGTGCACCATCATAACGTTGTTGCCAGAATTGATCCAGATAGCCATTGGCCGGCGTCGCATTCCATTGTTCAATGGGTGTAATGAGGTTTTGGTCCCCGGGATCTGATCCCTTATGAGCATCGCCGCCTGCAACGCTACCGTATACCCAGTTACTGGAAGATGTGGCCCACGGACCATTATTGGTACCAGCACTACTGCCTTCTCCGTCAAGCAGCGCATATGCCCCAACCAAAACGCCGGCAACACCAATTTTGTTTGCCACTAAACCTGGATCCAATGCACCGGTATTAGGAACATCCAGGTAATTTTTTTTACAGGCGTAAACTATAAATAGAGAGCAGAACGCCACCGGTATAAAGAATTTCAAAATATTTTTATTCATAAAAAGAACGATTTAAAAATGATTAGAATGTAAGGCTAACTCCGACATTTAATGTTTTTGACGGAGGATAGTTACCGTAGTCAACTCCAAAAGTTGAGGCAGAGCCAGCTACTTCAGGATCAAGTCCGGTATACTTCGTAATCGTGAAAAGATTTGCTGCCTGGAAATACAGACGTGCTTTTTCCACACCTGCCTTCTTCAGTAAAGAAGGGTTGAAATTGTAGCCAATCATCATTTGTTTACACCTGAAATAAGATCCATTTTCATTATAAAAATCATTCAAAACTCCGTTGGTACTGAAATAGGAGTTGTTTTCAACAATGGGATATTTAGCATTTGGATTTACCGCTGTCCATTGTGCTCTTGGCAGTGACCTGTCGGCTGGTATCCATGAATCTGTTAACAAAGCACCACTCTTTGCATTCTGGAATTGCGGCCAGAAATCCTGGAAATAACGTGTATAGTTCAATACGTCGTTTCCGAAGGAACCATACATTACCATGGAGAAATCGAAGCGTTTGTATTGAACGCTCAGGTTAATACCAAGCGTGAAATCCGGATTCGGATTACCGTAGAACATCCTGTCATTATCATCGATCTTACCATTGTTATCAACATCCTGGTATTTGAAACGACCGGGAGCAGCGTCCGTTTCAGTTGGTGATTTCGCTACATCATCCGCATTCTGGTAAATGCCAATAATGTGATATCCATAAAAAGCTCCAACGGGGTGCCCGGTTTGATTTCTTACCTGGTTACCGGTATTGTGTGTACCTGCTGTTTCGAAGAATCCGGCAGCACCCGGGATTTTAACAATCGTATTCTTATATGTTCCAAAATTTGCTCCGATCGAAAAACTGAGATCGTTATTTACTTTACCGCGATAGGTAGCTGATACGTCAACCCCTGTATTCTGCATGTCACCAATATTAACAAATGGCAAAGTAGCACCTACACCCGCAGTTGCTGCGGCCTGGTCTCTGAACAAAAGGCCATTGATTTTCTTTTTATACCAGTCAAAGCTGATATCTAACTTGTTCTTCAGAACTGTAGCGTCAAAACCGATATCTAAAATTTCATTCTCTTCCCATGAAGTAGAAGCGTTGCCATAGCTTGCAGCATAGAATCCCAGTGTAGGCGTACCGGAAAGACCTACGTCGTAATATGAATTGCCACCACCACTGTTGTAGGTAGTAAACTGGTTACTGGCCGGCACGTTGGAAATTGATCCTAAAATTCCATAGCTGCCACGTATTTTAAGGTTGTTTATGAAAGCTATGTTTTTCATGAATTCTTCTTCGCTCGCTACCCAACCTACAGATACAGATCCGAAATTACCATACCGGGAATTAGCTCCGAATACAGAGTTTCCGTCCCTGCGTCCATTCAGTCCCACCAGGTATTTGTCTTTATACGCATAGTCTATTTTAGCTAAAACCGCTGTACCATGTATTGAATAAAGCTGGTTTACGTCGTTTCCGTTAGATTGGCCGGTATTGGAACCAGTATTCAGATTCAGATAATTGGGATCATCAGAAAAATAATTGATCCTGTTTCCATAAAGTTGCCTTGCCCTATACTGCAGGGCTTCATAACCAACCAGCACTTTTACAGAATGATCTTTAGCGAAGATGTTGCTATAGCTCAATGTATTTGTAAAGTTCCAGTTGCTGTGATAAGAGGCATATTCTCCGTAACCGTTAGAAGCAGAGTTTTCAGCATTTTCATAACTTCTGTAATTATGATAGAAACCATAATTGTTATCCAGGTTGCCGCCAAATAATGTCTTTGCCGTAAAATGTTTTAAGAAATCAACTTCTGCAAAAACATTTCCTTGTATTTGCCAGTCGAAATTTTTATTATCCTTTGCCCTGACCTGGTTAGCATAAGGACTGGACGAGTTACCAAGCTCAGACCCGGCCGTGCCACCAAAACCACCGCCTGAATTATATAAAGGAATAATTGGTTGCTCCCATCCTGTATTATTAACTGCATTACCTTCCTGGTTATTACCAATTCTCGGATTGTCCTTATAAAAAGCATACAGGTTCTCTCCAACACGGACGTTGTTTTTTACATTAAACAACGTATTGATCCGCGCTGCATAGCGTTTCAGATAAGTGTTCAGCAATGTACCCTGCTGGTTAAAATAATTGAAGGAGAACAGGTAAGCTGATTTGTCACTGCCACCGCTGGCTGTGAGAGTATGGCTTTGTATAGGTGCTGGTTTGAACAATGCATGAAACCAGTCTGTACCCGTCTTATTCGCGGGAACAATCAGGTAAATTGGACCTTTTGCATAGTCCTGATTATATAAAGAAAGATCCGTAGCGGGGTTTGAAGCAGATACACCAGATAAACCGCCGGCCCTTATATAGTCGGGCAGTACCGGGGTCATGCCTGTACCATATTGTTGAGAGACTACGCAACCGGGACATACAGCAGCAGTATCCGCTTTAACCTGCCCTGTATTGAAAGCCGCCAGGAAAAGCAGGTCAGCCATTTGCTGTGGAGTTGCTTTGTGCCACGGGTTGCCCGGCAATACTCTTTGCGTACCATAATAACCATCGTAAGTAATCGTGTTCTTTCCCCTGCCTCTTTTTGTGGTTACAATGATAACACCCGTAGAACCGCGTGCACCATAAATAGCAGCCTGCGCATCCTTCAGAACCTGTACTGATTCGATGTCATTTGCTGACAGATCGCGCAACGTACTCAAATCACCGGGTGCAGATTGAACTCCATCGACAATAACGAGTGGGGCCACATTACCAAAAGTAGTAATACCCCTGATAAACACATTACTTCCTTCGCCGGGGCTACCGGAACCGATAATGGTTACACCGGAAGCCTGTCCCTGGAGCATCTGTTCAGCAGTTCCGGTAGGTATCGATTTCAAATCTTTTACGCTAACAACAGATACTGCACCAGTAATTTCTTTCTTTTTCTGGGCAGTGTAACCTGTTACTACAATTTCATTAAGATTGGAAATCCTTTCCTTCATTGAAACCGCGATCGTCGTCGCATTTCCGATTGTAATTTCTTGCTCATCGAAGCCTACAGAAGAAACGACAATGGAGTTTCTCCCGGAAGGAACCGAAATGGAAAAATCTCCTGAAGCAGATGTGACGGTAGCGACGGTTGTACCCTTAATGGATATCGTCGCCCCTACAATTGGTTGGCTGTCAGGGCCAGTTACTCTTCCGGTAACCGTCTTCTGCCCAAAAACAACCGTAGAAAATAGAAGCACACTTAAGGTAAGTGCCATGCCTCTTGCAGTCAGTTTGGCAAGCATAAAAGTTTCAGTTTGAGGATTAGAATGAATGTTTGGTGGTTAAATGTAACTAGTTTGTCGAACATTTTAACAATTTTTTTAAAAAATGTTAAAAAAAACAGTAACATATGAACGTACGATAGTTTTTAAATCAAAAGATCAATAATGGATGTAAAAAGTGTCTAACGTTGTGAGATAACCGCAGACAGGAATTTCCGGCAAAAAGCAGCTTCAATTAATACGATGAGAGAAATTTCCCGGGCGGGTTATTTGTTGACACCCCTATTTTTCAGAATAAGGAATGGCGGAGAATTCTTCCAGTCAGTTGCCGGTTGGATAATGGAAGGCCCAAGAGCAAAGTTGCCCAGTATTAAATCAATTTTTCCGTCATGATCAAAATCGCCTGCATCCATTGTCAGCCAACGGCCGGACCGCGTGACCGGCAAACTATACGGCATGAAATCATAATTGCCCCGGTTTTCGAGGTAAACAAATCCTTCCTCCGGTTGATGCTGATAATCGGCGAAAAAAGAGATCGCTGCAATATCCAGATCACCATCATTGTCGAAATCTTTTGCCACTGCCTTATAGCATCCGTTTATGGGAAAAAAATATTTTTGGGCAAAGCCGTTGTTCCCATCGTTTAGAAAAATATAAACACCATGATATGGTTTTAATACCGGGGAATAATCTGCATTGTCACCGCATGTATAAAGAATATCAGGATAACCGTCATTATTAAAATCATCCAATTCAAAATAGGATGAACCATAAATCGGCGGAAACCGCAGCAATTGCTTTTCTGAAAACTTTCCGTTCCCTTCGTTCGTATAAAGAAAAACACCTTCTTCGCCTTGCGAAAACAAGACGAGAAGATCAGGAAGTTTGTCGTGATTGAAATCCTGGATATAAACTTTAATCGCTCCCGGCAGCGGACGAAGAATATGACGCTCAAATTTGCCGTCGCCTTTATTTTCCATCCAGCTGAATGCGCCGGTTAAAAAACCGAACTCGCAAACCACGTAATCTTCAAGCCCATCGTTATTGAGATCTGCTGAATCTATATGCACCGGCCTTTGCAAATCTCTGAATAAAATATTCCCGGAGTCTTTTATCGACGTCCAGCGGTTATTTTTTCTTATTCTTTGCGCATTTCCATACTTACCATTATTCGGATTCAGCACGCCGATATCAGTAGCTATCCAATCGAGGCCGCTCATTTGTATATCCACAACCGGCCCTAAAGTTCCAAAAGAATCAACAATAGCAAGATTTTTATCAAACCTGTAAATCTTTTTTTTAACAGCATCAGCTATTATCAATGGAGACTTCACAGAAGTTGAATCTATCTTCACATAACAGGTAGCGGGAGTAAAATAATGAAATGAAGGTTTGATTGCTGTAAAAACCGACAACGAATCTTTAATATCGTATTTCCTGTTTTGTTTTGTTGTAATGGTATCCGGCGCAGCTGAAGTATAATAATTAAGGATCTGCTGCCATTGCTCGTCTGTAACAACAGGCTTTGATGGATAAAATCCGCGGTCAAGATTCAAATCATTCCGGCTCGCAGGATAATATTTTCCGTTGAATTGAAATATTCCTAAGCGCGGACCCATGATTGGTAAAATTCCATTCTCCCACGTTTTACTATCGGCCCAGGAAGGATCCGGCAATGAATGACAGGATTGGCAATAAACAGAAGCGAGATGTTTTCCTTTTTTTACATCCTCTGCAGAAATGCTGTGAGCTACTTTTTTTGATTGGTTATCACTACACGAAAAAATAAAACCTGTGAAGAAAAAAAAGAACAATATAAAAGCCAATGCCTGCGATCTTTTTTTCATCCCTTTTCTATCACGGTTATCAGTATGTGATTGTACCGTGCTATGTTCGTGAAAAAGCCAGTTTTTCTTAAAGTTGATTCGTCCGTTCACTTGATACTTTTCAACCGTTCAATGTAGCAAT
>Ga0207645_10002223_pt1 | contig 15481 bp, 12 predicted proteins | sample KBSM53metaG_FD_184331 | JGI IMG/M metagenome (GOLD analysis project Ga0207645, IMG submission 184331) | Miscanthus rhizosphere microbial communities from Kellogg Biological Station, Michigan, USA - KBS M5-3 metaG (SPAdes) (version 2) | ecosystem: Host-associated > Plants > Roots > Rhizosphere >...
CGAGCGGGTGCGCCAGGGTGCCGCGATTGCGCGGGCCGACGACGGGCCGGGCGCCGATCTGCATGCACCAGTCGCCGGTCGTATCCGCTCGATCGGCCCGCATGAGAACCTGCGTGAGGCCGGCCCCGGCATCGTCATCGACAACGACGGGTCGGACGAACGCGACTCCCGATGGGAGCCGTGCCCGGATGCCGATTCGCTCGACCCGGACGATCTGATCGAGCGGATCCGTGGCGGCGGAATCGTGGGGCTGGGCGGGGCCCTCTATCCGACAGCGGCGAAGCTCGCGCAGGGGCGCGACCGATCGGTCACGCACCTGGTGCTGAACGGCGCGGAATGCGAGCCCTGGATCTGCTGCGACGACGCGCTGATGCGCGAATCCCCCGGCGAGGTCGTGCGCGGTGCGCAGCTCATGCTCCGGGCCTGCGGCGCGGCTAAATGCACGATCGCGATCGAGGACGACAAAGCCGAAGCCGGCGCGGCGCTCGAGGCCGCCCTCGCCGCCGCCGGCGATGCGCGGCTCTCGCTCGCGGTGCTGCCGGCGGTCTATCCGGCGGGCGCGGAGCGTCAGCTCCTCACGGCCGTCACTGGGCTCGAGGTCCCGCAGCATGGGTGGCCACCCGCGATCGGGCTGCTGTGCCAGAACGTCGGCACCGCGGTCGCGATTGCACGGCTCATGCGGACCGGCGAGCCGCTCATCCGACGCATCGTCACCGTCACGGGCAGCGGGGTCGCGCACCCGGGCAATCTCGACGCGCGGATCGGCACGCCGATTGCGGAGCTCATCGCCGCCGCCGGGGGATATGCCGGTGCGCCGCAACGGCTGTGGTTCGGCGGCAGCATGACCGGCCGCGCGCTGCCCGACGACGCCTGGCCGCTCACCAGCGCCATGAACTGCATCGTCGCCGCGACCGCTGCCGATCTGCGCGCACCGGCTCAGGCCGAGCAAGCGTGCATCCGTTGCGGCGATTGCGCACGGGTCTGCCCGGCCGGTCTTCTCCCTCAGGAGCTCCACCGCGCGGTGCGCAGCCGTGACGAAATGCTGCTCGAGCGCTTCGGACTCGCGGACTGCATCGAGTGCGGCTGCTGCGACTATGTGTGCCCCAGCGCGATTCCGCTGGTCGAGCGCTTCCGGCAGGAGCGCGTGGCGATGCGCGAGCGCGCGGCGGAGGCGGCGCGTGCGAAGGCCGCGCGGTTGCATTTCGAGCATCGCGAGCGCCGCCTCGCGGAGCTCGAGGCTGATCGGCGACGCGAGTTCGAGGACGCGCGGCGCCGGGCGCGCGATAGTTCTCGGGATGGCGGCTGACTCATGCGGTTCGAGACCGCGCCCGCACCGCACGTCGTGGCCGGATTCACGGTGCCACGAGTCATGTTCCTTGTCCTGCTCGCGCTTGCGCCTGCTGCGGTCGCGCACGTCGTCGTGTTCGGACCGGGGTTGCTGCTGCAGTTTGCGGTTGCCGCGCCGGTCGCGCTCGGCTGCGAGGCGGCCGCGCTCGCACTCCGCCGACGCCCGGCTCTACCTGCGCTTCGGGACGGGAGCGTGCTCGTCACCGCGGCACTGCTCGCGATCTGCCTGCCGCCGCTCCTGCCGTGGTGGCTGACGGCGCTCGGTACCGCGGTGGCGGTGTTGCTCGGCAAGCATGTGTACGGTGGACTGGGCTACAACCCGTTCAACCCGGCGATGGTCGGGTACGCGGTGCTGCTGATCTCCTTCCCTGTAGCGATGACCCGCTGGCCGCTCACCGGCGCGGAGCTCGACTGGCCCACGCTTGCGCGCCTCACGATCCACTCTTTTTATAGTGGCGTGCCGCCGCCGGATCTCTCCTGGGATGCCTGGACTGGCGCAACCGCGCTCGATGCGCTGCGCACCGGTCTGCGCCAGCGATTGACGCTACAGGAGATCCGCGCCGGAGCGCCCTTCGGCGTACTTGGAGCCGCAGGATTCGTCTGGGTCAACCTCGCCGCACTCGCGGGCGGGCTGTTCCTGCTGCGACGGGGAATCGTTCGATGGCAGATCCCGGCCGCCCTGCTCGCGGGCCTCGCCCTGCCAGCCGCGCTCGCGCAGGCTCTCGATCCCGGCGGCCACCCCGGCGCCCTCTTTCACCTGTTCTCGGGTGCGACGATGCTCGGCGCTTTCTTCATCGCCACCGACCCGGTATCCGCGGCCACCAGCGACCGCGGGCGCCTCATCTATGGCGCCGGCATCGGCTTCCTCACGTGGATTATCCGCCGCTGGGGCAGCTACCCGGACGGCGTCGCCTTCGCGGTGCTGCTCATGAACCTGGCGGTGCCGCTCATCGACCGCCTCACGATTCCCCGGATCTATGGACAGACCCGGGACTGACGCGAAAGGTGCGCGCGTGGTGCGCGCGGCCCTGAGCCTCGCCGCCGCTGTTGGAGCTGCCGTCGTACTGCTCGCGCTCGTGCACGACGCGACGCGCGATCGCGTCACGGCAAGCGAACGTGCACACCGTGCGGCTGCGTTCGACCGCGTGCTCGGCAACGCAAGCTACGACAACGACCTGCTCGCGGACCGCATCGAGGTCCGTGACCCCGAGCTGCTCGGCACCGACGCAAGCATCCCCGTGTACCGCGCGCGACTGGCAGGCCAGCCGGTGGCAGCCGTGCTCGAGTCTGTCGCGCCGGACGGGTATTCGGGGTCGATACGACTGCTCGTCGGCGTGACGCCAGACGGCCGGTTGCTGGGCGTGAGAGTGCTGCAGCACCAGGAGACGCCCGGGCTCGGCGATGCAATCGAGGAGCGGCGCTCCGATTGGATACGGTCATTCGACGGGCGCTCGCTAGGGCGTCCACCCATGGCGCGCTGGAAGGTGCGCAAGGACGGTGGCGATTTCGATCAGCTAACCGGGGCCACCGTGACGCCGCGCGCGGTGGTCGCTGCGGTGCGAAACACGCTGCTGTTCGTCGAGCGGCAAGGGCCGGCGCTGTTCGCTCCTGCGGCGGCGTCGGGCGGCTGAGGACGCTTTTCGCAGCGCCTTCGACCCGGACGGATAGCCCACCTACAATCCCGCCATGGACGCGCGATCAATCGTCGCCAACGGGCTCAGCGTGCAGAACCCTGGCCTGGTACAGCTGCTCGGGCTCTGTCCCCTGCTCGCGGTCAGCACGACGGTCGCCTACGGTCTGGGTCTGGGGCTCGCCACGATCGCCGTGCTCCTGATCAGCAACACGCTCGCAGCCCTGATCGGGCGTTGGCTGCTGCCGGAGGTGCGCATCGCGGTGTTCGTGGTCGTAATTGCAGCGGCGGTCACGGCCGTCGAACTCACACTTGCCGCCTGGTTGCCTGCAATCCATGCCGGACTCGGGATCTTCCTGCCGCTGATCGTCACCAACTGCCTGGTGCTCGCGCGAGCCGAATCCTTCGCCGCGCGCAATGCCGTCGGGTCCGCGATGCTCGATGCGCTGGCTATGGGCGTGGGCTTCATGCTGGTACTGCTCGCGCTCGGGGCAAGCCGCGAGCTCCTCGGTCACGGGAGCCTGGGTGCCGGGCTCGACGACGTGCTGGGACCGGCGTGGTCCGGGACGAGGATCGACGTCTTCCCGGAGCGCCACGGCCTGCTGCTCGTGCTGCTGCCGCCGGGGGCTTTTATCCTGCTCGGTCTGATGCTCGCGATCCGGAACCGTCTCGCGCAGCGCAGACAGGTGCAACGCGGTGCGGCGATCGCAGTCGGAGAGAGCCGAGCGTGAAACCGGCAGATCGTCAGGAATTCTTCCGGCGTCTCAGGGATGCGAACCCGTCGCCCAGGACCGAGCTCGAATTCTCGACCCCCTTCGAGCTGCTGGTCGCGGTGATCCTGTCCGCGCAGGCGACCGATCGCAGCGTTAACCTGGCGACGCGCACGCTGTTCGCGAAGGCGAACACGCCGCAGAAAATGCTCGCGCTAGGCGTCGAGGGCCTCGCCGGCTACATCCGTTCCATCGGCCTCTACCAGGGCAAGGCCCGGAACATCATCGCGACCTCTCGGATCCTGGTCGAGCAGCACGACGGCCAGGTGCCTGCCGATCGCGAGGCGCTCGAGTCGCTGCCGGGTGTCGGGCGCAAGACAGCCAACGTGATCCTGAATGTCGCGTTCGGGATGCCGACGATCGCCGTAGACACGCACATCTTCCGCGTCGGCAACCGGACCGGCCTCGCACCGGGCGACGACGTGCGCGAGGTCGAGGACAAGCTGATGAAGGTCGTGCCGCGCGAGTTTCTGCAGCACGCGCATCACTGGCTGATCCTTCACGGCCGCTACGTATGCAAGGCGCGCCGGCCCGACTGCCCGGTCTGCCCGGTCGTCGATCTCTGCGCCTATCGCCACAAGACTCGCGCCGACGCCGACCCGAGCGTCCGCGCCGCGAACTGACGACCGGATCGCCCATGCCGTTCTTTCACGAGATGGGTCGCGATCGCCTCCGCGCGCTCTACGCTGAGGCCTGGCGCAGGCATCGCGAGCGACTGCCGCTCGAGCCGCTGCACGCGCAGATCGCCGCGGTGATCGAGCTGCACCCGGAATACCACGCCGTGATCGGGTCCGGATCCGACGCGCTCGAGCGCGACTACACCCCCGAATCCGGCAATACCAATCCCTTCCTGCACCTGGGTCTGCACCTGGCGATCCGCGAGCAGGTCGGCACGGATCGGCCGGCCGGCATAGGGGCGGTGCATGGCGCGCTCACGCGACGCCTGGGGGATCGTCACGCGGCGGAGCACCGCATGATCGAGTGTCTCGCCGAGGCCCTTTGGCAGAGCCAGCGCACCGGTCAACCGCCGGACGAGGCTGCGTATCTCGCCGCACTCAAGCGCGCGGCCGGCATCGGGGACTGACGTGACGGCCGACTAGACGCCCGCCGCTGCCTTGCCGGGCTTGCGGCGCGGCAGATACAGATCGGTCAGCGTGCCGTCGAAGGCTTCCGCCGCCATTGCGACGGTCTCAGACAGCGTGGGATGCGGGTGTACGGTGAGCGCGACGTCCGCCGCGTCTGCACCCATCTCGATCGCAAGCGCGACCTCTGAAATCAGGTCGCCCGCATTGGGACCGACGATCCCGCCCCCCAGCAGGCGGTGCGTCGCCGGGTCGAAGAGGAGCTTGGTCAGTCCCTCGTCGCGCCCGAGGGTGAGCGAACGAGCGCTTGCCGCCCACGGAAACGAACCCTTCTCGAACGCAGTGCCGTTCGCGCGCGCCTCGGTCTCGGTGAGACCGACCCAGGCGATCTCGGGATCCGTGTACGCGACCGACGGAACCACGCGCGCATCGAAGCTGCTCTTCTGCCCGGCTGCGACTTCCGCTGCGACCTTGCCCTCGTGCGTCGCCTTGTGAGCGAGCATCGGCGCGCCCACGATGTCACCGATCGCGAAGATGTGCGGCTGATTGGTGCGCATCTGCCGATCAACCGGGATGAAGCCACGTTCGCCCAGCTTCACGCCAGCCGCTTCGGGGGCGATGCGCGCGCCATTCGGAGACCGCCCGACACTCACCAGCACCCGATCGTAGGTCGCGACCTTGGGCGCCCGGCTGCCGGCAAAGGTTACCTGCAAACCCTCGCCCCTCGCTTCTACGGCGGTGACCCTGGTGCCCGTCCACACGTTTTCGTACCGGCTCGCGATCCGTTTCTCGAGCGGCTTGACGAGGTCGCGGTCGCAGCCAGGCATCAGGCCCTCGGTGAGTTCGACGACGCTGACCTTGACGCCGAGCGCCTGGTAAACGGTCGCCATCTCGAGGCCGATGATGCCGCCGCCGATAACCAGCAGGCGCCCGGGCAGGTCGAGCTCGAGCGCGCCGGTCGAATCGATGATTCGTGGATCGTCGGGCAGCCCGGGCAGGCGGGCGGGCTCGGAACCCGCCGCGATGATGCATTGCGCAAAGCTCACCGTTCGTGCATCGCCCCGTTCGGCAACGCGCACCTCGTGCGGACCGGCGAACTGGCCTGTGCCCTGGATCACCGTGACTTTGCGCTGGCGGGCAAGCCCGGCGAGGCCCCCGGCCAGCCGATTGACCACGCGGCTCTTCCACTCGCGCAAGCGGCCGACGTCGATCGTCGGTTTCCCAAAACTGATGCCGTGCGGAGCCATCTCGTTCGCTTCTTCGATGACACGCGCTGCATGCAGCAGCGCCTTCGATGGGATGCACCCGACGTTCAGACACACACCGCCGAGCTGAGGCCAGCGTTCGACCAGCGCGACCTTGAGACCCAGATCGGCGGCGCGAAACGCGGCGGTATAGCCGCCCGGCCCGGCGCCCAGGACGAGGAGATCGAAGTCGTACGCCACCGGTGAAACCGCGGGCGCCGGCGCGGGTCTCGACGCCGGTGTCGTCTTTGATGCCGGCGCCGCCGCGTCGGGCGAGGCTTGTGCTGGCGGCGGCTCTTTCGCCTTTTCCATGGGCGCGATCGGCACAGTGTCCATATACGGCTCGCCGCCGAAGGGCTCCGATTCGCGCAGGGCCTGGTGCGGAGCGGTCTCATCCTTGTGGGACGAGCCGCGGGCATCTGCCGTCGCCTGCTCCGCGGAGCGCAAACGCGCTATCACGCTGCCGGTGTTGACCCGGTCCCCCGTTCGGACCGTGACCTCGGCAATGACACCGGCCGCGGGCGACGGCACATCCAGCGCTGCTTTCTCGGTCTCGAGGGTGATCAGCGGTGTCTCGACGGCGACCGTGTCACCCGCCTTGACCAGCACGTCGATGACGACAACGTCCTTGAAATCGCCCAGATCGGGAACCTTGACGTCGACGCTGCCGTCGCGGCTCACGGGATCGCCTCCAGCAACCCGGGCGGATCCGCGAGCAGTTTGCCGAGCGCCGTCGTGAACCGCACGGCATCGGCGCCATCGATCACGCGATGGTCGTACGACAGCGACAGCGGCAGCATCAGGCGCGCCACGAAGGAACCGTTCTCGTACACCGCCCGCTGAACGGAGCGCGACACCCCCAGGATGGCGACTTCGGGCGCATTGATGATCGGCGTAAACGCAGTGCCACCGATCCCACCGAGGCTCGACACGGTAAAACAGCCGCCCTGCATTTCGGCGGCAGCGAGCTTGCCGGCACGTGCCTTCTCGGAGAGCGCGGCTAGCTCGCGCGCGAGCTCGTAGACGTCCTTGCGATCGGCGTCTCGCACCACGGGCACGACGAGCCCGCCCGGCGTGTCGGCCGCGAAGCCGAGGTGCAGGTATTTCTTGATCACGAGCTCGCCGCCGGCTGCATCGAGCGACGACGCGAAGTGTGGAAATGCCTGCAGTGCCTTTGCGCAGGCACGCATCACGAATGCGAGTGGCGTGAGCTTGATTCCCCGCGCCGCGGCCTCCTCCTTGAGACGGGCGCGCGTTTCCTCGAGCGCGGTGATGTCGGCCTCGTCGAACTGCGTGACGTGGGGGATGTTGACCCAGCTCGCATGCAGGCGTGGACCGGCGATCTTCTGGATGCGCGAGAGCGGTCGTCGCTCGATCGGCCCGAAGGCCGCAAAGTCGACCTTGGGCACGGCCGGCAGCGCGCCCTCGCCCGGACGCGTGGGGGCGGTTAGCAGCCGCTTGACGTACGCCTTTACGTCGTCCGCCGTGATCCGGCCCTTGAGACCGGTGCCTGTGACGCGGGCAAGATCCACTCCGAGCTCACGCGCAAAGCGCCGGACCGATGGGCCGGCGTGGGCGCGTGAAAAACCGGGCTCGTCGATGAGGGGCCGGGCGGCGGCCGCCTGTGTCTCCGGAACCCGTGCCTCTCTCTCCGCGGCGGGACGCTCGCTTGCCGGCGCGGCGACACGCTCGGGCTTTGCTGGCCGGGGTGGCGCCTGCTGCGTGGCCGCTGGAGCGGGCGCTGTGGGTGCGGCATCTGTCGCCGCCGCGGCCGGCGCCTCCTGCTGAGCCGGCTCTACCAGCGCGATGAGGTCGCCTTTCGACACCCGATCGCCGCGCTTGATCTTGATCTCCCGGATCGTGCCAGCCGCAGTGGAAGGCACATCCATCGTCGCCTTCTCGGTCTCGAGCGTGATGAGCGAGGCCTCCTCGGCGATGACGTCACCCGCTTTCACGGGGACATCGATGACCTCGACGTCCTTGTAGTCGCCCAGATCGGGGACGCGGATTTCGACCAGCCCGGCCACGCGCCGCCCCTAGACCGTCACAGGGTTCGGCGTCTCGGGATCGATCCCGAACCGCGCGATCGCGCCGCGCACCGTACCCACGTCGAGGCGTCCCTCGTCGGCGAGCGCCTTCAACGCCGCGAGCGCCACGTAGCGCCGGTCGACCTCGAAGAAACCGCGCAGTGCCGCGCGCGAATCGCTGCGTCCGAAGCCATCCGTGCCGAGCACGTGATAGCGCCCCGGTACCCACTGCCGGATCTGGTCGGGCACCGTGCGCATGTAGTCGGTGGCTGCGACGAATGGCCCGTCGTGTCCCGACAGGCACTGGCTCACGTAGGGCGTGCGGCGACGTTCGGCGGGATGCAGAAGATTCCAGCGTTCGACGTCGAGCGCCTCGCGCCGCAGCTCCGAGAAGCTCGTGACACTGAACACGTCCGCCGGTACGCCGAACTCATCCTCGAGCAGCTCAGCCGCGGCCAGCACCTCGCGCAGGATGGTCCCCGAGCCGAGGAGGTTGACCCGGACCTTGCCCGGCTTGCCGATGTGCAGCAGATACGTCCCGCGCAAAATCCCTTCCTCGACGCCCTTCGGCAGCGCGGGATGCGCGTAGTTTTCGTTCATGCAGGTGATGTAGTAGAAGACCGACTCCTGGTCCTGGAACATCCGCCTGAGTCCGTCCTGGACAATCACGGCGAGCTCGTAGGCGTAGCACGGATCGTAGGCGACGCAGTTCGGAATGGTCGAGGCCACGAGCTGGCTGTGACCGTCCTGGTGCTGCAGGCCTTCACCCGCGAGTGTGGTGCGACCGGCCGTTCCACCGATCAGGAACCCGCGCGAGCGCATATCGCCCGCGGCCCAGCAGAAATCGCCGATCCGCTGGAAACCGAACATCGAGTAGAAGAGATAGAACGGCACCATGTTCACGCCGTGGTTCGAGTACGCCGTACCCGCGGCGATCCAGCTGCACATCGAGCCCGCCTCGTTGATGCCCTCCTCCAGGATCTGCCCCTTCTTGTCCTCCTTGTAATAGAGGAGCTGATCGGCGTCCTGCGGCGTGTAGAGCTGGCCCATCGACGAGTAGATGCCGATCTGGCGGAACATGCCCTCCATGCCGAAGGTTCGCGCCTCGTCGGGCACGATCGGCACGATGTGCGCGCCGATGGTCTTGTCCTTGACCAGGATCGAAAGCATGCGCACCAGCGCCATGGTTGTGGAGATCTCGCGGTCGCCGCTCGCTGCGATCAACGACCCGAAGGCATCGAGCCCCGGAACGGTGAGCGGCGGCGCGCTTGCGCGCCGTGACGGCAGGTACCCGCCCAGCGCCGTGCGCCGCTCGTGCAGATACTTGAGCTCCTCGCTGCCTTCGACCGGCCGGTAGTACGCGACCTCGCTGATGGCAGCGTCGGGCACCGGGATGTTGAACCGGTCGCGGAAGGCCTTGAGCGCCTCCTCGTCGAACTTCTTCTGCTGGTGCGTGATGTTCAAGCCTTCACCGGCGCGGCCCATGCCGTAACCCTTGACGGTCTTGGCGAGGATCACGGTCGGCTGATCCTTGTGCGTGACCGCTGCGAGGTACGCGTTGTACACCTTCCGGGCATCGTGCCCGCCGCGATTCAAGCGCCAGATGTCGTCGTCCGACATGTTGGCGACCATCTCCTTCAACTCCGGGTACTTGCCGAAGAAGTGCTCGCGCGTGTAGGCGCCGCCCTTGGCCTTGAAGTTCTGGTACTCGCCGTCGACGCACTCCATCATCAGCCGGCGCAGCAGACCCTTGTCGTCGCGGGCGAGCAGCGGGTCCCACCGGTAGCCCCAGATGACCTTGATCACATTCCAGCCGGCGCCCAGGAACGCGGCCTCGAGTTCCTGGATGATCTTGCCGTTGCCGCGCACGGGACCGTCGAGACGCTGCAGGTTGCAGTTGATCACGAACACGAGATTGTCGAGCTTCTCGCGCACGGGCATCGTGATCGCACCCAGCGACTCGGGCTCGTCCATCTCGCCGTCACCGAGGAAGCACCAGACCTTCCGGTCGCTGCCCGGCACGATGCCGCGATGCTCGAGATAGCGCACGAACCGCGCCTGGTAAATCGCCATCATCGCCCCGAGACCCATCGAGACGGTCGGGAACTGCCAGAATCCCGGCATCAGCCATGGATGCGGATAGGACGAGAGCCCGCGGCCCCCGACCTCTTCGCGAAAGTGCTGCAGCTGCTCCTCGGTCAGCCGCCCCTCGAGGAATGCACGCGCATAGATGCCCGGCGAGGAGTGACCCTGGATGAAGACCATGTCGCCCGGATGATTCTCGCCGGGCGCTCGCCAGAAGTGGTTGAAGCCTACTTCGTAGAGCGTCGCCGCCGAGGCGTAGCTCGCAATGTGTCCGCCGTACTCGGAGCTCTGCCGATTTGCCTGTACCACCATCGCAATCGCGTTCCAGCGGATGTACGCCTCGAGCCGGCGCTCTACCGAACGGTCACCGGGGTATTCCTTCTCCTGGCCCGGTGAGATGGTATTTACGTAGGCGGTATTCGGCTTGAACGGCAGATACGCGCCGGAGCGCCGCGTGTGATCGATGACTCGCTCGAGGAGGTAGTGCGCGCGGTCGGCGCCGTGCGTGCGCAGGACGGAATCGATCGACTCCAGCCATTCGCGCGTCTCGTCGGGATCAACGTCGTCGAACTTGGATGCCTCGAACATCGGCCGTGACTCCCGCCGCAGCCGGTGATCGGCTACGCGCTGCACTCGGTTATGAATTGCCCGGCCTGCCCTGCTAGCATGCCGCGTCGCCGATGGGCCGCAGCTGCGGCCACCGGTCGCTCCGATCGCAAATCCTCGTAATGATCGGGGCTCGCTACAACAGGGTCAAGGCAACACGGTGTCGCAATCCTTGCCAGAAGCTCCGCGGATACGACTGCGCGCCGCCTCCGACGCGTTGCGCGACGCTACGCTTGCTCGAGCGGACGCTGGCGTAATCCTGCTGCCCGCGGCGGAAGCGCGGGCAGCGCTCGCGAAGCTCCCGCAGGCCGCGCTGTGGCAGCGGCTCTACCAGGCCAACCGGCGGACGGTACCCGCGCCGATCCTGTCGACGCGTCTGGCGAACCGGCGGGGCACGCTGGTCGTGGTCGGCTTCCTCCCGGAGTCGCCCAGCGCTTTCCAGCGGCTGCAGCTCGCCGGCCGACTGATGCGAGAGGCGGTAAAACCCGGTGTCGTGGACCTCGCGCTGCATACCGTCGGGCTGCCTGCGGCGCAGAGTCGCGCGGCGCTGGAGGCGCTCGCGAGCGCAGCGCTCGCGGCCGCCGCGCCGATGCCGAGCCGTCGCTCGACGCCGCCACCGCGCGGCGATCTGCGACGAGTGACGATTGCCGGCCGAGGGCTCGATCTCGATGCGATCGCCGCTGAAGCAGAAGGCAACCATCTTGCGCGCTGGCTTGCGATGCTTCCCCCGAACGAGCTCGATGCCGCGGGCTACCGCCGCGCGCTGCGTGCGCTGGCCACGCGCGAAGGCTGGGGATTCCGCTTCTACGACGAGCGCGCGCTGCGACGACTCGGCGCCGGGGCTTTCCTCGCAGTGTCGCGCGCCAACGACCACCGCGCGTCCGGCATCGTCCGGCTCCGTTACCGGCCGCGCGGTCGCACCGCACGCCGGTTGGCCCTCGTCGGCAAGGGCATCTGCTTCGATACCGGGGGCGTTAATCTCAAGACCCACCGCAGCATGTACCTGATGCATGGCGACATGCAGGGCAGCGCAGTCGCCGTCGGGACCCTGCTCGCGCTGACGCGGCGCCGCATGCGGGTCGAAGTCGACTGCTGGCTCGCAATCACGGAGAACGAGATCGGCCCGAGCGCCTACCGACCGCAGGATGTGGTCCGCGCGGTGAACGGCGTCACGATCCAGGTGGTGCACAGCGACGCCGAGGGCCGCATGGTGCTCGCCGACACGCTCGCGCTCGCCGCGCGCGAACGCCCCGCCCTGCTGCTCGACTTCGCAACGCTGACCGGCGCCTGTGTCAACGCGCTCACCGAGCGCTACAGCGGCGCGTTCACGAACCGCCCGGAGCTGCACGATGATCTGCAACGCGTCGGCCGCACGAGCGGCGAGCGGGTCTGGTGCTTTCCGATGGACGAGGACTTCGACAGCGACCTCGAGAGCCCGATCGCCGACGTGCTGCAGTGCTCACTCGAGGGCAAGGGCGATCACATCCTGGCGGCACGCTTTCTCAATCGCTTCGTCCCGGAGGCACTGCCCTGGGTGCACCTGGACCTGGCGGCGAGCGACCGCAAGGGCGGTCTCGCGCACGTACCCACCGAGTTCACGGGATTCGGCGTGCGATACGCTTCGCGGCTCCTGGCGGACCCGGCGTTCCTCGGGCGCCTGGAACGTCCGCGATGACGCGCCTGACACTGCGCCGACCCGACGACTGGCACCTGCACCTGCGCGACGGCGCGCAGCTCGCCGCCGTGCTTCCGCACACCGCGCAACGCTTTGCTCGCGCGCTCGTGATGCCCAACCTGAAGCCGCCGATGACCGACACCTCAGCGCTCGCGGCGTACCGAGGCCGCATCCTGGCGGCGTTGCCCGCGGGAGCTGCCTTTGAACCGCTGATGACGCTCTATCTCACCGACCGCACGACGCGGGAGGAACTACAGCGGGCGAGCGCGGCCGGTTTCATCGTCGGAGGCAAGCTTTATCCCGCGGGTGCAACGACCCATTCCGACGCAGGTGTCACCTCGATCGAGCGTGTGTGGTCCACGCTGGAAGCGATGGCGGAGTTCGGGCTGGTGCTGCAGGTGCACGGCGAAGTCACCGACCCGGAGGTGGACGTGTTCGACCGCGAGCAGGCGTTCATCGAGCGTGTGCTCGCGCGCGTAGTCGAGCGCATCCCCGGTCTCAAGGTCGTGTTCGAGCACGTCACGACCCGTGCCGCCGTCGAGTTTGTGCGGGGCGCGCGGGCGGGCGTGGCGGCGACCATCACGCCGCAGCACCTGCTCCTGAATCGCAATGCCCTGTTCGAGGGCGGTCTGCGTCCGCATCACTACTGCCTGCCGGTGCTCAAGCGCGAGCGCGATCGCGAGACGCTGATCGAGGCCGCGACGGGCGAGGACGCGCGGTTCTTTCTCGGTACCGACAGCGCGCCACACGAGCGTGGCGCGAAGGAAGCCGGCTGTGGCTGCGCGGGGATCTATTCGGCGCACGCAGGTATCGAGCTCTACGCGGAGGTGTTCGAGCAAGCCGGGCGCCTGCAGCGGCTCGAGGCCTTCGCCGCGGAACGCGGCGCGGATTTCTACGGCCGGCCGCGCAATGCGGGGCAGATCGTCCTCGAGCGCGGGCCCTGTCAGGTGCCGGCCGGGTACGCCTTCGGCGACGGCACGCTCGTGCCGCTGCGCGCCGGTACCACGATCGCGTGGCGGCTGGTCGGCGCATGAACGGGTATCCGGGCGCCCCGCGCATCGCCGATCGCTTCCGTGGATTCCTGCCGGTGGTGGTCGACGTCGAGACCGGCGGCTTCAACTCCTCGACGGACGCGCTGCTCGAGATCGCTGCGGTGCTGATCGAGATGACGCCGATGGGCGAGCTGCGACCCGGAGCCACGCATCGCCATCACGTGCAGCCTTTCCACGGGTCGCGGATGGACCCGGCGTCACTCGCGGTGATCGGCATCGACCCGCATCACCCGCTGCGGCCCGCGATCCCGGAGCGTGAGGCGCTCACACTGCTGTTTCGGGAGATCCGACGCGCGGTCCGCGACGCCGACTGCACTCGCGCGGTGCTGGTGGGCCACAACGCATCGTTCGACCTCGCGTTCATGAATGCGGCCGTCGCGCGCACCGACATGAAGCGCAATCCCTTCCACCCGTTCTCGAGCTTCGACACCGCAACCCTGGGTGGCGTGGCCTTCGGGCAGACCGTGCTGTCGCGGGCGGTTATCGCGGCGGGTTTCGACTGGGATCCGGCGGGCGCGCATTCCGCCATCTACGACGCGCAACGAACGGCGGAGCTCTTCTGCGCCGTGTGCAACCGGTTCCGCGGGATCTATGAGGAAACAGCAGCGCGTTTCCCCACCGACACGGACGATCCGGCACACGATGCGGCCGCTGCGTCGGACGGCGAACCCGAACCGATCCGCGGCACGGACTGAGGGCCGTGGCGTCTCAGGCGGTGCGCGTGTCCTCGACGAGCTGCTTGAGCTCACCGGAGCGATGCATTTCCTGGATGATATCGGCACCGCCAATCAGCTCGCCGTTGACGTAGAGCTGCGGGTAGGTCGGCCAGTTCGAATAGCGCTTGAGCGCTTCGCGGAGCTCGGGATCCTCGAAGATGTTGACCGACGCGAACTCGGCGCCACAGGCGGCAAGCGCGCGCGATACCGCGGCCGAGAAGCCGCACTGCGGAAAGTCCGGCGTGCCCTTCATGAAGAGCACGATGCGGTTCGACTTGAGCTGCTGCTGAATTCGTTCGGTCACATCCACTTCAACCACCTCGGGTCCGCGTGCGCGGCCACTGTTCCACTCGTTATCAGACCGCCGCGAATCGTCTCAGTTTCGCGACGGCTCGGCCGGGCTGCCGCGTTCGCGAGCGAGCCGCGCGACGACGGCCCACTGCTCCTCTGCGCTCATCTGCGCCCAGCGCGCAATCTCGTCGATCGTGCGGCCGCAACCCGTGCAGCGGGCCGCCGCGTCGAGCACGCAGACCTTAATGCACGGGGAGACCGGGCGGGGCTCGCTAATGCTCGGACTCGGGTTGCGCGCAAGACGTTGAATTATGGGGGTGCGTCGCCTATTCTTCAATGCCGCTTGCGTGCCCGAGCCGGGCGTAACACCCCGACAGAACTAAAGATTTTCACTCTGGGAGGGCTCGATCGATGAATCCGCTCAACTCCGTGCGAGGCGCGATCACGACCGGGGTCGTCATCGCCTTGATCCTCATGATCCTGATCGCCCCGACCGGGTTCCAGGAGCTCGGGCTCGCGCGCTGGCTGCACATCCTCTCCGGTGTGATGTGGATCGGGCTGCTCTGGTACTTCAACGTCGTACAGATTCCCGCGCTCGGCGTCGCTGCCGCGGACAAGGGCGGACCGGGCGGCGCCGGTATCACCAAGTACGTCGCGCCACGCGCGCTGTTCTGGTTCCGCTGGGCCGCGCTCGCGACCTGGGTCACCGGTGCCTGGTACCTGCTCCGCGCGGGGAACTTCGTCGGCGCGTTCACACTCGGCGCAGGTTCCGAGCCCTACAACTACTACCAGCTGATCATCGGGCTTGGCGCGTGGATGGGCACGATCATGCTGTTCAACGTCTGGGTCCTGATCTGGCCCAATCAGAAGAAGGTGCTCGGCATCGTGCCGGCGAGCGACGAGGAGAAGGCCGCGGCGCGCAAGACCGCGACCCTGGCCTCGCGGATCAACTTCGT
>Ga0207645_10002228_pt1 | contig 15455 bp, 13 predicted proteins | sample KBSM53metaG_FD_184331 | JGI IMG/M metagenome (GOLD analysis project Ga0207645, IMG submission 184331) | Miscanthus rhizosphere microbial communities from Kellogg Biological Station, Michigan, USA - KBS M5-3 metaG (SPAdes) (version 2) | ecosystem: Host-associated > Plants > Roots > Rhizosphere >...
CGCTCAATCGCCATGAGCACCGAGTTGGCGACCGCGGCGAAGGCGATGAGGAGCAGCGCGAGCGACATGATCAACTCCACGTTGTTCACGCCGAGCGCATTCATCAGCAGAAAACCCAGTCCGCGCTTGGAGCCGAACATCTCGCTCATCACAGTGCCAAGCAGCGTCACCGAAAAGCCGATGCGAAGTCCGGTGAAGATCTCGGGAAACGCGGCGGGCAGCAGCACGGTGCGCATGAGTGTCGACGCCGACAAGCCGAGCACGCGCGCGGTTTTCACGAGGACCGGCTTGATGTTTCGCACGGCATTCATCGTGAACATCATCACGGGCACGATGCCGTGCAGCGCGCCGAAGGCGATTTCGCTGGTGAGACCGAGGCCGAATATCAGCAGGATGATTGGATAGAGCACCACCTTCGGGATCGAGTAGAGGGCGACCAGCATCGGTTCGGCGACCTCGCCGGCGAGCCTGTGGAAGCCAAGCAACATGCCCGCGATCGATCCGCCGACGGTCGCGATGAGAAGCGCACCGAGAAAAGCTCTGCCCGTGGTCACGAAGTGCGGCCAGAAATCGGCGGAGGCCAGCAATTCCGCCGTGTAGCGCAGGGTCTGCAGCGGCGTGGTCATCGCCACGTCGCCCGCCACCTGGTGCATCAGCTGCCAGGCGACCAGCAACAGGAAGATGAGCGCCGCGACGTCGACGGCGCGCTCGAGGCCGGAGGGATCGCGCGCAGCGGAAGCCTTCATCGTCCGCCTCGCCGCTCCATCAGCGACCGCTCCCACGCATACAGGCCCATGTTGATGCAGATCACCACGAGCAGCACGAACAGGATCAGGCCGTACATCACGTCGCTCTGGAAATTGTTGTACGAGAACGAGATGCGGTAGCCGAGGCCACCGCTCGACAGGATGAATTCGGAGCCGATGACGCCGATGAACGAGTACATCACGGCGAGCTTGGCGCCGGTGAAAAGATAAGGGCCGGCGCAGGGCAGGACGAGGTGGACGGCGGTCGCCCAGCGCCCCAGCTGGTGGACTTTCGCGGTTTTCCAGAAGACCGGTGGCACGCGATCCAAGCCGTTCAGCGTGTTGATGATCATTGCGACGAACGCGTAAAGGAATCCGATGACCGTCTTGGGAATCGAGTTGAGGCCGAACAGCACGATGAGCAGCGGATAGAAGACGAAGACCGGAACCGAGTAGTACGTGCCCAGCAGCGGGTCGGCAATGCGACGCGCGCGTGGGAAGGCGTACAGCAGTGCGCCGATCAGGAATCCGACCACGAGGGCGCCCGACAGCGAGAGTGCGACAGCGCGCAGCGTCTGGCCGATATCGGACAGCACTTCGGGACTCTGAAACAGTCGCAGCAGGCTCACGAACATTTCGGACGGCGGGATCATCGTGAAGGGACGGATGAGCCCCGTGCGACAGGCAGCCTCCAGCGCGAGCACCATCCCGGCGATCAGCACGAGCCGGATACGGGTTGCTTTGCGCAGGCGCATACGTTAGGCGCTGACCGCGATGGACTTGATCGACTGATCGCGCAAGAGCGCCCACAGGTGACCGGTGATGTCGCCGAACTCCTGGCGAGTGACGATCTTGCTGTCGCGATCGCGCGGCCAATGCGTCGTGACGATCTCCAGAAATCGTCCGGGCCGCGCGGACATCACGCCGACGCGATCGGACAGCATCGCGGCTTCGTCGAGCGCGTGGGTGATGAGCAGGATCGTCGCGCCCGTCTCGCGCCACAGGCGAAGGACTTCGTCGCCCATCAGCAGACGAGTTTGCTGGTCCAGCGCCCCGAACGGCTCGTCGAGCAGGATAAGACGCGGCTGCAGCACCAAGGTGCGCGCGATGCACACGCGCTGCCGCATGCCGCCGGACAATTGGGCCGGGTACGCGTCGGCGAACGCCTGCAGGCCCGTGAGCTTCAGCGCGTCGTCGACGCGGCGGCGTGTCGTGTCCGCGTCGACCTGCTTGCGTTTCAGGCCGAAGGCGATGTTCTCGCGCACGGACAGCCACGGGAAGCTCGCGTCTTCCTGAAAGATCACGCCAATACCCTCGGGAACGAAATCGCCCACGGCGGCACCGTTGAAAAAAACCTCGCCGTTCGTGGGCCGCGTCAGTCCCGCGATGATTTCGAGCAGCGTGGACTTGCCGCACCCGGAAGGTCCGACCACCGCGAAGAACTCGCCCGCGCGCATCGTGAGGTCGAGCGGCCCCAACGCGTGCACGTCCGACATGCCGCGCGAGGAAGGAAAGACCTTCGTCACCGCGTGGACGGCGACGAGATCCTCCGGCGAGACTTGAGGCTTGGTCAGCATCGCTATTTCTTGGTGCGCAAGTCCTCGGGCAAAAAACTTTCGTCCACGATCTTGGACCAGTCCACGTCGCCCTTGATCGCGCCGACGAGCTTCTGCGCGCGGATCATGTTGTCGAGACCCTTGTAGTTGATGCCGCCCGGCCCCCAGTACGAAACGCCTTCGACCGTAACGCCGGTCTGGCGGATCGCGTTTTCGATGACCGCGGGCTCCATCTTGTAAACGGTGGCGATGATCTGGGCAGCCTCCTTCGGATTCGCCTTCATGAACTCGACGCCCCGCCGGCGAGCCCTGATGATCGCGCGCAGTGTATCGCCGTGCTCCTTCATCGCCTTCGTCGTTGTAACGCCGACGACGTTGTTCATCGGCGGGAACAGATCACGGCCCCATCCGATGACTCGATACCGCTCCGCATTCTTGGACGTGAGCGGATCGGTGAGCGCCATGACGTCGATGCCGCCATTCTCGAGTGCCGTGAGCCCCGGTCCGAAGCCGCCGGTGGCCGTCATCGTGACGTCGGTGGTCTTCAACCCGACTTTCTCGAGCAGCAGAAGCGTCAGCGCCTGGGTCGTCGAGCCGGGATTCGTGAATCCGAGGCGCTTTCCCTTGATGTCGTTGATCGACTTGATCGGCGAGTTCGGCATCGTGACGAACGAGATGTCCGTGACGAGGCTTGCGTCCTCGCTGACGATCTTGATGTCCGCTCCTCCCTGGATTGCGGCGACGACCGCGGCAAGTGCGGACTCGCCAAAAACGAGGTTTCCGGCCGTGACATTACGTATCGTTGTGCCGCCGCCGTTGTCGGTCAGCACGCCCGTGATATCGGGCGCGCCTTCCAGCTTGAAATAGCCCTTGTTGACAGCGATCACGATCGGCATGCCGTTCATGGCCACGCCGTAATTCGCCACCGCGATATCGTCTGCGCGTGCAGACGTGAACACACCGCACAAGAGCACGACACCGGCGATCGTCCTCGCCAGCCTGTTGACCGCGTTCATATGACTCCTCCTCTTTCTCAGGGTTGTTGTCGTAACGCCACCATTACGTTCTTCAGTTGCGTGCATTCGAGCAATTCGTCGATCGATTCCTCGCGGCCGCTGCCCGATTGCTTATACCCGCCGAACGGCACGCCCACATGGTGGGTGCTCGCGCCATTGATCCAGACGTACCCCGCTTCCACGCGCGACGCCAGCCGATGTGCGCGATCCAGATCGTGCGTCCAGATTGAAGCGGTGAGACCGTATTCAAGCGCGTTCGCGCGCGCGATGACGTCGCGCTCGTCGGACCACCGCAGAATGCTGACGATGGGGCCGAAGATCTCCTCGCGCGCAATTCGCATGTCATCGCGGACGTCGGCGAACACGGTCGGCTCGAGAAAGTGGCCGCCGGCAAGCGCCGGGTCAGCCGGACGCTTGCCGCCGTACAGCAACCGCGCCCCTTCCTCCTGTCCGAGTCGAACGTAACTCATCGACTTCTCGAGCTGGGCCTTCGACGACAGGCACCCCATCTCCGTGGCCGGATCCATCGGTATGCCGACGCGCAGCGCCGCAACACGCGCGACGATCTTCGGCAACGTGGCGTCATGGATCGCGTCGTGCAGATATACGCGGCTCGTCGAATTGCACGACTGCCCGTTCGCATAGCGGAAGTTCATGCCGCGCACGACGCCGTCGGCGACTTCTTCGGGCGTCGCGTCCGCGCATGCGATCAGCGGATTCTTGCCGCCGAGCTCGAGGGTCAGCTTCTTGATCGATTCCCCGGCGGACCGCATCACTGCGCGACCCGCGGCCACGCTGCCGATGAGCCCCACCTTGGCCACGTCGCGATGCGCGACCAGTGCAGCACCCGTGTCGCGGCCGCCGGTGACGACATTGAAGACACCCGGCGGAAAGAGTCCATCCCACAGCTCGGCAATCCGCAGCGCTGATAGCGGCGTCTGATCGGCAGGCTTGACGATCAATGAATTGCCCGCCGCAAGCGGCGCGCCCGCCTTGGCCGCGACGAACAGCAGCGGATGATTGAACGCACCGATTCTCGCGACGACACCCAGCGGTTCGCGCAGCGTGTAGTTGAGCCAGCCAGGTCCGACGGGGATCGTGTTCCCCTTGAGCTCGATTGCAAGGCCGGCGAAATAATCCATGTAATCGGCCGATACCATCGCATCGTGCAGCATGGCCTGATAGGCGACGCCGCAATCGACGGCGTCGATCCACGCCAGCTCTTCCGCGTGCTCCCGAATCACCATGGCTGCCGCACGCACGGCGCGCGCGCGTTCGTGCGCTGGAACGTCGCGCCAGGCTGCGAATCCCGCACGCGCGCTGTGCACAGCGCGCGCGACGTCGTCCGCGTTTGCATCTGCAACGCGCCCCAGCGCCTGGCCGGTAGACGGACATTCGACGTCGATGAACCGACCGGACGACGACTCTTGCCATCCGCCGTCGAAATAAAGCGACCGGCGAACCGGAAGTCTCGAGTCGATCAAGGATGGTGCGGAATCGGGCATTCGGTGGCTCCGCAAATCACGGAATCGACGCGTCGCACGGGCAGGGGCTTTGCGGGTCACGCATGGTGCGCCGGTCCCGCAGCACCGTGCTCCGTTGCATGGCTCGCTTCGATTCTCCGCCAATCGTCGACGTGCAGCGCGTCGTCGAGCACTCCACGAACGTCGCTGAGCGACGCATCCGGCGCCATCGGCGCTTCGCCCGTTGCGTGCCGGCGCAATTGCCGCAAGCCGCCCTCGAGCGCGGCCGTCACGCGCAAGATCATCGACGCGGGGTAGGACACCTGCGTAAATCCCATCTGCAGAAGTGCAGCGGGCGTGGGCCACGGCATGCCTGGGGTCTCGAAAATCGCGGCCGACAGCAGGGCAACACCCTTCAGCGTCCGGCCCACGCGCTCGAAATCCTGCAGCGTGCGCAAGCCGGCGACGAAAACGCCGTCGCAGCCGAGCTCCACAAATCGCTGCGCGCGGCGCAGAGCCTCGTCCAATCCGTGGACGCCGTACGCATCGGTACGGCCGACGATCATCGTGTGCGGGTCCGTACGCTCGGCAAGCGCGACGAGCAGCTTTTGCTCGATGACGTTCAGTTCGGCGACGCCGCGTGCGCTATCGGCCCGTTGCTGCTTCACGTCACGCAACTGGTCCTCGATCAGGATGGCACCTACGCCGATCGCTTCGTAAGCGTGCACCATGCGCGCCGTTGCCTTGACGTCACCGTAGCCGTCGTCGCCGTCGGCCATGAACGGCAGCGTTGTCGCCTCCGCGATGTCGCGGATCCCTGCAACCATGTCCGCGAGACCGACCAGCCCGAGGTCCGGCAACGCGTAGCGCGCGGCAAGCATTGCAGACCCGCCGATCGCGAAGGCACGAAACCCGGCGCGGGCGATCAGTCGGACGGTAAGCGCATCGTGCGCGAGGGGCATCACCAGTGGACGCTCGGCCGTAAGTGCGGCGGCTATCGTCGTGCGGGAGCTACGTGCGGCAGATTTCATGGATGTCTCGCGTTGGTGTCGACCACGTCGAGCCATGGAAACCGCGCGCGCTGCTCCACGCGAAACTGCGCGATCCGTTCGCGGCGCAACAGGGTTTCGTCGACCTCGTCGATCCCGCCCAGAAGCCGTGTCTGGCTGCGCGCGTCGAGTGCGAATCGAATGGGAGGTGGCTCGGGCAGCATCAGCGTCCGCGCTGCGACATCGACGGTAACGGTCAGCGTTGCGCGAGCTATCGCGTGAATCATCCGTTCATGTTGAGGCGGCGGAAGCGCGATCGGCAACAACCCGGCTTTCAATGCGTTCTGCTGGAAAATATCGCTGAAGCCCTGCGCGATCACGGAACGGATGCCGAAGCGCAGCAGCGCCCACACGGCGTTCTCGCGCGAGGAACCGCATCCGAAATTCCGCCCGGCGAGCAGGAACGCTGCGCCGCGAAAGCGGGGCTCGTTCAACACGAACGACGGATCGTCGGTCCCGTCGGGCCGGTAGCGCCAGCGTGCGAACAGACCTTCTCCGGGATCGGTGGAAAGCGAGCGCATGTACGCCGCGGGGATGATCGCGTCGGTGTCGACGTCGTCGCGCAGCAACGGTGCGACCACGCCGGTGACGGTGGTGAATGGCTGCATTCAGGCGACCTTGCGCGGATCGCTGATCCGGCCGGCGACGGCGGCCACGGCCGCGGTCACCGGGCTCGCCAGATGCGTTCGCGCCTGCGCACCCTGTCTGCCCTCGAAGTTGCGGTTCGACGTCGACACGCAGCGGGCGCGAGGCGGCACGATGTCGTCGTTGATGGCGAGGCACATCGAGCAGCCACTTTCGCGCCATTCGAAACCGGCGTCGCGAAAGACCCGGTCCAGCCCTTCGTTTTCGGCGGCACGGCGAACTGCGCTGGAGCCGGGCACGACCAGCGCGCGAACGCTCGCGGCAACACGGCGGCCGTCGATGGCCTTCGCTGCGGCGCGAAGGTCGGAAATGCGGCTGTTGGTGCACGATCCGATGAAAACCACGTCGACGGGCGTCCCCTCGATGCGCTGGCCCTCCGACAACCCCATGTAAGCCAGCGTGGCATCGAAGCTCGATCGCCGTTCCGGCGGCATCGCCGAGCGATCGGGTACGCGCCCATCGACGCCGATCACATCGCCGGGTGTTGTTCCCCACGTGATCTGCGGGGCGAGCGACGAGACGTCGAGGTCGAGCGTGCGCGCGAACGCGGACTCGTCGATGGAGCGCAGCGAACGCCAGTAGGCGAGGGCCGAGTCCCACTGCTCACCCTTCGGCGCATAGGCCGTGTTCGCGAGGTATTCGAACGTGATGTCGTCGGGCGCAATCGAGCCGAAACGCGCACCGAACTCGATCGACATGTTGCAGATCGTCATTCGACCTTCCATATCGAGCGCGCGAATTGCGGACCCCCGATATTCCACCGCATGGCCCACACCCGCCGCAATCCCGAAGCGGCCAATGATCGCCAGGATCGCATCCTTGGGCGTCGTCCCTGCCGGCAGCGATCCGGTGAGCTCCACCGCCATTGGCTTGGGTCGCTTCTGCGCGAGCGTCTGCGTCGCGAGTACATGCGCGACTTCGGTGGTGCCGATGCCCCACGCAAGCGCGCCGAATGCGCCGAGCGTTGCCGTGTGACTATCCCCGCACACGACGGTGCTGCCGGGCAGCACGAGCCCGTTCTCGGCGGCCGTCACATGGACGATGCCCTGGCGCGGATCGCCGAGACCGAAGAGCCGGATACCCGATTCCTTGCAGTTGCGCTCCAGGAACGTGACCAGCTCGGTTCCGCCCGCGTAAGTGCGCGCGTCACGGCCGGGCTGCGTGGAGACGATGTGATCGTGCATGGCGAACGTGTGCCGCGGCTCGGCTACGCGGCGCTTGGCGCTGTCCAGCTGGCGAAACGCTTCGGCGCTGCTCACCTCGTGCACGAAATGGCGATCGATGGCGAGCAGGTCGACGTTGTCATCGACGGGATCGATGACATGCGCTTGCCAGATCTTGTCGAACAGCGTTCGCGACTCCTGCATGGGTGCGATCGTAGCGCCACCCGGCTTGATCGATCGCAACAATTTCTGCATACTAGCCATGAGCAAAACGCATAACTGATGATTCGAAGACTTCCTCCGCTGAATGCGCTACGCGCTTTCGAGGCCGCGTCGAGGCATGCGAGCTTTACACATGCGGCGCAGGAGCTGCACGTGACGCAGGGCGCGATCAGTCGTCACGTCGCAACACTGGAGGACTGGCTTCAGGTCAGGCTGTTTTCGCGCCACGCCCGTGGCATCGAGCTCACGCCGAAGGGTGCAATCTTCTTCCGCGTCGTCCGCGGCGCGCTGGACCAGATCGACTACGGGGCGCGACAACTTCGCGAAAAGCCGGATCAGAAAACGCTGCGACTCAAGGTACCGCCGACGTTCGGAATCCGCTGGCTGGTTCCGCGTCTTGCGCGATTTCACGCATTCCGTCCCGACGTCGACGTCCAGATCACGACGTCGCACCAGCCCGTCAGGTTCAACCGCGAGGATGTGGACGCCTGCGTTCATTCCGATCCGCAGCCGTTACCCGACGCCATTTCCCGGCGGCTGTTCGGCGAAATGCTGCTGCCAGTCTGCAGCCCCGACCTGCTGCGGCGCGCTCCGCCGCTGAAGAAACCCACCGATCTGGCGCAGCGCGTTCTCGTGTGCTCGCTCCACCGCCCGCGCGACTGGCCCACGTGGCTCGACGCGGCCGGCGTTCATGACGTCGACGGCAACAACGGCATCAAGGTCGAGAATTCGGCGCTCGCCTACCAGGCCGCCATCGACGGCCTCGGTGTCGTCATCGCGCAGCGAAGCTTCGTCGAGGAAGATCTGAAGTCGGGTCGTTTGGTCGCGCCGTTCGACCTCGAAGTACCGGGTGATGGCGCCTATTACCTGAGTTATCCAATGGACCGCTCGAAGGGAGAGGGTGTCGCCGCCTTCGAAACGTGGATCCTCCGGGAGGCGGCGCTGACAGCCGAGATGCGCGCGGGGTGAACGGTCTCGCAGTGCGATCGAAGGACGTATCCCACAGGGTCGTCGTGATACGCGAGCCTAGTCGCCCCGGTCCACGACCGCCAGACCATAGGGGTCGTTGCCGACACCCGTGACCGTCGCGGCGACGGTGCGCGTGCGCAGGTCGATGATCCAGACCGTGCCACTCGCCGCGAACGTCGTTCGCGGTCCGCCGGAGATCACCGCAAAGCGCCCATCGGCCGTCACAGCCGAGCCCTTGGGCCGGGCGGGACGAACGACACCGTCCGCGTCCGCCGGTCGCGTGAGCGGAACGCGCGCGACCTCGGCGCCCGGCTGATGCGCGAGTGCCATCGACAGGTCGACGATCGAGACATTGTTCGCGCGAAAGTTCGGCACGACGATGAATTTTCCATCGGGCGTGAAGGACGGGATGAACGGGCGCGTCTGGACGTTCGAATCGCTGGTACCCACCAGCACGCGCGCCACCTCGGCCGCTGGCGAGCGGGCAGCCGCCAGATTCACGTCAATGATCGAGATCGTGTTGCCCTCGAAAGCGATTTGTTGGCTTTCGCGATTGGCAGCGACAACCCAACGGCCGTCGGCGCTTGTCGCGATGCCCCAGGGCCCTATCTGCGTGGGAATGCGAGCGATCTCGGCGGTCTTGCTACCCGCGAGCGCCGCCGCGAGGTCGATCACCGAGACGTCGTTGGTGCCGCCGTTGGCCGTGAACAGGTAGTGCTTGCCGTCGCTCGCGGTGCCGACGGTGATGCCGTTGCTGTCCGGAAAGCAACCCCATGCCGCGTTGGGCGACAGCAAGGGGACGGGCGATGGCGGCCCGTGCGGCGACACGAACGGCACGGGGAAGTCCGGGCACGCGAATCCGGGCTTGCCAAGGGCGAGCTCGACCGCGCCGCGCAGGCTGCCGGTCTTGCGGTCCACGAACGTGATGCGGTTACCGCCGTCCTCGGTGAGATGACTTTCCGCATTGCCGATGACGAACATGTCGCGCAGCAGCACGAGCCCCACGGCTCCGAAATGACCGCTGTCGATGTGGAACTCCAGCGCTTCCGCAGTGTTATCGCTGCGACGCTGCGTCATCTTCCGGACGTCCATGACGGCGATGTTGCCGCGGCCGCCGTGCTGTTGAAACTCGTCGTTGTCGATCGCCCCGTGGTGGTTCACGACGTACGCGGTCTTGCCGTCCTCGCTGATCACGATATTGGCCGGATCGCCGAGCAGTTTCCCGTCCAGGCGATCCAGTGCGGTCTTGGAGCGGCTGACGATTGCGTTGGGCGTGTTGTTGTTCTGCGGCTTCAACGCCTCCTTGAGGTCGATCGCGTACATCCGGGGGTCCCGACGTCCGGTCGCCAGAATGTACGTATTGTCGGCAATCGCTTCTTGGCCAAGGCACATCAGCAGGCTGGCTGCTAGCAGCGCGTTTCCAATCTTCATCTCGACGTTCCTCCTGGAATGAGACCTCGCCGTGCCTCGTGGCGGGCGCGCGGCACGTTCGGCTTGTCCGCGCCGTAATGCCGCTGGCTACGGCCGATCAACGAAGCTCGAAACTCGTCAACTCCTCGACCCAATGCTCGTATATGTACGGACCGGAAGCGGTGTAGCGCTCATGCTTGATGTGACGCTTGACGTCCGGCGCGTACCACATGTCCTCGTTCGCCGTACCCTTCGAACCGGTGAGCGTTTTGCGAATGCCGGTGAGGTGAACGGTATCGAACGTGCCCGCCGGTACCGTCACCTTTTCCCACCCGCGAACTTCGACCTCCCAGATCGAGATGCTCTGCCCGTCTGGCTGATGATAGGGAAATTCCCACTTTGCGCCGATCTGCAACGGCCATCGATACCATGTCGTGTCATTCAGCGGTCCGCCATGGTAGGCGAGCGCCGTGCGGTTGAGGTCATTACGGCCATCGCAACCTTATCGAGAATGTCGCGAGGTGCCGTTAACCGGAACCATCGCATTCGTATTATGGTTCGTCGTTCTGGCGCGGCGCAGCGATCCTGCGCGATCATAGGGCTTTAAAATCGAGACGACACGCTGAATGGCCAACTTCAAGAATCCGCTTGAGACCTGGAATGAGCGCTATGCCGGGCCGGACTATGTATTCGGTGAGTCACCGAACGAATTCGTGCGCGCGGCGGCGGGCCATCTTGCAGTGGGGCAGTCGGTCCTGTGTGTGGCCGACGGCGAAGGTCGCAACAGCGTCTGGCTCGCGGAGCGTGGACTGCGTGTGACCGCATTCGACTTCGCGCCGAATGCCGTCGAGAAGGCGCGACGGCTCGCGCGTCAGCGCAATGTCCATGTCGACCACCGCATGGGCGACATCGAGACGTGGCCCTTCGCGCCGGGCGAATATGACGCGCTCGTGGTGATTTTCATCCAGTTCTTGGCACCCGAGGAAAGAGACGACGCTTTTGCTCGCATGCAATCCGCGGTCAAACCGGGCGGACTGTTCCTGCTCGAAGGCTATCGACCCGAGCAGCTCCAATATCGCACGGGCGGTCCTGGTGCGATCGAGAACCTCTACACGCGAGAATGGGTGGAACAAACGTTCCGTGGCTGGGAAACGCTGGCGCTGCGCGAATACGACGCGGTGCTGCAGGAGGGCACCCGCCATACGGGGATGTCCGCGCTGATCGACCTCGTCGCCCGGAAGCCCTGATCCGTCGGTCTTGTCATGTGCCGCAGAACGTTCGGTAGCAGGCGGTGACGGCGGCCGGTGCCGGCTCGGCGTAGCGCTCGCGCTCAGGCAGTTCTTCGTACGGCTGCTGGACGGCCGCCAGCAATCGCTCGAAGGGCACGAGATCAAGGTGTGCGGAGGCGGCGGTCAACGCTTCCTCGACGCGATGGTTGCGGGCGATGATGAGCGGGTTGACGCCGCGCATCGCGTTGGCACGTTCGGTTGCCGCGGTTTCCTTGACCTGCTGCGCACTGACGTCATCGGTTGCGCAGCGCGCACGCCAGCGGGCCAGCCACGCGTCGGGCGCATGCGTATCGGCAAACAATGCGCGTAGCGGCGCTTCGTTGCCGCCGGCCGCATCGGCAAGCCGTCGCCATCCAAGCGTGAAATCGACGTGCTGGGCGTGGAGCAGCGCCAGCCAGTCGTCGATCAGTGCGGTGTCCGCCGCATCGTTTTCCGGGTGGCTTCGACGGAGCCCGAGCTTGGCGCGCTGACCGCGCAGCAGACAGCTTCGGTAATGCTCCGGGAATTCAGCGATCACCTCGGTTGCGATCGCAATCGCCTTCTCGCGATCGTCGGACAGCAGAGGCAGCAGCGTTTCGGCCAGGCGTGCCAAGTTCCAGCACGCGATGTCGGGCTGGTTGCCGAAAGCGTAGCGTCCTTGATCATCGATGGAACTGAACACCGCAGCCGGGTCATAGGCCTCCATGAAGGCGCACGGCCCGTAATCGATCGTCTCGCCCGAGATCGCCATGTTGTCGGTGTTCATCACGCCGTGGATGAATCCCACGTTCATCCACTGCGCGATCAGCGCAGCCTGGCGTTCGGCAACATTGCGCAACAGTCCGAGAAATCGCTGCGGCGTGTCCGCCAGTGCGGCGTCGTGCCGGGCGATCGCATAGTCGGCGAGTTTCCGCACGCTTTCGACATCGCCGCGCGCGGCATAAAACTGAAACGTACCGACGCGGATGTGGCTGGCTGCGACGCGAGTCAGGACAGCGCCAGGCAGCACGTCATCGCGAAACACCTGCTCGCCCGTCGCTGCGACGGCAAGGGCACGCGTGGTGGGGATGGCCAGCGCATGCATCGATTCGCTGATCAATACTTCCCGAAGCATGGGTCCAACAGCCGCCTTGCCATCGCCGCCGCGTGCGAACGGTGTGCGGCCGGACCCCTTGAACGCGATGTCGCGTCGATGTCCGAGACGATCGATCACTTCGCCGAGAAGTAGCGCACGGCCGTCGCCAAGTCTTGGCGAGAAGCCGCCGAACTGATGACCTGCGTACGCCTGGGCCAACGGTTCCGCGCCGTCGGGCACTGTATTTCCCGCGAACACGGCTGCCTTCGCCTCGTCGTCGAGCGAATCGAGATCGAGGCCAAGCTCTTCTGCCAACTGGCGGTTGAAATACAGCAGCCGCGGTGCGCGCACGATCGCCGGCCGTTGAGCGACGTAGAACCCCGGCAGTTCGCGCGCGAACGAATTGTCGAAGGTGAACGCGCCCGCCGAAGCGAGGGGCGCGGGGAGGGTAGCCATGGCCAAGTTTGCCATACGGTGCTGCTCCCTGCCCCGGCCACCCGGCGTCATGAGTCAACCGTGGGGGGTGCGCGACCCCAGGTGACGACACGCATCCAATCCGCAGGGCCGCGTATCTGTCGCAACCGGGCAGTCACGCTGTATAGAATCACTGCTTGAGACCTTGTCTTCAACGCAGCTGCGCAGCCCGCACATCGCCGGGCGTTGCGCCAACGGATTGAAACGGAAGGTGCCATGGCTCGAATGTTGAAGAAGACGGCGGGGGCAGGCAGGGTGAAGGTCGCGTCGCGGTCGGCAGGGGACGCGCGCCTCGACGTGCCGGCTGTCGAGCCTCGACCGGGCGACCAGCAACTCGGCGAATTCGCCTACATGCGTTTGAGAAACGATATCCGCGGCGGAACGCTGCTTCCCGGCAGCCGCTTGCGTGAGACGGAGCTTGCCGATCGGCTGCAGGTGAGCCGAACGCCGGTGCGCGAGGCGCTCAAGCGTCTGGAATCCGAGGGCCTCGTCGTATTCTCCCAGCCGCGCGGCATGACCGTGACGGAGTTGTCCGCGGGCCAGGTGCTCGAACTCTATGCGATGCGGGAGGTTCTGGAAGGTGCGGCGGCACGATTTGCTGCCGAGCACGCGTCGGCGTTCGAGATCGAGTCACTCAAGCATCTGGTCGCGCAGCATTCCTCGATCAGGACGCCGGAGGAGGCGTATCAGAACAATCGACGGATCGACGAGTCGATCGCCAGCGCTGCACACAACGTGTATCTGCTGAAGGCATTGAATGTGTTGCAGGACGCCGTGTCGCTGCTCGGGCCGACGACCTACACCGTGCCCGGTCGCATCAAGCTGGGCCTCAATGAAATCGCAAACGTCGTCAAGGCGATTGCAAATCGAGATCCGGACGAGGCTGAGAGCGCCGCCCGCAGCGCCGTGCGCGCTGCCGGCGCGGTTCGCCTCGTCATGCGGCTGAAGGTCTAGCCGCCGTTCCGTTTGCCCGCCAGGGCGCTTCAACAGTCACTTTCCGGCGGCTGCCGGTAACGGAATTCACCGTGCTTGACTTCGTTCGGTTAAGTATACTATCGTATACAAACTAATACGAACGGACTCGCCGATGAGCATCGAAGTAGCCGACGCTGTCGTGACCGACGATCTGGCCGGCAACCTGGTTCCCGGTGGAGGCATGGGTCAGCCGGTCATCGTCGAAGGCTCCGCATCGATAGTTACCGACGAGGCGGGCCGCAAATACCTCGACCTCGAGGCAGGGCCGGGCGTGCTCTCGGTGGGGCATTGCCACCCGACTGTCGTCGCGGCCATCCAGTCTCAGGCCACGAAGCTCATGCAGGGACCCGGCCGCTATCACAGCCGGCTCACGTCTTCGCTCGCTCGCAAGATTGCCGGCGTCATGGGTAACCGGCTCAAGCGCGTGTTCTTCGCGAACAGCGGCGCCGAGGCCAACGATGGCGCGATCAAGATTGCATTCAAGCACGCCACGAAGACTGGCAAGCAGGGCTACGGCGTGCTCGCGGTGGAGCACGGATTCCACGGTCGAACTTCGGTGGGCTTGAGCCTCACGGGCAATGCTGCTCGGAAGAAGGGGTTCGGTCCGTACGCGTCGTTCCCTGGTGTGGTTCACGTTCCCGCGCCGTATTGCTACCGCTGTCCGCTGGGCCTCACGTATCCGACGTGCAAGGTCAAGTGCGCCGACATCGTGGAAGACGCGCTGAAGACGCGTGTCCCCGGGGTGGCAGCCGCGATGATCGCCGAGCCGATCATCTGTGTGGGCGGTGTGCTGACACCGCCGCCCGAATACTGGCCCAAGGTCGAGGCCACGTGCCGGCGCAACAAGATAACGCTGATTCACGACGAGGTGTTCAGCGGCTGGGGACGAACGGGGAAGATGTTTGCGCACGAACATTGGAACGTACAACCGGACGTCGTCACGTTCGCCAAGGCGATCGGCGGGGGCGTTCCGCTGGGAGGGTTCATCGCAACCGAGGAACTGGGAACCGCTTTTGAAGAAGGCGATCACTTCACGACGTTCGGCGCCAACAACCAGATCGGGATTGCTGCGGGACACGCTGTCCTCGACGTGATTCAGCGCGAGGATCTCGTGAAGCGTTCCGCCACGATGGGTAAAACGTTCATCGAAGGATTGCGCCGGCTCGCGGCCAAGCATCCCTGCATCGGCGACGTTCGCGGTCTCGGCCTGATGATCGGCGTGGAAATCGTCAATGACCGAGCGAGTCGCGAGCCGGCGCCGCAGCTGACGAAGCGAGTGCAGCAGGCGATGCGTGAAAGAGGCGTCCTCGTATCGATCACCGGCGTTCACGGATGCGTGCTGCGTATAACGCCGCCGCTGGTGATCACCGAGTCGCAAGTTGGAATGGCACTGGAGACGCTGGATTCGGCTCTTGGTGCTGCGA
>Ga0207645_10002231_pt1 | contig 15426 bp, 15 predicted proteins | sample KBSM53metaG_FD_184331 | JGI IMG/M metagenome (GOLD analysis project Ga0207645, IMG submission 184331) | Miscanthus rhizosphere microbial communities from Kellogg Biological Station, Michigan, USA - KBS M5-3 metaG (SPAdes) (version 2) | ecosystem: Host-associated > Plants > Roots > Rhizosphere >...
CCGGTTTTAGCGATAGTCGGCAATGGGTCAGGTGCCGTCACTCTACTCCGAAAGGGCTAACCGGCGACTCTCGGCCAGAAGCAGACATTGCGAGCCGAGCCATGCGATCGAATGGACGAGGTCTCCCTACACGCCGCGCGAGATGCTGGGGGATTGCGGCTGTATGAGCTACTCTTCAGGTAGCAATCTCCGGAGGGCTCCAATCGCAAACGGGGTGCAATTGCGGTGGATAGCGTAACTGTGCGGCGACTTAAGCAGCTCGCGTGGGTCCTACTTGTTACGGCTCCTTCCATGGCCGTTGCAGGATTCGGAGTTGTCTGGCTGAAGGGTCTGGTCGAAGCGCAATTTCACATGCGGGTACCCGGGTTTCTTAGCTCGTGTATCCAGGTGGCCGCCATATGGGGTGCGTTTTGGTTAACTGCCGGGCGGATTATTGAGGATATGAAGGCGCACCGGTAGAGACGGCCCCACGCGAGGCGACGGACGGTGCTCGAGCTCGAATGGGCTGCAATCGGCCATAAGCGGACGGTCAGAGGCGCTCCGCGAAATTAACCAGTCCCATCGCCGGATCACGAACAAGGGGAGCAAAGATGAGTAGAGCACGACATAGTAAGGTGCAAAGCTGCGAAAATCGGTTCAGTTGGACCGTTATGGCGTTCGTCAGCTTGGGAGCTTGCAGTGTCATGGCGTCGCCCGTGGCGGCCGCTCAGCCAAGCCCCTTGCCTGCGTCGAGTCAAGTCTTCGAGAAGCTGATACTCGACAGAATCCAAGCCTTCGGAAGGGGCGACGCGCGCTCGTATGCCGAGCTTGTGGATCCGGATTTCGTGCACATCTCGGACATGGGCGGTCGGCGAACGGCCAAGCAGCTCGAGCCGTATATCGTGTCGGGAAAGTCATCGGCCAAGTTTGCTGTTCGAGATCTGTCGTTCAAGATTCACGGGCAGCTCGCGGTTGTCGACTGTGAGATCGTGGCAACCGATGCGCTTGCCACACAACGGATGCGGGAGATGGATGTGTTCGAAGCGCAAGGCTCTCGATGGGTTTACATATCGCATGCGGAAACCATCGTTCAGGAAAGTGCCGTAACCGCCTTGCCCGCCGATCCGCAGATCCTTCAACAGTATGTTGGCCGCTATTTGCAGCCCGGTGGGGGTACGGATCTTCTCGCGGTCAGTAAGGGGCAGCTTATGGGACGCGACTCCCCGGAGGCTGAGCCAACACCGCTAGTCCGGATAGCAGCTGACACCTTCGTCATGGAGGGCGATCCTTCTGTGACCATTTTCGAGCGAGACGCGCGCGGAATTGTTCAAGGCTATGCGCTCCGGCTCGGAAACGGCCAAGTGATCAGAGCAAAGAAAACGCAATAGAGTCGCGGCGAGGTCGCTTCAGCTTTGGTATTCAAGATACTTGGCTGCATGGCTCGAGTGGGCTTCGCGAAAGCGCGGGTGTCTGCTTCGGGTCGTTCTGAGTCACTCGCCGACGACCTAGTTCGGCCAGAAGCGGACATCAGGCCGCGCGTCAGCGACTGGCCTGCCTAACGTCCCGGTTCAGCGGCGGCGCGCAGCGCCGCCCGCTGCAACCGGTGGTTGGGCCGCTGACGGATCATGAGTGTGCATCTGCTGCCCGCCGGAGCAGGACGGCGCCCAATAGGCAGGGCATGATCCACGGAATCGCCGGAATGCCGGCTATCACGCCCGGCCTCGTGTACCACGGTGCGGTGTTGCCGGAGATCTCTGGAAATGCGAGTCCCCTCGTTATGATAAGCAGCACGAGGAGCACGCTCGCTGTCACGTAGCCGAGTGCGGCGCTGCTGCCAAGAAAGCGGACCCGCCACAGCGCGGCTGCGAACGCTGCCGTTGTCACATAGGTCATGACACAGGCGACGAACTCGATTGCGCTGTAAAAGTTCCCGAGTATTGCGGGCGGAGGTGTTTTATCCCCGTGGAGCGCCATGGCCACTTGTGCGAGGCTGAGGTTGAGGCAAATGAGGTAGGCCGCTCCGGCAGCGAGGGCCGCGGCAAACCCGATGGTCGAGTAGAAGCGCTCGCCGGCCTCGTGCAGAGCGTTGTTCAGAACGACGAATCCGATGGTTACGAGGATCGAATCCCATACGAGGACTAGATACCGCATGTAGTTCTCTGAAAGAGTGGCCTGAAACGGCGGCCCGATTCCAACCCACAAGAGCGAGATGATTGCCCACGGCAGGATCAGCAGGAATCCAGCGAACGCGAGCTTTTCCGATTCAGCCTCTCTGGGGCGGATCACACGAGGGCCAACAACCCAGACGGCGAGCGCGACAGCCGCGAACAGGACTCCTCCGATAACTTGATACACTCCTGCGACGCGAAGCGGGCGTGCAGCCGCTGCACCGAGTGCGATAAAAGGAAACGCGCAAAGCAGGACATAACCGATACGGCGGACGCTTTGGTTCATAAGAGTTCCCTCAGGACGACCCAGGCGGCCCAACCATAAGTAGGCCGCATATATGCAGCTCTGTAAGACCGCAGAAATGCGGCATAAAACATCTGGGCGCCCCCAAACTTCCGAAATCACTAGAGCACGCACCCGCTCATACGTCAATAAATCGAGAGGCAAATGCGTCGGCCTTGAATGGCCGCTTTGGGTCGGAAGCGGTCTCGGGCTATCCGCGAGAGGCATGAGCATGTTGCAGCTATCGGATAAGTGGGCGCCTCGGCTGTTAGCTCAGGCTGAAACGGGAATGGGATATCAGATCGTGCGCGTACGGCTTCTTGATGGCCGTGAATTCGAACAGGCCACGGTGGTAGAAGGCGTCATTACCGACATTCAAGGGAAGAAAGAAATTCCATTCTCGGAAAATGAAATAGCCGATCTCATTGTGACCGGATAGCCGCGCTAGGCTAGTTGAGCTCACCCGTTAGGAGCCAATGTGCGCAGTCGGGGGGCAGCCGCGCCGCCGAGATCTTGTCGCAACGTGCGATCTCGTCGGCCGATAGGACATCCCGCCACCTGCCGTTAGTCCCCCTGTTGAAGAACGTCCTGGGACCGTCCTTGAAAATCCTGTTGACCGCCGAAGTGGTCGGAACCGCGGCACGCATGTACTCGAGGCTGCAATGTTCGAGCATCGCCGGCAGCCGGGCTTCATCGATGTGGATGCCGAGAAAGTGCGCAACGCGTCGAAGCTGCCGTTCAAGGTCATTAATGAGATCGTTAAAGTGCAGCAGCAGCACATTCGGCAGCCCGCGCACTTCCCACCAGCCACGGATGTGATCCCAGAAGGATGGCATCGGGAATCCTGGCAGGGCGTCGTGGTCGAGCCAATGCAGGTAATAGTCCCGCACGTCACGATCAATGGGCAAAATTGGTGGGCCACCACGATCTGGTGCGCCGTTCATCAGGTCGCGAGCTTCTTGCGTGAAACCCAGGTGATGGTTGAACACGCTCCAAATTACGTCCCGCGCATCGCGGCCTACATAAAGGTAGCGGACGCGCGGATCGATGACGAGCGCATCGCGTGGGAGGTGGCTCTTGATGCAGCGCCGGTGCCGCTGCGCCTCGAGTTGCACGAGCATCTCAGGGAAGGGCGCGGGCCCATCCAGCCAAGGAGAAAGACCGCCCCCGGGTTCGCCATACAGACCCCGCTTCCCAGCGAAGATGAGCTGGAAGACGAGTTGTTGCGTAAGGGTAGTTCCGGTTTTCGACCAGGTTACGACGACGATGTCGTCATCCCGGAACCGAAACCCATTCCAACGCGTGGAGTCGAATAGGACAGATTTCAGCTCGCGAGTCTTCTCCGGCCACTGGATACCGCTCGTATTTATGGCGCCGCTCACTCGGCTGCATCGCTGCGGGACAGCTCTCCCGGCATCTCGATTCCATACCCCAACATTGGGCGGCAGGATTCCTCGGGCTCGTGCGGGCTGCTGAGCCGCTTATCGAGACATCTGGCCCACGTATTCAGCACTTCGCCCTCTTTTTTCCGTTCCCGCAGTCGGTCCATGTGGGCCTCGAACATCACCTCAAGGCGTGATCGATCCGATCGTCCCCGCGCCGCGCGTCGAATAGCAATCGTCGCCAGCCGCCGGTGGTTAGGCGGCCGCGATGCGTACATCTCGGATCCAGTTGGTTTTGCGACGCTCAAGGCGATCCGCAGTACCTTCGCCGTCAAAGTTCGTCGCTGTTCGAACGAAAGCGGACTGGTCGATGCCATCGAATGTGTTCACGTTGACGACGGCGTACAGATGGTCGTCGATTGCGCTGGTCACGAAAGGTACCGCACCGCAACGAGAACAGACAAAGAAGTCGGCGGTAGCTGTCCCAAACCTGTACTTCGAGATGAGGGACGGGTCACCAACCTCCGCGATAAGGTGTGAGTCACGATGCGAAGTCCAGCTTCCACCGTGCTTGGTGCAAAAGGTGCACCCACAAGCCCTAACCTTGATGTCCGTCAGACCTCCGGGCCAATCGAGAAAATAGCGAATATTTCCGCAGTGGCACTTCCCCTCGATGCGCATGATTGGTGGCCGTCTAACTACAATTTGGCCGCATGAATACGGCTTTGTAACACCGCGGAATTGCGGACCGCAAATGCAGCGGCCCTGAACGGCAGCTTCGGGTAGATAAGTTTGAGAAGATACGATGGCGTTACAGAATGACCAGGAGCGTTGCAATGACCCCCACCATCACCGCTTTTGAACGGTCGCCCGATCGCGGCAGGGGACTGGCGCGTGACATGCGCGTTCGCTGGGCGCTTGAAGAAGTGGGCCAGCCTTACGACGTTCGTCTTCTTTCGTTCAGTGAGATGAAGGAATCCGCGCATCGTATGCTTCATCCTTTTGGGCAGATTCCGACCTATGAAGAAGGCGATCTCGTCCTCTTCGAGTCGGGGGCGATCGTATTCCATATCGCGGAGCGCCATGCGGGGCTGCTGCCACACGATGCGAATGCCCGGGCGCGCGCGATCGCGTGGATGTTTGCCGCGCTCAACACGGTGGAGCCGCCGATCGTTGATCGCTCGATGGCCACGATCCTGGAGCGCGACAAGACCTGGTATGAGGAGCGCTTGCCTATCCTCGAGGATCGCGTCCGTGTACGGCTGGATGAACTTTCCAGTCGGCTCGGGCGTGCCGACTGGCTCGACGATGCGTTCAGCGCCGGTGACCTACTGATGGTGACGGTGCTGCGCAGGTTGAACGGATCGGGCATATTGGAGAAATACCCGAACCTCTCCGCCTACATCGCTCGTGGCGAAGCGCGGCCCGCCTACAAGCGTGCTTTCGACGATCAATTGGCGGTTTTCACCGGCAAGCCACCGACCGGCTGATAGACGTCCGCTCTGGGTCGCTATGCGCCATCGACGATACGAGCATGAAGCTTCTTCTCAGCAAGGAAGGAGCAAGCCCACGGCTGTGATGACACACTAAAGACGTTAGACTGTTAAGAGAGCGCGATGACTGGACTCGAAGAAGAGATCGCATCGGCGTTGCCGGCGAATTTGGATGCGTTGCCGCGGTTGCGCGGGTTCAGGTTGCGCGGGACGGAGATGACGCGACTGGAAACGTTTATCGACGCGACGTTCGCGTTCGCGATCTCGATGCTGGTCATTTCTGCCCAGCAGATCCCGGATAATATTCAGGCGCTCCTGGCCGCGTTCAAAAATGTGCCGACTTTTATCTGTAGCATCGCGGTGTTGGGAATTTATTGGCGGGGCCATTGGTTGTGGAGCCGGCGTTACGGACTAGAAGATGGCGTTTCGATCCTCATTAGCTGGACGATGATTGTTACGATCCTGATCTTTATCTACCCGCTAAAGGCAATTTTCGGGGCGATGTGGCAGCTTTTGAGCAATGGTCAGGTAGGCCAGCCCTTTTCGTTGCACACGACCGAAGCGCAGGTGAGAACTATCTTCGCGATCTTCGCGCTCGGGTTAATTACCATCTCCGCCCAAATTCTGTTACTGAATTTTCGTGCCTGGCAATTGCGTGAGCCCCTGCGATTGAATGCGCGGGAAGAATTCATGGCGCGTGGCGAGCTAACCGGTTGGAGCATCCCGGTGAGCGTGGGCATCGTATCCCTCGTGTTATCGTTTGCCTTGCCGGTAGAACAAATTGCGTGGTGCGGTTGGGTTTATTTCTTGATGGCAATCCTGGTGCGGGTTCACAGGTTCTTGCATAAGCGCCGGCTGGAAGCCGACGGCCCGACACGCTGTGTTGTCGGTTCTTAGTTACCAGTTAATCGGAAAAGGCGGGTACGGGACCAAGTGCGAGGCGCAGAGGTCAGACGTCGGATCGCGTAAAAGCTTCGCTCATCCTTATTGCTACGACGTTTTTGCTTCAGGCGGCGAAAGCGGACTTTAAACATCCAGGTTCAGCGGGGCCCTCCCGCGAGCCCCACACTCAAGTTCAGGGTTTAGCAGAGGCCGGCTGGGGTGGAGTAGCGGTGGGGGTTGGCGTGCAGGCTGGATCAGCGCTCAGCAACATCGGATCAGTCTGGAGCGGCGGTTCAGAACGTGCGGACTCAATGTACGCTCGAAAGTCGTGCCCATACCAATGCGCTCGGGTCTCGAACCACTGATATACACCCGGACGTCTAACGACGTCTTTTAACTGTGCGTCGAATCCGCTCCAGATATCTTTGTCGATAGCTCCATCAAGCCTCAAACGATGGATCTGCTGTTGGACGTTGAACATGGAAAGGAAGTAAGAACTAAACCGAACCCGTTCCGCGCCGCTCAACGAGGAATAGTCCTGCGATCCGCGCACGTAAAGGCAGACCAGCTCTGGATCAGTAGACAGAGCTCGAATGCCGTCGTTGTATTCGCTGACCACCGCCTGCGTGCCCGTCTGAATCTGCGCTTGCTATTCTGTTGAACTTGGAGTCCTACAAAAATAAGCGACAAGACCACAGCGATAGCGCTAACGACTTCAGCGATCAGTCCCCAGCTTTCGAGTTTCATTTAGGCTTCCCACATTGTGTTGTTCGCGGCTGGGAACGCTACGCTGGATAAACGAGCAATGCGATCGCCTTTGTGTTTCAGCAATCGGAACATATAGCGTCCCCGTATTCCCTATGCAGCTAGCCTAGCCGCTTGGCCAGCGAAGTCGAGACGGTGCTAGGCGGCGACGAACTGTCGTCCGGCTAATGTCCGAAATGGGCCGGAAGCAGAAGCCCGCAAACGGCCAGGAGCGGACATTGACGAGCGATCCGGAGAATTGACGAAGCCCAGTCAGGGAGAAGGACCGCGTAATGAGCGAAGTATTGAGGCTCTACCTAGAACTGGGAGCCATGTCTGCTTTTGTAATCTTCGGCTGGTTCCAGCCGCGTTTGGCCTGCCGCTTGATTCAAATCGCTCTCACCGTAGGATTTTGCGGATTCGCTCTGTATGGGCTTGGCATGACGTTGCTGGGGAAGATGCACTCTCCGTTGGGCGGCCTCGCGGCCAGTGCTGGCGCCGCTGGACTTGCATTCGTCTCGTTTCGGGTTTTCGAGTGGATAATCCGCTCTCGCTTCGGCGACTGACCGCTTCGGGCCGACAGCAGAAGTCCGCTAGCGGCCAGAAACGCTCGCTATCTGCTCGGTCATCGTCCTGCCTTAACCATTGCCTCGCGGCATGCGGCATGCAGAGTGTCCGAAGCTGCTGTCTGTGCGTGCGCTGCAGCGCCTTGTTAGGCGGCGCATTGCTCTCCGCGTGCGACTAACTTCCGCTCGAGCTTTGCGTCGCCCGATACGATTGACTCTGCTTCACTGCCATAACCAGCGAATTTGCCCTTCAGCGAGCGACCGTTGGCAGAAAGCTGCACCATGATGAACCCATGTTGCCTAACGTCGCTTTCGGTATTGCGGTACTGCAACGTGAGTATGCGATCCTCGTAGAATCCGCCCTTGCAATCGAGTTTGAAGTGGCGTCCGTTGATGTCGAAGTCAACGGTGCCCACAACTCGCTTTCGCTTTAGTTGGAACTCAGCTTCGAGGTCGACGTGGACGGGGAACCCGGGCGCAGGTATGGGTTGGTCGAAGTGCCCCGTCCATCTCCCTTCGACGTTCGATCGCGTTGAGCCTCCCAGGACCTTGAGATCGCGATCGCCGAGCCACCTGGAAAGCGCAACAGTCACGATCGCTGCGAGGACGCTAGCCACCCCGCCGATGAGCGCACCAACGATATCCGGGTTGGTTAGTTCGCTAGACATGTCCTTTCCTTCGCTCGCTGCGCCGCCTAAGGCCGGTGTTCACGGGCGCCGAGCGCGCAGCGCGAAGGCGTCCCGTGGAACGCAGTGTTAGACGCCAATTCTTTAGCGTTCAACGCTTACGTCCTATGGGATTCTCTCGGGAAGCCTGCTGCCCGAGTTGTTGGGCGAGCCCGATGAGAATGCCTTCGGGACCCCGGATGTAGCAGAGCCGATACATGTTTTCGTACTGAACTACTTCACCCACGAGCTTCGCGCCGCGTTTGCCGAGCCGGACGAGCGTATGGTCGATGTCCTCGACGGTGAACATGACGCGTAGGTAACCGAGAGCGTTCACTGGGGCGCTGCGGTGATCGGCGACCACGGGCGGCGCGAGGAAGCGTGACAGCTCGAGTCGGCTGTGACCGTCCGGCGTACGCATCATGGCAATCTCGACGCGCATGTCGCGCAATCCAGTGACGCCATCTGCCCAGCCTCCTTCAACTGGGGCACGTCCCTCGAGCTCGAGACCAAGTTCGGTGAAGAACTCAATGGCGGCATCGATGTCTTCCACCACGATGCCGACGTTGTCCATACGCTTGACCGCCATGATGTCTCCTTGGCGTTCAACTGAATATAGGTGGACGAAGCGCGTGGTCGAAACCCCGCATTTGGTCCGTAATATGCAGGTGGGCTGCCCCGCAACCCCATGAAGCTACTAGACCACGCGAGTTTTTAGAGGTCAATGAATCCAAGGACAACCAACGCGCAATATTTTTCCAGCACACACTGGGTCACCCGGCGTATAACCCAGCAGACCGCTGCGTCTGCTGCTGTTATCCCCGCCGGGTTGCTGGACCTCTGCGGGCATCCCCATTCGCCATCAGTTGCTGAGGAGTCGTCTGCAATAGACGGCCGGCCTTAATCACCGTCCTTTTGCGGTGCTGCAGCCACCGTCGCTGGCCGGCATCTTGGTCCGTCTTTCACTTTCAGAAGGGAGATAGCCATGAGTGATAACACCGCTCTTCGTCCGTTTGAAGTGAACATTCCGGAAGCGGAGCTCGTCGAGTTGCGCAAGCGCATCAATGCGACCAGGTGGCCCGAAAAGGAACCGGTCGCGGATCACTCGCAGGGTGTGCCGCTCGCGACAATGCAGAAGCTTGCCCGCTATTGGGCGACGGAGTACGACTGGCGCAAGGTCGAGGCCCGGCTGCAGGTCCTGCCACAATTCATCACCGAAATTGACGGCCTCGACATTCATTTCATCCACGTTCGCTCGAAGCATGAGAATGCCCTGCCGGTCATCGTCACACATGGATGGCCCGGCTCGGTCATCGAGCAGCTGAAGATTGTCGACCCGCTCGTCAATCCCACAGCGCATGGCGGCAAGGCATCGGACGCTTTCCATGTGGTGATTCCGTCGATGCCGGGCTACGGGTTTTCCGGGAAGCCGACAACGACCGGCTGGGACCAAGCCCGGATCGGACGGGCCTGGGCGGTGCTGATGAAGCGCCTTGGGTACACGCGATATGTGGCGCAGGGCGGGGATTGGGGCGCGATTGTCAACGACGTGATGGCCACGCAGGGACATCCGGAATTGATCGGTCTCCACACGAACCTGCCCAACGCGATTCCACCCGAAATCAACAAGGCGGCCGCGGCCGGCGGCCCGCCGCCGTCAGGTCTCTCGGCCGAGGAAAAGCGCGCGTACGAGACGATTGTCGCTTTGTACAAGACAATTCCAACACAGTTTTTTATGGGGTCGCGCCCGCAAACGCTGTACGGCGTCGCGGATTCACCCGTCGGCGTGGCAGCCTGGTTGCTCGACCACGACCCGATTAGTTTGCGGCTCATCGCACGTGCTTTCGACGGGGAGTCGACAGGCCTCACCCGGGACGATGTGCTCGACAACGCCACGCTGTTCTGGTTGACGAACACGACAATCTCTGCGGCGCGTCTCTATTGGGAGGGGTTCGCCAAGACCGACTTGGGACCCAAGAACATCACCATCCCAGTTGCGCTGAGCGTCTTTCCTGACGAGGTCTACCATACGCCGCGGACTTGGGCGGAGCGGGCCTATCCCAACCTCATCCATTACAATCAGCTCGACAAGGGCGGGCACTTCGCGGCGTGGGAACAGCCGAAGCTCTTGGTGGATGAGATGCGCGCAGGGCTGAAGTCGTTGCGGTAGCGTTGTTCAAAGGTCGTACGGTGGATGGCGCCAGACGTGCGCGCCATCCACCGTGTACAGAGCTCTCTCGCGACGGGCGCGCAAGCCTGTTTACCCGTGCCGGCGGAGGCTTCGCCGATCTCTACCTGGTTCCAATCAGCGAATAGCGCCCCTCCTCCTGACCTCTATTTCTTCTGCGGCTTCGACACGTGCTGGTCAATCAGGACGGGGTTTCCGTCTGGATCGAGAAGCATCAGGCTTGCGGGGCCTGTTGTCGTGTCATCGGCTTCGCTCGTCAACGCGAGGCCACGATTCTTGAGCGTCTTCTGAATGTCTCTAACGTCGTCAAAGTCCGGCAACGCGTTGCCAGAACGGTCCCAGCCTGGATTGAAGGTCATGATGTTCTTGTCGAACATCCCCTGGAAAAGACCAATCGTGGAGGTATCGTTCTGGAGGATCAGCCAGTTCTTGGCTTGGTCGCCGCCAAACACCCGAAAGCCGAGCTTCTCGTAAAACGCACGTGACTTCGCAATGTCCTTGACGGCAAGGCTGACCGAGAAGTTGCCAAGGCGCATTGCATCACCTCCTGAGTTACTCGTGGGTACGGAGTTGGTTTCCTGCCCCATCGCGAGTCCACTGAGGCAGCACACAAGCATTCCCATTAAGAGTCGCGTCACGGAAGCCTCCTGTAAAGATAGCGATGACTGGAGCCGCAAGCCCGCCTGAAGCCCCGACCTCGACAGTCGCAGGCGCTGGACACCGTGTGTTGTTCGGTATAGCACGGTCGCGCTCGTGGAAATTGTCGATTAGAGGAGCCCTTCGGACGAGAATTGACCAAACGTGGCAACCCTGGATCGATGAGGTGGCAACATGCCGGAGCTGGACGAATGGGAGAGCTTCTACCTGATCGTCGGGGGAGCGGCCGGTGCGCTGATCGGCTTGCAGTTCGTCGTCATGACGCTGATCGCCGAGAAACCCCCCGTGCGGACGGCGGAGTCCAGCGCAGCCTTCGGCACCCCGACGATAGTCCATTTCAGTGCCGCGTTGCTTCTGTCGGCTGTGCTGCGCGCGCCATGGCAAACCATCACCTCTCTTGCTGTTCTCTGGGGTCTCGCGGGCCTGGGCGGAGTGACGTACGGTGCAGTCGTCGTCCGACGGATGCGTAAGCAATCCACATATCAACCGGTGTTCGAGGACTGGTTGTTCCATGGCTGGCTGCCTCCGACTGCGTACGCGGTGCTCGCCGTATCGGCTATGGCCGCGCCCTCCCACCTGCGTGAAGCCCTGTTCGGGGTTGGAGGCGCGGTGCTGCTGCTGCTCTTCATCGGCATTCATAACGCCTGGGATGCCGTCGCCTACCTGGTGAACAGGCGGAACTCCCCGCGGTGAGCACCGGGCAGTTTGAAAAGTTAGACTGGCACGGCCTCGACGATGCTGACATCGGAGGTGGTCGGGACGACTCTGGTGAGTTCAAACCCTGCCCGGCTGAGTATCGTCCCGTACTCGCTCGGCGTACGCTCCTGGCCGCCAGGTGCAACCAGCATCATCATGTCCAGCATCTTGCCCGGATGCGGCGTATCACCCTCGGGCAGCACCATCTCGACAATCAACAGTCGCCCATTGCGATCAATGGCCTTGCGGCAGTTACGAAGGATCGTCTGGCATTGATCTTCATCCCAATCGTGAATGATGTGGGAGAGCACGTATGCATCGTGTCCGGCGGGCACGGTCTCAAAGAAGCTGCCGGAAGCGATAGACACCCGGTCCGCCATCCCGTGCGACGCCAGAAACGCTGGCGCTTCTGCGACGACATGCGGCAGATCAAAGAGGATGCCACGAGCGCGCGCATGTCGCTGCAAGATATGAACGAGCATGTTGCCCGTCGCCCCGCCCACATCGACGATGCTTCCGAAGGCATTGAAGTCATAGGCGGCCGCCACCGCAGGAGGTTCCGCTCCGTGGAAGCCGACCATCGTCTCGCTGAACAGTGACGCTTCCTCGGAGTGTTCGGCAAGGTACTCGAAGAGCGGCCGGCCCAGAGCCTCGTTCAGGCCTGGCTTGCCCGTCTCGAGCGAATACCGCAGTCGATCCCATGCTTGCCTCCCGATGGGACCGGCCAGGGTGAGAATCGTTGCCCGTGCCGATCCCGGCGCACCCTTCTTCAACGCTTCCCCCAGCGGGGTGAGTGCAAAGGTCCGGCTGTCGACCTCAGTCAAAACTCCCATGCCCGCGAGACTCCGCAGGAAGCGATAGAAGGCGGGAGCATTCATCCCCAGCTGGTTCGCCAACTGGTCGGACGTCTTCGACCCGTCTCCCAGGCGATCGGCCAGCTCCAGCTGCGCCGCTACGAGGAGCATCTGCGATGCCCAGAATGCGGTTCCTGTTTGAATCAGCTGCGCGTGGGGTGGCAACGCGAATCCCGTCGAGCGATCTGACATTGCTGTTCCTTGTTTGAGGTCAGCCGGCGTGACCCGCGACCGAGAGTCGCCGGTCGAGATCGAAAGCGGCGCTGATCAGTGCCAGGTGTGTGAACGCCTGCGGGAAGTTGCCGAGGTGCTGCGCCCGCGGGCCCAGCTCCTCGCCGTACAGTCCCACGTGGTTCGCATAGCCGAGCATCTTCTCGAAGTAGAACCGCGCCTTTTGGAGATCGCCCATGCGGGAGAGACACTCGACGTACCAGAAGGAACACATCGAGAAGGTACCCTCCTGACCGGCGAGGCCGTCCGAGTAATCCTCCCCGAGACTGTAGCGATAGACGAGTGAGTCGCTCACCAGCTGCTGCTCGATGCCCTGCAGCGTGGCGATCCAGCGTGGGTCGGTCGGCGACACGAAACGCACCATGGGCATGAGCAGCGCCGCGGCGTCGAACGTGTGTGCGCCCGGGTACTGCACGAACCCGCGGCGCGTCGCGTCCCAGAAGCGCTCGTAGATGTCGCGGTAGATGGTGTCGCGTGCCTCGTACCAGCGTGACAACGGAGCCGGGAACGAGCGCTTCCTCGCGAGTCGAATGGCCCGATCGAGCGCGACCCAGCACATCACCCGCGAGTAGAGGAACTCCTGGCGCCCACCGCGCACCTCCCAGATGCTCTCGTCCTTCTCGCGCCAGTGCTCGCATACCCACCCGATCAGCCGGACGATGTTCAACCACGCGTCGTACCCGATCGAAGAACCATACTTGTCATACAAGTACACCGAATCCACCAACTCGCCGTAGATATCGAGCTGAAGGTGCGCGTAGGCGGCATTGCCAATGCGGACCGGACGCGAGCCCATGTAGCCGTCGAGGTGGTCCAGCGTCTCCTCGCGCATCACGGGACGACCGTCCATTGCATACATGACCTGTAGCGAGCCGTCTGGCTCCAGTTCCTGGGCGCGCGCCATCATCCAGCCCATGAATGCCGCAGCCTCGTCCGTGTAGCCGAGCCGCATTAGCCCATAGAGGGTGAAAGAGGAGTCGCGGATCCACGTGTAGCGGTAGTCCCAGTTCCGCACGCCGCCGATAGTCTCGGGTAACCCGAACGTGGGTGCGGCTACGATTGAGCCGTGCTCTCTGGAGGTGAGGAGTTTCAGCACGAGCGCGGAACGGTTCACCGTCTCACGCCAGCGACTCTTGTAGGTGCTGCGGGCGACCCAGCGGCGCCAGAAGTTCACGGTCTCCTTGAACGCCTCGGACACGTAATCGGGACGCGCACAGGGCGACGGCTCGCCAGCCTTCACCACCTCGAGGATGAACCACGCCGACTCTTCGCCGCCGAGCGTGAACTCGGCCACGGCCGCACCCTCCGCAACCTGCATCGGGACCGACGAGCGCAGCCGCAGCGCCAGCTCGCGTGCGCCCGCGCGGCCGCAGAACAGGATTTCCGTGTCGCCGCGCCGCTCCACCGTGTGCGTGGCGCGGGCGTAGTCGAAGCGCGGGTCGCAGCGCATGCCGAAGCGCACCTCGCCACGGACCGTCTTCGCGCGACGCACCAGGTTGTGGGCGACGCCGGCATCCTCCACCGGCATGAAGTCGGACACTTCGGCCACGCCGCTGTCGGACAGGAACCGCGTGAGCAGCACGTTCGTGTCCGGCAGGTAAAGCTGCCTGTGCACCGCGTCGTCGAGTTGCGGCGCGATCTGGAAACGCCCGCCGCGCTGGGCGTCGAGGAGAGCGGCAAACACCGAGGGAGAGTCGAAGGATGGAAGGCACAGGAAGTCGATCGACCCGTCCTTGCCCACCAGCGCGACCGTGTGGAGGTCGCCGATGACGCCGTAGTCCTCGATGGGCGCGTAACGGTTTGCCATGAGACCCAAGGCCGCGGGGACTGAAGCCATCCCTGTTAGATCACATCTCCGCTTTTTTGCCAAGGTGAGGCGGCACTTGGGGCAGCCGGAGTGAGGCCATATCTAGCCATGACAGCGACCAATGCAAGGTTGTCCGGAGGGCTAGTGGCATTTACCACTGAAGCAATTTCCCGGAAGTACTGTTCGCCTATGTCTGGTGATTGCACGATGAGTGCGCGTGCCACCGAGGTGAAGGGGTTCGAGAAGGCATGTACCGTACCCTTGGGTGTGTGCATGCATTCGCCCGGTCCGAGATCTCGCGAAGTCGAACCAACCGTGTAGCGAAGCCTGCCGTCAAGAACGTAGACGCACTCTTCATTCCGCCTATGACCAATGCGCACCTCGGATGTACTCATTTCGCGTTGTTCAAGCATATTCAGCCCACTGCGCGGCGTAGTGCCGCCCGAGCTAATGAGCGCGTCGAGTCGATGGTCGGCAACGGGGAATTCTCATTGTTCATGATCAGTGGGATCTCGGTGCACCCGAGCACGACTGCATCGCAGCCACGCTCTTTCATGCCCCCGATAACCCTCTGGAAATACTTCACTGCCTCGGGCTTGAATACACCACAAACCAGCTCCTCGAAGATGATGCGGTTGATTTCCGCGCGCTCCTCAGCATCCGGAAGCATGTATTCCAACCCCCGTTCCTCGAGCTTCTCCGGATAAACCTCGCTCTCGACCAAATAACGTGTTCCGGTGAGGCCGATTCGACGGAATCCGAGCTCGACGGCCTGTGCGGCGCCGACCGCGGCGATGTGCAGCCAGGGCAGTGGCGAACGCGACTCTATGT
>Ga0207645_10002234_pt1 | contig 15421 bp, 13 predicted proteins | sample KBSM53metaG_FD_184331 | JGI IMG/M metagenome (GOLD analysis project Ga0207645, IMG submission 184331) | Miscanthus rhizosphere microbial communities from Kellogg Biological Station, Michigan, USA - KBS M5-3 metaG (SPAdes) (version 2) | ecosystem: Host-associated > Plants > Roots > Rhizosphere >...
GCGTGCAGCTGATGCCGACGGTGAAGAACATCGTCGCGGTCGCGTCGGGCAAGGGCGGTGTCGGCAAGAGCACGACGGCCGTGAACCTCGCGCTCGCGCTGGCGGCCGAAGGCGCCTCGGTCGGCATCCTCGACGCCGACATCTACGGCCCGAGCCAGCCGATGATGATGGGCATCGAGGGCCGCCCCGAGAGCGCCGACGGCAAGACGATGGAGCCGATGGAGAACTACGGCGTGCAGGTCATGTCGATCGGCTTCCTCGTCGACGCCGACAACCCGATGATCTGGCGCGGCCCGATGGCGACGCAGGCGCTCGAACAGCTGCTGCGCCAGACCAACTGGAGCGAGCTCGACTACCTGATCGTCGACATGCCGCCCGGCACCGGCGACATCCAGCTCACGCTTTCCCAACGCGTGCCGCTGACCGGCGCGGTGATCGTCACGACGCCGCAGGACATCGCGCTGCTCGACGCGAAGAAGGGCATCAAGATGTTCGAGAAGGTCGGCGTGCCGATCCTGGGCATCGTCGAGAACATGGCGGTGCACGTGTGCGAGAAGTGCGGCCATGTCGAGCATGTGTTCGGCGAGGAAGGCGGCAAGCGCCTGGCGGCCGAATACCAGATGGACTACCTGGGCGCCCTGCCGTTGAACCTGTCGATCCGGGTCCAGGCCGACAACGGCCGGCCCAGCGTCGTCAGCGAGCCCGACGGCGAGATCGCCGGGCTGTACAAGGCGATGGCGCGCCAGGTCGCGGTCAAGATCGCGCAGCGCGCGAAGGATTTCTCGGCGAAGTTCCCGACCATCAGCATCTCGAAAGACACCTGAGCGCTGCCGCGCCGGTCGCTCCACCGCAGGCGCGGCGGGACGGCGCAATGGACCGAGGGCAGGCCCTGACGGACAGGCGCGCTGCCGGGTCCTAGACTGCGTTCATGCAAGCAGTCCTCGCATCGACGGCCGCCGCGCGCCCCTCGGTGCAGGTGGCGGTCGTCATGGAACGCGAGGCCGCACCGAACCGCTGGGAAGACTGGCGTTTTCGCGTCGCCGACGTGGTCGGTGACGAGGCCGTCTTCGGCAGCGTGCCACGCGTGCTGCGCGACGACGGCCGGGTGCAGCGCAGCCTGCACCCCGGCTTCAGGCTCGAACTGTTCCGCGACGAGGCCGAGGGCTACTTCCTGAACCTCACGTCGGGCGCGCCGGTGTGGTTCGTGATGTGGCGCATCGATGACGCCGACCCGTCGCGCGCCTGGCCCGAGACCGTGAGCCTGTCGTACACCGAGGCCGGCCGCTGGCTCGATGCGCAGGAGCGGGTCGACAACGTGCCGCTGCCGGCCGAACTGCGCGATTGGCTGCAGGCCTACACCGATGCGCACTACCGGCCCGAGCCGAAGCAGCGCCGCCGGCCGCAATCGTTCCTGCCCCCGCAGGACAGGCGCTGATGGACCATCACGCCGACGGCTTTCTGGCGCGCTGGGCGCGCCGCAAGGCGCAGGTTCGGGACGGCGTCGCGGCGCGCGCCGAGCACGCGAGCGAGCCGGCGCCAACCGGATCGGTCGCGTCCGTCGTGACGCCGGCATCGGTCGTCGAGCCACCGGCCGCGGCCGCCACCGCTGCGGCCGAAGCGGTGCCGCTGACGACTCCGGCCCCGCCGCTCGACGCACCGGCCGCGCCATTGCCGTCCGCGGCCGCGCCGTTGCCGACGATGGCCGAAGTCGCGCAGCTGTCGCGCGATTCCGATTTCTCGCGCTTCGTCGCCCCCGGTGTCGATGCAGGTGTGCAGCGCGCAGCGATGAAGAAACTTTTCAGCGATCCGCGCTTCAATGTCATGGACGGGCTCGACACCTACATCGACGACTACGGCCGGCCCGATCCGATCCCGCAGTCGATGCTGCGGCAGATGACCCAGGCGGCATTCCTGGGCCTGTTCGACGACGACGAGAGCGACCCGAAGCCGCCGGCCGCCAGCGCCGACGCCGCACCGAGCACGGCGCTCGCCGCCACAACCAAAGACCCTGCCGATGACGACCCTGATCTGCGACTGCAACAAGACGATGGCGCTCGACGGCCCGGCGCTGGCGAAGGCGCTGGGTCCTGAGGCCGGCGCCGGCGTCGCCACCGTTCACACGCTGCTGTGCCGGCGCGAGGCAGGCGCGTTCCAGCGCGCAGCGAAGAGCGGCGATGAGCTGCTCGTCGCCTGCACGCAGGAGAGTCGCCTGTTCGTCGAGCTGAACGCGCAGACCGAAGGTGCGCCCGGCCCGGTGGAGCGGCCGATCCGCTTCGTCAACATCCGCGAGACCGCCGGCTGGTCGAAGGAGGCGCAGCGCGCGCCGGGCTCGGTCACGCCGAAGATCGCCGCGCTGCTCGCGCTGGCACAGCTGCCCGAGGCCGACCCGGTGCCCGCGGTGAGCTACACCTCGCGCGGCCGCGTGCTGGTGATTGGCACGGCCGAGCGCGCGGCCCGCGCAGCGACGCTGCTGGCCGACAAGCTCGAGCTGACCGTGCTGCTGCAACCCGGTGCCGGCAGCCTGCCGCAGCCGCGCGAATTCGCGGTGCATGCCGGCGCCGTGACCTCGTTGCGCGGCTGGCTCGGCGCCTTCGACGCGGAATGGCGCGACACCAACCCGATCGATCTCGACCTGTGCACGCGCTGCAATGCCTGCATCGCGGTCTGCCCCGAAGGCGCGATCGATTTCGGCTACCAGATCGACCTCGCGAAATGCACCGGCCACCGCGAGTGCGTGCGGGCCTGCGACGCCGCCGGCGCGATCGATTTCGAGCGCGGCGCGCAGCTGCGCAGCGGCCGGTTCGATCTCGTGCTCGACCTCGGCGCCGCGCCGCAGATCGCGCTGCACCAGCCGCCGCAGGGCTACTTCCATGCCGCCGACGAGGCCGCGCTGGTCGCGGCGGTGCTGCAGCTGCGCGACGCGGTCGGCGAGTTCGAGAAGCCGAAGTTCTTCGAGTACCGGCAGAAGATCTGCGCCCACAGCCGCAACGAGCAGATCGGCTGCACGGCCTGCATCGATGTCTGCTCGGCGCAGGCGATCCGCAGCGATGCGTCGATGAAGGGGCGCGCGGCGCGGCCCGCGCCCGCCGGCGCGCCAAGTGCGCCAGGCGCCTCGGTCGGCGCCTCGAGCGCCGGCATCGTCGTCGAGCCGCACCTGTGCGTCGGCTGCGGCGCCTGCACGACGGTGTGCCCGAGCGGCGCGATCAGCTACGCGACGCCGCGGCCCGATGCGCAGGGGCGGCGCATCCGCACGCTGTTGTCGACCTACCAGCGCGCGGGCGGCGTCGACGCGGCGCTGCTGATCCACAGCCGGGCCGGCGGCGCGCGGCTGATCGATGCGCTCGGCCGGGCCGCCCGCACCGATGCGGCGGTGCGCGGCATGCCGGCGCGGGTGCTGCCGCTCGATGTCTGGCACACCGCCTCGATCGGCATCGAACTGTGGCTGGCGGCGATCGCGTTCGGCGCGTCGCAGGTCTGGGTGCTGATGACCGACGAAGAGGCGGGCGCGTACCGCGACGCGGTCGCCGCGCAGATGCAGGTCGCGCAAGCCATCCTCGCCGGCCTGGGCTTCGCCGGCGAGCACTTCAGGATCATCTCGGCCACCGATGCCGCCGCGCTCGACGCCGGGCTGCGCGCGTCCCCGGCGCAGCGCATCGCGCAGGCGGCGAGCTTCACGGTGCAGGCCGACAAGCGCGCGACGCTCGATCTGGCGCTCGAGCATCTGCTCGCGCAAGCGCCGGTCGTGCCCGACGCGATCGCGTTGCCGGCAGGCCCGAGCCCGCTGGGCAGCCTGGTGGTCGATGCCGACCGCTGCACGATGTGCCTGAGCTGCGTCGGCGCCTGCCCCGAGGCCGCGCTGGCCGACAACCCCGATGCGCTGCAGCTGCGCTTCATCGAGAGGAACTGCGTGCAGTGCGGCCTGTGCGCCAGCACCTGCCCCGAGCAGGCGATCACCCTGGCGCCGCGCCTGTGGCTGGCCGACGCGGGCAAGGCTCGCAAGCAGTCGCGCGTGCTCAACGAGGTCGAGCCCTACCGCTGCATCCGCTGCGGCAAGCCGTTCGGCACGCCCAAGGGCATCGAACTGATGCTCGCCAAGCTCGGCGCGCACCCGATGTTCCAGGGCGCCGCGGCCGAGCGGCTGAAGATGTGCGCCGACTGCCGCGTGATCGATCTGCACACGGCTCCCGATGAAGTCAGGATCACCGATGTCTGAAGCCGCAGTGGCGCTGCAGTTCGGCACGCCCGATGACCGCGAGGAGCTGGCGCGCGCCGAGGTCTACGGCCTGCTCGCCGGCCTGTTCCATGCCGAACCGGCGGCCGATCTGTACGCCCAGCTGCAGGTCGCGGTGACCGAAGCGCCGAGCGCCGGTGCGTTCCTCGAGACCGCGTGGTCGGCGTTGGTCGAGGCCGCGCGCCGCCTGCCGCTCGAGACGGTGCGCGGCGAGTACGCGGCCTTGTTCGGCGGTGTCGGCAAACCGGAGATCTGCCTGTACGGCTCCTGGTTCATCGCCGGCGCATTGAACGAGAAGCCGCTGGTCGACCTGCGCCATGAGCTTGCGGCGCTCGGCCTGGAGCGCCCGCCCGGCGTGCACGAGACCGAAGACCACCTCGCCAGCCTGTGCGAGGTGATGCGCTTCCTGATCGCCGGCGACGACATCGCGCTCGGCAATCTCGCCGGCCAGCAGCACTTCTTCGATGCCCATCTGAGGCCCTGGGTCGAGGCCCTGTGCGAGGCGATCGCGGCCCATCCGTGCGCCGATTTCTACCGCGCCGCCGCTGGTTTCGCGCGCGATTTTTTTGCGGTCGAGGCACAGGCGTTCGATCTGCTCGATGCCTGAGGCTGAAGAAGCAACGGCTTCGAAGCTTGCGCGAAGCTGACAGTGCAAGCCACCTCGGGTGGGTCCGGTTACGGACTGACCCTGATGACGAAATGTCATGAGCTGCCTACATTCGTTATAGGGATTGCGTGCGCGCATGCGATCGCCCTCGCTCGGGATCGGTGCTCCAAGCCGCAGTCAACTTTCGGAGTCACACCATGAACGCCAAAGACATTGGTCAGGTTCTTCCCGAGGCCGTCGCGCCGACGGTGAAGCGCCGCAACTGGGTGCTCGGCGCCGGCGCGATCGGGGCCGCGGCGCTCGCCGTCAAGGCGCTGCCCGCCGGCGCGCCGCTCGCGCCGGCCGAAGCCGCGCCCGCGAAACTGCCCGACACCGCCGGCGGCTACCGCCTCAGCGCGCATGTGCAGCGCTACTACGAGACCGCGCGGAGCTGATCCAGCGCTCGCCGCACTTCACTATTTCCCGCCCGGCCGCAGGCCAACAGGAGACCTCCATGTTGCTCACGCGCAAGTCCAGCTCCACGGGATCGGCGGCCGTCGCCGCGGCCGCGCCGTCCGGCCTTGTCGCGAGCCTGGCGCGCGGCATCGATGCGGTCAACCGCCGTGCGATCCCGACGATGGACCGGCGCGTCTTCCTGCGCCGCTCCGGTCTCGGGCTGGGCGTCGGCATCGCCGCCTCGCAGCTGACGCTTGTGCAGAAGAAGGCTCAGGCCGCCGATGCGCCGGCCGCAGATGCAGCGCGCAAGGTCGTCGTCAAGCGCACCGTCTGCGGCCATTGTTCGGTCGGCTGCGCGGTCGATGCCGTGGTCGAGAACGGCGTCTGGGTGCGCCAGGAGCCGGTGTTCGATTCGCCGCTGAACCTCGGCGCGCATTGCGCCAAGGGCGCCGCGCTGCGCGAGCACGGCCACGGCGAATACCGGCTGCGCACGCCGATGAAGCTGCAGGGCGGCAAGTACGTGAAGATCAGCTGGGACGAGGCACTGAACGAGATCAGCGCGAAGATGCTGGAGCTGAAGAAGCAAAGCGGGCCCGATTCGGTCTTCATCGTCGGCTCGAGCAAGCACAGCAACGAGCAGGCGTACTTGCTGCGCAAATGGGTCAGTCTCTGGGGCAGCAACAACTGCGACCACCAGGCGCGCATCTGTCACAGCACCACGGTCGCCGGTGTCGCGAACACCTGGGGCTACGGCGCGATGACGAACTCGTACAACGACATGCGCAACTCGAAGGCTGCGATGTACATTGGCAGCAACGCGGCCGAAGCGCACCCGGTGTCGATGCTGCACATGCTGCATGCCAAGGAAACCGGCTGCAAGATGATCGTCGTCGACCCGCGCTTCACGCGCACCGCGGCCAAGGCCGACGACTATGTGCGCATCCGCTCGGGCTCGGACATCCCGTTCCTGTTCGGCGTGCTGTACCACATCTTCAACAACGGCTGGGAAGACAAGAAGTACATCGCCGACCGCGTCTTCGGCATGGACCAGGTGCGCGCCGACGTGATGGCCAAGTGGACGCCCGACAAGGTGCAGGAGGCCTGCGGCGTCGATGAGGCCACCTGCCTGAAGGTGGCCCGCACCCTGGCCGAGAACCGGCCGAGCACGATCGTGTGGTGCATGGGCCAGACCCAGCACTCGATCGGCAACGCGATCGTGCGCGCGTCGTGCATCGTGCAGCTGGCGCTCGGCAATGTCGGCGTCAGCGGCGGTGGCACCAACATCTTCCGCGGCCACGACAACGTGCAGGGTGCGACCGACGTCGGCCCGAACCCCGATTCGCTGCCCGGCTACTACGGCCTGGCCGAAGGCGCCTGGAAGCACTACGCGAAAGTCTGGGACGTCGACTTCGAGTGGATCAAGAAGCAGTACGCGCCCGGCATGATGACCAAGCCCGGCATGACCGTCTCGCGCTGGATCGACGGCGTGCTCGAGAAGAACGAGCTGATCGACCAGGACAGCAACCTGCGCGGCCTGTTCTTCTGGGGCCATGCGCCGAACTCGCAGACCCGCGGCCTCGAGATGAAGAAGGCGATGGACAAGCTCGATCTGCTGGTCGTCGTCGACCCGTACCCGTCGGCGACCGCCGCGATGGCCGCGATGCCCGGCAAACCGGAAGACCTGAACGCTAACCGCGCGGTCTACCTGCTGCCGGCCGCGACGCAGTTCGAGACCAGCGGCTCGTGCACTGCATCGAACCGTTCGCTGCAGTGGCGCGAGAAAGTGATCGAGCCGCTGTGGGAATCGCGCACCGACCAGATGATCATGTACCAGCTGGCCGAGAAGCTCGGCTTCGGCAAGGAGCTGACGAAGAGCCACAAGCTGGTCGCGGGCAAGGGCGGCATGATGGAGCCCGAACCCGAGTCGCTGCTGCGCGAGATCAACCGCAGCAACTGGACCATCGGCTACACCGGGCAGAGCCCGGAGCGGCTGAAGGCGCACATGCGCAACATGAACGTCTTCGACGTGAAGACCCTGCGCGCGAAGGGCGGCGTCGACAAGGAGACCGGCTACAAGCTCGATGGCGACTACTTCGGCCTGCCGTGGCCGTGCTACGGCACGCCCGAGCTGAAGCACCCCGGTTCGCCGAATCTGTACGACACCTCCAAGCACGTGATGGACGGCGGTGGGAACTTCCGCGCCAACTTCGGCGTCGAGCGCGACGGCGTCAACCTGCTCGCCGAAGACGGCTCATGCTCCAAGGGCGCCGAGATCACGACCGGCTACCCGGAGTTCGACCACATCCTGCTGAAGAAGCTCGGCTGGTGGAATGACCTGAACGACGCCGAGAAGCAGGCTGCCGAAGGCAAGAACTGGAAGACAGACCTCTCGGGTGGGATCCAGCGCGTCGCGCTGCAGCACGGCTGCCACCCGTTCGGCAACGCGAAGGCGCGCGCGGTGGTCTGGAACTTCCCCGATGCCATCCCGCAGCACCGCGAGCCGCTGTACTCGACCCGGCCCGACCTGGTCGCGAAGTACCCGACGCACGACGACAAGAAGGCGTTCTGGCGCCTGCCGACGCTCTACAAGAGCGTGCAGGAGAAGAACAAGGACATCGGCCAGAAATTCCCGCTGATCATGAGCTCGGGCCGGCTCGTCGAATACGAAGGCGGCGGCGAAGAGACGCGCTCGAACCCGTGGCTGGCCGAGCTGCAGCAGGAGATGTTCGTCGAGATCAATCCGGCGACCGCGAACGACCGCGGCATCCGCGACGGCGAGGCGGTGTGGGTCACGACGCCAACCGGCGCGAAGATCAACGTGAAGGCGCTCGTCACCGAGCGCGTCGATCGCGAGACGGTCTGGCTGCCGTTCCACTTCTCCGGCCGCTGGCAGGGCGTCGATCTGCTGCCCTACTACCCCGAAGGCGCGCATCCGGTGATTCGCGGCGAGGCCGTCAACACCGCCACGACCTACGGCTACGACAGCGTGACGATGATGCAAGAGACCAAGACGACCGTGTGCCAGGTCAGCAAGACGCTGGCCTGAACGACACACCACGGAGCCCGACATGGCCAGAATGAAATTCATCTGCGACGCCGAGCGCTGCATCGAATGCAACGGCTGCGTCACCGCGTGCAAGGCCGAGAACAACGTGCCGTGGGGCGTGAACCGGCGCCGCGTCGTCACGCTGAACGACGGCATGGCCGGCGAGAAGAGCATCTCGGTCGCCTGCATGCACTGCTCCGACGCGCCGTGCATGGCGGTGTGCCCGGTGGACTGCTTCTACCGCACCGACGAGGGCGTGGTGCTGCACGACAAGGACGTCTGCATCGGCTGCGGCTACTGCTCGTACGCCTGCCCGTTCGGCGCACCGCAGTTCCCGAGCAACGGCCAGTTCGGCCTGCGCGGCAAGATGGACAAATGCACCTTCTGCGCCGGCGGCCCCGAGGCCAACGGCAGCGAAGCCGAGAACGCCAAGTACGGGCGCAACCGCCTGTCCGAAGGCAAGCTGCCGGCCTGCGCCGAGATGTGCTCGACCAAGGCGCTGCTCGGCGGCGACGGCGACGTGGTCGCCGAGATCTTCCGCACCCGCGTGCTCAACCGCGGCAAGGGCAGCGAGGTCTGGGGCTGGGGCACGGCCTACGGCAAGCCGGTGCAAACCAGCGCGGCGCCGGTCAACGGGGTGACCAAGTGAGCGGCGTCCGGCGCGGCGCGGCGGGCGCCGCTGCGCTCGCGCTGCTGCTGGCGCTGGTCGCCTGCGGCGAGCGCCGGCAGACCCTCGACAGTTCGGGCAAGCGGGTCGACGAACCGGCCTGGGCTGCCTCGACCCGCGATCCGACCTTCGCGGCCACCGGCTGGAAAGCGGGCGACAAGTCGGCGTGGGAGCAACAGATCCGCCAGCGCAACCAGGCGCAGAACGACTACGCGCGCTGACGCGCGCCGGAGATGACGCGATGCGAAGCCTGATCCCCCGTGCAGCCGCAGGTGTCGCGTTGGCGTTGGCCGCCATGGCGCCCGCGGCCTTCGCGCAGAACGCCGCCGCGTCGGCAGCGCAGGTCGCGCCACCAGCGGTCGCGTCGGCAGCGGCTGGCCCGCCGCCGGGCTTCGTCGCGCCGGCCGAGCCGCGGCTGGACGAGACCAACGCCGAGCGCGCGAAGACGCAGCCCGGCAACAACGCTCCGTTCTGGCGCGGCGTGCACGACTCGGGCACGCAGGCCGGCACGACGAACCTGCCGGGCGCCGAAAAGGGCGTGCTGATCCAGCAGTTCGTGCAATATCCGGGCTCGCGCCGCACCAACGCCGGCGAGGCGTGGCGCCAGGTGCGCAATGACTGGATCATTCCTTACGGCGGCGCGCTGGTCGTGATCGCGGTGCTCGGATTCGCGCTGCTCTATGCCGCGCGCGGCCCGATGGGTGGCCATGTGCCCTATACCGGCCGTCTAATCGAACGCTTCACCTACTTCGAGCGCGCCGCCCACTGGGCCAACGCGGTCGCGTTCGTCGTGCTCGCGGTCTCCGGGCTGTTCATGGCCTTCGGCAAGTTCTGGCTGCTGCCGGTCATCGGCGGCACGCTGTTCGGGTGGATCAGCTATGCGCTGAAGACGCTGCACAACTTCGCCGGGCCGCTGTTCGCGGTCTCGCTGGTGATCGTGTTCATCACCTTCGTGCGCGACAACTTCCCCGGCCGCGGTGACCTGCGCTGGCTGCGCCGCGGCGGCGGCCTGTTCGGCGGCGCCGAGCCGCCGTCGGAGCGTTTCAATGCCGGCGAAAAGATCGTGTTCTGGGTCGGCGTGTTCCTGCTCGGCGGCGTGGTTGTCGGCTCCGGTCTGGTGCTCGACAAGGTGATCCCGGGCCTGGCCTACCTGCGTGGCGACATGCAGGTCGCGCACATGATCCATGGCATCGCGACCGCGCTGATGATGGCGATGTTCATCGGTCACATCTACCTCGGCACGATCGGCATCCGCGGCGCCTATCAAGGCATGAAGACCGGCTATGTCGACGAGGGCTGGGCGCGCGAGCACCATGCGTTCTGGGCCGCCGACATCGAGGCCGGCAAGATCCCGGCGCAGCGCACACCGGTCGAACCCGGCAGCGCGCGGCCCGATCCGGAGCGCCCCGCGGCCCAGTACTGACGACCGCCCATCGACCGACAACGACAAGGATCCGCCATGCGTCGAACCCGTCTTCTGGCCGGCGTTGCCGTCGCGCTGATGGCCGCACCGGTGCTTGCGAAACTGCCGCCGCTCAGCGACGAGGCCAAGGCCAAGGCGGCCGAAGCGGCAGCGAAGACCGCATGGACCGACAAGGTCGGCGCCTACAAGACCTGCGAGGCGATGAACCGCGCCGTCGCGAATTACCGCCAGACCGCGAAGGCCGCGGCCAGGGACACGCCGGCGCAGATCGACACACCGCCCTGCACCGATCCCGGCCCGTTCGCGCCGCCGCCGTTGGAGGCCGCGGGCGCGCACTCGCCGGCCGAGACCGCGACCGCGCCGCCGTCAAGCAAGGCGACCGCGGCCGATATCCAGGGCCACACGAAGAAGTGAGGCGCCGCACCCAGCCGCGCCGGGGTTCGCGGCGGGCGTCTACAGTCGCGGCATGACGCCCTCCATGCCCCGCCTGACCGCCGCCAGCGCGCCGCTGATGCACGAGGTCGACGTGCTCGACGAATTCGGCGCGACCCGCCGCATCGCGATCCCGGCCGAGCGCGCGCTGACCGTGTTCGTCGACAACCGCGAACTCGTCACCTTGATGACCCTGGGCGCAGCGCCCGAACTGCTGGTGCTCGGCTACCTGCGCAACCAGCGCCTGGTCGAGTCGGTGGACGACATCGACTCGGTCACGGTCGACTGGGATGTCAATGCCGCCGCGGTGAAGACGCGCGCCGGCATCGAGCGCTTCGACCAGAAGACCGCGAAGCGCGTCGTTACGACCGGCTGCGGCCAGGGCACGGTGTTCGGCGATCTGATGGACGACGTCGATTCGATCCGGCTGGCGCCGGCGGGCGAGCCCTCGGCGCGCATCAGCCAGCGCGCGCTCTACGGGCTTCTGAACGCGATGCGGCTGCAGGAGAGCACGTACAAGTCGGCCGGCTCGGTGCACGGCTGCGCGCTGTTCCGGCAGGACGAGCTGCTGACCTTCGTCGAAGACGTCGGTCGCCACAACGCGATCGACACGATCGCCGGCTGGATGTGGCTGCACGGCGTGCGCGGCGACGACAAGATCTTCTACACGACCGGCCGGCTGACGAGCGAGATGGTGATCAAGTCGGCCCAGCTCGGCGTGCCGATCGTCGTCTCGCGCAGCGGTATCACGCAGATGGGCCACCAGCTCGCAACGCAGCTCGGCCTGGCGCTGTTCGGCCGCGCGACGAACCGGCACTTCATCTGCTACAGCGGCCTGGACCGCTTCGATTCGCAGCCGGAGCCGGCCCGGGGTGTCGCGGCCGTCGATTAGACGGCGAACGCGTTCGAGCTGCTGCGGTTCACCACTGCGTCGCCGGGTTCGTCTTGCGCCCGGTCCAGCGTTCGATCACGGCCGAGAGCTGCGAGCTGCTCACCGGCTTGGTCATGAAGTCGTCCATGCCCGATTCGATGCAGCGCTCGCGGTCGACCGCCAGCGCATCGGCGGTCAGCGCGACGATCGGCGTGCGCCGGCCGCGGCGCTGCTCGTCCTCGCGGATGCGGCGGGTGGCGTCGTAGCCGTCCATCACCGGCATGTGGCAGTCCATGAAGATGATGTCATAGGCATTCTGCGCAGCCGCCCGGCGCGCGGCGGCGCCTTCGGCCACCACATCGACATCGCAGCCGAGCATCTTCAGCATCTCGGCGACGACCATCTGGTTGACGAGGTCGTCCTCGGCGACCAGCACCGCGACCGAGCCGTCGCTCGCGTCGCCGGCCAATGACGCGTCGGGCGCCGCGGCCTCGGTCGACACCGTCAGCGGCAGCTCGACCCAGAAGTGCGTGCCTTCGCCGACCTGGCTCTCGACATGCACCTGGCCGCCCATCAGGCGGGTGAGTTCCTGCACGATCGCCAGGCCCACGCCGCTGCCGCCGTAGCGCCGCGTGGTCGAGCTGTCGACCTGGGTGAACGGGCTGAAGATGACATCGAGCTTGTCAGGCGCGATCCCGATGCCGGTGTCGCGCACCGACAGGCACAGCCGGGGCGCGCCGGGCGTGGCGCCGTCGACCACGCCGACCGCCAGGTGCACGGTGCCGCGTTCGGTGAACTTGACCGCGTTGTGCAGCAGGTTCATCAGCAGCTGCCGCAGGCGCAGCGGGTCGGCCACGATGCGCGCCGGCACGCCCGGCGCCAGCTCGCAGCTCAGCGTGATCGGCTTGTCGAGCGCGATCGTCGCGATCAGGTCGGTCGTCTCGCTGGCCAGCGCATGCAGGTCGCAGACGGCGGGATTCAAGGTCAGCTTGCCCGCCTCGATGCGCGACAGATCGAGCACGTCGTCGATCAGCGCCAGCAGGGCGGTCGCCGAGCGGTGCGCGGTGCGCACGTAGCGCTGCTGCGCGAAGGTCAGCGAGGTGCCCATCAGCAGCTCCGCGGTGCCGAGGATCGCGTTCATCGGCGTGCGGATCTCGTGGCTGGTGACGGCGAGGAACTGCGACTTCGCGAGATTGGCCTGCTCGGCCTGGCGCCGGGCCTGCTCCAGCTCGCCGGCCTGTGCTTCGAGGGCGTTCGCCTTCTGCGCGAGACTCTCGACCAGCGCATGGGCCGCGTGCACGGCCTGGCGGGTGCGACGGCGCAGCCGTTCGGTCACCAGCCCGATGAGCGCGAAGTACATGCCCAGCAGGTACATGCTGCCCGCGATGCTCAGGCGTTCGGGCCAGAACGCGCGCGCCGGCTCGACGCTCGCGATCCAGGCGGCGTAGCCGAGGTAGGCCGCGGTCACCACGTGGTCGAAGTAGAGTGCGCGCCGAAAGCCGACGCCGATCTGGTCGACCACCCGCACGAGCAGGAAGTACGCGAAGAACAATTGGCTTTGTTCGAGGTAGTGCAGGTTGAGCAGCCAGACCAGCACGTCGAGATGGAACAGCAGCATGTTCAGATCGACCGGCCCGCTGCGGCCGTGGCCGAGACGCATCACGAGCGCGGCCGCGGCCGTGAACAGCAGGTTGATCGCCAATAGCCAGCGCAGCTCCGAGGCCGCCAGCGCCGCGTCGCCGCGGACGCTTTGCATCAGCACGATCGCGCACAGAATCGCGAAGCCGGCGGCCCGCAACACCGGGATCTGGACCTCGTACAGCCGCCGGGCACCCGCGGCGCGGCGCTGGGCGAGCGACGCCTCGTCGAGCGTGAAACTGTCGTCGGGGGCGGGCGCCGCGGCGGTCCGATTCACATGCTCCCCCCATGAGGCGTCATCGCACGATGATGTGCCAGACGGGTCGGGCGGGCAATCCCTCACTCTTATGAGGGCCGTCCTCTGCATGCTCCACGGGCCGACCCGGCGGCCGTCAATCCGGCGCGCGGCCTGGCCGCCGCAGGCCTGCGCGGGCCCGCGCCAGTGCGTTCAGATCAGGCCGTCGAACGGCAGCACGTCGACCATCTCACCGGCCGCGACATCGCCCTGCGCGTGGTGCAGCACCACCAGCCCGTTGGCCTCGCTCATGCTGCGCAGGATCCCCGACCCCTGCGAACCGGTGATGCGCACCTGCCACTCGCCGCCATCGGCCGCGCGCGTGACGATGCCGCGCTGGTATTCGGTGCGGCCCGGCTTCTTGCGGATCGGCTCGGCACTGGCGGCGCGCAGCAGCGGCAGCGGCTGCGGCGCGCCGCCGCTCATCGCGAGCAGCGCGTCGCGCACCAGCGCATAGAAGGTCACCATCACCGCGACCGGGTTGCCCGGCAGCCCGAACAGGATCGCGGCGTGGCCACCGCTGTCGATGCGGCCGATCGCCATCGGGCGGCCCGGGCGCATCGCGATGCGCCAGAAGAGCACGTCGCCGAGCTCGGCCATCACCCGCTTCGTGTGATCGGCCTCGCCGACGCTGACGCCGCCCGACGTGATCACCGCATCGGCGTCGCGCGCGGCACTGCGGAACGCCGCCGCGAGCGCCTCGGGCTCGTCGCGCACCACGCCCATGTCGAGCAGATCGACACCGAGCCGCTGGAGCATGGCCCACAAGGTGTAGCGGTTGCTGTCGTAGACGCAGCCCGCGGGCAGTGTTTCGCCGATCGAACGCAGCTCGTTGCCGGTCGAGAAGAACGCGACGCGCAGCCGCCGTCGCACGGGCACCTCGGCCTGGCCGAGCGACGCGAGCAGGCCCAGGTCGGCCGGCCGCAGCACGCGCCCGGCGTGCAGCGCGACCTCGCCACGTGCGAGGTCTTCGCCGGCGAGGCGGCGGTTGTCGCCGCGGCGCACGACGCCGGCCGGGATCGTGACGCGGTCGCCGTCGACCTGGGCGAATTCCTGCGGCACGACGGTGTCCAGGCCGGCCGGCATCACCGCGCCGGTCATGATGCGCACGCATTCGCCGGCCGCGGCGTCGGCCGGCTGCGCCTGCCCGGCGAATCCGCTGCCGGCGACGCGCAGCACGGTGGGTGCGCCGGCGGCGAGATCGGCGCCGCGCAGGGCATAGCCGTCCATCGCCGAGTTGTCATGGCCCGGCACGTCGAAGCCCGACGCGATGTCGCGCGCGAGCACCCGGCCGAGCGCGCTGCGCAGCGCCAGCATCTCGACCGCCTGCACGCGCGGCACGAGCCGCGCGATGAAGGCCTGTGCCTGCGTGATCGGCAAGGCATTCGGGTCGTAGCCGCTGATGCACGAGGCGATCTGCTGCAGTGACTCGGGCAAGGGCGGGTGCGGATCAGCCATGGTCTTGCCCTTGCAGCCGCTGCAGTTCGTCGCGCGTGTTCGCGTTCGCGAAGGCCTGCGCATCGTCGAAACGCACCTCGACGCAGCGGTGCTGCGCCGTCCATTTGTCGATCTTGCGCTGGCCGCTTTGCGTGAAGTGCAGCAGGCTCTCGACCAGCTCGGTCTTCATCAGGCAGAACACCGGCTGGACCTGCGGCAGGCCACCTTCGACGGTCGCGGCCATCGCGATCTCTGCGTCGGCCGCCTCGAGCGCGTCGGCCAGGCGCCGCACCAGGTCGTGCGGGAACAGCGGCGAGTCGCAGGGCACGGTCGCCAGGT
>Ga0207645_10002235_pt1 | contig 15419 bp, 14 predicted proteins | sample KBSM53metaG_FD_184331 | JGI IMG/M metagenome (GOLD analysis project Ga0207645, IMG submission 184331) | Miscanthus rhizosphere microbial communities from Kellogg Biological Station, Michigan, USA - KBS M5-3 metaG (SPAdes) (version 2) | ecosystem: Host-associated > Plants > Roots > Rhizosphere >...
CGCGCCGATGCCGAAGAAGCTGGCGTGGCCGAAGGAGAGCTGCCCGCCGTAGCCGGAGAGGATGTTCCACGAGACGCCGAAGAGCGCCCACACCGGCACCAGCGTGAGGATGAGCTGGTAGTAGCTGTTGGTCACGAACAGCGCGGCCACCAGGTAGACGACCGAGACGACGGCGAGCACGATCAGGTTCCGTCTGAGATGCGGGCCGGCGCCCTGCCTCATGCCCGCTCCGCGGAGCGGCCGAAGAGGCCCTGCGGCCGCAGCAGCACGATCATCAGGAACACGACGAAGATCGCCGCGTTCTGCAGCTGCGGCGGCAGGATCAGGGCCGAGAACTGCTGCACGAATCCGACGGTGACGCCGCCCCAGAACGCGCCGAAGATGCTGCCCATGCCGCCCAGCACCACGCCCGAGTACATGATGATGACGTAGTCGAAGCCGACGAAGGGCCCGAAGGAGATGTAGGTGGCCATGAGTCCGCCCGCCACCGCGGTGATGCCGCTGCCCAGGCCGAAGGCGATGCGGTAGGCCCGGTCCACGTCGATGCCCATGTAGGTGGCCGCCGTCGGGTTGTCCGCCGCCGCCCGCAGCGCCTTGCCCAGGCGCGTGTACTCGAGCACGACATAGAGGATGACCGCGGTCAGGATGGCCACGAAGAAGGCCACCAGCTTGGCCTTGTTCAGGAAGACGGTGGCCCCCTGGTAGAGCGGGCCGATCTGGAACGCCTGCGAGGAGAGCGGCGTGCGGACCGCGACCGGGGTGGAGCCGAAGAGGATCTGTCCCCCGTTCTGGAGGATCAGCGAGATGCCCAGCGTGACGACCAGCTGGCCGAAGTGGCCTTCATCCAGCGAGCCCACCGTCCGCAGGCCGGACACCCGGGAGATGAGGAACCGGTGGAGGATCGCCCCGCCCGCGAAGACGGCCGGCGCCGCGCACATCGCACCGATGAACGGGCCCCAGTACGGGCCCAGGAAGGCGAGGATCCGCCCCTCGCTGACCAGGTAGAAGGAGGTGAACATGCCCAGCATCAGCAGCTCGCCCTGGGCAAAATTGACGATCCGCATGATGCCGAAGATCAGCCCGAGCCCGATGCACATCAGACCGTAGATGCAGCCGATCGTGATGCCCGCCGTGATGGCGTTGAGGACGTTCTCGACGAGGATCTCTGGGTCCACGGCGGTCCGCGTGACTCTAACATGACTCCCCGTCGCGGTGGGCGCGGTCCCGCAGCACGAACTTCTGGATCTTCCCCGTGGAGGTCTTCGGCAGGGGCCCGAAGACCACGCGCTTCGGCACCTTGAAGCCGGCCAGGTGGTCGCGGCACCACTGGATGATGCCGGCCTCGTCCGCCTCGCCCTCGGCGCCGGGCTTGAGCGTGACGAACGCGCAGGGCGTCTCGCCCCACTTCTCGTCCGGTCGCGCCACCACCGCCGCCTCCATCACGGCGGGATGGCGGTAGAGCACCTCCTCCACCTCCAGCGAGGAGATGTTCTCGCCGCCCGAGATGATCACGTCCTTCGACCGGTCCTTGATCTCCACGTAGCCGTCCGGATGCCAGACCGCCAGGTCGCCGGTGTGGAACCATCCGTCCCGGAACGCCTCCTCGGTGGCCCTCGGGTTCTTGAGATAGCCCTTCATCAGCGTGTTGCTGCGGAGCAGGATCTCGCCCAGGGTCCGGCCGTCGCGCGGCACCGGCGTGCCGGTCTTCGGCTCCGCCACCATGACCTGCTCGAGCGTGGGATAGCCCACGCCTTGCCGCGCCATCTTCGCGGCGCGCTCGTCGAGCGGCAGGACGTCCCAGCCCTCCTGCCAGGCGCAGAGGGTGGCCGGGCCGTAGCTCTCGGTGAGCCCGTAGAGGTGCGTGACCCGGAAGCCCATCGCCTCCATGCCCGCGATGACCGGCGTGGGCGGCGCCGCGCCGCCGGTGGCGAACTCCACCACCTGGTCGAACGCGACCTTCGTCTCCGCCGGGGCGTGGATCAGCATGGTCATGACCACGGGCGCCCCGCACATGTGGGTGACGCGATGCCGCGCGATCGCCGGGAAGATGAGCGCGGGATCCACCCGGCGGAGGCAGACGTGCGTCCCGCCGACCGCGGTGGTGGCCCACGTGTAGGTCCACCCGCTGCAGTGGAACATCGGCAGCGTCCAGAGGTACACCGTCCGCGGCGTGAGCCCGAAGGCGAGCGCGTTGCCGAGCGCGTTCAGGTAGGCGCCCCGGTGGTGATAGACCACGCCCTTCGGATTGCCGGTGGTGCCCGACGTATAGAGGAGGCAGATCGCCTGCCACTCGTCGGCCGGCCGCACCGGCTCGAGCTCCGGATCGCCCTCGGCCAGCAGCGCCTCGTAGTCCGTCTCCCCGAGCCGCCGCCCGTCACCCTCGTAGAGCGGGTCGTCGATGTCGATCACCAGCGGGCGGCGTCGACTCTGCCCGAGCGCGGCCTCGATCGTCTCGGCGAACTCGCGGTCGGTGATCAGCACCTTCGCCTCGCTGTGCTCGAGGAGGAAGGCGATGGTGCGCGCGTCCAGCCGGTAGTTCAGCGCGTTCAGCACCGCCCCCGCCATGGGCACGCCGAAATGCGCCTCCAGCATGGCGGGCACGTTCGGCGCCATGACCGCCACCGTGTCCCCGGGGCCGACGCCGCGACGGGTGAGCGCGGAAGCGAGACGCCGGCAGCGCGCGGCGAACTCGGCGTAGGTGAAGGTGCGGTCGCCGTGGATCACGGCCGGCTTGTCGGGGTAGACGGTCGCCGAGCGGGCGAGGAAGGAGAGCGGGGTCAGCGGCACGTAGTTGGCCTGGCGGGGGTCGAGGCCGGTGGCGTAGGGGGAGGCGCGCCTGGTCTTCTTCTTCGCCGGCTTCTTCCTAGCGCTCACGTGTCCTCCCCTCCCCCCGACTATACGCGACGCTTCCCCCGCGCGAGGCGCGCGAGCAGGGGCACCTCGCCGATCTTCTCGTGGGTCAGCGCCTTCCACAGGATGCCTCGGGGTCGGCGGTAGCGGCGGGGACAGCGGATTGTCTCGTCCGGGGTCACGATCAGGTCGAGCGGGATGTCGTGGGCGAGCATCGGGAGCGCCTCGCTGACGATCTGGAGCGGATGCACCGTGGTCACGATCGTGGTCCATCGGCCGACCAGGCCCAGCTCCGTCAGCAGCGCGAGCTCCAGGTCCGAGAAGCCGCCGCCCTTGCCGACGCGAGCACCGTCCCGACGGACCGCCACCGATCCCGCGACGATCAGGTCGATCTTCGGCATCTCTTTCGGCAGCGTGGGCTTGCCGAGCTGGCTCGCGCCCCGGATGCTGGCCGCCGCGCGCTCGCGGCCCGCGAGCCGGCGCGGGTCGAGCTCGAGGAAGCAGCGCTCCTCCCGGAGGCGCGGCACGGCCATGAACACGCGCTTGCCCTGCTGGAGAGCCAGTACCCGAACGGGCAGCTGCGGCGCGTCGGGATTGCACTTGACCACGCGCGCGGCCTGCCACGCCGGCGATTCCGCGAGCCGCCGAGCAGCCGCCTCTGCGCCGACGAAGTTCGGGATTCGCCCGACCGCACCGGGGAAGCGCGCGACACGCCGCCTGGTCAGCAGCGCCCAGACGCGATCCCGCGTCGCCTGCTTCGACCCGGCCGCGGTCACGTCCTCACGCCGGCGCGTAGACCTCGATCTTCACCGGCGTGCACTTGTACCCGTTGCACGGGTTCATCACGTCGAGCGGGCAGTTCGACAGCCCCACGATGAGGTCCATCTCGGCCCGGAACTCCACGTAGTCCCCGGCGCGGGACACCGGCTGAGTGCGCGAGTTGGAGGTCGACAGCTTCTCCCGGGGATTGGCCTCGTTGAAGAGGGCCATGTCGACGACCTGCTTGCCCTCGAGATCGACCACTCGGAGATGCTGGCCTTCCTCGAGGAGAAGGCCGTAGCCGAGCTTGGGCGGGATCACGTGCTCCAGGATGCGCTTCATGAGGTCTCTCCTCAGGCCAGCTTGAGGCGTCGCAGCTTCATCGCGGGGACCGGGCGCGCGAAGCCCTTGAGGGTGAGCGGCTCCATCTCCTCGGTCTCCGCGATCTCCTCGAGCTCGGCGGCGAGTCGGGTCGACACGAGGATCTCGCCGCCCTTGGCCTCGCCACAGAGCCGGGCGGCGAGGTTGGTCACGGTGCCGATGGCCCCGTAGTCCCAGCGCCCCTCGAAGCCGATGCCCCCGATGGTGGCGAAGCCCTTGGCGATCCCGATGCCGAGCCCGAGCTCGTACCCGAGCCGGCGCCACTTGGCGGTGAGGGGCGACACGCGATCCTGCATCTCGGCGGCCATGCGGGCGGCACGCTGCCCGGCGTCGGGCACGGGGAGCGGATCGTTGAAGAAGATCATCATCCCGTCACCGGTGAAGCGCTCCAGCGTCCCCTCGTGGGCAAGGATCAGCTTGCCCATCTCGGCGTGGTACTCGCGCAGGACCCCCATGACCTCCTCCGGCTCGGCGGTCTCCGCGAACGGCGTGAACCCCCGCAGATCGAGGAAGACGACGGTGACTTCTCGGCGGTGGGTCTTCAGGGGATCGTCGGCCCCGCCGCGCATGATGAGCTCGGCCAGGTGCGGCGAGAAGAAGCGCTTCAGGCGGCCGAGCTGATCCACGGTCTGGTACGTCCGCGCGTTGTCGATGGCGGTGGCCGCCTGGTTGCCGACGATGCGCAGCACGACCTCGTCCAGCTCGTCGAAGGCGTTGGGCCTGGCGCTCTCCACGACGAGGACCCCGACCAGCCGATCCTTGACCAGCAGCGGCAGGGCGAGCTGGCTCTGGACGTCGGGCAGCCCCGGCAAGGCGACGGGCGTGTTCGCGGCGGGCGCCTGCCCCGCCGCCTGCATGCGGGCGCGGATCGCCTGCATGTATCGCACGCTGGCGCCGATGTTGCCGACGCGCATCAGGGTCTTCCGCTGAGCGACGACGCCGATGACCCCGTCGCCGATCCGGACGCGCACCTCCGCGGCCGGCTGGCCGTAGCCGCGGGTGGCCGCGACCACCAGGCTGTCGCCGGCCGGCTCTGCGAGCAGCAGCATCGAGTGCTGGAAGCCAAGCACGCGCTCCATGGCCCCGAGGACGATGTCGAGGACCTCGTCGAGGTCGAGCGTGGAGGTGATCTCGGAGGAGATCTGCTGGATGATGCGGACGTCGTTGGTGCGCTTGGCGAGGTCGAGGTTGAGGCGGTCTATCGTCTCCTGGCTCCGGGCGATCTGCTCGCGGAGCGCGCGTGACTCGTGCTCGTCGGCGTCGGCGCTCAGCGCGAGATCCGCTCGCCGCTCGTCTTCGTGACCGAGACGACCCGGAAGATGTCCGCCGCCTTGAGCTTGAAGACGCCCTTCATCCCGACCAGCGACGCGATGGCCTCGATCTGCATGTCCATCTGCTCGAAGATCGGCCCGCTCGTCTCCGCGTGGTCGAACTCGAGCTCGAGATCCCACGTCTCGAACGTCTTCGGGTGGATCAGCCACACCGCGGCCCGCGGGTTCTCCGCGAGATTGCGCTTGGTCTTGTTGAAGAACTGATGCGAGAGCGCGACGTGATCGCCGTCGACGTAGTACACCTGCGAGATGGCGCTGGCGTTCGGCGTTCCGTCGGCGGCGCACGTCACCACGTGAGAGGGAATCACCCCCTGCATGGCGGCCTTGATCTCGTCGGGGAGCAGCCCCATCGCGCGCGCCGACCCTTACACCAGCGGGGTGCCGGCGCCGGGTCCGGGAGTCTGGAGAAAGACCTCTTCGGCGCGAAAGGTGATCGCGGTCCCCGGCGTGTAGGCGAACCCCTGCGTCAGCGGCCGCGCGATCTCCTCGGGATAGCCGATGCCGAGGGCGTCCTCGAGCAGCGCCTTCCGGTACGCTTCCTGCCGGGCGAGGTCGCTCGCGTCGGTGGGACGGGTGGACAGGTAGCGCCCCTTGAGCTGATACGCCTCGTGCGAGACCTGGGCGATCCCGAGGGCGACGCGGCCGTTGCTCTCCAGATCGGCCAGGATCCGCTGGGCGCGGGCGGTGGGGACGAACACGGTGACCGTCTCGCGATCCTCGTGCACCAGGGCCCCCACCGCGAACGTGTGCGCCGGGCGGAGATCGGCGTCCCGCGTCCCGATCTGCAGGTAGGAAGGGCCGTGAAGCATCTCGACGACGCGATCCGGAATCATGGGTGCGCTCATGATAGCCGGCTTTCCGCGACGAGCAAGCGGGACTACGGTCGGGTGCCGGGCGTGGGCGCGGCGGGATCGAGGAGCCCGGCGTCCTTGAGCTCCGCCCAGAGCCCGACCGGGATGGGCCGCTCGAGCAGGGTCACGTTCTCCTCGACCTCGGCGATCGAGCGCGCGCCGGGGATCACCGAGACGATGGCCGGGTGGGCCACCACGAGCTGGAGCGCCGCCGCGCGCAGGTCCACCTGGTGGCGCGCGCACACCGCCGCGATGCGCCGGGCCTTCTCCATCATCCCCGCATCGGCCGGCCGGTAGTTGTACGTCGCCCCCTCGCGCGGGCCCACCGCGAGGATCCCGCTGTTGTAGGGGCCGCCCGCGACCACCGCGATCCCCTGCTCCAGGCAGTAGGGCAGGAACTCCGCCAGGGCGCTCTGGTCGAGCAGCGTGTAGCGCCCGGCGAGCAGGAAGCAGTCGCAGAAGCCGCGCCGCGCGAAGTCCAGCTCCATCTGCCACTGGTTCATCCCGGCGCCGATGGCCTTCACCTTGCCCTGCGCGCGCAGCTCCATCAGGACGGGGAACGCCTCCGCCACCGCCTGGGCGTGATGGTCGTCCGGATCGTGCACGAAGAGGATGTCCACGCGCTCGAGCCCCAGACGCGTGAGCGAGGACTCGAACGAAGCGCGCACCCCGGCCGCGCTGAAGTCGAAGGCCCATGTCGGCGGCTGGCCGGCCGCGCCGGGCCGCAGCACGCGCCCCACCTTGGTCGACAGCACGAAGCTGTCCCGCGGCACCCCGCGCAGCGCCCGACCGTAGCGCGCCTCGCTCTGGCCGACCCCGTACATCGGCGCGGTGTCGAGGTAGGTGAGCCCGAGCGCGAGGCTCCGGCGGATGAGCGCCACGCCCTCGTCTTCCGGCGTGGGGCGCTGCGGGTCGGTGGCGGGCGGCGCGCCCGAGAGCGCCACCCCGCCCAGCCCCAGCCGCGAGACGCGCAGGCCGGTGCGCCCGATCTCGGCGGTGTCGGTGGCGCGGGGGATGGGCGAAGACGAGGTCATGGGGCGCTCACCCGAAGCGAGTCGAAGAGTTAGCTTCGCAGGAACGCCAGCAGGTCGCGGTTGACCTGATCCTGGTGCGTGGCCGTGAGGCCGTGCGGCGCGCCCGGATAGTAGATCTCCTTGGCGCCCTTGATCAGCCTGGCCGATTTCCTCGCCGAGTCCTTGACGGGAACGATCTGGTCATCCTCACCGTGCATGACGAGCGTCGGCACGTCGAATTTCTTCAAATCCTCCGTCTGGTCCGTTTCCGAGAACGCCTTGATGCTTTCGTAGGCGTTCTTGAGACCGGCTTGCATGCTCCAGAGCCAGAACTGATCCAGCGTGCCCTGGGAGACCTTGGCCCCTGGCCGGTTCGCGCCATAGAACTGTATCGCCAGGTCCTTGTAGAACTGCGAGCGATCGTTCATGAGGCCGCTCCGCAGGTTGTCGAACACCTCCATGGGCAGGCCCTCCGGGTTGGCCGCGGACTTCAGCATGATCGGAGGCACCGCGGCGACGAGGACCGCTTTGGCGACCCGCTTCGTCCCGTAGCGCCCGATGTAGCGGGCCACTTCGCCGCCGCCGGTGGAGTGCCCGACGACGGTGGCGTCCCGGATATCAAGCGCCTCGATCACGGCGGCAAGATCGGCGGCGTAGCCGTCCATGTCGTTGCCGGAAGAGGCCTGACTCGAGCGGCCATGGCCTCGCCGGTCGAGCGCGACCACGCGGAAACCGTTCTGCGCGAGGAACAACATCTGGCCGTCCCAGGCGTCGGAGCTCAGTGGCCAGCCGTGCGAGAACGTGACGACCGGGCCTGTGCCCCAGTCTTTGTAGTAGATTGTCGTGCCATCCTTCACGGTGATGGTGCTCATGTGACCTCCTCCTGGCGAGGGTCGCGAAGGCGTTGCCTGGCGCGCAGCGGTTCCGCAGGGGCGTGCCTCTCGATGCGCCCGAGAATCCGCCGAAAGAGATCCGGCGCGCCTAGAGAATACCCTGCTTCCGTCTCCGCCAAGCCGCGAGCCCCATCCCGCTCAACGTGCTGCCGAGAAGGAACAGGGTGGTGGGCTCTGGTACCGAGCTCGGCGACGGCGCACCCGCCTCGGTGAAGAAGCTCTGTCCGTTCGCGCTTGCCAATCCCTGGCCCGCAAAGTTGACGGGATTCGTCGCGGCACCGGTGGCCGTGTTGACGGTGAAGACCTGGGTGCCCGCGACCGCGTAGAGCACACCGTCGTCGCCCGTGGCCAGTCCGAAGACGCTGCTTACACCGAACGGCCCGACCACCGCCGAGGCCGCGAGATTGGCCAGGTCGATGCGAAGGAGCTGACTCGTGCCGGTGGCCAGGAACAGATTGCCTCCATTGAAGGCCAGGTCACCCCCGGATGTGGCGGATACGTTCCCCAGGCTGGTGCCCGCTCCAGTGGCCGGATTGATGGTGAACAGGGACGTCGACTGGAACCCAGCCGCGTACAGCGTCCCGTCGGGCGCAAAGACGAGCGCATTGGCACCCGGCACTGAATGATTCCCGATGAAGGTCGCCGCCGCCGTCGTGGGATTGATGGAATAGAACCCCGTGAAGGAGACGCCGAACAGCTGGCCGGTGGGGCTGAAGGCGATATCGGTCATGGTCACACCCATGTTGCCGATCACGCTGGCGCTGCCCGTGGCGACATCGACCGTGCCGAGATTGCCGACGGCGTCATCCACGTGCATGACCGGCACGGCGTGGGCGATGCCAGCGCCCAGATTCATCAGAGGCACAGCAACCACAAGCATGCGGAGCAGCCCGGCCATGTTCATCATCAGGTCTCCCTTCCTTCCGCGGCGGTGCGGTCCTGGAAATACTGGGGCACAGTGAAACATGATCCCCTGGCTGCAGGAACCTTTTAATGCACGGTCAGAACAGGGTCAGGTCGGCCTCGGCCCCCGCGAGCACCGCCCCCGCGGTGGTGAAGGTGTCGCGCTTCACCAGGAAATGCTGGGTGATCGCGTGGACGTCGCGGAATCGGCGCTGGAGCGGGCTGCCGGCGTAGATCGAGCTCCCGCCCCCCGCGTGGTAGGCCATGTCCACGACCGAGGCCGCGGTCGTGGCGGCCCAGGTGATGGCCGCGCGCATCCGGGCCCGGTGCTCGGGCGTGAACTCGGCGCCCGCCACCGCCGTCCCCCACGCGGCCGCCGCGTCGGCGTAGAGCAGCCCGCGGGCCGCGCGCAGCTGCGCGTCGGCGGCGCCGAGCTGGTTCTGGAACAGCGGGTTCGTGGCCAGCGAGGTGTGCGCGAGCAAGGGCACCTTGCCGGCGGAGAGGGCCAGGATGTCCTCCAGCGCCCCCTGGGCGATGCCGACCGCGACGCTGGCGACCCCGAAGGCGAAGATCGGCGGCATGGGCATCCGCAGCAGCGGCTCCTCCAGGCACGGCGGGTCCGCGAAGGGCAGGCACGTCCGCTCGGCCGGCACGAGCACCCCGTCGGCCTTCAGATGATGGCTGCCGGTGCCGCACAGCCCGGAGACCGACCAGGTGTCCTCGATCTCGACCTGGTCGGGTGAGAACAGCACCGTGCGCAGCCGGGGGCCGCCCTCGTGCTCCTCCATGCAGTTGCCGAAGAGCCACTGGCAGTCCTGGCAGCCGCTGGCGAACGCCCACCGGCCGCTCACCCGGTATCCTCCCTTCGCGGGCACGGCCGTCCCCGAGGGAGCGAAGACACCGCCGATGATGGTGTCGGGTCCCTTGGCGTAGAGGGCGTCGAACGTCGCCCGGGGAAGCGTGCCCAGGTTGATCCAGCCGCCCGCCAGGTTCACCGTCGACCAGGCCGTCGACGCGTCCGCCCGGCTCAGCTCCTCGATCACGTGCATCGCGCTGGGCAGGTCGAAGCCCTCGCCGCGGTGGCTGCGCGGCACCAGCATGCGGAAGCAGCCGGCGGCGGTCAGATCCCGGATGAGGTCGCGGGGCAGCCGCCGCGCCGTCTCGATCTCGGCGGCGCGGGCGGTGATCTTCGGCGCCAGGCTGCGGACGGCATCGAGCACCGACGGGTGTCGGGTCATCTTCGGATCGGTGATAGTCGCCATGGTGTGTCTCCTTTCAGGTTGGAGCTCGGGGAGACACCGTAGGCCGCGGGGGCCCGCGCCCGCATCGCCCGTTCGGGCCAGATCGCGCGGGCGGCGGGCGTGGTACGTTCGTACCACGCCGAAGATCAGACCAGGTGGCGCTGGAAGGCGAACGCGGTCGCCGCGGCGCGCGACGACACCCCGATCTTGTTGAAGATGTTCTGGAGATGCCGGCGGACCGTGTGGTCGCTGATGACCAGCGCGCTCGCGATCTCCCGGTTGGTCCTGCCCTCCGTGACCAGCCGGAGCACGTCCATCTCGCGAGCGGTCAACCCGGCCGGTGTCGACGCGGCTCGCGCCCGCGAGAGCGCCTCCACCCGGGCCACGTCCGGGGCGGCGCCGAGCTGGTCGAAGACCCGGCGCGCCGCGTCCAGCTCCATCTTCGCGGTGTCGTGGTCGCCGAGCGCCCGGCAGGCGAGCGCGATGAGGACCCGGGCCCGCGCCGCCTCGTAGGGCGCCTCGACCCCCTGCCAGGCCGCCCAGGCCCCGCGCAGCGCGGAGAGCGCCGCCCGGCCGTCGCCCTCGGCGAGGAGGGTGGCTCCCGTGGCGTGCGCCGCCATCGCGCGCAGCAGCGGCGCCTCGAGCTGCTCGGCGATCGCGGCCAGCTCGTCCGCGCCGGCGCGCGCCGCCCGCACGTCGCTCGCGGCCAGCATGATCTCGACGTAGGCGGCCAGGAGCCGGGAACGCGAGGCCTGATCGTGGGCCTCGTCCATCACCCGGCGGATCGCCGCCGCGGCCGCCTCGGTCTTGCCCTGCGCCAGCCGCAGCTGGGCGAGGCCGGGCTGGGAGTCCCGCCCCGACTGGCTGGCCTCGCGGTAGGCCTCCTCGGCCCGCGCGAACTCGCCGCGCAGCCGGTGGAGCTCGGCCTGGAGGTAGAGGGCCCCGCCGACCCAGGGCCGTCCGACGGTCTGCGAGAGGCGCTCGCACGCCTGCCGGGCCTCGCGCATGGCGTCCGGCCAGGCTCCCTGCAGATGCATGATCTCGGCGCGGTGCACCAGGCACTGGCCGCGATAGGGCACCAGGTCCGGCTGCGACGCGCACCATTCCCCGAGAGCTTTCGTCCACTCCTTGGCCCGGCGCAGGTCGAAGATCTCCTGGCATTCCTCGATCACCGCGCAGTAGATGATCCCGACCCCGATCGGGGACACCTCGCCGGTGGTGACAGCCACCATGACCTCGTCGAACAGCGCCACGCCTTCCGCGGGCCGTCCCGCCCGGATGAGGGCCTCGCCGACGCCGACCCGGCCGAACGCCATGAGCTGCGCATCGCCGAACCGCTCGCCGATCCGGGCCGCCTGGTCGAAGGTGGCGTGCAGCGTCGTGTTGTCGCCCGCCCACATGCTCCGCAGCGCCTGGAGCATGAGCAGGTATCCGCGCTCCACGCAGTCGTGCCGGCCATCGTCCAGCAGCCGCTGACCCCGGGCGAGCCAGCCGCCGCTGGCCGCGGACTCGCCCGCGAGCAGCGAGCTGAAGCCGAGCCAGAACGCGCACCGTGCCGCCCCCGGCGCCGCGCCCCGGCCCAGGAACGCGTGATGCGCCCGCGCCCACAGGTCGACGCACTCCGCGTCCCGACCGAGCAGGTGCGCCGCGCTCGCGAGCCGCTCGAGGTCTTCGGGCTCGAGGGCCGCCCCGCGATCCGCCGCCGTCAGCTGCGCGTATGCCTCGGCCCAGGCCTGCCGCGCGAAGGCCGCACGGCCCCGCTCGAGCGCGCCGGCCGCGGTCATGGCACGCGCCACAGGAAGGTGTGGTTGCGGGTCCCGCGGACCGCGAGCGTCTCGGTCCGCTCGGGGGTCCAGTCGCCGATGTCGTAGCGGTGGGACACGATCCGGCTGCCGGCCTTGAGCTGGCCCGTGAGCTTCGGCCGCAGCCGCGCATTCAGCTCCGGCGAGAGGAAGAGCGTGACCACCGTCGCGGGCTGGATGTCGGTGTCGAAGACGTCCTGGACGCGGAACGTCACGCGGTCGGCGACGCCGGCCCGGAGGGCGTTGGCCTGGGCTTCGCGAATGCGCTGGGGGTCGAGGTCCACGCCTACCCCGTGGGCGCCGAACTGCTTGGCGGCCGCGATGACGATGCGGCCGTCGCCGCAGCCGAGGTCGTAGACGACGTCGTCAGGGGTGACCCCGCCCAGCGTCAGCATGGCCTTCACGATCTCGAGGTGGGTCGCGACGAAGATTACGTCGAGTTTGACGGGGGCGGCGGGCTCGCTGACGCCGCCCTGGGGCCCCCCCGCCCCGCAGCCGGACAGCGCGGCGGCCGTCAGGACCGGCCCGAGCACGCGGATCATTTGGCGGGTCATGACACGAGTGTACCCGGCTGCGGACACGGCGGTGCGGGCTACTCAATTACATCGGCGCGACCGCTCCCGCTCCTGGGCCCCGGGCAGGCGGTCTCGCGGGAGCCCACGTCAGCCCCTTGGACACCCTCGTCTTCGTCGAGCCGTCGCTGCGCGTCAGGACGATCGCACGCCGCCCTTCACCGGGCTCCTCGAGCTCACCGACCTCCTGACCTGCGTAGCCCTCGCGCCAGCCCCATCCCGGCCATCGTGGCGCCAAAGAGCAGCAACGTCATCGGCTCAGGAACGGGGGCCAAGTCAGACACTTCGGTAATAAGCGGTGTCATTGTTCCGGTGAAATCGCCGTCCGCAATGAAGGTGAGGCCTGTTATAAACGCTGTGACGTTGTTGGGGTCGAGCATCGCGGACGTTTCAATTCCAGTCACCTCGAAGTCACTCACCCCCCCTTGCGGGAAGAAGAATTGCGTGTTGGCCAGAATTTGCTGGAGGGTGAGATTCTGGCCCTGCAAATAAAGGAGAGTAAAAACGTTGTCGCCGATGGCGGGAAGCGTTACTGAAGCGAAATTGGGGTTGCCCGTCCCCTTGGTGTATTTGTAGCCAGTGGCAACAAACGGGTCAATGAAGATCGTTTCACCACCACGCACTTGCGGGACTTGGAATTGATACACGGCTCCCTGTCCAAGCCTGGGATCCGGTGCAGGGCCAACCGTCGGAAGAAACACCTGGGGGGGTGCACCGCCTGTAAGTGGCGTGAAGTCGAAGAAAGCAGAGGACCGACGGACAATGTTGTCGTTAAAGTTGCCGCCGACCAGCGGTACGTGACCAGCCGTTTCGATGAGTTGGATATTCAGGACATACGAGTTCCCCGCCCTGAGAGGCTGACCAGAATTGAGCGTTGTTGGAACGATGAAGCTTGTCGCGCCGGCAGCCAACGCTTGGCTATGAACAACGTCCTTAACTCCATTGGGTAGGGAGGGCCCAGACTTATCGTAAATGTTCACACGCACAGCGTCGGGCGTGAATCCGGCCGGAACCGTCCAGCGAAGCGTCGGTGTAAAGCCGCTCCCCGAAATTGTCACACTGGATGGGAAAGGAGCAGCCGTCGCCGCGGCTGCGCCGATAATTGGCGTAGTCGCGGTGGCTGTATCGCTCCCGTTGTGGAAGGTCAGGTCCCAAGCGCTATTGAGAGTTGGAGTGAAGGCCACACTCCGGGAACAGTTTCTTGCGTTTACAGCCAGCGCATTGCACACAGTCGGCACGAGAACGCGTGTTCCTTGAACTGCCCCCAGCGTCGTTCCTTGGAGACCGCCCGGGGTCACATCTGCTCCAAACTGAATAGCGTCGCCCGGCGGCACGCCAACGTCGTTGACCCCGCGTGTGTCCCTGAAGTTATTAAGATGGTCAATCAGCGTTATAGGGGTCGCGTGCGCTGTAACAAAGGCGACCGCGAGGGCGAGGATCGACGAGGTCAGCACCGTGAGGGCTCGAAGGAACATTGACGCCTCCTTGAGCGGACGGGGTAGGACTCCGGCAGATTAGCCCAGAGGCCCACCTTTAGCCAAGCTACTTGTCATAGGTCTCACGCAGTCAGCACACTTTGCTAACGGCGGCCTTCATGGCGGGTATGTCTGGCTAACTTGAACCTGCGGAGCCCAAGCGCAGCTTGCCCGTCCGGGCTACTGAACCGGTGTTTCACCCTTAAACCTGGCTGGTCCTGTAAAGGGCTATCGGTCAAAACTCAGTCGATCCCGTAGCAGATGGTTCCCCTCGACTCCGCGTGAAACAGATAGAGATCCGGTGGTGCGAAGTCGAGTCCCACTACCGCACCCTCCGGAAACGCCTCCCCCGCCGCCGTCACCACTTTGACCCGCGTGCCGTCCGTCGTCTCCACAAGCACCTCATCTTCCAAGCCCAGCGGCTCCCGTAGGAAGACAGTCCCCGTAATCCGGTTCAGTCCTGGTGCCTCTAGCCGCAGCGCCTGAGGTCGGATCCCAACCTCCACCCGCTTAAGCCCCTGCAGCACCGCATGGTGCCGTGAGGCGACCGGTAGCTGCCGCCCCAGCAGTTCGATAGTCATGCCCGTAGGCGTCGTCACCACCGCGGCTGGGAAGGTGTTCATCGCCGGCGTCCCGATAAAGGTCGCCACGGTGACATCCGCTGGCCGCCGGAAAATTACCCGCGGCGAGTCGACCTGCAGCGTCCGCCCCTGATCCATCACGGCCACCCGCGTCGACATGGTCATCGCCTCGACCTGGTCATGGGTGACATAGATGATGGTCGACGAGATCTCGCGGTGCAGCCGCAGGATCTCGGTCCGCATCTCCACCCGCAGCCGAGCGTCCAGGGCGGAAAGCGGCTCGTCCATCAGCAGCACCTTCGGCTCCTTGATGATGGCCCGGCCGATGGCCACGCGCTGCTGCTGGCCGCCGGAGAGCTGGCCGGGCTTCTGCCCGAGCTTGTCGGAGAGGCCGAGGGTTGCCGCCACCTTCTCCACCTTCTCGTTCACCTGGACGCGGGGCAGGCCGGCTATGCGCAGCGGGTAGCCGATGTTGTCCCGCACTGTCATGTAGGGGAAGAGCGCGATGTCCTGGAAGACCATGGCGATGTCGCGCTTCTGCGGGGGGAGATCGGTCACGTCCTGGTCGCCGAACCAGATGCGGCCGGCGGTCGGCGTCTCGAGGCCGGCGATCATCCTCAAAGTGGTCGTCTTGCCGCAGCCGGAGGGGCCGACGAAGGTGAAGAACTCGCGCTCGCCGATCTCGAGCGTGAGGTCGCGCACCGCCTGCACCTCGCGCGCGCCGCGCCCGAAGCGCTTCTGCACGCCCTCCAGCCGGACCGAGAAGG
>Ga0207645_10002237_pt1 | contig 15407 bp, 17 predicted proteins | sample KBSM53metaG_FD_184331 | JGI IMG/M metagenome (GOLD analysis project Ga0207645, IMG submission 184331) | Miscanthus rhizosphere microbial communities from Kellogg Biological Station, Michigan, USA - KBS M5-3 metaG (SPAdes) (version 2) | ecosystem: Host-associated > Plants > Roots > Rhizosphere >...
TTGTAATTCTGCAGGAAAACAGCTGATCTAATCAAACTCATTATCCCAACCATCTTTCTTTAACTTCTCTACCTTTTCAATCACTTCATTGTTCAATGATTTTTTGTATGCTGCAATTGTTTTTGATACATCATCATCGGACGTTCCGATGATCTCAGCAGCCAAAATACCAGCATTCTTCGCAGCATTGAGTGCAACCGTTGCTACCGGAACGCCATTCGGCATTTGAAGAATAGAAAGAACAGAATCCCAACCATCAATTGAATTGGAAGATTTTATAGGAACACCGATAACCGGTAACGATGTGATAGAAGCGACCATGCCCGGTAAATGAGCTGCACCACCTGCGCCGGCAATAATCACCTTCAAACCTCTTTCTTTTGCTTTTTGTGCATATTCTATCATTCGTAAAGGTGTCCGGTGAGCAGATACTATTGTTACTTCGTGTGGGATACCAAATTGTTTGAGAATATCGGCGGCAGCCTGCATTACCGAAAGATCGCTATCGCTGCCCATAATGATGCCTACCTGTGGATTCATGCAGCAAAGAAACAGGAAATTATTCTTCTGTACAAAGAGGGATACCCGGTAATTGATTATTTGGATTTAACGACAAGGGATCTCTTTACTTTATTCGAGTTGTGTAACAGATCCTGCTTTTCATTTGACAGTATGGTTACATGCCCCATTTTTCGCCCGGGCTTTGTTTGTTTTTTGCCATATAGATGAACGAATGCATTTTCAATCTGCAGAATTTCTTCGAGACCCTCATACACGACCTCTCCTGAGTAACCATCCGCACCGATAATGTTTACCATAACCGAAGGAAAAAGATAGTTGGTGTTGCCCAGTGGATAATTCAGTATTACCCGCCACAGCATATCAAATTGTGAGCTGTAATGCGCCTCTATTGTATGATGCCCGCTGTTGTGAACACGTGGCGCCGTTTCGTTAACAAAAACATCTCCCTTTTTATCAACAAATAATTCCACTGCAAATATTCCGGGAGACTTAAAATTGCGTACAACGGCAAGTGCAACCGCTTCTATCTTCCATAATATTTGTTTATCCAGTTCGGCGGGGCATAACTGGTAGTCTAATAAATTAAGATCAGGATCGAACATCATTCTCACCGGCGGATAAATCGCCGTTTCTCCTTTTTCATTTATTGCAATGATAATGGCTATCTCTTTATCAATATTAATTTTTCGTTCCAGTACAGATGGCTGATCGAAGCCTTTTTCAATATCGGATTTGTTATTTATGATCTGCACACCGCGGCCATCATAACCACCTTCGCCCAGTTTGTGTACAGCCGGCAATAAGTCTTCCATTTCTGCGATTTCAGCATAATGGTTAGTAACTCTGAATTCAGCGGTCGGTATCTGGAATTCTTTGTAGTACTGTTTCTGCAGTATTTTGCTTTTAACAGTTTTGAGAACAGATGGCTTTGGAAAAACTTTCACTCCTTCTGATTCGAGTTTTTCCAATGCGTCGATATTTACATTTTCTATTTCTATTGTTATTGCATCGAGACTTTTACCGAAGTTATAAACGGCATCAAAATTTTTTATATCGCCTTTGGTAAAATGGTGACAAAGATGGGCCGCAGGGCACTCGGGATCGTTTTCGAGGACATGGGTTTCTGCACTATAGTTAGCAGCTGCCTGCAAGAGCATTCGCCCCAGTTGTCCTCCGCCGAGGATGCCGATTTTTTTCATGAAGCAAAGATAAGGGGGACGATCGCTGGTTGTGGCTATTCTTATCTTGCTCAGACCACTTTACCTTGTTTTTAAATATTTAGGGCTTCATCCCAGATTTATTAATTTTGTTTTAACGCAAATTAATATGACCAATCCTTCTATACATCCGCCACTAAGTAATATCCAGGCTGAGTTGTTAAAACTATTCGCAGCCGATATACCGGATAAGCATCTGATAGAAATAAGAAATATGATTGCGCGATTCCTACTTGAAAAGGCCCGCGATAAAGCTGACGCCGTTTGGGAAGAGAAAGGCTATACGACTGAAAAGCTTGAGCAAATTTTGAATAAGAAATAATGCCGCGTCTCAAAATTGTGCTGGATACTAATTGTCTTTTGCGTTCCATATCCCGCAGGTCCGTTTATGCTGTTATTATTGATAAATTGAATGAAAATGTTTTTGACCTGCATGTCACCACCGACATATTGCTGGAATATGAGGAAAAGATAACGGACATATTTTCACAGGAAGCCGCTGAATTGATCGTTGGCGCGTTCTCACTCCTCGATAATGTAAAAAAGACAGATGTTCATTATCATTTAAATCTTATCACTTCAGATCCTGACGATAATAAATTTATCGATTGTGCCTTTGCCGGCAATGTTCATTTTTTAGTGACAGAGGATAAACATTTTAATCTATTAAAAGAGATAGCTTTTCCCTCTATTAATGTGATTTCATTAGCTCAATTCAAAGAAATGTTGATCTCCGGTGAGTAATTGCAGCGTTTCAATTCTTTTTCTACCTTTACATTCAAATGCGTCCCGATTATCCTCATAAAATCTTCTCTGATCTCCGTTTGGATTTCGCTTTATTGATGGAAACGCTGGCTATGGATGATTCCCCCGTACAATAATCACGTCACGCTTACAGTTAAATGAATTGTTTCTTTGTATTGTCCAATAGAATTGGTGAAGTACAAGAGTGCGACGCAACCAAAGCCCAATAGATATTCCATTGCTGGTAACAAAATAAAAAACCTATTCTAATGTCATCTGCCACAACTATAAAAAAAAATAAAAAAACAGAAATAGATTTTTTGCCGCTTGAAGGAACGGATTACGTTGAATTTTATGTTGGAAATGCCAAACAGGCGGCTCATTACTACATGAGTGCTTTCGGTTTCCAGGCATTGGCATATGCCGGTCCTGAAACGGGTATAAAAGATAAAGTGAGTTATGCCGTGCGCCAGCATAAATTAACTTTTGTACTCACTACGCCACTGAAGCCCGGTAACGAGATAGCAGATCATGTATATAAACATGGCGATGGTGTGAAGGCATTGGCACTTCGAGTGAGCGATGCTGCAAATGCATGGAAAGAAACCATTAAGCGCGGCGCTCACAGTGCTATGGAACCGATGACGGTCAACGATGAATCCGGTGATTTAGTCATGAGTGGTATTCACACATATGGCGATACTGTACATCTTTTTATTGAACGGAAAAATTATAATGGGATATTCATGCCCGGATACAAAGAGTGGGGCAATCCTTATTTCCAACCTGCAGACACGGGACTACAATACGTAGATCACTGTGTAGGTAACGTGGGCTGGCATCAAATGAATCCCTGGGTAAGTTTTTACGAAAATGTGATGGGTTTCCGCAATATTCTCACTTTCGACGACGAAGATATTTCGACGGAATACTCGGCGCTGATGAGCAAAGTGATGAGTAATGGAAACGGGTTTGTAAAATTTCCGATCAATGAACCCGCCGAAGGGAAAAAAAAGTCGCAGGTGGAGGAATATCTCGAGTATTATAACGGGGAAGGAGTGCAACATGTGGCGCTGGCGACCAACGATATCGTGAAAACGGTGACGGAACTGCGTAAAAGAGGCGTTGAATTTTTGCAGGTGCCCACATCTTATTACGACGATTTATTGGAACGTGTCGGGCATATTGATGAGGATTTGGCGCCATTAAAAGAACTGGGCATCCTGGTAGACCGCGACCATGAAGGCTACCTTTTACAATTGTTTACCAAGCCGGTAGAAGACCGACCTACACTATTCTTTGAGATCATTCAGCGTAAGGGAGCACAGAGTTTTGGCAAAGGAAATTTCAAAGCATTATTTGAAGCCATCGAAAGAGAACAGGCCGCGAGAGGAAATCTGTAAAAGTTTTTCAGTAAAATTAACAAAGCCCGGTGCTCGTAAAACTGCCGGGCTTTATTATGTACATATCCCTTGTTTGAGGCCCATTTTTGGAATATCTTCATTCATCAAGCCAGCCCAGGCCAGCTTAATAATCCACCCCATTTAGTTTTTCAACATATTTTTGCATTTGTGTATAAATTTTTCGCACTAAAACGCAAAAAAAAATCGTTTTTGTGATATGAATTTGATCTGGAAGAACCTGTTGGTTATTATATCGTTTATTGGTGGTGCTGTATTCAGCCTGCAGGCGCAAAACTCTGTTACCTCGTACACTTCGTTTATTGACTATCAAAAGACATTTGCGCGTCCGAGTGAGGCCCTGAAGCGCAAAGAAGATACGCTTGTACGGCAGTTTGAAGCCAAGAAATTGAAATGGCCCGCCCGTTACATTTATATCCGGTCGTTCAAGTACGATAGCCAACTGGAAGTGTGGGTAAAGGACGAAATAAAAGAGCCGTTCCGTTTGTTTAAAACATACAAGGTTTGTGCATTAGCCGGCAGCCTCGGACCAAAAAGAATGCGTGACGATTACCAGGTGCCGGAAGGCTTTTATTATATAAATGAATTCAATCCCAAAAGCAATTATTATCTCTCTCTTGGACTTAATTATCCAAATGCATCGGACAGGATATTAAGCGATTCTTATCAACCTGGTGGCGATATTTATATTCACGGCAGTTGTGTGACTGTTGGGTGTATTCCGCTTACAGATAACCAGATCGATGAATTGTATATACTGGCTGCACACGCAAAAGATATGGGACAGGATTTTATACCGGTTCATATTTTCCCGATCCGCTACAATGTAAAAAGAAGCCTGAATTTTCTTGGCAATCTTACAAAAGATGATGTGGAGCTGAAGAAATTTTCTTCGCGCCTGGAGGGTGCTTTCGATTATTTTGAAAAGTATCACCAACTACCCGTAGTAATGACTGATGAAAAAGGTGAATACATTGTGGATGAAGTGCCGGCAAAAAAGATCAAAGACGAAAATGCGCCTAAAAAACCAGCCGTAAAACATAAAGAAAGGAACATATCTACGCTGGCGAATTCGGTACATCAATGGCCACAATTTCCAGGCGGAGGTGAAGCGTTTATGGAATACCTGAAGAAGCTGGGAAAAGATATGTCAGCTTATTTGCCGGATGGTGTAAAGAAAGCGTTTGTGCAGGTTGAATTTATTGTGGATACGGACGGAGTACCGGTGAATTTTAAAGTTATTAAAGGCGGCAACGATGATTATAACGATGAGTTGATAGATCGGATGGAAAAAATGCCTACCTGGGACCCTGCGCTTTTAAACGATAAACCGGTGGCTAAAAAAATGGTGCAGACTGTAACGATTGAGACGTTTTAAACTAAAATTCAGAAAGAAAAAAGTCCGGTTCACGAGCACCAATTGCTTTATTGTTGACTAACTGATTTGCTTATACCGGTCACCATTGTTGCGTGACAATCTCTGTCAGTATTCAATTTTCCACATTTTATAGCTGTCATTTTGTTCGTTGATAAATTTGCAATAGGTTTTATCAAATGATGTAATTATTATGAAAGCATATTTCATAAGTGGCCTGGGTGCGGATAAAAAAGCATTTTATAAATTGAAATTGCCGGAAGGTTATGAACCTGTGTACCTGGATTGGTTAACGCCTAATAAGGGCGAAACGCTTAAAGAATATGCAATCCGTTTTTCTGAATTGATAAAAGAAGAAGAAGATTTTATTTTAATCGGTCTTTCACTTGGCGGTATGATTGCGGCTGAAATCGCGCATTTAAAGTGTCCCCGAAAAGTCATTCTTCTTTCCAGTATTTCCGTTTCGGATGAAATGCCGTGGTATTTCCGGTTTGCCGGAAAAATAGGCGTACAAAAAGCGATTCCTGTTTCAGTGTATAAAAATATTACAATTCTCAATGCTTTTATGGGAGGGGCAAACAAGGCAGACAGGGCCATGCTCTTATCGTTTGTTAAACAAACGGATCCGTTATTTATCCGCTGGGCAGTTGATGCCATTCTCGGATGGAACCAACAGGAACCGCTAAACGATATTGTGCATATTCACGGAAATAAGGACCGTCTTTTGCCTATCCGCTACACACATGCAAACCACGTAATAAAAGACGGGCGTCACCTGATGGTATTGAACAAGGCAGGAGAAATTAATAAAGTATTACAGGAAGTTTTGCCCGCTTATTAAATCAGCTAAGCAATACCTGGATGGTTTCTGGTGTTTGCTGACGAAGCAAAATTGTTTTTCCTTCTGTTAGTTTCTCCACTATCTCTTTATTATAGTGGCGGATCGTAAGGAGCTTTAACCCTTTCATCACTTCCACATCAAAAACTGATGATGCTTCCAATGCCAGCTTTTCTATTTTCTCAGCGCGATTGTCGAGGACGCAGGTAAATGTGATAGCCCCATTTTGTGTGAGGTTTGGTTTAATGTTAAGCTCTTCGAATAAATGATACAATTGGCCAACCGGTTTTTCTCCAACAAAAGAAAAGTCTTTTGAGTTCAATTCAATCATTGCCTGGTTATCTTTCAAAACAATGATAGGCGGCAGATTCTTTACGGTTTGTTTGCTGATAACGGTTCCCGGCAGGGATGGGTCAAGAAAACATTTTACATAAAATGGTATCTGCTTGTTTTGAAGTGGCTTTATTGTTTTCGGGTGAATTACCTGTGCGCCGTAATAAGTCATTTCAATAGCCTCGGTATAATTCAGTTCACTGATCAATTTCGCATCAGGAAATTGTTTCGGATCGGCATTCATTACACCTTCCACATCTTTCCATATGGTTTGACTTTCGGCATCGAGCATATTCGCAAAAATCGCGGCAGTATAATCGCTGCCTTCGCGTCCAAGTGTCGTACTCTCATTTTCATCTGTCGAGCCGATAAATCCCTGTGTTAATATGATGTCGGTTGTATTGAACCTTGGCTTTACATCGCCGGTTACTTTTTGCTGTGTATAGGCCCAATCTATATTTGCATCCCGAAAATTATCATCTGTGCGAAAAACATCCCTTACGTCAATCCATTGATTTTTTATACCCGCTTCATTCAGGTAAAAACTAACAATAGAAGTTGATAATAACTCGCCGACACAAACCACCTGGTCATAATAATAATCGAAATCTCTTGCAGGTTTATCATGTAACAGCCATTCCACTTCTGTAAAAAAATCTTTCAGTTGATTTTCGCAGGCGAGATAATGTGTTACGAGAAGGTACTTTGCGGTTGTGAGGTGCTGTTGTTTTACCTGTTCAAATAATTGTAATGCCTCTTCTTTTTTATTATTATAAAATGCTTCTACCACTTTTTCAAGGGCATTTGTTGTTTTTCCCATTGCGGAAATGACAACAAGAATTTTTTGTTCCCGGTATTGTTGAAGAATCGTGCCTACATTTTTAATCCTCTCTATACTGTTTACCGATGCACCGCCAAATTTGAAGACTTTCATTACTGAAATTTTGAATGGCGCAAAGATAATACAGGAGGAAGTGCTTAATCGCTAAAAGCGATAGAATAATGATGCGGGGCAGGATGCTTCGCGCAGTATAATAAGTCCTTATTTTTGCAGTTTAATCTGTCACACTATATGCTTGCCATTAATCGAAAAGTTTTAACGCTGGACGAATTTACCATCCAGCAATTGAGAAATTTTCCAAATGCAACAGGTGAACTGAGCAGCCTGCTTCGGGATATCGGCCTAGCCGCCAAACGGGTGAACGTGGAGGTGAATAAGGCGGGGCTGGTGGATATACTGGGCGATGCAGGCTCTGTGAATGTACAAGGCGAGGATGTTAAAAAACTGGACGTATTTGCCAATAATCAATTTGCCGGGGTATTAAGACATGGCATCAGTTGCGCCGGTATTGCGAGTGAAGAATTTGACGAGCATATTCCCTTCAATGATGCGATCAGCAAAAATTCAAAGTACGTTTGTTTATTCGATCCGCTCGATGGAAGCAGCAATATTGATGTAAATATTTCCATTGGCACAATATTCAGTGTGTACCGAAGAGTGAGCGAAAAAGGAGAAGCAGTAACAAAAGAAGATTTTCTTCAGCCCGGCATTCGCCAGGTAGCTGCCGGCTATATTATTTACGGATCATCAACCATGCTTGTGTATGCCACAAGACGCGGAGTAAATGGATTTACGTTAGATCCTTCAATCGGCGAGTTTTGTTTAAGTCATCCGGATATTAAATGCCCGGAGTACGGTCAAATATATTCGGTTAATCACGGCAATTTTTTCCGCTATGAGCAATCCGTACAGAAATATATTGACCTCTGCCAGAAAAAAAATGAAGATAACGGTGGACCCTATTCGCAGCGGTATACCGGCAGTATGGTAGCTGATCTGCATAGAAATTTGTTAAAGGGAGGGATATTTATGTACCCGCAAACGACTGATAAACCAAAAGGGAAATTGCGCCTGCTCTATGAGTGCAATCCTTTTGCCTTTATAATTGAAGTAGCAGGAGGTAAAGCGATCGACGGACGCAGGCGGATCCTCGATATCCACCCGGCAGAACTGCATGAGCGCAGTCCATTTTTTGCGGGCAGTAAGGGGATGATGGAAGAATTGGAAGAGTGTATTAAACATAGTGCGTAGGATTTTTTAGATTGCATAAACAATGTTTTTCTATGATTGAAATTATCCCATACGAAGACAGGTATCAGCCTGAATTTTATAAGCTCAATATTGAATGGCTGGATAAGTATAACCTTACTGAAAGTCATGACCTGATGGTGCTGGATGATCCGAAAGGAACAATAACAGATAGAGGCGGTTATATCTGGCTGGCAACGGATGCCGGTAAGATAGTTGGCACTGCCGGTATCATGAATGAAGGCCATGGACAATTCGAATTGGCAAAGATGGCTGTTGACCCGGCGTACCGTGGCAAGGGTATCAGTAAGTTGCTCATTGAAGCCTGTATAGCAAAAGCAAAAGAAATAAAAGCAGTAAAACTTATTTTATTTTCTAATCACCAACTTCTGACAGCACTTAAATTGTACGAAAAATATGGTTTCAGGCATGTTGAAGTAAAAGATTCCCCTTTTGTGACTGCGGATGTAAAGATGGAATTGGAGTTCGCATAAACCGTTGCGGGACTTTAATAATTTACTTGGAATTTGTTTGTTTGTATATTCGGGTCGAATTTTAATGTATGGCGGAAAAAATCATACAGGTCAGAAATCTCGTAAAGAATTACGGAAATTTTGAGGCGGTCAAAGGAATCAGCTTTGATGTATACGAAGGTGAAATATTTGGATTGCTGGGACCAAACGGTGCGGGTAAATCTACAACGCTTGAAATAATTGAAACACTTCGTGAGAAAACCAGCGGTGAAGTGATTGTCGACGGGCTGAATCTCGACAAAGAGCCACTGGAAATAAAAAAGATTATCGGCGTACAATTGCAAAGCAGCGGCTATTATCCCGGATTGAATCTCGTTGAGCTGATCGATTTGTTTTGCGGTCTGTATAATCGTACCGTGAAACCAATGGATCTGCTGGAATTGGTCAATTTGAAAGAGAAGGTAAAAGCGAAATTCAAAGAATTAAGTGGCGGTCAAAAGCAGCGATTTTCAGTCGCGACAACGTTGATTAATCAACCGCGGATCATATTTCTCGATGAACCTACGACTGGCCTTGATCCACAGGCAAGACGAAGCCTATGGGAGCTGATAAAAAATATCCGTGACAAAGGAACGACGGTCATCATTACAACCCATTACATGGATGAAGCGGAAGTGCTTTGTGACCGGATTGCGATCATTGATTCGGGAAAAATAATTGCCCTGGATACACCCGATAAATTGATTGATGACCTGGTTGATACTGGATTTGAAAGGCCAAAGGAAGTAAAGAAAGCGAATCTCGAGGATGTATTTATCAATTTAACCGGTCATTCTTTGCGGGAAGAATGACGTTTGACATTCAATGATGTAAAATTTTATGAGTTTACAAGATAAACTAAAGAGTTATATGCAGGATAAGATAGAAGCACAGAAAAAAACAGGAAAAGAATTCCTGGAGAATAATAAGACAAAGCCCGGTGTAAAGGAACTTCCCGGCGGTTTACAATATGAAGTTGTAAAGGAAGGGACTGGCAGGCAACCGGTTCTTGCCAACCAGATAAAGGCGCACTACAAAGGCGCTTTGCTGGATGGAAAAGAATTTGACAGTTCATTTAAAAGAAATCAACCGTTTACTGCTCCGTTAACTGCGCTTATACAAGGCTGGCAGATTGCGATTCCATTGATGAAAGAAGGAAGTCATTGGCGGTTATGGATACCATCCGACCTGGCTTATGGCGACAGGGGCGCGGGTCGGGATATTCCCGGTGGCGCCACACTGATGTTTGAGGTTGAATTACTGGAAATAGTTAAATAAGTTAGTTTGATGTCAAATGATCTTCGTTATCCAATAGGCGAATATGATCCCAAACCTTTTTCTATTCCTCAAAAAGTAGAATGGCTGGCGGATATAAAATTTTTGCCTTTGCAATTAGAAAGTGCCGTACTGAATTTAGATGAAAAACAATTGCTGACTCCGTATCGTGATGGTGGATGGACAATTCAGCAATTGGTACATCACGTTGCAGACAGTCACATCAATGCATATTGCCGGTTTAAACTAGGACTGACAGAAGACAACCCTACCATAAAACCTTACCAGGAGAAATTGTGGGCAGAGATGCATGATGTAAATAAATTACCGATAAATATTTCAGTTACGTTATTGTATGCATTGCATGCCCGCTGGCATGAAGCCTTGAAACCGGTATCGGATGACGAGTGGAACAACCGAACCATTTTTCACCCGGAGAGCAAAAAGACTATGCGATTGTGGACGCTCCTGGGTTTGTATGCATGGCATGGCCGGCATCATGTGGCACACATAACACGATTGCGCGAACGTATGGGATGGAATAATTAACATCAAGAACTATTACTACGCATGAAGGAATTAAAATGGAAGTTACTTTCCTCCAACTACCTGTTTAAAGATTTGTGGTTTACTGTAAGAAAAGATACTTGTCTTACACCCGGTGGCAAAATCGTTTCACCTTATTATGTGTACGAGTTTCCTACATGGGTAACGGCTTTACCCGTAACAGAAGATGGAAAAATCATTATGCTTCATCAATACCGGCATGCGTTAGGGGAGACCTGCATCGAAATTCCCGGCGGATGTGTTGATCATAGTGATAAAAATCTTCAATCTGCGATTGCGCGTGAGTTATTAGAGGAAACCGGCTTTGAATTTTCTTCTTACGATTATCTTGGCAAGGTCTCTGCGAACCCGTCTACGAATAACAACCTGATGCATATGTTCCTTGCAAAAGGCGGAAAGAAAATAGCAGAGCAATCACTGGACGGGAATGAAGAGATTGAGGTTGAATTGATAACTGTAAAAGACTTACGGAAGTTGCTTAAAGAAAATAAAATTATGCAGGCAATGCATGTAACTTGTATATTGTATGCTTTGGAGAAATTAGGTGATATGAAGCTCTAGGTTGGAATTTAACTGTTACCCGGCCTGTTAACTTATTTGACTTCGTCTAATAATTAACTTCACCTACAAGAAAAACACTTCCGCAAATCATAATCAGATCTTTTTTGCCTGCTTTATTTTTTGCTTCTGATATAGCGGCATTTACATCCCCGTAAACATGACCATTGAGGTGATAAACTTGTGCTCTTTGCTGCAATAAGCCGGCATCTATTGCTCTTGGAATATGTGCCTGTGTAAAATAATAATTTGCAGTATGTGGCAGGAGTGATAATACTTTTTCAATCTCTTTATCTTTTACCATTCCCAGGATTATATGCAACTGATCATGTTCTGTCATTTCAATCTGCTCCATCAATTGATATATACCGTCTGTATTATGCGCAACATCCAAAACAATCAACGGAGATTGATGTATCACTTCCCATCTTCCGTGCAACCCGGTTATTTTTTTTGCATGACGCAATCCTTTATGAATATTATCATCGGTAACAGGCCAACCTTTTTGTTGCAATTGAAAACAGGTCTCGAGTACCGTCAGCAAATTTTTTGCCTGGTAAATGCCGGGCAGATCGAGATGAAAAATTTTATGATCCACTTTGCCGCTTGATGCGGTTTCGACAATCAATTCATGATTCTTCCACTGCCAGTTCATAGCTTCCCGTTTAAGCGAAGCAATGGTTAAAGAAGCATTATTTTTTGCTGCCACTTCTTCAAAAACAGGCCTGGTTTCAGGTGTCGTTTCACCAACAACGACCGGAACACCTTGCTTAATAATTCCGGCTTTTTCATAAGCGATCTTATCAAGGCTATTGCCAAGCAGGTTCATATGATCCCATCCAATATTCGTGATTACTGAAATTTCCGGTGTAATTACATTCGTACTGTCCAATCGTCCACCGAGACCTACTTCGATCACCGCCACATCTACGTTCATCTCAACAAAATAATCAAACGCCATTGCGACAGTAATTTCAAAAAAACTGGGCTCTATTTTTTCAATTAGTGGCTTTATTTTTTCTGTAAAAGCGGACACAAACTCTTTTGAGATCAATTGTCCATTTACTTTTATTCTCTCGCGAAAATCTTTGAGATGGGGCGAGGTATAAAGGCCGGTTTTAAAGCCCGCTGTTTGTAAAATTGAAGCCATCATATGGCTCACTGAGCCTTTGCCGTTAGTGCCGGCAATGTGAATAGTTTTAAACTTATTATAGGGGTTATCCAGGTATTGACAAAGCGCTAGTGTATTTGTAAGATCTTTCCTGATAGCTGCACTTCCGATATGGCTGAACATAGGAAGTTTGGCAAAAAGATAGTCGAGTGTTTGTTCGTAATTCATTGCAACTGGAAAAGTATTCGGACTTTTTTAGCCAGATTATCTTAATTATAGCATAGATAATCTCCGTTCTCAAAACAATTCCGCCAAAAGTAATTAATTCGTCTTCATGAGCCCAGCGTCTTATCTAAAAAGTGCAACAATGGCACGCACCAATAATACGAGATAAGAATATGATTGTCGGAAATCCTAATTAATCAAAGCCTGCATTACCATTGTAATAAGGATCGCAAATGTATTTATTTCGATGTGCTGTTGGACCCGGCAAGTCTATTGTAAAAAACGAAGTTTTCGTCATCAAAGCAAACAAAACGTACTTGTTTTATGGAAGAATTGGTTCGTAAAAAATTTATCACAGTTCCTGTGGCTATTTTCGCTGCATCTTCTTTTGGATAGCCATAAATGCCCGTACTTATATTTGGGAATGCTATTGTTTCGATTTTAAATTCCAGGGCAAGCTGTAAACTATTTTTATAGCAATTTGAAAGCTTATTTGCTTCGTCATTTTTTCCTCCTGCCCACACAGGCCCTACCGTATGTATTACATACTTAGCCGGCAATAAACCTGCAGTAGTTATTACTGCTTCACCAGTTGGGCATCTCCCTTGCTTTGCAATTATCTTCCTGCATTCTTCTAAAATAGCCGGCCCGCCTGCACGATGAATGGCACCGTCTACACCACCACCACCCATGAGCGAAGAGTTTGCAGCATTTACTATGGCATCTATCTGCTGTTCAATAATATCGCCTTTTATTATCTGAATGCGCTCAATCACTTTTTTAAAGTTAAGGATGTAGTTTAATCAAAAACGGCAGTATAGTAATACCGCCGTTCATTCAAATAATAATGACCATTAGTTTTTTATCCGCCCAATAAGAAATCAAATTGATAAACGACAACGGATTCATCCGCAGCCCGGTTAAACCTGTTTCGTCTCAACCACTCCTGGATAATATCTATCGCAGGTCCGCTCGTATAAGTTGATCCCCGTGTAGCCCTGATAAATGAGCCAATTCCATCCGGGCTAACCTTAATTTCAGCAAAAACTTTTCCTTTCAGGTTTTCACCTGCATTCATTGACTTAGGATTGATCACCACGCGATTTCCACTCACTTTTCTTGGGCCGTTCCCTGTTCCGCTGCCTGTGCCATTACCGCCACCGGTTCCATTGCCCGTGCCCCCACCGCTTCCGTTACCGGTTCCAACACCATGTCCATTTCCGGCGCCGCCGCTTCTATCATAGTTTTCAGCTGCGCCACCTCCCGTACTGCTTCCACCAACTGTTTTTCCTAACACGGCCTTGGGTCTTGCGGGTGCGGGATTTTCGATTACTGCCTTTGGTGGCGTCTTTACCGTAGAACTGTTCTCATCAATTTTTTTTGCTTCCGGTTTTGGTTTATCAGGTTTGCGTATAGGTGGAGATTCTTTTTCGGTGGGATCATCCTCAATATCTTTAATATCCTCTTTTACGCCTGGAGTAGGAGGAGAATAAGCGGTACCTTTTGCCCCTGTCGCCTGAACCGGGTTTCCGCCACCGCCACCGCCGCCCAATACTTTTGCAGGCGGATCGTCAGGCAGGTTTAATTCAACAAGAATACCCTCATCTTTATCGGGAATGGGTATGATAGGGAGCTGCCATTTTAAAATAAACATCAAAACAGCCATGAAGGCAGCAAATCCCGCTGTAATTAGAGCAGCACGGGAATTTTTCTTCGCTTCAAAAGGGTCAGTCATTGATAATGTGTTAGTCATGCGAATTTAAAGTTTAAAAATTTTGGCCGCATCCGATTGTTTTACACAAGTGTTATTAACGAAGCAAGGTCCATGCAACATATCTGTTACCTGATATACAAAATGTTAATATTGAGGAGAAGCGACTTTTATCACCCTTCTTCATCGTTTTTAAAAAGCTGTGATTTTACTACGTAAACTACGCGGGGACATTACTTGTGTTATCTCCCTAACTATTTGTATTTCTGCAAAATATTTCTAAATAAACCAGCGTTATTAAAGCTGTAATCCTAAATCCTGTGTAATGAAACATTCGGCTATGAATCTAATAAAACCACTCTCGTTTATCATTTTTGCATTTTCCGTTTATTTATTGTCGGGTTGCGCCAAAGCTGGAATCGGCGGACCAAGTTATACCCTTGACGGAATTGTAGATGGTGCACAGGTAGTACCATCTTCATCCTCATCAGCAATTGGTATAATTTCCGGCGGCTTCGATGGAAGCAAAAACACGATGACAGGAAAAATTAAATGGGCTGGGCTTTCAGGTTCACCAACTGCTATTCATATTCATGGCGGCACGCCGGGTAGAAATTGGCGTCCGCCTGGCCCTCGGCGCGACCCGCGGCCGGATCGTCCGGCTCTTGCTGGCAGAGAGTGTCCTGCTCGCGGTGGCGGGCGGGATCGCTGGAATCGGGGTTGCCGCACTGACGCTGCGGCTGCTGACGACGTACGAGTTGCCGGGTGGCATGGCGATCGAAAATCTGCGGCTCGATCTCGATGGCGTGGCGCTCGCCGTGACCCTCGGCCTCTCGGTGGTGACCGGCCTGGTGTTCGGGGCACTGCCCGCGTGGCGAGCCGCGACGACCGACGTCCTCGTGTCGCTTC
>Ga0207645_10002238_pt1 | contig 15406 bp, 11 predicted proteins | sample KBSM53metaG_FD_184331 | JGI IMG/M metagenome (GOLD analysis project Ga0207645, IMG submission 184331) | Miscanthus rhizosphere microbial communities from Kellogg Biological Station, Michigan, USA - KBS M5-3 metaG (SPAdes) (version 2) | ecosystem: Host-associated > Plants > Roots > Rhizosphere >...
TTGAATGAAACCTGGTGAATGTCTGGAGCTCGGGATCGTAAAGGCTTCCAGAGTACTGAATCATAAGCTCGGGCGTTCGCCCGAGTGGGTCAGGAAGCGCAACTTCATTGGCCGAGAGAAAAAGTGCACAGAGCCTGTCTCAGGAAAAGTCGACACTTCGTCACGTTGCTGAACTATCGGCAGTGGTTTTCTTATCTATCATCGACATTTCCGGAGCTTAAGCTTGGTCGCTTCATTGCATTTCCGTTGGTTGTCGCCGTGAAGGAAAGCCGCCCATCGGATGCAACTCTAGATCTATAACAGCGAAAACGGGAGATAACTTTGTGACGTCACACCGTATTTTTATGCCGATCTATTTTTCGGCGTTGCTGTTCGTTTCGGCCTGCTCCAGCGTCGGCGGAGATGTTCAAGCTGGTCGCAACGCACTCCAAATCGGGCACGCCGACGATGCTGTCGGGTATTTGACGCGTGCAGCCGACACCGACCCCAATTACAAGATTCCGTACCGAGTTCCTGCAGGCGTATTGGGTTATTTGGGACGAGCATATCTCGAAACGGGCAGAGACAAAGAAGCTCGCCAGACTTTGGAAAGAGCGGTCAGTCTGGCTCTAGACGACCCGTTCGCGCATCTGTATCTCGGGATTGCTTTGTTAAAGACAGGCGAGCGGGACCGGGGCCGTAGTGAAATAGAAAACGGCCTCAGAGCGATTGATGGTACGCTCGAGTACATCTCACAAGATCTCGTCTACGGGTATTTTTGGGATCCGAACATGGAAATTCGCAATGACATTCGAAAAACATTGGCCGCCAAACTGGACGACGCGCAGCTTGCTATGGCAGCCGAGCGCATCGGAGGTCAGTTCGACGAGGAAATCGACAAAGCGCGTCGCGACGAATCGCGAAGATATGGCGGCGGTGGTGACGGTGGCGGGGGCGGGAGTTGATCGCCCGCACGATCGGGAAAGTTGGTCTCAACAACGGCCGCGGTACAGCCGAAGGATCGAAGAATTCCATAGGCAGAGCGACAACCGAAGAATGTTTGGCAACGGTCGAGCGTAAATAGGGTAATCCATGAAATGCCAGCGATGTTCACAAAATCAGGAAGCCAAATACCGGATCCATAGCGATGCTCTAGACTTAAGAGTCTGTTCGAGCTGCGCGGCTGAGGAGCGGAGCCTCAGGCTTACTATCGAACTGCTCCATCGCGATGAACCCAGTAGAGACCCATCCGAGGGTGGTCCCAAACAGCGGCCGGCATGAGCTTTGGTGCAGGCTCGCTGCCAACTTGTACAGTAACTTTCGCTGATCCGTTGGTCCCGGTGACGGGGCGGACTTTACAACAGACGCCGTTTAGCGAGAACATAGATGCACCGGCATTTTTCGCTGATCTGTCATGGCCAATGATCAAGAAAAACAGTTGGCCGCCCATGCCAGCCTCCAATTCGTGCGCTCCGGCGACGTTGTAGGTCTGGGCTCGGGCTCAACGGCGGCGTATGCCGTCCGGTTTTTGGGAGAGCGCGTTCGGGCGGGCTTGAAGGTTCGAGGTGTTGCCACGTCGATCCAAACTCAGAGCCTAGCCGTCTCCCTGGAAATTCCCCTGATCACGTTAGATGAAGTTCAGGAGATCGATGTGACGATCGATGGCACGGATGAGTTCGATCCTGAACTGCGGCTCATCAAAGGTGGCGGCGGCGCGTTGTTACGCGAGAAGATCGTCGCTTCTGCCAGCCGAGAGGAAATCATTATTGCTGATTCCACCAAGCAGGTTTCAGTACTTGGCAATTGTCCCTTGCCGGTCGAGGTGATCCGATTCGCGCAGGCAGTCGTTAGTAAGAAAATCTCGGCTCTGGGTGCCACAGTGCAGTTGCGGAAGGACAGAGCAGGAGAACCATTCGTCACTGATGAAGGTAATCACATCCTCGATTGTCACTTTGGGAAGATCCCCGATCCGCCCGCCCTGGCACGTATGCTGAGCGAAATACCCGGTGTGGTCGAGCATGGGCTCTTTATTAATCTGGCGGATGTGGTGTTGTTAGGAAAGGGATCGGAGGTGTTGGAATTTCGGCGGAAGCGTCATGCTGAAACTCTTTAAGGCTCCCCCCGATCAGCCCGACCAGCGTTTCTAGCCGACAGTGGTGATATGAAGTAAAAAGAACTGGCGGCAACGGAAGACTCGATGAGAAAGGCGTAAACATGGTGAAAGCTCAGACGCCAAAAGGGTCCGTTGGCGCCGCCTCAAAGAGATCCGACGACCGAGCGAAACTACTTGAGCAATACGGCTGCGGGCCGGTTCAGCTCGGCGGAGCGAACGATGCGCTCTACGAGCGGCACCTCTTCTTTGACAACGTTATGGAAGCGTCGACGCTCGGAGCGCGAGAGCGTTTTGAGGCGATGGCCCGCTCGGTGCGCGATATTCTTTCGCAGCGATGGGTGTATACGGAAAAAACCTATGAGCGCAGGAATCCAAAGCGGGTTTATTATCTCTCGATGGAATTTCTTATCGGGCGCTCGCTCGCGAACAATGTTACGAACCTTCTCCTCGATCCGATCGCGAGAGAATTCGTTAGGAAAAAAAATCTCGATTGGTTCGAGTTGCTGGAACAGGAGCCAGACGCGGGTCTGGGTAACGGCGGCCTCGGACGACTCGCGGCCTGCTTCCTCGATTCAATGGCTACGATGCAAATTCCAGCGATGGGGTATGGCCTGCGCTACGAATACGGTATCTTCAAACAGACCATCCAGGACGGCTGGCAGCAGGAACTACCTGATAACTGGCTCCGTCGTCCTGATCCCTGGGAAGTCGCGCGTCCCTACGAGACAGTCGAGGTAAAGCTCAACTGTTCGTTTGAAATACGCGGCGGTAGCTTGCGCGCAGTCACCGGCAGCCCATCGACTCTCATCGGTGTCCCGTTCGACCGTCCGGTTGTTGGTTATGGCGGCAAGACCATCAATACGCTGCGGCTCTGGGCCGCGGCCGCGCAGGACTACTTCAACTTTCAAGAATTCAGCAGCGGTGATTTCGTCGGCGCACTAGCCGAGACGCTCGAGGCCGAATCTCTGACACGAGTTCTGTATCCGGACGATCACACTACGATGGGCCAGGGATTACGTTTTGTCCAGGAGTATTTCCTTGTTGCCTGTTCGCTGGCCGATCTGATCAGGCGTTTTCGCACGAGCCATACTGACTGGAGAGACCTTCCTGGGAAAGTAGCCATCCAACTCAACGATACCCATCCAGCGTTGGCGGTTCCTGAGTTGATGCGAATTTTGTTGGACGAAGCACACCTCGGATGGGATGAAGCCTGGGAGCTTACGCAAAAAACTCTTGGGTATACGAATCACACCTTACTGCCCGAAGCTCTCGAGAAATGGCCGCTCGCATGGTTCGAGATCATGCTGCCGCGTCACCTCGAGATGATCTTCGAGATCAATCGCCGCCTGCTCGATCAGGTCAGAACGCGTTTTCCCGGAGATGAAGGCCGCGTCCAACGCGTAAGCCTCGTCGAGGAGGGCGCCCAGCGCAAAATTCGCATGGCCAATCTGGCGATCGTCGGCTCGCACAGCACGAACGGTGTCGCCGCCGTACACTCACGACTCCTACGCATGACGACCGTCAAAGACTTGGCTGAAATCTATCCCGAGCGTTTCAACAATAAAACCAACGGGGTCACACCACGCCGCTGGCTGCGGATGGCAAACCCGGCGCTCGCGTCGACGATCACCGCCGCTATCGGGGACCGCTGGATGACCAACCTCAGTGAATTGAGCAGGTTGAAGCCGCTGGCCGACGATAAGAGTTTGCGGGATGATTTCCAAAAGTCCAAGCGCGAGGCCAAGACGAACTTTGTCGGTTGGCTCAAACGCACTTCCGGCGAGACCGTTGACCCGAATAGTATCTTCGATTGCCAGATCAAGCGCATACACGAATACAAGCGCCAACTGCTGAACGCCCTCCGGATCGTGGTGCTGTACAATCGGCTGCGCGAGAATCCAAACCTTCACATGGCGCCGAGAACATTCTTCTTCTCCGGCAAGGCGGCGCCTGCCTATCAACTCGCCAAGGTCATTATCAAGTTCATCAACAATCTTGCCGGTACCATCGACGGTGATCCGGCGATGCGCGGCCGGCTCAAGGTTCTTTTTCTGCCCGACTATTGTGTTTCACTGGCAGAGCGGCTGATCCCGGCGAGTGATGTCTCGAACCAGATTTCCACCGCCGGCTACGAAGCCAGCGGCACCAGTAACATGAAATTCATGATGAACGGAGCCCTGACGATCGGCACGCGCGATGGCGCGACCATCGAAATGGCAGAAGAAGCGGGCGAAGAGAATTTTTTTCTTTTCGGTCTTACGGCGGACCAGGTCGCCGACAGCCGCGGCTGGTACAACCCACACTGGCACTACGATCACGAACCGGAGACTCGTGCGGCATTGGATCTCATCTTCTCCAATCATTTCAGTCGGTATGAGCCGGGGGTCTTTAATCCATTACGTGATGCGCTGCTGACGCACGGAGACTATTACATGCATCTGGCAGATCTCAAATCGTATCTCGATGCAGACGAACGGCTATGCGACCTGTACGCAGATCCAAACGCTTGGGCGCGCAAGGCGACCTTAAACATTGCCGGCTCCGGAAAATTCTCGAGCGACCGAACCATCGGTGAATATGCAGCCGAAATCTGGAACGTGAAGCCGTGTCCCGTGGAGTGAAGTAGCGCATGGCGCTAATTGAACCCATCGTGTTTTTGGTTGACGTCGATAACACTCTGCTCGATAACGACCGCATTCAAGACGATCTCAAGCGCCACCTCGAACGTGAGTTCGGCGCTGACTGCCGCGACCGTTACTGGGCGATCCTCGAACAGCTCTTCACTGATCTGGGCTACCGCGATTATCTTGGCGCTCTGCAGCGCTTTCGAGTGGAACACCCGCGAGAACCTCACCTGCTCTCGATGTCGTCGTTCCTGGTGGATTACCCGTTCGCCAACCGTCTTTATCCCGGATCCCTCGATGTGCTTGAGCGGTTCCGTTCATGGGGTTCGACGGTCATTCTCTCGGACGGCGATGTGGTGTTTCAGCCGCGCAAGGTGGAACGCTCGGGGATCTTCGAGGCCGTAGGCGGCCATGTGCTCATTTATATTCACAAAGAGGAGGCGCTGGATGACGTCGAGCGGCGTTACCCGGCTGAGCACTATGTTCTCGTAGATGACAAGGTGCGCATCTTGGACGCGGTCAAGAAAATCTGGGGCGACCGTGTAACGACCATATTCCCGCGTCAAGGCCAGTATGCTCACGACGCGAAGTCCATCGCCGGATATCGGCCTGCGGATCTGACGGTAGAGCGCATCGGCGAGCTGCTTGACTATGATCTGGCAGCACTGCTCGCGGCCAATAATCAATTCAAAATCTCCCTGGAGGTGAAAGTTATGAAGGCGACCCAGTTGCTCCACAACCTCGGCCAGAGTCTCTGGCTCGATAACATCACGCGCGATTTGCTCAACACCGGCACACTGAAGCGCTATATCGACGAGTTCTCGGTAACCGGTCTCACTTCGAATCCGACAATCTTCGACCACGCAATCAAGAACAGTACCGCCTACGATGCCGCGATCCGCAAAAAGCTCGACGAGGGTAAGTCGGGCGAGGAGCTATTCTTTGAGTTGGCACTCGAGGACCTTACACGGGCCGCCGATCTATTTCGACCGATTTACGACCGGACCAACGGAGTGGACGGCTGGGTGTCGCTGGAGGTTTCGCCCCTGCTGGCCCACGACACGGCTAGCACTGTCGCTGCCGCCAAGAGCCTGCACGCGCGTGCGGGCCGCCCGAATCTATTCATCAAGATTCCGGGAACCAAAGAAGGTCTGCCCGCGATCGAAGAAGCGATTTTCGCCGGCGTGCCTATCAATGTCACGCTCTTGTTTTCGCGCGAACATTGTGTCGCCGCCGCCGAAGCTTTCTTGCGCGGCATCGAACGGCGTATCGATGCCGGGCTTCAGCCCGACGTCGGCTCTGTAGCTTCGCTTTTCGTGAGCCGCTGGGATGCAGCCGTTTCTGGCAAAACGCCGGCTGTGCTTAACAACCAATTGGGTATCGCTATCGCAAAGCGCACCTACAAGGCTTACCGAGAACTGCTCGGCTCGCCACGGTGGCAGCGTATCTATAACGCCGGCGCACGTCCGCAACGGCTGCTGTGGGCCAGCACGGGAACCAAAGATCCGAAGGCTTCCGATGTTCTTTACGTAAAGGCTCTCGCCGCGCCTTTCACAGTGAACACAATGCCCGAGGGTACGTTAAAGGCTCTCGCCGATCATGGCGAACTCAGCGAAATCATGTCGAACGATGGCGGCGATTGCGAAGCGGCCTTGGCCCAGTTCGCCAAGGCCGGCATCGACATCGACGCGTTGGCCGCAAAGCTCCAAGACGAAGGCGCCAAGTCTTTCGTCACTTCGTGGAACGAACTCATGGGTGTCATCGCGTCGAAGAGCGCCAAGCTTGCAAAGGCGAGCTGAGGCTCGGCGGTTAACACAAGTGGGCATGCACAACGAGAAGATCATGAGCTTAGGCTTATCTGCAGAGCATGAGATTGCCCTCACCCTCTCCCATCGGAATGGGAGAGGGAATTTGGATCCGATTCGCCCTCGCCCGCTTTGCGGGAGAGGGTAGGGGTGAGGGTTTCGTGTTCCCTCGGCACTGTATTTCACAGGAGTGCACGAGGGGCACGAAGAAAGAAATTTTTGCGGCAAGGGATGCAGCGTGAACGTTTTAGTGATCGATGTCGGCGGAACCCACGTAAAGATTCTCGCTACCGGAGAAAAAGCGAAGCGGGAATTTCCATCCGGGCCGACACTGACGCCGCAGCGGATGGTTGCCGGAGTCGAGAAGCTCGCCGAGGACTGGAAGTACGACGCGGTGTCGATCGGTTATCCCGGGCCGGTCGTTAGAAATCGCCCGCTCGCCGAACCGCATAATCTCGGACGCGGCTGGATGGGATTTGACTTTAGGGCTGCGTTCAAACGACCGGTTAAAGTCGTCAACGACGCGGCGATGCAAGCGGTGGGAAGCTACAAGAGTGGGAAGATGCTATTCCTCGGGCTTGGGACCGGTCTCGGTTCCACGATGATCGTCGATGGCATCATCGAGCCCATGGAACTGGCTCATCTTCCTTACAAGCAAGGGACTTATGAAGATTACGTCGGCGCGCGCAGCTTGGAAACCCGAGGCAAGAAAAAATGGCGGCGCCATGTCGCGGACGTGGTGGAGTTGCTGATTGCCGCTCTCGAACCCGACGACGTGGTCATCGGTGGCGGCAACGTAAAGAAACTGAAAGAGTTACCGAAGGGTAGCCGCAGAGGTGATAACGCGAACGCCTTCCGCGGCGGCTTTCGCCTATGGGAGGAACCGGATCGGCACAGAAATTCGATGCGCGCGACCTCTCGCTCTGCAGTCGCGAGCAAAACGAAAAGGAGTAAGAAAAATGACGAGATCCATCGCGCTCGCTGAACGTCAGGCATGGAATGCGCTTGCCGCTCACCATCAAAGTGTTCGCGAGCTACATCTGCGCCACCTCTTTGCGGATGATCCGAAGCGCGGCGAGCGCATGACCGCTGAAGCAGCAGGTTTATATCTCGACTATTCGAAGAACCGCATTACCGACGAGACTCTGAAGCTGCTCGTGCAGCTCGCGGACGAATCGGGACTGCGCGAACGCATCGATGCCATGTTTCGGGGCGAAAAGATCAACAGCACGGAAAACCGCGCGGTATTGCACGTAGCACTGCGCGCGCCGAGAGGCGCATCGATCGTTGTTGATGGCGAGAATGTAGTGCCGCAAGTCCATGCCGTTCTCGATAAGATGGCTGATTTTTCTACTCGCGTGCGCAGCGGTGAATGGAAAGGTCATACCGGCAAACGGATTCGCAACGTGATCAACATCGGCATCGGCGGTTCCGATCTCGGACCAGTGATGGCCTACGAAGCACTGAAGCATTACAGCGAGCGAGCCATAACGTTTCGGTTTGTTTCCAACGTCGATGGGACGGACTTCGCCGAGGCTGTTCAGGATCTCGAGCGGGCGGAAACTCTCTTCATCATCTCGTCAAAAACCTTCACAACTCTTGAAACGATGACGAACGCGCACACGGCGCGAGATTGGTTGCTTCGAGGTTTTGGCGGTGATGAAAAATCGGTCGCCAAGCATTTTGTGGCGGTGTCGACGAACGCCGAGGAAGTGGCGAAGTTCGGCATCGATACGGAGAACATGTTCGGCTTCTGGGATTGGGTCGGCGGGCGCTATTCCATGGATTCCGCAATCGGCCTCTCGACGATGATTGCGATCGGCCCGGAGAATTTCCACGCGATGCTGGACGGTTTTCATCAAATGGACGAGCACTTTCGCACCGCTCCATTCGAGCGCAACCTGCCGGTGCTCATGGGTTTGTTGGCTGTTTGGTACAACGACTTCTTTGGCGCCCAGACCGTCGCGGTATTGCCTTACGAGCAGTACCTGAAGCGATTTCCGGCTTATCTCCAGCAGTTGACGATGGAGAGTAACGGCAAACACGTCACCATCGATGGTAACAAAGTCACCTATGATACCGGACCGATTTATTGGGGCGAGCCAGGCACCAACGGCCAGCACTCGTTCTATCAATTGATTCATCAGGGAACGAGGCTCATTCCATGCGATTTCATAGCCTTCAACAAGACGCTTAACCCGCTTGGCCGGCATCACGACATGCTACTGGCGAACGTCTTCGCTCAGACTGAGGCACTGGCCTTCGGCAAAACGCCTGAGGAAGCCAAGGCAGAAGGCACGCCGGATTGGCTCGTGCCACACCGGGTCTTCGAGGGCAACCGTCCATCGAATACGCTCCTCGCCGAGCGGCTCACGCCGGAAACTCTCGGCAAGCTCGTCGCGCTGTACGAGCACTCAGTCTTTACCCAAGGTGTTATCTGGAACATTGATTCCTTCGATCAGTGGGGTGTGGAGCTGGGTAAAGTATTGGCTCAGCGCATTATCCCGGAACTAGAGAGCCAGGCGGAGCCCACTCTCAAACACGATGGTTCGACGAACAATCTGATTCGGCGATACAGAAGATTGAAGGAGGCGTCATGAAGCAGCACGGATTGAATGAACAGCAATTGCAAAAGATCAAAGCACAGCCCGGTTTCATTGCGGCGCTCGATCAAAGCGGCGGCAGCACTCCTGGCGCGCTGAAAGCTTACGGCATCAAGGAAAGCGCGTGGTCCGACGAAGAAGAGATGTTTGGACTCGTGCATCAGATGCGGGCGCGCATCATCACGAGCGCGAGCTTCACCGGCGAGCGCATTCTTGGCGCCATCTTGTTCGAGAATACCATGGACAGAGATATAGAGGGGCAGCCGACTGCGGACTATCTCTGGAATGTGAAACGTGTCGTGCCATTTCTGAAGGTGGACAAGGGGCTTGCGGCAGAGAAAGAGGGTGTTCAATTGATGAAACCGATGCCGAGCCTTGAGCAGTTGGTGAACAGGGCCAGAGAGAAACGCATCTTTGGAACCAAAATGCGCTCGTTCATCAAACAAGCAAATCCGTCCGGCATCAATAATATCGTGAGCCAGCAGTTTGACGCAGCGCGACAGATCATCGATGCGGGTCTCGTGCCGATCATCGAGCCGGAAGTTGATATTCACTGCCCCGAGAAAGAAAAAGCTGAAGAACTGTTGAAAGCGGCGATCCTGGAGGATCTCAACAGGTTGGCAACCGGAGAGTGGGTGATGCTCAAGATTACCCTGCCGGATCGCGACAACTTCTATGCCGAGTGCACCAGCCATCCGAATGTTGTACGAGTGGTTGCTCTGTCGGGCGGTTATACGCGCGAACAGGCGAACGAGCGGCTACGCCGAAATCGTGGAATCGTGGCGAGTTTTTCTCGAGCGCTGGTAGAAGGGCTGTCCGCCCAACAATCTGATGCTGAGTTCAACGCCGTGTTAGATCAGTCCATTAAAAGCATTTTCGAAGCCTCCAATACCTGAAGCGTGATGGTAGCAGCTGAATCAATAGCTGCAATTCTTTCTTCGGGGGAGAGCTAACCCATCTTGGAAAAGACCGGCAGGGGTTTGTGGCGGAAGGGCGGGGAAGTTCTTCAGCGAATATTGTCTGTCAGGATCACTAGCCGGCAAGAATGATGCGCGATCCCGAGCAAAAGGTTTATGAGCAACGTCATTAAAATTGCTCCCTCTATTCTCTCGGCTGACTTCGCGCATTTAGGCAGGCAAGTCCGTGAGGCGGAGCAGGCCGGCGCCGATCGCATCCACGTCGATGTTATGGATGGACACTTCGTACCTAATATTTCTATGGGTGTGCCGATCGTCCAATCGCTTCGCCACGTCACACATCTGTCCTTGGAGACGCACCTGATGATTTCCGACCCGGACTTTTTTCTGAATGACTTTGCACAAGCGGGGTCGGATTCGTTTCTCGTGCATTGGGAAGGCAACAACAATCTGCATCGCACAGTGCAACGGGTGAAGGATCTCGGCAAGCGCGTTGGCGTCGTGATTAACCCGGCGACCCCCGCCGCAGTGCTGGAAGAAATTCTTCAGGACGTGGATCAGGTGCTAGTCATGACGGTTAATCCGGGCTTTGGGCATCAGCAATTCATTCACGACATTGTCAAAGATTCGCCGCGTCCGCGAGATGATCGAGGAGGTTAAGCCTGGCTACGATCTCGAGGTGGATGGCGGCATCGACGCGACGACTGCGCCGTTGGCAGTTGATGCGGGAGCGAACGTTTTGGTCGCCGGTTCGGCAATTTTTAATGAGAGCGAAGGAGTTGTCGCAGCTATGAATCGGCTGCGAGCCGCGGTGGAGCAGGTGATAAGCTGATGCACCACGAAGCACACGAAGGACACGAAGGTAGGGCCGACCGGCCGGTCGCCCCTACAACAATCTTTTCGGAAAAAAGGAGTTCGATATGCAGATCGGCATCATTGGTCTTGGACGAATGGGCGCGAACATGGCGCGGCGGCTTCTTAAAAGAGGCCATCACTGCGTGGTTTTCGATATGTCGCCAAAAGCAGTGCAGGAGTTGGTCGCGGAAAAAGCTGTTGGCTCGTTTTCGCTTGCGGAGTTTGTGACGAAGCTCACGAAGCCGCGCGCCGTATGGTTGATGGTTCCCGCCGCGGTCGTGGACAAAACTATCGCAGACCTCCTGCCCCATCTCGAGCCGGAGGACATTCTGATCGACGGCGGCAATTCCTATTACATTGACGATATCCGGCGCGCCAAGGAACTCGCGCCGAAAAGAATCCACTACGTGGACGTGGGCACGAGCGGCGGCGTCTGGGGACTCGAGCGCGGTTACTGCATGATGATTGGCGGCGAACGAAAGATCGTCGAGCACCTTGATCCAATCTTTGCGACCTTGGCTCCCGGCGCCGGCGATATTCCGCGCACGCCCGGGCGTGAAAAAGCCGCCGGCACCGCCGAGCAGGGTTATCTGCACTGCGGTCCAAACGGCGCCGGCCACTTCGTCAAAATGGTTCATAACGGCATCGAGTACGGTCTTATGGCGGCCTATGCGGAGGGATTGGGCGTGCTGCGCGCCGCCAACGTGGGCAAGCAAAACCAGGAAGCCGACGCCGAGACGACGCCGTTGCGCAACCCTGAACACTATCAGTACGACCTCAATCTGCCCGACATCGCTGAGGTGTGGCGGCGCGGCAGCGTGATTGCGTCGTGGCTGTTGGACCTAACGGCGAATGCCCTGGCTGCGGATCCGGTGCTATCGAAGTTCACGGGGCGTGTATCCGATTCCGGTGAAGGACGCTGGACGGTCACGGCCGGCGTTGACGAGGGCATGCCGGTGCCTGTTCTCTCCGCCGCGCTATACCAGCGCTTCAGTTCGCGCGGCGAGGCGGATTTTGCCGACAAGCTGCTCTCGGCGATGCGCTATGAGTTCGGCGGGCACTTGGAAAAATCCGGGAAATAAGGACAAAGCCATGGATGTTTTCCATTCAGATACTCTGGTTTTTTTCGGTGCGACCGGCGATCTCGCTTATAAGAAAATTTTTCCGGCGCTGCAGGCGATGGTAAAACGCGGGCACCTTAATGTGCCGGTCATCGGCGTGGCCAAAGCCGGTTGGAACCTCGATCAGCTCCGCGAGCGAGCGCAGGACAGTGTTGAGAAACACGGCGGGTTCAATCCCGCAGCTTTCGATAAACTCTGTAGTTTGTTGCGTTATGTTGATGGCGACTATAAAGACCCTGCAACGTTTCAGACTCTTCGTAAGGCGCTTGGTGCAGGCCAGCATCCGGCGCAGCCGAACTATTGCCGTTTTCAGATCAGTCCCGACGTCACACTTGCATTTGGCGTGAATGTCCTAGCGGCGGCTGAGGACACTGGCGATACGGTGGAACTTTTGGCGAGCCACCACCCCGGCGCAGACGAAATGGATGCTTACGAGCGGGTGCTCGGCGATGCAATGGCCGGCGACGCGAGTCTATTCGCTCGCGAAGACTATGTCGAAGAGGCCTGGCGCATTGTCGATCCTGTGCTCAAAGCAGGCACTCCGGTCTACGATTACGAACCAAATAGCTGGGGTCCGCGTGAGGTCGAAGAAAGAGTTTTACCCGTTGGTGGCTGGCATAACCCGAAGGTAGCGGCTGAGAGAATGGAGTGATGGAGTATTGATTCAAACCATTACTCCATCACTTGAGTACTTCATTCCTTCGTGGAGATCTCATGAAGATTGAAATATTCCCCGATGCAGACGCGGTGGCACGGAAGGCTGCGGAGATTATCGCCGCGGAAGCCCGATCGGTTGTTGCTGCCCGCGGTCGCTTCATTATGGCCGTTAGCGGTGGTCATACCCCGTGGCAAATGCTGCGCGCCCTAACAAACGAAAAGGTACCTTGGGAGAGCGTGCACGTCGTGCAGGTTGACGAGCGTGTAGCGCCGTCAGGAGACGCAGATCGAAATCTTAGTCACTTGCGTGAGAGCTTGCTCGAGCACGCGCCGCTCCGCTCCGAGCAGATACACGCCATGCCGGTGGAGTCGGCTGACCTAGATGCTGCGGCCAAGCGCTACGCCCTGACTCTCCGGGAAATTGCCGGTTCGCCACCAGTGCTGGATCTTGCCCACCTCGGCCTCGGACCCGACGGTCACACCGCCTCGCTGGTGCCCAGTGATCCAGTGCTCAAAGTTACTGACGTAGACGTCGCCCTAACCGGGGTGTACCAGGGGCGGCGGCGAATGACGTTGACGTATCCCATGCTCAATCGTTCACGCCGCGTGCTGTGGTTGGTAACTGGGAACGACAAAGTGAACGCGCTCGCGCGCTTACGCGAAGGCGACACGTCGATTCCGGGCGGCAGGATTCAGCGGGATCAAGCAGTGGTGCTGGCCGATCAGGCGGCGGCAGGGCAATGAGAACGGAAAAAGAACTTTGAACCACGAAGTAAGTCATGATCTTACGCCTGTCTGCAGATGGTGAAATTGCCCTCACCGCCGGATCAGGTCCGCGGCAGGCTCTAGCCTTCTCCCCCTTCGACACAGGTCAGGACAGGCGCTGGAATGGGCGAGGGAATTTTCCGATCCCTAAGAGCACCAGATGTAGTCCTGTTTTTTTTACCCTCGCCCGCTTGCGGGTGAGGGAAGGGTGAGGGTTCGAGTGCAACGAATCATGTCCTAGGGCAACCTCGAAGGCCGCACGAACAAAGAAAAATTAGAACAACTAATTCTTCGTGGCCTCGTGAGCTTCGTGGTGAATAAAAAATTAAAGGGATCGCCACCAAAGCAAACGTATAAGGCATAGGAGAAAACCATGACGGACGAGAAGATGATTCAAACGGCGATCAACACGATTCGCACGCTCTCGATGGATGCGGTCCAACAGGCTAAATCCGGGCACCCCGGCACGCCGATGGCCCTTGCGCCGCTGGTTTACACAATCTGGAATCGCGTCATGCGCTTCGATCCGCAGGACCCGATCTGGCCCAACCGCGACCGGTTCGTGCTCTCGAACGGCCACGCTTCGATGCTGCTCTGGTCGGTGCTCCATCTCACGCGCACACAGGCGGTCAACGCTGAATACGAAAGCCTCGGTCATCCATCGGTTTCCCTCGAAGACATCCGTCATTTCCGGCAGCTCGACAGCAAGGCCCCCGGGCACCCCGAGTATCATTGGGTATCAGGCGTTGAAACCACGACGGGTCCGCTCGGCCAGGGCATTGCCACGAGTGTCGGAATGGGGATCGCCGAGAAGTGGCTTGCCAACCGTTACAACCGGCCGGACTTCGAGATTTTCAATTACAACGTTTACGCCGTTTGCGGAGACGGCTGCCTGATGGAGGGCGTCGGATCGGAAGCAGCGTCGCTGGCCGGTCACCTGGGTCTCGATAACCTATGCTGGATCTACGACAACAACCACATCACCATCGAGGGTCAGACGCGCATCACCTTTACGGAGGACGTCGAGGCGCGATTTCTGGCTTACGGCTGGAATGTATTGCGGGTCGGCGACGCCAATGACATCGAGCGCATCGAGCACGCCCTCGACATCTTTCACAAGACCAAAGACCGCCCCACGTTCATCGTGCTGGACAGCCATATCGGCTACGGCTCTCCGAATAGACAGGACACCGCCGCGGCGCACGGCGAGCCGCTCGGAGATGATGAGATCCGCCTCGCTAAGAAATTCTACGGCTGGCCCGAGGACGCCAAGTTTCTTGTGCCCGACGGCGTCTACGATCATTTTACCGCCGGCATCGGCGCGCGCGGTCAAAAGGCCCGGCAAGAATGGACGGAACGCTTTGCCGCTTATCGAGCTAAGTACTCCGACTGCGCCACCGAAATCGAGCAGATGCAACGGCGCGAACTTCCGACTGGCTGGGACCGCGATCTACCGGTGTTCCCGGCAGATCCAAAAGGCATCGCAGGCAGAGACGCTTCCGGCAAAGTGCTGAACGTTCTGGCCCAGAACATTCCGTGGTTTCTCGGAGGTTCAGCGGATCTTGGGCCTTCGAACAAGACCACGCTGACGTTCAAGGGCGCGGGCGACTTCGAGGCCGATAACCCGGCAGGAAAAAATCTGCACTTCGGCATCCGTGAACATGCCATGGCTGCGACGGTGAACGGGCTCTCTCTATCCAAGCTCCGCGCCTTTGGCGCGACCTTCTTCATCTTCAGCGACTATGCGCGACCGGCGATTCGGCTATCGGCATTAATGGAACTCCCGACCATATTCATTTTTACCCACGACGCCATGGGTGACGGCGAAGACGGGCCGACTCATCAGCCGGTGGAGCATCTGGCATCGTTGCGGGCGATCCCCGGCCTGGTCACGCTGCGGCCCGGCGATGCCAACGAGGTCGTTGAAGCCTATCGCTATATCATGCAGCTACGTCACCAGCCGGCTG
>Ga0207645_10002240_pt1 | contig 15394 bp, 15 predicted proteins | sample KBSM53metaG_FD_184331 | JGI IMG/M metagenome (GOLD analysis project Ga0207645, IMG submission 184331) | Miscanthus rhizosphere microbial communities from Kellogg Biological Station, Michigan, USA - KBS M5-3 metaG (SPAdes) (version 2) | ecosystem: Host-associated > Plants > Roots > Rhizosphere >...
ATCCGTGAATCGGATTCGCCCCGCGAACGTTTCCGAGCGTCATGTCGAACGCGTATCGCGTGCCGTTGGCGTAGAACGCCTGCTCGTCGAGGCGGTCGGCCCACGGGGCGAGAAACGGGATGCCGATCGAGCTCCCGCCCCCCTTGTAATCGGCGGCCGATTCGAACGGGAAGCGAAGGACGTTGTGCCCTCTCACTTTCATCTCGACGGTGAAGTTCCCGAGCGTTGGAATGATCGAGACAGCGGTCTGGCTGGCGCTGTCTTTCAGCTGAACGACCGTGCCGGCTTGATGTGCGGTATAGCGCGGCTGGCCGGGTTGACGCGTGGCCGCGGGTTCAGCGGCCGGTGTGACGGTCAAGACGAGCGCGAGCAGCCCGACGGGGGGCGTCGCGCGAAGCGAGCGAACTGCCAGCCGGACATCCAGCATTCGGCCTCCGGAGTGGCCGTATTCTACTCACGCCCCGCCACGGATTCACCCGGACGATGGCTCGACGACCCACCCGGTTCGCATCGCGTCCTGCTTGAACGACCGCGCGACGTAGCGCGCGCCGCGCTCGTCGGCGCAGCGGCGCGAAAACAGCGGCTCGCCGTTTTCGAGGATCATCACGTCCCACCCCGCGCCCGCCTTCGACTCGTCGCGCAGTTCGCAGGTCTGCACGCGTCCATCCGGATGGCACAGCCGCCACGCTTCCGCGCCCGGCTGCCGCTGGCGCGGGATGCCGACGCGATGGTGCCCGGGCGCGAACCACGGGATGTCGTCGGGTCGTTTCTCGTCGTCCATGCCGTCAGCGTAGACGGCGGCCGTGACGGATCTGGTCACGGCGCGGACGCAGCGATGGTCGGAACAGGAACAAAAACGGCGTGGCTCGCTCGGCCGACAGGCCACCGATGCGCCACGCCTTTGGGAGGAAATTGGTCGGGACGGGCGGATTCGAACCGCCGATCTCTTGACCCCCAGTCAAGCGCGATAACCAGGCTACGCTACGTCCCGACGCGTCGATTCTACGCCGATCGATTGCGGCGCGCCTGGGGGGCGCGTGCCGCGGGGCGCCGCGATCGCCCCTCTTTCCCGTTCCCGCGCGCGGCCTTGGCGCGATCCGCGGGCGCCGGCCGCGCCCGCGGCGGCGACGCCACCGGCGGCGCCAGCTCGAACTCGTCGCCGTTGTCCGACCCGGCCAGCAGGTCGAGGATCGATCGCAGCCCGCGCCTGACGGCCGTCAGCCGCTCGCGCGCGTTCTGGCCGATCAATTCGTCGATCGCCGGCGACTCGCCCTCGGCCGGCATCGTCTCCTCGGTGATCCGCCGCCGTGCACCGGCCAGCGTCAGCCCCTCGACGAGCAGCAGGTGCTTGATGCGCAACACCTGCTGGACGTCGGCGCGCCGGTAGACGCGCGGCGTGCCTGCGGCTTTCGCGACGCCAAGGTCGGGGAACTCGGCCTCCCACGATCGCAGCACGTAGGGCTGCACCTTCGCCAGCTCGCAGACCTCAGCCGCCTTGAACAGCGCGCGATTCGGAATCTCGACGTGGGGCGTATCCGGCATAGCGCGCGTCACGCGCCCGTGAATTATAGCGCAGACCGATCGCACACCACTGCCGCTTGCGCGCCGCCGTCGCTTCGGCGAACCTCGCCGGAGCTCGAGTGGAGCTCGAGCGAGCAGAGGCGGGACCAGCTCCGCGTCTCGCCCTCACACGCCCGAGTGCCCGAAGCCGTGCGCGCCGCGGCTCGTCGCCGGCAGCGCATCGACTTCGTCCCACGTCACCCGCGCCACCGGCGCGACCACCAGCTGCGCGATGCGCATCGCGCGCGTCACGCGGAACGCCGCGCGACCGAGGTTGATGAGCGGCACGCGGATCTCGCCGCGGTAGTCGGCGTCGATCGTCGCCGGCGTGTTCGGCAGGCTGATGCCGTGCTTCACCGCGAGGCCGGAGCGCGGGCGCACCTGTCCTTCGAATCCGTCCGGGATCGCCACCTCGAGCCCCGTCGGCACCAGCACGATGTCGCCCGGCTCGATCACCAGGTCGTCGGCAACGGCGGCGTGAAGATCCATGCCGGCAGCACCAGGCGTCATGTAAGCAGGCAGCGCGAGCCCGTCGGACGACGGGAGGCGCCGGATTTGTACGGTCACTGGTCGCATCATTTCTTGACCTTGCGGCGCGGCTCGTCGTCGCGGCCGGCGGTCCGGTTCTTCGCCGATCGCCGATCGATCCGATCGTTCTCTTTGCGCTCGCGCCGGTCCTTGCGCTGTTTGCGCTGGGCGAGCACGCGGCGGTCGCCGCCGACGTTGGTGTTGCGATCGCGGCGGCGCACCTGGATCCGGATCGGCGAGCCGACGAAGCCGAACTTCTCGCGCAGCTTGTTGATGAGGAAGCGCTGGTAGGAGAAATGAAACGTCGTCGCCACGTTGGTGAAGAAGACGAACGACGGCGGCGCGACGCCAACCTGCGCGGCGTACATGATCCGCACATGCGTGCGGCCCGGGCTCACCGGCGGGTTGGCGGCGGTCACCGATTCGATGAACGCGTTGAGCGCCGGCGTCGGCACGCGCATCCGCCGCGTCGCCGCGATCTTGTCGATCGTCTCGAGCACTCGCGCGGTCCGCTCGCCGGTCAACGCCGAGACGTGCAGGATCGGCGCGTAGTCGAGGAACCGCATCCCGTGCCGCAGCTTCTCGTCGAAGGTATTCACGAACAGGTGATCGGTCGTCTTCACCAGATCCCACTTGTTGGCGATGACGACGATGCCGCGGCCGGCGCGGTCGGCCTCGCCGCCGATGGCCGCGTCCTGATCGGTGGCGCCGCTGTTGGCGTCGATGACGAGCGCGACGACGTCGGCATCGGCAATGGCCTCTTTCGCCAGGCCGACGCTGACCATCTCGACCTTGCCGCCACGCGCGATCCGGCCGGGACGCCGCATCCCGGCCGTGTCGACGAGCCGGAAATGACGCCGGTGCCACATCAGCGGCGCGTCGATCGCATCGCGGGTCGTCCCCGGCATGTCGCTGACGAGCACCCGCTCCTCGCGCAGCAGGCGATTGACCAAGGACGACTTCCCCACGTTCGGGCGGCCAACGATCGCGACGCGCGTTTCATCGGTCGCATCGCGCGGCGGCGCCGCGTCGGCGGGATGCTCGTCGACGCCCGGCGAGAGCCCGATCCCCTTGGCCTGCAAGCGGCTGGCGATTTCATCGAGCAGCTCGTAGACGCCGGTGCCGTGCTCCGCGGAAATCTCAATCACCGGATCGAAGCCCAGCTGGAAGAACTCCATCGCCGAGGATTGCGATCGCTTGTCGTCGGTCTTGTTGATGGCGAGCAGCACCGGCAGCCCGGTTTCGCGCAGCTCGCGCGCGATCCGTTCGTCGCCCGGCACGAGTCCCTCGCGGCCGTCGACGAGCAGCACGAGGACGTCGGCCTGCGCGATCGCGCGCTGCCCCTGCTGCACCACGAGATCGTGGAGCGGATCCTGGCTCTCGCCGTACAACCCTCCTGTATCGAATAGTTGGAACGACACGCCGCGCCAGCTGACCGGGCGCGCGAGCGCGTCGCGCGTCGTGCCGGCCACCGGCGCGACGATCGCGCGGCGCCGTCCGGTGATGCGGTTGAACAGCGTCGATTTGCCCACGTTGGGGCGGCCCGCGAGGACGACCGAGGGGGTTTTCCGGGCCATTTACAACGTCACTTAGCCTTTACCTTGACAGCGTAAGTCTTGTCTCTTATGCTATTTACAACCACGTAGGAGACCCTAAGCATGATCAAGGTCGACATCGTCAACGAAGTGTCGAAAATCGCCGACATCACCAAGGTCAAAGCCGAGGTGGCGGTGGACGCCGTTTTCGATGCGATGCGGACCTCGATGCAGCGGGGCGAGCGAATCGAGCTGCGCGGCTTCGGCGTGTTCCAGGTGAAGCCCCGCAAGCGCGGCATCGGCCGCAACCCACGCACCGGCAAGGAAGTTCGCATTCCGCCGGGACGCACCATCCGATTCAAACCAGGCAAAGATCTGCAGAACATCGGCTGACACTTGGAGCCCATCCCGGCTGACTGGCACCCCAGCCCGAAGTTTCAGGATCGGGTCTGGCGGCACGCGCTGTTGTTTGCCCTCACGCTTGCGACCACCACGCTCATCGGGGCGGGGCACTACGCGAGTTACCTGGACGATTTCCGCGGCTCGACCGTCCTGCCGCTCGCTTTTCCCGAGCTGCTCGTCCGCGGCCTCTGGTACAGCGGCACCGTGATCGCCATCCTCGGCTGCCACGAGCTCGGCCACTACTTCGCGTGCCGCTATTATGATGTCGACGCCTCGCTGCCGTTCTTCCTTCCGCTGCCGCCGCCGTTTCCGACCGGCACGCTCGGGGCGGTGATTCGCATCCGCGAGCCGTTTCCCAGCAAGCGCGCCCTGTTCGACATCGGCATTGCCGGTCCGATCGCCGGGTTCCTGGTCACGGTGCCGACGCTGTTCGCCGGCGTGGCGCTGTCGCACATCGTCAAGCTTCCGGATACGTTTGCCGGCGTCATGTACGAGCTCGGCGAGCCGCCGCTGTTCAAGCTGGCGTCGTGGCTGATCTGGGGCCACATGGCGGACGGCTACTCGCTCAACCTGCACCCGATGGCGTTTGCCGCCTGGTTCGGCATGCTCGCCACCGCGCTCAACCTCTTCCCCATCGGGCAGCTGGATGGCGGCCACATCGCCTACTCGGTGCTCGGCCATCGCTCCGTCTACGTCACCTTCATCACCGTCGCCGTGGTCGCGACGCTGGCGCTCTTCACCAGCAGCTGGATCGTGTTCGCGGTGCTCACCATCGCGATGATTGTGTTCCTCGGGCCGCGCCACCCGCGCGTCTTCGACGAGCACGTGCCGCTCGATCGGCGGCGGATGATCCTCGCGTTGTTCGCCGTGGTGATGTTCGCGCTCTGCTTCACGCCGGCGCCAATCAAGGTGATGGACCTCATCGGCCGCTGACGCCGTAGGCGTTCAGATCACATTGAGCGGATCGACGTCGACGATCGTCCGCCGCTGAAGATCGGGCCGCGAGGCGAGCGCCGCCTGCAGCGTTTCGCGAATCTTCCGCCGGTTCGTTCCCTTGACCAGCAGCTGGGCGCGAAACTCGCCGCGCAGCTTGCCGAGCGGCGGCGGCGCCGGTCCCAGCACGCGCAGCGTGCCGCCGTCTGCGTCCCTCACCTTCTGCGCCAGATCCGCCGCATCGTCCATCGCGCCGGCGAAGGTGCGCGCTCGCACCACCGCGTTCGCCAGCGACACGACCGGCGGATAGCGCATCGCCGTCCGGAACGCCAGCTCGCGCTGATAGAACGCCGGGTAGTCCTGCCTGCAGGCGAGCTGGATGCTGTAGTGGGTTGGATAAAGCGTTTGCACGATCGCCTCGCCCGGCTGCTCGCCGCGGCCGGCGCGCCCTGCCACCTGGGTGAGCAGCTGGAACGTGCGCTCCGAGGCGCGGAAATCGGCCAGCCCGAGACCGACGTCAGCCGAGACGACGCCGACCAGCGTAACGCGCGGAAAATCGTGCCCTTTCGCGATCATCTGCGTGCCGACGAGGATGTCGATCTCGCCGGCGCGAAAGCGGTGCAGCAGCGCCTGGAGCGATCCCTTGCGACGGATCGCGTCGCGGTCGAGGCGGGCGACGCGCGCGGCCGGGAACGATGCACGCACTTCGGCCTCGAGGCGCTCGGTGCCGAAGCCGGCCTGATCGAGGTACGGCCCGGCGCAGCGCGGGCACGCCGGCGGGACGCGCGCGGTGTAGTTGCAGTAGTGGCATCGCGCGCGCCTGGCCGAGCCCTCGCCATGGACAACCAGCGACACGCTGCAGTTCGGACAATCGATCGTGCCGGCGCACTGGCGGCAGAACACGGAGGTCGCGAAGCCGCGCCGGTTGAGGAGAATCAGCGACTGATCGGCGCGATCGAGACGCGCCTGGATTGCCGCGCGCAGCGGCCGGCTGAGGATCACGTCCGGGCCTTCGGCCGCGTATTCCTCCCGCATGTCGACAATCGAGACGTCGGCCAGCGGGCGGTCGAGCACGCGCCGTTCGAGCACGACGCGCTCGTATTTGCCCGCCACCGCGTTGTGATAGCTCTCCATCGACGGCGTCGCCGAACCGAGCACGACCAGCGCGCCGGCGTGGCGGCCGCGCACGATCGCGACGTCGCGCCCGTTGTAGCGCGGGCTCTCCTCCTGCTTGTACGAGCCGTCGTGCTCCTCGTCGACGACGATCAATCCAATGCGTTCAAGCGGCGCGAAGACCGCCGAGCGCGTGCCGACGACGACGTCGACGGCGCCGCGGCGGATCCGCTGCCACTGGTCGTGCCGCTCGCCGTCGGCGAGACCGCTGTGCTGGATCGCGACGCGATCGCCGAAGGCCTCGCGGAAGAGCGCGGACGCCGCCGGCGTCAGCGCAATTTCCGGCACCAGCACCAGCACGCGGCGTCCGAGGTCGCGCACCGCGGCCGCGAGGCGAATATAGATTTCGGTTTTGCCGCTGCCGGTGACGCCGTGCAGCAGCGCGACGCGGAACTCGCCGGTCTTGGCGAGCGCCGTGAGGCGATCGAGTGCGGCAGCCTGCTCCCCTGTCAGCGTGCGGGCTCGCGCGCCGTCAGCCCCGGCGCCTGAGGAGTCTCTGGCGTCGGACATCGCGATCCCGGCGGCTGCGAAAGGATCGCGATCGATGCGGTCGCTGCGGATGCTGATGTAGCCGCGCCGCGCCAGGCGTGAGATCGCATCGGCGGCGATGCCCCGGCCGGCGAGCGCGGGGGTGCCGATGCCTGCCGGGACCCCGGCCAGAACCGACAGCGCCTCGTGCTGCTTGCCGGTGATCGAGTCGGGCGCCTCGAGCGCCTGCAGTCCGGCCGGCGTGATCGCCGCCACCCGCATCGTCTTGTGCGCGTCGGCTCGGGCGCCGCGCGCCATCGGCGGCAGGAGCAGCGGGATTGCGTCGCCCACCCCCGACGCGTAGTACTCGGCCGTCCACCGCGCCAGCGCAATGACGTCGGGCGGCACGAACGCGGCGGAGTCGAGGACTTCGCGTACCGGCTTGATGCCACTTGTTCGTGGTTCCGAGCTCGCCACGTTCGTCTCGACCACGATCCCGGTGACAATCCGCGTGCCCAGCGGCACGACGACGCGCGCGCCGACGACCGGGGCGGCTGTGCCGTCGGAAACGGCGTACGTGAGCAGATCGAGATTGGGGACAGGGACAGCTACGTGGATGAGCACGGGCGACTGTGCGAGACGAAGCGCCAGGTTCGAAGCCGAGAGCGCTCGAACGTCAGGCGTCTGACTTCAGCAGGTTTCTGACGACCTTCATATCTTCCCACACCTCCCGCTTGGACGCCGGGTTGCGCAGCAGGTAGGCGGGATGGAACGTCGGAATCAGCTTGGCGCCGCCGCGGTACTCGAAGACGCGCCCGCGCAGCCGCGAGATCGGCGCGTCGGTCCGCAGCAGCGCCTGCGCCGCGAACTTGCCCAGCGCGACGATCACCTTCGGCTCGATCGTGTCGATCTGGCGGAACAGGAACGGTTCGCAGCTCTCGACTTCATCCGGTTCGGGATTGCGGTTCTGCGGCGGCCGGCACTTGATCACGTTGGCGATGTAGACGTCGTCGCGCGACAGGCCGATCGCCTCGATGATTTTCGTCAGCAGCTGCCCGGCGCGGCCGACGAACGGAATGCCCTGGATGTCCTCGTCGCCGCCCGGCGCCTCGCCGACGAACATCAAGTCGGCGTTCGGGTTGCCGACGCCGAACACGATCTGCGTGCGTCCGAGCGTGTGCAGCTTGCAGCGCGTGCAGTCGCCGATGTCGGCGCGGATGGCGGTGAGCGCCTCCGCGGCGTTGCGCGAAAACGCGATCGGCGCGGCGTCGGGCGCAGCGTGCGGCGGCTCCCCGGCCCCGGTGCCGCGCCGGCGCCAGGTCGCGTCGCGGCTGATGCCGGTGACGCCGAGCTCGCCGGCGAATTTGAGATGTTCGACGAGCTGATCGCGGTCCATGGAGAGTCCGGCTAAAGAACGGCACCGGTCCGGCTAAAGCCGGACACTACGTGCCGCCAGCAGCCTCTCGACGCGGTCGAGGATCTCGGCCGCCACGCGCGACTTGGCCTGCAGCGGCAACGGTTCGGGTCCGTCCGGCCCGACGATGGTGACGGCGTTGGTGTCGACGTCGAAGCCGGCATCCTTGCGCGAGACGTCGTTGGCGACGATGAGATCGGCGTGCTTGCGTTCGCGCTTCGCCGCCGCCGAGGCGACAACGTTCTCGGTTTCCGCGGCGAAGCCGATGAGAACCGGGCCGTCGCCCTGCGCCAGGCGACGCTTGCCGAGATCGCCGAGGATGTCCGGCGTCTTCTTCAACTGCAGCGTCAGCGCGTCGCCGCTCTTCGCGACTTTCTGCCCGGCGCGCTCTGCCGGCGTGTAGTCGGCCACCGCGGCCGCCATCACGACGACTTGCGCCGACGCCGACCGCGACAGGACGGCGTCGTGCATCTCGGACGCGCTGCGGACGCGGACCAGTTCGGCGACCGGCGGCGGATCAATCGAGGTCGGACCGGTGACGAGGACCACGTCGGCGCCGCGCCGCACGGCCTCGGCGGCGATCGCGTAGCCCATGCGGCCGCTCGAGCGGTTGCCGATGTACCGCACCGGATCGAGATCTTCGTAGGTCGGCCCGGCGGTGACCAGCACGCGCTGGCCGCGCAGCGGGCCGTCGGGCCGCAGCACCGCTTCCGCGGCGGCGACAATCTCCTCCGGCTCGGCGAGACGCCCCTTGCCGATCCAGCCGCAGGCCAGGTATCCCTCGCCCGGCTCGACGAAGCGCACGCCTCGTGCCGCCAGCGTCTCGAGGTTCTTGCGCACCGCTTCGTGCGAGAACATCTGCGTGTTCATCGCCGGCGCGACCAGCACCGGCGCCCTCGTCGCCGTGTACAGCGTCGTCAGGAAATCGTCGGCGATGCCGTTGGCGAACTTGCCCAGGAGGTTGGCAGTGGCCGGCGCCACCAGCAGGAGATCGATCGTCGAGGCGAGCGAGATGTGCTCGATCTCGGCATTCATCCCGGCTTCGAACTGATCGGTGATGACGCGGCGCCGCGTGATCGCCTCGAAGGTGACCGCGCCGACAAAGCGCGTCGCGGAATGGGTCATCACCGCGACCACCTCGTGGCCGCGCTTCTGCAGCCCGCGCGCGACCTCGACCGCCTTGTAGGCGCCGATCCCGCCGGTGACGCCGAGGGCAATCAATCCCATGGCCGGACCAGGCCTGTGCGCAGGCTAGCCGGGTTCCTGTTCGGCCGGGTCGATCTTCTCGACCAGCCGCGTCTCCACTTCTTCCCGGGCGACGGTGGTCTTCTTGTGGAGGCCGACCGGCACGCGCGGCGTCGAGCCGGCAAGCAGCTGGCGCGCGCGGGCGCCGGCGGTGACGACGAATTCGAAGCGGTTGGTCGGCTTGTTTGAATCGCTCATCGGAATGTCCTGACTATGGTTTCGGCCGGCAGGCGCATCCGCGCCTGGCGCGCACGCTCGGCGATGACGATGCTGCGCAGCCGATCGACGGCGGCCGGCAGCTCGTCGTTGACAACGACGTAGTCGTACTCGGTGAAGGCGGCGACTTCGTCCCGCGCCACCTGGAGGCGCCGCTGAATCTCGGGCTCGGCATCCTTGCTGCGCCCGCGCAGCCGCTGTTCGAGCACGTCGAACGACGGCGGCATCACGAACACGGTGGTGGTGGCGACGCCGCGCGCCCGCACCTTGCGCGCGCCCTGAACGTCGATCACCAGCACGACGTCCTCGCCCGCTTCCAGCAGCGACTCGGTTTCGCTCGCGCAGGTGCCGTAGAGGTTGCCGAAGACGGGGGCCCACTCGAGAAAGTCGCCCGCCGCGATCATCGCCTCGAACCGGACCCTGGACACGAAATTATAGTCTACGCCGTCGGTTTCCCCGGCGCGCGCGGTGCGCGACGTGTACGAGCGTGACATCCGGAGACGTGGCAGCTGCTCCACCAGCCGCTCCACCAGCGTGGTCTTGCCGGCGCCGGACGGCGCCGAGACGATGAAGAGCAGCCCCCGGTCCCGCTCCGAGCTGGCGGCGGTCGCCGCGCCGGGCGTCAGACCGGTCGAAGGATTATTCGACATTCTGAACCTGCTCTCGCATCTTCTCGAGCTCGGCCTTCGCCGCGATGATCAGCTCGGAGACCCGCAGGCCGTCGGCCTTCGAGCCCATCGTGTTGACCTCGCGGTTCATCTCCTGGAGCAGGAAATCGAGCTTGCGTCCGCACGGCTCGGGGCCGTCGGCGAGAGCCGCCCAATGCGCCACGTGAGCGCGGAAGCGCTCGACCTCTTCGCTGATGTCGGAGCGCGCCGCCATCCGGACGATCTCCTGCGCGACCACCGCCTCGTCGGCCTGCAGCTCGCTGCGCAGCTCGCGAACACGATCGGCGATCCGCTGCTCCATCGCCTGCCGTCCCTCGTCGGCCGCGGCCGAGATCCGCTCGACGAGATCGGCGACGTAGGCGCGGCGGGCATCGAGGTCGGATCGCAGGTGATCGCCTTCACGCGCGCGCATCGAATCGAGATCGACCAGCGCGTGGCCCACCGTTTCGCGCGCCTGCGCCGCCAGCTCCGCCTGCCACGACTCGTCGTCGGCCGGCTGCCGATCGCGGATCGTGATCGCCTGCGGCAGGCGCAGCAGGTCGCCGGGTGTGAGCGCGCCGGCCACCAGCCCGCGCGCCCGCGCCTGCTCGAGCGCCGTCTCGAGCGCGCGGCCGAACTCCTCGTTGAACTCGACGTCGACGCCGGCGGCCTGCCGCAGTTGCAGCGACACGCTCAGCTCGACGCGTCCGCGCGCGACATACTTGGCGACCAGCGTCCGAATCTCCGATTCCACCGACGAAAGCGACTGCGGGTTGCGCAGCTGCAGGTCGAGGTAGCGGTGGTTGACGGCGCGAATCGTGACCGCGATCGTCGCCCGCTCGTCCTCCCGCGTCAACGCCGCGAAGCCCGTCATGCTCTTAATCATCGTCAAAAGCCTTGTCGCCGAGTCGCGTGGGTCGAGTAGGTCGGGTAGGACTCGACCCACACGACCTACTAGGATGGCACCATCTTGCGGCCTTCCGACCTTCCTTCGAGCAACTGCATCTGATACAGCGTCGAGTACGTACCGTCCGGGTTCGCGAGCAGCTCCTCGTGCCGGCCGAACTCCACGATCCGGCCGCGCTCGAGCACGACGATCGCGTCGGCGCGGCGGATGGTCGACAGCCGGTGCGCGATGACGAACGCGGTCCGGTTCATCAGCAGGTTGGTCAATGCTTCCTGCACCAGCAGCTCCGACTCGGTGTCGAGCGCCGAGGTCGCCTCGTCCAGCACCAGGATCGGCGCGTTCTTCAGCACCGCCCGCGCAATCGCCAGGCGCTGGCGCTGCCCGCCCGACAGCCGCTGCCCCCGCTCGCCGATCATCGTCTCGTAGCCGTGCGGCAGCGCGGCGATGAAATCGTGCGCGTTCGCCGCCCGTGCCGCCGCCTCGATCTGCTGCGGCGTCGCTTCGGGCGAGCCGTAGGCGATGTTCCTGCCGATGGTGTCGTCGAAGAGCACCGTGTCCTGTGTGACGATGCCGATTTGCTGGCGCAGCGACGCGACCGTCACCTGGCGGATATCGACGCCGTCGATCAGGATCTGGCCGCCGCTGACATCGTAAAAGCGCGGCAGCAGGTTGACGAGCGTGGTCTTGCCAGCCCCGCTGCGGCCAACGATGGCGATCATCTGCCCGGCGCCCACCGAGAACGACACGTTGCGCAGGATCCGCCCGGCCGCATCGTCGTAGCCGAAACCGACGTCGCGGAACTCGACCGAGTGGCGAAATGGCTTCAGCGACGGCGCGCCCGGCTGCTCGACGACCTCGGTATGGGTGTCGAGCATCTCGAAGATGCGCTCGGAGGCGGCGATGGTCTGCTGCAGGTTCGCGTTGACCCGCGACAGCTTCTTGGCCGGGCCGTACATCAGGAACAACGTGCCGATGAACAGCGCGAACTGACCCGGCGTGAGATTGCCGTTGGCAATCTGCCGGCTCCCGTAAACGATGGCGGCGGCCATGCCGAAGCCGCCGAGCAACTCCATCAGCGGCGGCAGGCTCGACAGCGCCGCCGTCACTTTCATGTTGGTCCTGAACAGCTGATAGCCGGCGCGGTTGAACTTCTCGGCCTCGTGCCCCTCGGTCGCGAAGGCTTTGACGATGCGGTGCCCGGTGAAGGCCTCGGTGCTCAGGTGCGAAAGCTGTTCGAGCGCCTCCTGGCTGCGGCGCGTCGTGCGGCGGACGCGCTGGCCGAGGCGGATGAGCGGATAGACAATCAGCGGCGCGCCGGTGAGGCAGACGATCGTCAGCCGCGCGTCGTAATAGAACAGCAACGCCGAATAGCCGACGAGCGCCATCGTTTCGCGCGCCAGGTCGCCGGCGGTCTCCGACACCGCCTGCTGCACCTGACCGACGTCGTTGTTGATGCGCGACAACAGGCGGCCGGTGGCGCCGTGGGCGAAAAAGCTCGCCGACTGGTTGAGGATATGGCGATACAGCGCGTTGCGGAGATCGGTGACGACGCGCTGGCCGACGTCGGCCATCAGATACGACGAGGCGTACGAACCGAGCCCCTTGAGCAGATAGACAATCACAATCGCCCAGGCCACGCGCGCCACGTCCTGCTGCTTCGGAAGCACGCTGTCGAAGATGGGTCGGATGAGATAGGCGAGGCCAGCCGATCCGATGGCGTAGACGACCATCCCGACGACCGCCCACGACATCCGGCCGCGATACGGCTTCGCGTAGGCGAACAACCGGCGCAGCGTCGTGCGCTCGTTGTTCATGCGGCGGCCGAGGATTCCTGCGCCACGTTATTGATGGTCATACCCATGCGGGTGCGTGCGATGCCAGTCCCACGCGGTGCGGACGATCGCCTCGAGCTCGGCGAAGCGCGGTGTCCAATGCAGCTCGGCCCGCGCCTTATCGGCCAGGGCGTAGAGCACCGCCGGATCGCCCGGCCGCCGCGGCGCGAGCTTCCAGGGCACCGTGCGCCCGGTCACGCGCTCGACCATGCCGATCACCTCGCGGACCGAATGCGGCCGGCCGGTGCCGAGATTGTACGCCGCCGATTTGCCGGTCTCACGAATCGCTTCGAGCGCGCGCACGTGGGCGTCCGCGAGATCGGTCACGTGCACGTAGTCGCGAAGACAGGTGCCGTCGGGCGTCGGGTAGTCGTCGCCGAACACCTGCAGCGGACGCCCGCCGGTCGCCGCCTCGATCGTCCGCGGGATGAGATGAATCTCCGGGGCGTGGTCTTCGCCGATCTCCCCGTCGGGATCGGCACCGGAGGCGTTGAAGTAGCGGAGCGCCGCCCACGCGATGCCGTGCGCGCCTTGAAAATGCGGCAGCGCCCGCTCGACCGCCAGCTTGGTCTCGCCGTAGCTGTTGATCGGGCGCTGCGGGTGGGTCTCGCTGATCGGCGTCTCGATCGGCTCGCCGTAGGTGGCGCAGGTCGACGAGAACACGAAATGCCGCACCTGTTCGCTGGCCATGGCCTCCAGCACGCCGAGCGCGCCGATGACGTTGTTGCGATAGTAGCGGACCGGATCGCGCACCGATTCGCCGACGTCGAGGAACGCGGCGAAGTGCATCACCCCGGCAACCCGGTGATCGCGCATCGCCGCCCGCAGGCTGTCGACGTCGGCGATGTCTCCCTCGACGAACTCGCCGTACTTGACGGCGGCGCGATGCCCCGCCACCAGGTTGTCGTAGACGACGACGCGATAGCCGGCGAGGTGCAGCGCCTTGGCCGCATGGCTGCCGATGTAGCCCGCGCCGCCCGTAACCAGGACGGCCGGCGCGCTACCGGCCAATGGAGAAATAGGTGAAGCCGAGCGCGCGCATGTGCTCGGGCGAATAGATGTTGCGGCCGTCGAACACGACCGGCGCCTTCATCAGCGAGCGCATCTTGGCGAAGTCGGGCTCGCGGAACTCGTTCCACTCGGTGACGATCGCCAGCGCGTCGGCGCCGGCCAGCGCCTCGTAGCTCTTGTCGCAGAGCGCGATCCGGCCGTCGAAGATCCGCCGCGCGACCGGCGCGGCCGCCGGATCGTACGCCTTGACCTTGGCGCCGCGCTTCAGCAGGTGCTCGATGATCGGGATCGACGGCGCCTCGCGCATGTCGTCGGTGCGGGGCTTGAACGCCAGCCCCCAGACGGCGATCGTCTTGCCGGCCAGGTCGCCGAAGTGCTTCTCGATCTTGTCGACCAGCCGCCGCTTCTGCAGGTCGTTGACGTCTTCGACCGCGCGCAGGATCTTGAACTCGTAGCCCTTGTCGGCGGTCGACCGCAGCAGCGCCTGCGTGTCCTTGGGAAAGCAGCTGCCGCCGTAACCGACGCCGGGGAACAGGAACGAGCTGCCGATGCGGCGATCCGAGCCGATCGCCTTGCGCACGTGATCGACGTCGGCGCCAAGCAGCTCGCAGACGTTGGCGATCTCGTTCATGAACGAGATCCGCGTCGCCAGGATCGAGTTCGCCGCGTACTTGCACAGCTCGGCGCTCGCCGTGCTCATCACCAGGATCGGCGCGCCGGTCCGCGTGAACGGACCGTACAGCTCTTTCATGATCACCGCCGCGCGCTCGTCCTTCTCCTCGATGCCGATGACGACCCGGTCGGGCTTCATGAAGTCTTCGATCGCCGCGCCCTGCTTCAGGAATTCCGGATTGCTGACCACGCTGAACGGCTGGGATGTTTCCGCGGCGATCGCCGCGCGCACCTTTGGCGCGGTGCCGACCGGCACCGTGCTCTTGTCGACGACCACCGTGTACTTGCTCAGCGCCTTGCCGATTTCCCTCGCGACGGCGAGCACGTGCTGCAGATCGGCGGCCCCGTCCTCGCCTTGCGGCGTGCCCACCGCGATGAACACGATGTCGGCGGCGCGGACGGCACTCGCCAGGTCGGTCGAGAAGGTCAGGCGCTCTTCCCGTCCGTTGCGGACGACCATCTCCTCGAGGCCGGGCTCGTAAATCGGTATCCGGCCGGCCTCGAGCGTCCGAATCTTCGACTCATCTTTATCGACGCACTCGACTGTGTTTCCGTTTTCCGCGAGGCAGGCACCCAGCACCAGGCCAACGTAACCGGTGCCGACGACGGCGATCTTCATATTTACAATAAGATACTGGCTCGAAACGACTTAAACAAGTGCGCGTCGCAATCGATTACCGCCCCGCGCTGCGCGAACGGAGCGGCGTTGGCGAGTACACCCATCAGCTGGTCAAGGCGATGCTCGCTGCGTTTCCGCCCGGGCGCTCCGACGGCGAGTTGCAGCTGTCGATCTTTTCGAGCTCGTGGAAGGATCGCCTCGCCCGGTCCGCGGAACTCGCCGGCGCGCGCGC
>Ga0207645_10002245_pt1 | contig 15384 bp, 12 predicted proteins | sample KBSM53metaG_FD_184331 | JGI IMG/M metagenome (GOLD analysis project Ga0207645, IMG submission 184331) | Miscanthus rhizosphere microbial communities from Kellogg Biological Station, Michigan, USA - KBS M5-3 metaG (SPAdes) (version 2) | ecosystem: Host-associated > Plants > Roots > Rhizosphere >...
GACGACGAAGTCCTGGTCCAGGTCCATGCCGCCGGCGTGAACCTCCTGGACTCCAAGGTCCGGGACGGGGAGTTCAAGCTCATCCTGCCGTATCGCCTGCCCATCGTGTTGGGGCACGACGTGGCCGGGGTGGTCGTCAAGGTCGGCCCGCGGGTGCGGGAGTTCAAGCTCGGCGACGAGGTCTATGCGCGGCCGGACGACTTTCGCATCGGCACGTTCGCTGAATTCGTCGCCGTCAAGGAGGCCTCGCTGGCGCTCAAGCCCAAGGGCCTCACGATGGAAGAAGCCGCTTCCATTCCGCTGGTGGGCTTGACGGCTTGGCAGGCCCTGGTCGAGAAGGCCAACCTGAAGAAGGGGCAGAAGGTGTTCATCCAGGCCGGCTCCGGCGGCGTCGGCACGTTTGCCATCCAGCTGGCCAAGCATCTGGGCGCAACCGTCGCCACGACGACGAGCACGGGCAATGTCGAGCTCGTGAAGAGCCTGGGCGCAGATGTCGTGATCGACTACAAGACCCAGGACTTCGAGGATGTCTTGCGCGACTACGACGTCGTGCTGAACAGCCAGGACGGCAAGACGCTCGAAAAGTCCCTGCGCGTGCTGAAGGGCGGCGGCAAGCTCGTCTCGATCTCCGGGCCGCCCGATCCCGAATTCGGCAAGGAGATCGCGGCACCCGGGTTCGTGAAGCTGGTCATGTGGCTGCTGAGCTGGGGCATTCGACGCAAGGCGAAGAGCCGCGGAGTCAGCTTCTCGTTCCTCTTCATGAAGGCGAACGGCACTCAACTGCGCGAGATCGCCCGCCTCTTCGACGCCGGCGTCATCCGCCCCGTGGTGGACCGCGTCTTCCCGTTCGAATCGACCAACGAGGCCATGGCCTATGTCGAAGCAGGCCGCGCCAAGGGCAAGGTCGTCGTCAAGATCAAGTGAGTTTGCAATGTCGGTTTGCCGGGCGACCTGAAAGCCGGCAGCTGAGTCAGTTTGGTTCCACTCTCTGGAGATTCATATGAAGATTGAGAATGCTGTTGCCCTCGTCACCGGGGCCAATCGCGGCATCGGCCTGGCCTTCGCGCGCGAGCTGCTCGCCCGCGGTGCCCGCAAGGTCTACGCCGGCGCACGCGACCCCGCGACCGTCACCCAGCACGGGGTTCAGGCCCTGCGACTCGACGTCACTCGGCCGGACGACGTGGCGGCCGCCGCGGCGCTGGCGGCGGATGTGACGCTGGTGATCAACAACGCCGGCATTGCACAGCCGGGCGGCTTTCTCGCTGCCGACAGCGAAGAGGTCGCACGCCGCATCTTCGAGACGAATTTCTTCGCGATGCTGCGCATGAGCAAGGTCTTCGCGCCGGTTCTCAAGGCCCATGGCGGCGGCGCATTGCTCAACGTGCTGTCGGTCGCCTCCTGGGTGAACGGCGGCGAGCTGGCGGCCTATTCGGCCAGCAAGGCCGCGGCCTGGTCGCTCACCAATGCCTTGCGCAACGAACTGGCGACGCAGAAGACGCAGGTGCTGGCCCTGCACATGGCCTATGTCGATACCGATCTCACGCGCGGGTTCGATATCCCGAAGTCCAGCCCCGAGCAGATCGTTGCGCGCGCGCTCGACGGGCTCGAGGCAGGCCTTGACGAGGTGCTGGCCGATGAACTCACCCAACAGGTCAAGCGCGGGATGACGGCAGCGCGGCCCAGCTACCTGCCCCAGCTGCCCTGAACCGAGACCCGACGGGTCGCAGTCAGTCGTTGGGGGCTCAAGCGCCTCCACCTTCAACGAAGAATCGCCATGCTTTTCGAACTCAGGCGAGCGCTTCGCGAACGAAGTCGAGCCGGTCCTGGCCGAAGAACATCTGCTCGCCGACATACATCGTCGGCGCACCGAAGGCGCCGCGCGCGACGGCCTCGTCGGTGGTCGCGCGCAGTTGCGCCTTGACGTCGGCCTCGTTGGCGAGCGCAAGAATCTGGGCCGGATCGAAGCCTGCGTCGCTCAAGGCCTTCGCGGTCAGTGCCGGATCGTTGAGGTTCTGAGGATCCACCCAGAGCGCGTGGAACACGCCGCGCAGGTAGTCCTGAAGGCGCTGCGGCATGCGCATCTGCACGCCGGTCGCGCCACGCATCAGCATCAGCGTGATGATCGGGAAGTGCGGGTTGACGACCAGCGGCACGCCGTAGCGTTTGGCGAAGCGGCCGAAGTCGATGTTGCTGTAGCGCCCCTTCGCGGGGATCGTCGCCGGCGAGGCGTTGCCGGTGGCCTGGTAGACGCCGCCGAGCAGCATCGGCCGGTAGGCGAGCTCGGCGCCGGCGGCCGCACACAGCGCCGGCAGCTGGGTCCAGGCCAGGTACGACGCGGGACTCCCGACGTCGAAGAAGAATTCCACGCGCTTGTTCATGCTTCGCCCTCTATTTGATAAACGAACGTTACCCTAAAGAACGGAAGCTCGCTGAAGAAGCTGCAGCGCGAATGGAGCGATCGGCTCGAGAGCGATGGCGACGGCCTGACCTGGCCTGAGCCCGGTGGCCCCCAGGCGGCGGGCCCGGGCCGCCAAGAGAGTTCGGATTGACAGCCCGTCGTGTCTGCCTTATCGTCTTTTCATGAACGATCGTTTATTTAAACATTGATTCGAAGGAGACGCAACCATGGGTACGACACAGCCTCCGGCACCAGACAGGGTCGCGCTCGTCATCGGCGCCGGCGACTCGACCGGCAGCGCGATCGCGAAGCGCTTCGCGGCCGGCGGCTACACCGCCTGCATGACGCGCCGCGACGCCGAGAAGCTCGAGCCGATCGTCAAGGGCATCGAGGCCGCCGGCGGCAAGGCCTTCGGCTTCGGCTCGGACGCGCGCAAGGAGGAAGAAGTGATTGCGCTGGTCGACAAGATCGAGCGCGAGATCGGGCCGATCGAGGTGCTGGTGTTCAACATCGGCGCGAACGTGCCCAGCAGCATCCTCGATGAAACGGCGCGCAAGTATTTCAAGATCTGGGAGATGGCCTGCTTCGGCGGCTTCCTGAACGGCCGCGAGGTCGCCAAGCGCATGGTCGCGCGCGGCCGCGGCACGATCATCTTCACGGGCGCAACCGCGGCGCTGCGCGGCTCGGCGAACTTCGCGGCCTTCGCAGGCGCGAAGCACGCGCTGCGTGCACTCGCGCAAAGCATGGCGAAGGAGCTCGGCCCGCGCGGCATCCACGTCGGCCATGTCGTCGTCGACGGCGCGATCGACACCGAGTTCATCCGCAGCAGCTTCCCGGAACGCTATGCGCTGAAGGCGCAGGACGGCATCCTGAACCCCGAGCACATCGCCGAGAACTACTGGACCCTGCACCAGCAGCCGCGCGACGCCTGGACCTTCGAGCTCGACCTGCGCCCCTACATGGAGGCGTGGTGAGCGGGGGCGCCACGACGATGACCGAACGCGCTGCGCATCGCGCCCGCGCATCCTTTCGCCGCATTGGGCATGTTCCTTGCACGCAAACGTCTTTCCCAGGGCACTCGCACGAAACCGGCAATCGGGTCGGCCGCGCTTTCCCAATCGAATCAGAGGATCGACGATGAACAAGCTCTTCACCTCAACCGCCGCTGCCGTGCTCGCGCTCGCGGCCGCGACCGGTGCGCAGGCCGATGACCGCGACGGGCGCGGCTCAGGCGACACGCACGAACCGAAGGTGATGATCATCTCGATGTTCGGCCCCGAGGCCCAGACCTGGCTCGACAAGCTCGGCCCGTTTCGCCAGATCAAGGTGCCAGGCCTGTCACCCGACTACCCGGTGGTGAACTGCAATCGCGCCGATGTCTGCGTGCTGACCACCGGCATGGGGCACTCGAACGCGGCCGCCTCGACGATGGCGCTGGTGTTCTCGCGCGTGTTCGATCTGTCGCACACGTATTTCATGATCGCCGGCATCGCCGGAATCAACCCCGAGATCGGCACGGTTGGGTCGGTCGGCTGGGCGCGCTACCTGGTGGACTTCGGCATCCAGTGGGAGATCGATGCGCGCGAGATCCCGAGCGCCTGGACCACCGGCTATCTCGGCATCAACGCACAAACCACCGCGTGGTCGCCGGGCCTGCCGCTGCCGTCGACGCTGAAGCCGCCGCTCGACTACCGAACCGAGGTTTTCCAGCTCAACGAGGCGCTGCTACAAAAGGCCTATGGGCTGTCGCGCGACGTGGTGCTGAGTGACGGCGCCGGTGCACAGAACGCGCGCGCGCATTTCAACGTGCAGAGCAGCGACCCGAAAATCAATTACAAGCCGGCGGCCTTGCCGCCATCGGTGCTGCAATGCGACACGCTGGCCGGCGATACCTGGTTCTCGGGCACGCTGCTCGGCCAGCGCGCAACCGAATGGACCAAGATCGTGACCGACGGCAAGGGCGTCTACTGCACCACGCAGCAGGAGGACAACGCGACCTACGAGGCGCTTAAGCGCGGCGCGAGCATGAAGCTGGTCGATCTGGACCGCATCGCCGTGCTCCGGGCGGGCTCCGACTTCGATCGACCGTATCCGGGGCAGACGAGTGCCGACAACCTGCTCGCCTACCAGACGCAGGGAGGCTTCGGGATCGCGCTGCAGAACCTCTTCCTGGCCGGCAACCCGCTGGTGCAGGACATCTCGACCCACTGGTCGGCCTGGAAACGCGGCGTGCCCGCGCACTGAAGCGCCGCAACATGCACCGCGACACGCCGCAGACGTGTGCCTTACGTGTGCCTTATTGGTAGGCCGTGTTGGACTTGAACCAACGACCAAAGGATTATGAGTCCTCTGCTCTAACCAACTGAGCTAACGGCCCGCTCGCGCGGATTGTAGGCAGCGCGTCGTGCGCGGCGGACGCGCTACTTGGTGCTGAGCGCGTTGCTGACGAGGCGCGATGTGATGTCGACGATCTGGATCATGCGGTCGTAGGCCATGCGCGTCGGGCCGATCACGCCGAGAGTGCCGACGACCTGACCGTTGACCTCGTAGGGCGCGGAGACGACCGACAGCTCCTCGAACGGCACGACCATGCTTTCGCCGCCGATGTAGATGCGCACGCCTTCGGCCCGGCTGCTGACCTCGAGCAGGCGCATCAGCTGGGTCTTCTGTTCGAACACATCGAACAGCTTGCGCAGGCTGCCCATGTCGCTGCCGAAATCCTGCACCGCGAGCAGGTTGCGCTCGCCGCTGATCACGACTTGCGCCTGGTCGGCCTGCGCCTCGCTGCCGGCCTCGACAGCGGCCTGCATCAGCGTGGCGATCTCGCTGCGCAGCGCATCGACCTCGCTCTTGAGCCGCTCGCGCACCTCTTCGATGGTGCGGCCGGCGTAGTGCGCGGTCAGGTAGTTGCTGGCTTCGAGCAGCTCGCTCTGGGTGTAGTCCTGCGCGGTGAAGATCACGCGGTTCTGCACATCGCCGTCGGGCGCGACCAGGATCAACAGCACGCGCCGCTCCGACAGGCGCATGAACTCGATGTGGTGGAACACGCTGGCCTTGCGCGGCGCGGTGATCACGCCGACGAAGCTCGACAGGTTCGACAGCAGCTGCGCCGCGTTCGCGATCACACGCTGCGGCTGGTCGGGCGGCAGGCGCGGCTGCTCGATCGACGCGACGCCCGCGAACGGCTGCGCGGTCAGCATCGTGTCGACGAAGAGCCGGTAGCCGCGCGCGGTCGGGATGCGCCCGGCGCTGGTGTGCGGGCTGGCGATCAGCCCGAGCTCTTCGAGGTCCGCCATCACGTTGCGGATGGTCGCCGGCGACAGCTCCAGACCGCTGGCGCGCGACAGGGTGCGCGAGCCCACGGGCTGGCCGTCGGCGATGTAGCGTTCGACCAGGGCCTTCAGCAGTGTTTTGGCGCGCGCGTCGAGCATGATTTCATTGTAGGACGGCAGCCATTTTCGGCGCCGCGGCACGGGGGTCGCTGTGGTGTAATCCCGCGCATGGTGACCCGCTTTCGACATGCCGCGCTTGTGGGCAAATACCAGGCCGAAGGCATCCGCGGGGTGCTCGAGGAAGTCGCGCAATTCCTGATTCGCCAGGGCCTCGACGTGTCGCTGGAGCGCCAGACCGCCTTGAACACCGGCATCGAGGCCTTCGGCGCACGCACGGTCGAGCAGCTCGGCCGCGAATGCGACATCGCGGTCGTGGTCGGCGGCGACGGCACGATGCTGGGCATCGCGCGCCAGCTCGCGCGCTTCAACCTGCCGCTGGTGGGCATCAATCAGGGCCGCCTGGGCTTCATCACCGACATCAACATCGGCCAGTTCGCCGATGCGCTGGCGCCGATGATCGCCGGCGACTATGAAGAAGAGCACCGCACGATGCTCGAAGGCGGCGTCTGGCGCGACGGCGCGCGCATCTTCGACGGGTTCGCGATGAACGACGTCGTCGTCAGCCGCGGCGCCGCGGCCAGCATGGTCGAGCTCAAGGTCGACATCGGCGCCGAGTTCGTCGCCAACTTCAGGTCCGACGGCCTGATCATCGGCTCGCCCACCGGCTCGACCGCGTATGCGCTGTCGGCGGGCGGCCCGATCCTGCACCCCGGCATCGCCGGCTGGGTGCTCGTGCCGATCGCACCGCACGACCTGTCGAATCGCCCGATCGTGCTGCCCGACCTGGGCGAGATCACCATCGAGATCGTCGCCGGCCGCGAGGCCAGCGTCAGCTTCGACATGCAGTCGCTGGCCAGCCTGCTGCACGGCGACCGTGTGCAGGTGCGGCGCTCGGCGAACCAGGTGCGCTTTCTGCATCCACGCGGCTGGAGCTATTACGCGACCCTGCGGCGCAAGCTGCACTGGAACTCCGGAGTCACGTCATGAAGGGCTGCCTTCACGCCCGCGGCGACGCCGCGTCGTCGCGACCGCAGCGCGTGCCGGTCGTGGCCGACGGGCCGGAGGCCTGATGCTGCGCCGTCTGTCGCTGCGCGATGTCGTGATCGTCAGCGCGCTCGAGCTCGAGTTCGATGGCGGCTTCTCGGTGCTGACCGGCGAGACCGGCGCGGGCAAGTCGATCCTGGTCGATGCGCTGCAGCTCGCGCTCGGCAGCCGCGGCGATGCCCTGGTGGTGCGCGAAGGCGCGGCGCGCGCCGAGATCAGCGCCGAGTTCGATGCCCCGGCGAGCCTTGCGCCCTGGCTCGACGAGGCCGGCTTCGAGGCCGGCGGCAACCTGCTGCTGCGCCGCACGATCGATGCGCAAGGCAAGAGCCGCGCCTGGATCAACGGCAGCGCCGCGACGATCGCGCAATTGCGCGAGGCGGCCGATCACCTGGTCGACATCCACGGCCAGCATGCGTGGCAGAGCCTGACGCGTGCGCCGTCGGTGCGTGCGCTGCTCGATGCGTTCGCCAGCGTCGACGCCGGCCTGCTCGCGCAGCGCTGGTCCGACTGGAAGCTTGCGACGGACGCGCTGGCGCGCGCCGGCGCACAGCAGTCGGGCCTGGACCGCGAGCGCGAACGGCTGGCCTGGCAGATCGGCGAAGTCGACAAGCTGGCGCCGGGCGACGACGAATGGGTCGAGCTCGAGGCCGAGCACAAGCGGCTGGCGAATGCGCAATCGCTGATCGAGGCGGCGCGCGGCGCGCTTGATGCCGTATCGGAGGCCGACGACAACGCCGAGGCGCTGACCGGCCGCGCGTTGCATGCACTGCAGGATGTGGCGGCGTTCGATGCGCAACTCGCCGAGACGATCATCGCGCTCGAAGGCGCGCAGGCGCAGTTGCACGACGCCGCGCACACCCTGGCGAGCTACCTGAACCACACCGAGCTCGAGCCGCAGCGGCTGCAGGCGCTCGACGAGCGGCTGTCGGCATGGATCGGCCTGGCGCGGCGCTATCGCCGCCCGCCGGCCGAGCTGCCGGCACTGCTCGCGCAATGGAAGACCGAGCTCCAGGCACTCGACGCCGCGGCCGACCTGGCCGCGCTGGAGCGCGAGGTTGAACGCACCCGAGCGGCCTTCGACGCCGAAGCCCGCCGCGTCTCGAACGCACGGCGCAGAGGCGCACCCCAACTCGCCGGCGCGGTCACGCAGGCGATGCAGCAGCTCGGCATGGCCGGCGGCCGTTTCGAGGTCGCGCTGCTGCCGCAGGAGGCGCCGCAATCGTTCGGCCTCGAGTCGGCCGAGTTCCTCGTCGCCGGCCATGCCGGCAGCACGCCGCGGCCGCTGGCGAAGGTCGCCTCGGGCGGCGAACTCTCGCGCATCGCGCTCGCGATCGCGGTGACCACCAGCCAGCTCGACAGCGCCGGCGACGCCGTCGGCACGCTGATCTTCGACGAGATCGACGCCGGTGTCGGCGGCGCGGTGGCCGAGACGGTCGGGCGGCTGATGAAGCAGCTCGGCCGCGACCGCCAAGTGCTCGCGGTCACGCACCTGCCGCAGGTGGCGGCCTGCGCGGACCACCATTTCGTCGTCTCCAAGCAGCTGCACGACGGCGCGACGCTCAGCGATGTGCGCTCGGTCGGCGGCGAGCAGCGCGTCGCCGAGGTCGCGCGCATGTTGGGCGGCGAGCGGTTGTCCAATACCCGTCTGGCGCATGCGCAGGAGATGCTGGCGGTCGGCGCAGAAGCGGCCGCCGCGGCCGCGCCGGCGCGCACGCGCAAACGCTGATGAGCCCGAACGATGCGCCCGATGCGATGCCCGCGCCGCCCGCGGCCGACGGTGCGGTGACGGCTGCGCCGGCCGCGCCGGTTGCTTCGGCCGATGCCGGCGACACGGCGCTGCGCCAGGTCGTGCTGGTCACCGGCATCTCGGGATCGGGCAAGTCGGTCGCGCTGCACGCGCTCGAGGATGCCGGTTTCTTCTGCGTGGACAACCTGCCGCCGGAATTGCTGCGCGACTTCCTGCGGCTCGAGACGGCGCGGTTCGACCGGCGCCTGGCGATCGCGGTCGACGTGCGCAGCGCCGGCTCGCTGCCACACCTGCTGCCGCTGCTGCAGCAGCTGCGCGGCGAAGGCGTCGCGATCCAGGTGGTGTTTCTCGATGCCAGCACCGACGCGCTTGTGCGGCGCTTCTCCGAGACGCGCCGGCCGCACCCGCTGTCGAGCGAGCCACCCAACGCCGAGCCCGCGCGCCGCCGCGACGACCGCCTGCACTACAACGGCGCGCCCACCAACCGGCGCGCGCTGATCGATGCGATCGAGCTCGAGCGCGAGCTGCTGGCCGAGCTGCGTGAGGTCGCAACAGTGGTCGACACGAGCCAGCTGCGGCCAGCGCAACTGCGCGTCTGGGTGCGTGACCTGGTGCGCGCCACCGGTCACCGGCTGACGCTGGTGTTCGAGAGTTTCGCGTTCAAGTACGGCGTGCCGCTGGACGCCGATTACGTCTTCGACGTGCGCGTGCTGCCGAACCCGCACTATGTGCGCGAGCTGCAGCCCCTGACCGGCCGCGACGCCGCGGTGGCCGATTACCTGCGCGCGCAGCCCGAGGTCGGCGAGATGCTGGCCCAGATCGAGTCGTTCCTGGCACGCTGGCTGCCGGCCTTCGAAGACGACCAGCGCAGCTACCTGACAGTGGCGATCGGCTGCACCGGCGGCCAGCACCGCTCGGTGTACTTCGTGCAGACGCTGGCCGAGCGCTTCCGCGCGCGCGCCGCCACCCTGATACGCCACCGCGAGCTGGACGCGCGCGACTGATCGGGCGAGCCGGGTGCCGGAATGAGCCGCGAGCTGCCCCTGTTTCCGCTGCAGGCGGTGCTGTTTCCCGGCGGGCTGCTCGGACTCAAGGTGTTCGAGGCGCGCTACCTTGACCTGGTGGCCGATTGTCTGCGTGACGGCAGCGCGTTCGGCGTGGTCGCGCTGCGCAGCGGCCGCGAGGTGCGCAGCGGCGACGACCGCGTCAACTTCGAATCGATCGGCACGCTGGCCGAGCTGATCGATGTCGACAGCGACCGGCCCGGAATCCTGCAGGTCAGTTGTCGCGGCACGCAGCGCTTTCGGGTGCTGTCGCAGCAGCAGCGGGCGGACGGCCTGTGGCTCGCCGCCACCGAGCCGATCGCCGACGACCCGGTGCTCCCACCGAGCGCAGCACTGGCCGGCACGGTGCGCGGCCTGGCCGATGCGATCGAGTCGCTGAAGGCGCAACAAACCGAACCGTTTCTCGCGCCGTACCGCTTCGACGACGCCGGCTGGGTCGCGAACCGCTGGTGCGAGATCCTGCCGATCCCGAAGGCGGCCAAGCAGAAGCTGATGGCGCTGCCCGACCCGATGCTGCGGCTGCAGCTGGTCGACGATTTCCTGCGCAGCAAGGGTGTCGTCGGTTAGAGGGCGCGGCGACCAGGAGCTTCGGCGGCAGAGAGCCGAGGTCCGCGCCGCGCGTCACGCCGGCAGCAGCTTGCGCAGCGGCGCCGGCAGACCCGCGGCGAGCGCGTCGACCAGCGTGAACCAGCGGCCCGCCGGCAGCGCCGCCGTCACTGCGTCGACCCGGGCGCGCGGCGTGCGCGGTGGCACTGTCCACTGCAGCGGGTGCAGCCGCCAGTCGAGATGCGTCAGCACATGCGTGAAACTCGGCAGCGCCGCGCCGGCGCCTGGCCAGTCGCGGCTGGCCGCGTCGAACGCCGCCATCGAGTCGAACTCGGGCAGACTCCACAGGCCGGCCCAGACGCCCGCGTCGGGCCGCTGCGTCAGCCAGTGCTGATCGCGCCACTGCAGCCACAGCCAGACGTGCTCGCGCTTGCCGCGCTTGAGCTTGCGCGTCTTGACCGGATAGCGCTGCGACGTGCCGGCATGCGCCGCCGCGCAGAGCGTACGCACAGGACATGCCGGGCACGCCGGAGCGCGCTGCGTGCACAGCGTCGCACCGAGGTCCATCAGGCCCTGCGTGTACGTTTCGATCCCGTGCGCGGGCAGCAGTTGCGTCGCACGCTCCCACAGCGCGCGCTCGTGGCGCACCTGCGCGAGGTCGCCGTCGAACGCAAGCACGCGCGTCAGCACCCGCTTGACATTGCCATCGAGGATCGCAACACGCTCGCCGAAGCAGAACGCGGCGATCGCCGCGGCGGTCGAGCGGCCGATGCCCGGCAGCGTCATGAGCGCGTCGCTGCGCGTCGGGAAGCGCCCACCATGCTGCTCGACGACCGCCTGCGCGCAGCGGTGCAGGTTGCGCGCGCGGCTGTAGTAGCCCAGGCCGCTCCACAGTGCGAAAACCTCGTCCACGGTCGCGGCCGCGAGCGCGGCGACGTCGGGAAAGCGCTGCAAGAAGCGCTCGTAGTACGCCAGCACGGTGGCGACCTGGGTCTGCTGCAGCATGATCTCGGACAGCCACACGCGGTACGGGTCGCGCGTGTTCTGCCACGGCAGCGCATGGCGCCCGTGCTCGCGCTGCCACGCGATCAGGCGTGGCGCGAAGCGAGCGTCGGTTTCAGGCCTGGGCACGCCGCAATGGCGCGGCCAGCGCGTCAGCGCCGGACGAATTCGCGGCCGCGCCCGCGGCGGGCAGCTGCAGCGAGATCAGGTCGTTGCCTGCCACCGGGCCGGCATGGGCGTGCTCGCGCAGCACGCCGAGCAGCTCGCGGGCGCGCCGCAGGAAACTCTGCAGCCGCTCGTCGTGCGCATCGAGCTCGGCTATGCGCGATTCGAGCTCGCTGGCCGCCGCCTGGACGCGCTCGAGCGATTCGCGTCGGCGCCTGAAGTTGCGCCGCCGCTCGCGCAGCTGCGAATCGACCTGCGACGAGATCGCCTTGTTCCAGAGCTCGAGCTCGGCGCTCGCGTTCTCGAACACGACCCGCAGCTTGGACACCAGCATGCGCCGGAACTGCTCCATGAAGCCCGGCTGCGACAGGCGCAGCGCCTGCGTCAGGCCGAGGTACTGCGCGTAGCTGCGCTCGATCAGTTCAAGCTCGCCGCTGAACTGCGCCAGATCGGGCGCCTTGGTCATCGCCAGGCTGAAGCCGTATTCACCGTTGAGCTTGGCGAATGAGGCGCCGAGCATGTCGCGGATCTCGCCGCTGTGCCGGGCCGCCTCGGCCAGCAGCGCGCGCAGCCGGCCGCACAGCGCCGCGAAGGATTTCTTCGCGCCGAGATTCAGCAGCGAGGCCTTCATCTCGGCCTGCATCAGGTTGACCTCATCGCGCAAACGGTCAGACGACAGCACGACGAGCGCCTGCTTGAGCATCCGGCTGTGGACCGTGCGCAGCGCCTGCAGCCGCACGGTGCAGCGCTCGAACTCGGCGGTCTCGGCGTCGACCCGCTCCAGCATCTGGCGCATCTTCGAGCCGCTCTTGCCGCGCAGCCCGCGCAGCTCGAGCACCTGCTCGGCGAGCTGGCGGCGCTGGTCGCCGAGGCGCCTTGCGACATGGTTCTCGAGCTGGCGCGCGCCTTCGAGCACGACCTGCTCGAGCACTTGGCGGCGCTGCGGCAACAGCTGTGACCCGAGCGCCGCCTCGAGCACCGGCAGCCGGCTCTCGCGCAGGCCCTCGGCGTCGCCGGTCACGCGCGCCGCGAGCGCCTGGCGCGCCGACAGAGGGAACACGCGGTCCAGCGTGATGCCCAGCGTGCGCGCGGTCTCGGTGCGCTGCGATTCGATCTGGCCCTCGACCTGCCCGGCGAGCGCGAGCGGATCGTGCAGCGCATCGATCTTGTTCAGCACGACGAAGCGCGTCAGCGCATGCGTGCCGAGATGGTCGCGCCAGACGCCAAGGTCGGATTTGGTCACGCCGGTGTCGGCGCCGAGGATGAAGACGGTCGCGTGCGCCGTGGGCAGCAGGCTCAGCGTCAGCTCGGGCTCGGCGCCGATCGCATTCAGCCCCGGCGTGTCGAGCACGACCAGGCCCTGCTTGAGCAGCGGGTGCGGGTAGTTGATCAGCGCGTGGCGCCAGGCCGGCACCTCGACGCGTTCGTCAGCGGCCAGCGGCGGGTTGTCGTCGGGATGGTCGTCGTGCCAGAAGCCGAGATCGCGCGCGGTGTCCTTCGTGACCCACTGCGTGCGGGTGACTTCCTGAAGCGCCTGCGCCAGCTGATCGGGCTGGTCGATCTGCAGCGGCAGCACGGTCCAGGCGCGTCGCCGCGGCCGCAGCTCGGCCAACGACAGGCCTTCGAGGCGGGTCTCGATCGGCAGCAGCATCAGCGTGGCGGATTCGTCGCCGTCCCAGGCGAGCTCGACCGGGCACATCGTCGTGCGACCGGGTGTGGCCGGCAGCACGCGCCGGCCGGTGTCGGCGAAGAAGATCGCGTTGATCAGCTCCGACTTGCCGCGCGAGAACTCGGCGACGAAGGCGACGACGAGCTTCTCGTTGCCGAGCCGCTCGCGCAGCGCGGTCAGCTGCGCTGCGGCCGATGCGTCGACGAGCTCGCGATCACCGAGGAACGAGGCGATCTCGTCGAGGCGCCGTGCGAGTGTCGTTCGCCAGCCGCTCAGGGCATCGAGGCTGATGGCGAACGAGGGGGTCATGAACGATCGTGTGCACGGGGCCGGGGCGGGGATGAATCATCGTAGCGCAAGGATCTTGCGGCAATTGCATCGAAACATCTGCTCACCAACAGTTCGCGCGCCGAACGTGCAACCTTCCGCGATTCACGAATGGCGCAGCCATCGTCGCGTGGCGGTGCCGCATCAGCGGCGCTGGCACGCGGGGCAGAAGTAGGTTGCGCGCTGACCTTGCACAATGCGGCGCACCGTGCCGTCGCCGCGGACGCAGGGCTGGCCTTCGCGGCCGTAGACGCGGGCCTGCAACTGGAATTCGCCGGCCATGCCGTGCGCATCGCGGAAGTTGCGCAAGGTCGAGCCACCGAGCGTGAGCGCGCGCGCCAGCGTGTCGCGCACCGCCGCGGCCAGGCGCTCGCAACGCACCAGGCTGACGCGATCGCTGCGCGTGCGCGGGTCGATGCCGGCTTCGAACAGCGCCTCGCAGGCGTAGATGTTGCCGGCACCGACGACGATCGCGCCGCCGAGCAGGGCCTGCTTGATCGCGACCCGCCGCCCGCGCAGCGCGGCATGCAGATGCGCGCCGGTGAAGGCCGGATCGAAGGGCTCGACGCCGAGCCCGGCCAGCAGCTTGGCGGCCGGGCCGGCATCGAGCGCGGGCGACCACACCACCGCGCCGAAGCGGCGCGGATCGGTCAGCCGCAGCGTGCCTCTGGCGGTGACGAGATCAAAATGGTCGTGCGGGCCAGGCGCATGCTGAGCCGCATCGAAGGCCAGCGAACCCGACATGCCGAGGTGCATCAGCAAGCCGCCGCGGTCGACCGCAAGCCACAAATATTTACCTCGGCGCGTGACCTCGCCGACCGCCTGCGCGACCAGCGAATCGGGGTCGCAGCCGAGCGGCCAACGCAAGGGCTTGCCCACACGCACAGCGTGAATGCGCGCGCCGCGGATGCGATCGGCAAAGCTCTGGCGGGTGACCTCGACCTCGGGCAGTTCGGGCATGCGGGGAATTATCGGCCGGCTTCGCGGTCGCACCCCGATGCCTAAAATGAGATGGAGCTTCAGGAGTACGTCGATGCCGACCTTCAATCCCCGAATCGGCCGCGTGCGTGCGCTGGCCGCCGTGATGGCATCAGCGGTGTGGCTGGCCCCGGCGGCCAATGCGCAGGTCAAGGCGCCGGCGTCGACGGTGCAGAACTCGACGCTCGATGCGCGGCTGTTCCATCAGTTGCTGATCGGCGAGATCGAGCTGCGCGAAGGCGACCTCTCCGCCGCCTACCAGTTGATGCTCGATGCGGCCCGACGCACCAGCGACGAGCAGCTGTTCCGGCGCGCCACCGACATCGCACTGCAGGGCCGCGCCGGCGACGAGGCGCTGGTCGCCGTCAAGGCATGGCGGCAGGCGCTGCCCGGCTCGCCCGAGGCCATGCGCTACCAGATCCAGCTGCTCGTGCAGCTGAACCGCACCGGCGACACGGTCGAGCCATTGCAGGCCTTGCTGAAGATCACCCCGTCGGTGCAGCGCGCGGCCTTGATCGGCGCGCTGCCGCGCCTGCTCGCCCGCAGCAGCGACCACATCCTCGCGGCCAATGTGATGGAACAGGCGCTGCTGCCCTACATCGACGACCCCGACACACGGGTCGCAGCGCGCGTGACCATCGGTCGCGGCTGGCTCGCGGCGATCAACGGCACCAAGGCGCTCGCGCTCGCGCAAAGCGCCCACGAGATGGACCGCAGCGCCGAGGGCCCGGCCGGCCTGGCGCTCGAGATGCTGCCCGGGACGCCGGCTGCCGAAGCGATCGTCCAGGACCACCTCGCCGCCAAGCCCGACAGCAACGGCGTGCGGCTGCTGTACGTGCGCGCGCTGCTGGCGGGGCAGCGCCTGGCCGATGCGACCGCGCAGCTCGAAACCCTGACCTCGATGAAAATGCCGCAAATGCTGGCGATGGCATCGGGCGTGTTCCAGGTTATCGCCGGGCTGATGATTGCGCTCAATTTCGGCGCGCGCTTCTTTGCGTTTCTGCTGATCTTCTTCATTGCCGTCGCCACGTTCTATTTTCATAACTTCTGGA
>Ga0207645_10002247_pt1 | contig 15361 bp, 12 predicted proteins | sample KBSM53metaG_FD_184331 | JGI IMG/M metagenome (GOLD analysis project Ga0207645, IMG submission 184331) | Miscanthus rhizosphere microbial communities from Kellogg Biological Station, Michigan, USA - KBS M5-3 metaG (SPAdes) (version 2) | ecosystem: Host-associated > Plants > Roots > Rhizosphere >...
CACGGCAAGCTTCACATGGAGATGCGGATGAAGCGCGGCCGCGGCTACGTCTCGGCCGACAAGAACTTCGACGAGGATCTCGGCATCGGCTGGATCCCGATCGACTCGGTCCACTCGCCGGTGAAGAAGGTCAACTACCTGGTCGAGGCGGCGCGCCTCGGGCAGACCACCGACTACGACAAGCTGACGGTCGACGTCTGGACCAACGGCTCGATCAACCCGCGCGACGCGATCTCGCTGGCGTCGAAGCTGGTGCGCGATCACCTCAACATCTTCATCAACCTCGAAGAGGGCGCGGAAACGCAGGCCGAGACGGCGGCGGATCTGCCGCGCGCCGGCGCCAGCAACGAGAACCTCGACAAGTCGGTCGAGGAGCTGGAGCTCTCGGTGCGCTCGTACAACTGCCTGAAGAACGCCAACATCCGCACCATCCGCGAGCTGGTGGCCAAGACCGAAGCCGAGATGCTGAAGACCAAGAACTTCGGGCGCAAGAGCCTGAACGAGATCAAGGAAATCCTCCACACGATGGGGCTGAGCCTCGGCATGCGCGTCGATCAGCCCACGGCGGCGGGTCAGGACTGAGGAGAGGGCTGGCAGGGCGGGTGGGGCAGGTAGGGCGGGTGGGTCGTAACTCCCACCGACCGGTGCCAGCCCCGTCAGTCGGCCCCGATAAAGAGCCATGAGACACCGAGTTGCTCACCGAAAGCTGGGACGGGTCACCGAGCATCGCATCTCGATGCTGCGTAACCAGGCGACCGCGCTCCTGCGCCACGAACATCTGACGACGACGGTGCCGCGGGCGAAGGAGCTGCGGCCGTTCGTCGAGCGTCTGATCACCGTCGCCAAGCGGGGGCTCGCCGCCGGCGAGTCCAACGGTCGCGTGCTGACGGCGCGCCGGCTGGTGATGCAGGACCTGCAGGACCGCGAGGTGGTGACGAAGCTGTTCGACACCATCGCGCCGCGCTTCGCGTCGCGTCCCGGCGGCTATACGCGCCTGCTGCGGATCGGCTTCCGCCGGGGCGACAGCGCGCCGGTGGCGCAGGTCGAGCTCGTCGGCAGCGAATTCGATCCGAAGAAGCACGCCGAGGCGGAAGAGAAAGCGGCCGAGAAGCCGAAGACCAAGGGCGTCGGCGGCCGGCTGCGCGCGGCGGCCGAGCGGCTGCGCGGCAAGAAGGACGAGGCCGCCGAGCCGGGGGCGGCCGCCGGCAAGAAGGCGTCGAAGCCCGCGCGAGGCGTGACGCGGAAGTCGACGACGCCTCGGAAGGCGGGCGGCAGCTAGCGACCAGGGAGTAGGGATTAGGGATTAGGGATTAGGGATTAGGGATTAGGGATTAGGGATTAGGGATTAGCAGGGAATAGCGGAAGAGGGATCAGTTATCGCCCCGCTGCGTCGACAGGCGCAGCGGGGTTTTGTTTTTGCAGCGAGGTTCTTCCATGAAGCTGAAAATGAAGAGCCTCAAGGATCAGGTCATGGTCATCACCGGTGCCTCGAGCGGCATCGGCTTGACGACCGCGGAGATGGCCGCGGCGCGCGGCGCGGCGGTGGTGCTGGCGGCGCGATCAGAAGCCGAGCTGTCGGATGCGGTGGCGCGCATCCGCGGCAAGGGCGGCCGCGCGACGGCGGTGGCGGCCGACGTCGCCGATGAGCGCGAGGTGAACCAAGTGGCGCGCACGGCGATGCTCGAGTTCGGCCGTATCGACACCTGGGTCAACAACGCCGGCATCGGCATGTACGGCCGGCTGGTGGATCAGCCGATGGCGGACAAGCGCAAGCTGTTCGAAATCAATTTCTGGGGTGTCGTCAACGGCTGCAGGGTGGCGGTCGAGCACATGCGGGCGCGCGGCGGCACGATCATCAACGTCGGCAGCGAGGTGTCGGATCGCGCCGTGCCGCTGCTCGGCATCTACAGCGCCAGCAAGCACGCGGTGCGCGCCTACAACGACACGCTGCGGATGGAGCTCGAGCACGACGGCATCCCGATCTGGGTCAGCCTGGTGAAGCCGGGCCCGATCGACACGCCGTTCCCGCAGCACGCCGTCAACTACATGGACCGCGAGCCGAAGCACGCGCCGCCGGTCTACCCGCCGGAAGAGGTCGCCTACGCGATCCTGAAGTGCGCCGAGAAGCCGGTGCGCGAGATCACGGTCGGCGGCGGGCCGCGGCTGCAGCTGGCGATGGCGGCGCTGGCGCCGCGGCTGACCGATCTGATGATGGAGCGGCAGATGTTCGAGGGGATGAAGCGCGACGAGCCGCCGACCTCGCCCGACAGCCTCAACCGCCCGTCGGGGCGCGACTACGGTGTCCGCCGCGGCCGGCAGCCGGGTTATGTCATGAAGCGGAGTGCGTACACGCGCGCCGCGCTGTCCGACGTCGGCCGCGCGTTGCCATTCATCGCGATTGGCGCGGCGGTGGCTGCGGGTGTCGCCGCAACGAGAGGCGCCGCCCGGCGTTAACGATCTTCCGTAGGGGCCGAGCTTGCTCGGCCCCTCGTCTTGTTCGACGCCTCACGGGGGCGGAGCAAGCTCCGCCCCTACGGATGATTTACACCTCTTCCACCTCGACCCCGGCGCGCTCGGCCTTGGCGGCGGCGATGATCTTGGTCTGAAGATGCGCCGGCACCTCGTCGTAGTGCGAGTACTCCATGTGGTAGCTGCCGCGCCCGCCGGTGGCTGACGTGAGGTGCTGCTCGTAGGTGAGCATCTCCGACATCGGCACCTGCGCCTTGATGATCGTCATCGCGCCGCGCGTGTCCATGCCGCCGATGCGGCCGCGCCGGCCGTTCAGGTCGCCCATCAGATCGCCGGCGAAGTCGGACGGCGCGTAGACCTCGACGTTCATCACCGGCTCGAGGATCGTCGGCCGCGCGCGTGTCATCGCGTCCTTGAAGGCGAGCGAGCCGGCGAGCTTGAACGACAGCTCGTTGGAATCGACGTCGTGGTACGAGCCGTCGAAGACGGTGACGCGGAAGTCGACCATCGGGTAGCCGGCGAGGTAGCCGCGCGTCCGCGCGTCCTGGATCCCTTTCTCCACCGCCGGCACGAACTGGCGCGGGATCGAGCCGCCAAAGATGTCGTCGACGAACTCGAAGTCGGCGCCCCTGGCCAGCGGCTCCACCTTGATCTTGCAGTCGCCGAACTGGCCGTGCCCGCCGGTCTGCTTCTTGTGCCGGCCGTGCGCTTCGGTCGACGCCTTGATCGTCTCGCGATAGGGGATGCGCGGCGGCTTGAGGTTGACGTCGACGCTGAACCGGCGTTTCAGCTTCGCCACCGTCACCTCGATGTGCAGCTGTCCCTGCCCGGCCAGCAGCAGCTCCTTGGTCTGCGGGTCGCGGCTGTAGCGGATCGACGGATCCTCTTCCTCGAGGCGGTGCATCGCGGTGCTGATCTTGTCCTCGTCGCCGCGGCTCTTCGGCTCGATCGCGTACGCCAGCACCGGTTCGGGGAACTGGATCGGCGGGTACTTGACCGGATCGTTCCGGTCGCCGAGCACATCGCTGGTCAGCGTGTCCTTCAGCTTGGCGACCGCCCCCAGATCGCCCGCCTTGATCTCCGGCACGGTCGATGTCGTCTTGCCCTGCAGCAGCATCAGGTGCCCGAGCCGCTCCGGCGCGTCCTTGGTCTTGTTGTGGACGGTCGAATCGGCCTTCAGCGTGCCGGAGACGACGCGGAACATGGTGATGCGGCCGGCGAACGGATCGGCGATCGTCTTCCAGACGTACGCCGACAGCACGCCCTTCTCGTCGGCGGGGCGCGGCAGCTCGGCGCCGTCGCCGCCGAGCCCCTTGAACGGCCGGTCGGCCGGCGAGGGCAGGTAGGCGACGACCGCGTCGAGCAGCTGCGCGACGCCGATGTTGCGCAGCGCCGACGTGCAGACCAGCGGGAACAGCTTCGCCCCGAGCGCCGCGCTGCGCAGGCCGGCGACCAGCTCTTCGTCGCTGAGCGTCCCGGCCTCGAAGAACTTTTCCATCAGGTGCTCGTCGTTCTCGGCCACCATCTCGATCAGCGCCTCGCGCGCGCTGTCGACCGCGGCGGTCATGTCGCCCGGCACCGCGCCTTCGGTGAACTTGCCGCTCTCGTCGCCCTGATAGAGGAATGCCTTCTTCGTCACCAGGTCGACGACGCCCTTGAAGTCGCCCTCCTCGCCGATCGGCAGCTGAATCGGGATCACCGTGCGGTTGCAGGCCTCGTGCAGCGCGGTCAGGGTCCGCTCCAGGCTGGCGCGATCGCGGTCGAGGCGGTTGACGACGACCAGGCGCGGCATCGCCAGATCGTGCGCCGCCTCCCAGATCTTCTCGGTCTGCACCATCACGCCGCCGACCGCGTCGACGACGACGATCGCGGCGTCGGCGACGGTGAGCGCGGCGCGCGAGTCGGCGAAGAAGTTGCCCATCCCGGGGGTGTCGATGAGGTTGATCTTCTGCTTGTTCCACTCGGCGTAGGCGACGCTCGCCGACAAGGTGTGCTTCCGGGCGATCTCCTCTTCGTCGAAATCGGTGACCGTCGTGCCGTCGTCGACCTTGCCGAACCGGTTGATCATGCCGGCATCGGCGAGGATGGCGGAGGCGAGCTGTGTCTTGCCCGATCCGCTGTGCCCGACGAGGGCGACATTCCGGATGCTGGCGGCGTCGTAGACCTTCATGGCGGGGTCCCCCTGCGAATGGTAGAAGAAGTACCCGGATCATATTCAGCGCCGCGGTTTTTTCCAACAGCGCCTCTTCGACTCGCCGTGTGAGGAACGGCTCGCTCAGGGCAGGCGGCAGTCCAGGCCGACCAGCTGCGGCGGCTGCCCGGGCCGCATCAGCCAGACCGGCCGATCGGCAGTGGCGGCCTCGGCCCGCGCCGCGGCCAGCGCCTCGTCCTCGCTGTCGAACGAGCCGACGCTCTCGCGCCCGCACCACACGCTCCAGCGCTCACCCTGGTGCTCGCCGGTGAGCGCGTCGATGGCGTCGAAGACGTGCACGAGGATGTCGCGATCGGGGTCGGGCCTCATCGTGTCCAGTCGACGTACTATCGCCCGGGTGACGTCCGGGCGTCGACAGTCGATCGTGTGGGCAGCGCTGGCCCTCGCGCTGTGGGCGGCGGCGATCTTCCTCTCCGGCGGATTCCGGTTGCGGCTGGCCGGCGTCACGATCGCGGCGCGCGATCCGCTGCGTCCGCTCGCGCTGGCGGCGCTCGTTCTCGCAGGTGGTTACATGGCGGCGGGCCGCCGTGCGATCGACGGCGAGCTCGAACGCGTCGCCGGCGGATTCGACCGCCTCGCGCCGGCAATCGCCGCGGTCGCGGCGGTTGTCGCCGTCGCCGTCGGCGTCTACTGGGGATCGTTCGCGGCGAGCGGCGTCGACGCCTATGGCTACGTCAGCCAGGCGGCGCTGTGGCTGCGGGGGACGCTGCGGGTCGAGCAGCCGTTCGTCGCCAACCTCGCGTGGCCCGCGGCCGACTCGGCGTTCGCGCCGATGGGCTACCGCGCCGCGCCCGGCGGACACGCGATCGTACCGTCGTATCCGGCGGGGCTGCCGCTGATGATGGCGCTCGCCGAACGTCTCGCCGGCGCGTGCGGCCCGTACTACCTCGCGCCGATCATGGGCGGCGCCTGCGTATGGTGCTGCTTCCTCGTCGGCCGCCGGGTCGCGTCGGCGGCCGTCGGCGCGTCGGCCGCCGTGCTCCTCGCGTGCAGCGCGCCGTTTCTGTTTCACCTCGTCGTGCCGATGAGCGACGTGCCGGCGGCGGCGCTCTGGAGTGCCGCAATCCTGATGACGCTGCGGGGCGGCCCGGGAGATGCGGCGCTGGCCGGAGTCTTCACCGCCCTCGCGGTTCTCGTGCGCCCCAACCTGGTCCCGCTCGCCGTCGTCGTCGGGGGGTTCGCGGCCGTGCGGGGGGACGGCGCGACGCGCGCACGGTGGACGCGAGCGTTGACGTTTGCCGCGCCGGTCGTGCCGGCAAGCCTGGTGGTGGCGTGGCTGAACTGGCGGTGGTACGGATCGCCGCTGCGGAGCGGCTACGACGATCTCGGCGAGACCTATGCGATCGACCACATCGCGGTGAACGCGCGGCACTACGCCGAGTGGTTGATCCAGGCGCACAGCCCGCTGCTCATGCTGGCGGTTGCCGGGCTGATCATGCCGCTGGTGTCGCGGCGGCACGTGATTGCCCCGCGCGCCGCGACGCTGTTCCTGGCGTTCACGCTGGTGTTGACCGCGTCGTACCTGCCGTATGTGGTCTTTCGCGACTGGTACTTCGTCCGCTACTTCCTTCCGGCGCTCCCGCTGCTGCTGGCGGCGATGCTGGCGCTGCTGGCGCGCGCGTCAGCGCGGATGCCGCCGGCGGTGCGCGTGTTCGGCGCGATCGCGCTGATGGCGTTTCTCGTCCGCTACGAGTTGCGGTTCGCGCTCGATGCCGGCGTCGCCCGTGTCGGCGCCGACGAGCGGCGCTACGTCGCCGTGGCTCGCTTCGTGGAGTCCTCGATGCCGGCCAACGCGGTGTTCCTGACGCTGCAGCACGGCGGCAGCATCCGCCACTACGCCAACCGCCTGACGCTGCGCTTCGACCTCGTGTCGGTCGGCCTCGACGAGGCGCTGGCGTCGCTCGAGCGCGGCGGCTGGCGGCCTTACATCCTGCTCGAGGACTGGGAGGAGACGCAGTTCAAGGCGCAGTTCGGCGGTGCGAGCAAGGCGGGGCAGCTCGATTGGCGGCCGCTCGCGCGGCTGCCGGAACCGGACGGGGTGAACATCTACGATCCGACGATGGCGTCTGGCAGCCAACGCCACGAGATAACCACAATCGCACCGGCTGCGGCGTGCGACTGCCGGCATTACTAGCGGCGCCCGATCTCGCTTGCGGCGCCTGTGGAACCGCGGAGCCCGCAGAGAGCGCAGAGTATTTCTTGTACGAGATTTTCTCAGCGGTCTCGCCGCGCTCTGCGGTTAAACCGGCATCACGAAGAGATCACTCGTAGCGCAGCGCTTCGATCGGATCGAGGCGCGATGCCTTGAACGCCGGGTACATGCCGAAGAAGATGCCGACCGAGGCGGAGAACCCGAGACCAATCGCGAACGACCACCACGGCAGCGAGATCGGGAAGCCCGAGAAGAAGTGCACCGCCCAGCCGATGCCGCTTCCCAGCCCGATGCCGAGGACGCCGCCGAGCGAGGTGAGGAACGCCGCCTCCATCAGGAACTGAAAGAGAATCTCGGCCCGCCGGGCGCCGAGCGCCTTGCGGACGCCAATCTCGCGCGTCCGCTCGGTCACCGAGATCGACATGATGGCCATCACCCCGATGCCGCCGACCATCAGCGCGATCGACGAGATCACGATCAGCGCGAAGAAGGTGCCGCGGCTGATCTGGTCCCAGAGCTTCAGGAACGCGTCCTGCGTGAGGATGTCGAAGTCGTTCGGCTCGTCGAGCCGCAGGCCGTGGCGGATCCGCATCACCCGCTCGACATCGGCAATGGCCGCCGCCTGGCTGACGCCTTCACGCGGCACCAGCGCGATTTGAATCGGCAGGATCGTCGCCGAGCGGTTGATGCGCACCGGGTTGAGCCCGAAGATGCGCTGATAGACGGTATAGGGGATGACGACGAAGTCGTCCTGGCCGAGGTTGAAGCCGCCGGCCGCGGGCCGCTTGTCGAACACGCCGACCACTTCGAACCGCTCGCTGCCGACGCGCACGGTCTTACCGATGGGATCGATCCCGCTTGGCGCAAACAGCAGCAGATACGCGGTGTTGCCGAGCACGGCGACGTTCTTCCGGTATTGCAGCTCGGTGCCGTTGAAGAACCGCCCGGAGAGAAACGGGATGCGCGTGCCCTCGGCGAAGTTCTCGCCGGTGCCGAACATCACCAGCGGCTTGGTCTTCTGGGTGCCGTAGAAGACGCGCCGCTGCGTCGGCGGCCCGCCGGCGCCGAGCTCGATGTCGACGTACTGGATCGTGGTCGCCAGCTGCTCGAGCGCGCGGGCGTCGGAGATCGACAGGTTCGGCCGCTTGATCAGCTCCCTGAACTCGGCGCCGCCGGCGAAGCTGGTGATGCCGAATCGCTGGACGAAGATCGTGCTCGGACCGATCGCCGCCACCATCTGCCGCAGCGACTGGTCGAAGCCGCGGATCATCGCCGTCATGCCGACAATCGAGGTGATGCCGATGACCACGCCGAGGACGGTCAGCGCCGAGCGCAGCTTGTTGGTGCGCACGGTGTCGAACGCCATCGCGACCACTTCGCCGAGGAGGCCGACTCTGAAAGTCATGTACTTACGAATACCCCCCACTTCGTACTTCGAACTTCATACCTACGCCCGTCACTCGCGTCGCAGCGCTTCGATCGGGTCGAGGCGCGCGGCGCGCATCGCCGGGTAGAGGCCGAAGAACAGGCCGACCAGGGCGGTGATGCCGATGCCGAGCCCGACCGACCACATCTCGATCGACGCCGGGATCGGCGTGAACCTGGAAATCGTCACCGCGATCGCCGCCCCGAACATGGTGCCGATGACGCCGCCGAGCATCGACAGCACCACCGACTCGGTGAGCATCTGGGCCATGATGTCTGAGCGCCGCGCGCCGAGCGCCTTGCGCAGCCCGATCTCGCGCGTCCGCTCGGTCACCACCATCAGCATGATGTTCATGATCACGATGCCGCCCACCACCAGCGACAGCGCGACCACACCGACGAGCACCGCGAAGATGCCGTTGGTCGCCGAATGGTAGATGTCGAGAATCGTGTCGGAGGTGAAGATGCCGAAGTTGTCGGCCTGCTTCGGCTTCAGTCGGCGCGCCGACCGCAGCGCCACCGTCGCGTCGTCGATCGCCAGGGCGATCTGACCGACGTCGCGCGGCCGCACGCTCAGCGACAGCGACCGCCGCGGCCCGAACAGCATCCGGAACTGCGCCAGCGGGATCACCGCGAACTCGTCCTGGGTCTGGCCGAGCAGCGCGCCGCGCTTGGCGCTGACGCCGACCACGCGGAAGTGCACCCCTTCGATCTGGAGGGTCTTTTCGAGCGGGTCGACGTCGGGCCCGAACAGGCGGTCGGCGGTCTGCCAGCCAATCACCGCGACCGGCCGCGCGCTCTCCACTTCGGTCGGGCTCATCAGCCGGCCGCGCTCGGCGTCGAAGCTCGAGAAGCCGACGTATTCGGGCGAGACGCCGCGCACCTGGATCGAGTCGATCGACTTGTCGCGGTAGGTGACCCGGCCGCGCGCCATCGAGTCGGCCATCACGCCGGCCACCAGCTCGCTGCCGTAGCGCCGGATCGCGCGCGCGTCGTCGACCGTGATCCGCGGGTTGCCCCGCACCTTCTCGAATTCCTCGTCGCTCCTCGTGATCGGGAACTGCTGGATGTTGAAGGAGTCGGCGCCGGCCTGATTGAGGATCGCCTGCTTGACCGAGGCGTTCAGCCCCTGAATCAGCGACACCACGGCGATGATTGACGTCACCGCGACGATGTTGCCGAGCACGGTCATGAACGACCGCAGCTTGGCGGCCCAGATCGCATCGAGGGCGATGAGGGCTGATTCGATGAACTTATTCATGGGGCAAGTAGGGCGGGTCGGGCAGGTAAGGCAGGTGGGGCAGGTAGGAAAAACGCTTGATTGAAAACGTTGGTTTCCCCACCCGCCTTACCTGCCCCACCTGCCAACACCGACACTCATCGCGTCTTTGGTTCGTTGTCCACCTTCACCAAATCGCCATCGGCCATGGTCCGCACCGAATTGTACGGTCCCGTGATCACCTGGTCGCCGTTCTTCAAGCCGTTCAGGACCTCGAAGTACTTGTCGCCGGCGATCCCCATCTTGATCGGCAGGAACTCCGCCCGGCCGTCACGCACGACGAACACGCCTTCCACTTCCTTGCGCGTCTGGCCCGGCTTGAGCTCGGCGGCGGCGGCCACTGGTTCGACCGGCGTCCGCTTTTTCTTGTCGGTGCGCGGCTCCCGCACGATCTGGCCGTTGGCGTCGTAGACCAGCTCGCGCACCGCCACCGCGGGAATCGGCACCGAGACGACGGCTTTGCGCGTCGCCGTGGTGATGTCGGCCGTGGCGGTGAAGCCGGGCCGCACCTCCGGCACCGGCTCATCGAGTACCACCACCACCTTGAAGTTGGTCGCCTGCGTCGACGTCGTCCCGCCGCTGGCGGCCGCGGCCTGGATCGGGCTGTTGCCGATCTCGGTGACGTGCCCCCTGAAGCTCTTGTCGGGAATGGCGTCGATCGTGATCTTCGCCTGCTGGTCGATCTGCACGTGCGGGATGTTGGTTTCGTCGACCTCGACCTCGGCCTGAATCACCGACATATCGGCGAGCTGCAGCATGACCGTCCCCGGGTTGTTCATCGTGCCGATCACGGCGGTCTCGCCCTGCTGGATGTTGCGGCGCGTGACGATGCCGTCGATCGGCGATTCCATCCGCACCTTGGTCAGGTCGTAGCGCGAGCTCTCGAGCGCGGCACGCTCCTGCGAGATGCGGCTGCCCTGGGCGCCCACCTGCTTCTCGCGCTCCTGCAGCGCCGACTGCGCGCCGCGCAGGTCGTTCTCGGCCTTTTCCAGCGCCTCGCGCGTCGTGAGCTGCTGCGACCAGAGGTTGCGCTGCCGGTTCAGGTTCTGCTGCGCCTGCTCGACCTGAACTCGCGCGGTCTCGACCGACTGGCGCGCCTGCAGCAGCGCCCCTTCGGACGCCTCCAGCGACGCGACGTTGCCGGCGACGCGGCTGCGCAGCAGGTTCGGGTCGATCTGAAGCAGGAACTGTCCCTTCTTCACCCGATCGCCTTCGTTCACCGCGAGGTCGACGACCCGGCCGGGTGTTTCAGCGCTGATGTTGACCAGCCGCTTCGGCTGGATCTTGCCCGACGCCGAGACGACCGCCTCGAGATCGCGCATCTTGACGACGTCGGTCGTCACCGTGAGGCCCTTGTCCCGCTTGAAATAGAGGTTTGCCGCCACGAGCGCGGCGCCCACCAGGACGACCGCAACGGCAATGAGCACGTTCTTCCGCGACATCTAGACTCCTGCAGAGGCCGTCTTCACGGCGGCGATCGTCAACCCGATCGCCACGTAGATGACGAGCAGCGTGGTGGCGATCGGCGCGGTGCGCTTGCGATACAGCACGCCGAGCCCGATCGCCAGGCTGATCAGCCACCAGACGAGCACGAGGTCGACGGCGCCGAGGGCGCGCGCCGCGAAGGTCGCCTCGTCGAGAACGGGAAAGAACACGGCCAGGTTGGTCGTGCCCGCCAGGCTCCCGCGCGCGTAGGCGAGCGGCAGGCCAAACAGCGCCTGGATCACCAGAATCGCGCCCGAGTGCACGACGATGGCGTAGACCTGCTTGAAGCGGGCGTCGCCGCCGAGCCCGGCGGTGAAGACCGCGTAAGCCAGGCCGGCGACGACCAGCGCGAGTACCGGCGTGATCACCAATTGGAAGACGGCGGCGATCCAGCGCGCGAACGGCGCAATCTGCTCCATCCGCGCGTACTGCGCGTCCGAGACGGTGCGGCCGAACGATTCCATCTGCCGCACCTGGTTGTCGACCGATGCCTGCCGGCCGACGTCGGTCGACAGGAACGTGAAGGTGGCGCAGACGATGATCCCCAGCACCAGGGCCAGCATGCCGGCCACGCGCGGCCGCGCCGCGACGTCGGCATAGGTCGCCCGCGGCGAGAAGATGACGCCCGCGAGCCTCGCGGGAAGGCTCTTGCCGCCTGCGGCCGGCGCGGCAACCGTCATCGTCTGGGCCATCGTCGGTTCCTCGTGGATATCTACGTTAAATACGACTTGCGCCTCGCAGGTGTTCGATGGGCTCTACGAGCCGCGCTGGTTGGCGAGGCGGCAAATACCTTGCGCAGCACGCCGAGCCCGCCGCGCAGCCGCCGCCGCGCGGGAACGTCGAGCGGCGCGAGCACTTCCGACAGGTGGCCTTCGGCCGATCGGCTGACGCGCTCGAGCACGGCGCGGCCGGCGGCGGTCAGCTCGATCATCGCCACCCGCCGGTCGCCGTCCGGCGCGGCCCGCCGCACCCAGCCGCGCTCTTCCATCGCGCTGATCGAGTTGGAGATGGTCGGCAGGCTGACGCCCTGCGCCGAGGCCAGGTCGGTCAGCCTGCGGGGGCCGATGCTGAGCAGCGAGAGCAGGACGAAGTGCGCCGGCGCCGGCATGTCGCCGGCGGCGCGCAGCTCCGCCGAGACGGTGCGCATCACCAGCGGGATGATCTCGAGGATCTCGCGCGCGGTCTCGCGCGCCTGGCTGCGGGTCATGTCGGCTGCTCGCGCTGAAGAGCTGTTAGCCGCGCTAATGGTTAAGAGAGCTAAGTTTATCACGCGGCGCCGCTTCCTTGACAGCGCTCAGGCGGCTGTTTACCATGCGTCGGCCGTTTCTCCCCTGCGACAAGAAGGAGCGTCGACGTGCTCGGATTCGTCCCGAAGGAGATGTTCTTCACCAAGGGCGTCGGCAAGCATCGCGAGAAGCTGACCTCGTTCGAGCTCGCGCTCCGCTCCGCCGGCATTGCCGCGTGCAACCTGGTTCGCGTGTCGAGCATCTTTCCGCCCAAGTGCCGGATCCTCTCGCGCTCGCAGGGCATGACCCGGCTCGCCCCCGGCCAGGTCACCTTCGTGGTGATGTCGGAGGCGGCGACGCGCGAGCCGCACCGGCTGATTGCCGCCACCGTCGGCGTCGCCATCCCGCGCGATCGCGAGCTTTACGGCTACCTGTCGGAGCACCACAGCTTCGGCGAGAGCGAAGACATCGCCGGCGACTACGCCGAGGAGCTCGCCGCCGAGATGCTGGCGACGACGCTCGGCCTCGAGTTCGACCCCGACAAGAGCTGGGACGAGAAGAAAGAGGTCTACCGGCTCTCCAACCAGATCGTCCACGTCCAGAACGTCACGCAGAGCGCGGTCGGCGACAAGAAGGGCCTGTGGACGACCGTGGTCGCCGCCGCGGTCCTGGTCGGCTAGCCTCGGAGGCTCAGAGATCACGGAGGCTCAGAGGCGCTGAGCTTCCGGTAAGGTAGGGGGCTATGTCCTTTCGCCTCCTCGCCTTCTCCGTGCCTCTTATTCTCTGTGCGTCCGTGAGCGCCCGCGCGCAGACCAGTGAGCTCGTCGGCGTCCGGGCCCTGGGCATGGCGGGGGCCTTCACCGCGGTCGCCGACGATTCGACCGCAACGTGGTGGAACCCCGCCGGGCTCGCCACCGGCGCCTACCTCAACGCAGTTCTCGAATATGCGCATCCCGACGACGACCGCCCGGGGGAAGGGTTCCGGGGGGTCTCGTTGGCCCTGCCGGTCCTGGGCCTCAGCTACTACCGGGTGCCTCAGCCAAACTCAACAGCCTCTACAGGTGCACCCCCCGGAAGCCGACAAGATGAGGGCAGTCTTAGTGTGTTCGGCGCGACCGTCGCTCAATCCTTCGGCAGGCACCTGGTCGTGGGTTCGACAGTCAAACTCCTGCACGCGGAAGACGATACGGAGATGGGGCTGGACGCCGGCGCCATGGCCGCGTTCGGGCCGGCGCGGCTGGGCCTGCTGGTCCGCAACGTCACCGAGCCGGACTTCGGAACCGGGCTCGACGCGTTCACGCTGAGGCGACACGTCCGTGCGGGCGGGGCGGTCACCGCGACGACGCGCGGCGGGTTCCTCACAGCGGTGACGGTCTCGGTCGACGGAGACCTGATGGACGTGCGGACGCCGACCGGCGAAGAGCAGCGCCTGGCGGTCGGCGGAGAAGTCTGGTTGATGCAGCGGTATCTGGGGCTCAGGGGCGGACTCAGCCGGAGCATGATCGGCCTCGAGCGTTCGGCCTATAGCGGCGGCGCGAGCGTCGCGCTCCGGCAGCGGTTGTTCGTCGATGCGTACCTGACCGGCGGCGGCACGGATGAGAGCCGGGACGGATGGGGTTTGGCGTTCAGAGTGACGTTTTAGGTCACTTTTTGACGTAAATTGTCAGTCTAGCGTATAGTCTTAAAGTTTAAATGGCCGTCCGAATTGGCGAACTCCTCCTAAAGGAGAAGCTCATCACCCCTGAGCAACTCCAGCAGGCCTTGAACCAGCAAAAGGCCAACGGGGGGAAGCTCGGCTACAACCTCGTCAAGATGGGGTTCGTCAAGGACGAGCAGATCACCACGCTCCTCAGCAAGCAGTACGGCGTCCCGTCCATCAACCTCGCCCAGTTCAAGATCGACCCGACGATCGTCAAGCTCGTTCCGACCGAGACCGCCCGCAAGTACCAGATCATCCCGCTCAGCCGCTCCGGCAGCACGCTGACGATCGCGATGACGGACCCGACCAACGTCTTCGCGATGGACGACATCAAGTTCATGACCGGGTACACGGTCGAACCGGTCGTCGCCTCGGAAATCGCGATCACCGACGCGGTCGAGAAGTACTACCCGGGCGGCAAGGGCGGCGCGGCGCCGGCCAAGGGCGGCAAGCCGGGCGCGAACGCACCGGTGACGGGCAGCACGCTCGAGATGGCGAGCCGCGGCCTCGAGGAGCTCCAGAACTCGCTCGGCGCCGGCGCCGACGACGTCGAGGTGCTCGAGGAGCTGCAGGAGATCAGCGCCGAGGCGCTCGCGCGCCAGGGCGAGGACGCGCCGGTCGTCCGGCTCGTCAACGTCGTGCTGATGTCAGCGATTCAGAAGGGCGCCAGCGACATCCACATCGAGCCCTACGAGAAAGAGCTCCGGGTCCGCTACCGCATCGACGGCATCCTCTACAACATCATGTCGCCGCCGATGAAGTATCGCGACGCGATCGTCTCGCGCGTCAAGATCATGTCGAAGCTCGACATTGCGGAGAAGCGCCTGCCGCAGGACGGCCGCATCAAGATTCGCTACAACGAGAGCGGCGAGCCGAAGGAAATCGACTTCCGCGTCTCGGTGCTGCCGACGCTCTTCGGCGAGAAGATCGTGCTTCGTCTTCTCGACAAAGACAAGTTGATGCTCGACATGACGAAGCTCGGGTTCGAGCCCGAGTCGCTCACCAAGCTCGAGTCCGCAATCGCGCGTCCCTGGGGCATGGTCCTCGTCACCGGCCCGACCGGCAGCGGCAAGACCAACACCCTCTACTCGTCGATCTCGAAGATCAACACCCCCGAAACCAACATCATGACCGCCGAGGACCCGGTCGAATTCAACCTCGCCGGCGTCAACCAGGTCCAGGTCAAGGAAAACATCGGGCTGAACTTCGCCGCGGCGCTGCGCTCGTTCCTGCGCCAGGACCCGAACATCATCCTGGTCGGCGAAATCCGAGACTTCGAAACGGCGGAAATCGCCGTCAAGGCCGCGCTCACCGGCCACCTCGTGCTCTCGACGCTGCACACCAACGACGCGCCGAGCACGATCAACCGCTTGATGAACATGGGCATCGAGCCGTTCCTGGTCGCCAGCTCCGT
>Ga0207645_10002249_pt1 | contig 15358 bp, 9 predicted proteins | sample KBSM53metaG_FD_184331 | JGI IMG/M metagenome (GOLD analysis project Ga0207645, IMG submission 184331) | Miscanthus rhizosphere microbial communities from Kellogg Biological Station, Michigan, USA - KBS M5-3 metaG (SPAdes) (version 2) | ecosystem: Host-associated > Plants > Roots > Rhizosphere >...
ATGACTTTCCAGTCGGGATGGGTCAGCAGGAGGGCCGCACCGATGGTGGTCGTTCCGTCCATGATCCAGACCGAGGTCTGCCCGGTCGCGGCGTTGTACCAGAGCAGGTCTGCCTTGCCGTCGCCATTCAGATCCGGAACTCGGATGACTTTCCAGTCGGGATGGGTCAGCAGGAGCGCCCCGCCAATGGTGGTCGTTCCGTCCATGAGCCAGACCGAAGTCTGTCCGGTCGCGGCGTTGTACCAGAGCAGGTCTGCCTTGCCGTCGCCGTTCAGATCCGGAGTTTGGATGACTCTCCAGTCGGGATGGGTCAGCAGGAGGGCCGCACCGATGGTGGTCGTTCCGTCCATGAGCCAGACCGAGGTCTGACCGGTCGCGGCGTTGTACCAGAGCAGATCTGCCTTGCCGTCGCCGTTCAGATCCGGAGTTTGGATGACTCTCCAGTCGGGATGGGTCAGCAGGAGCGCCCCGCCAATGGTGGTCGTTCCGTCCATGAGCCAGACCGAGGTCTGACCGGTCGCGGAGTTGTACCAAAGAAGGTCCGCTTTGCCGTCAGCGTTGAGATCCGGAGTCTGGATTACTTTCCAGTTGGGATGAGTGAGGAGAAGGGCAGCGCCGATGGCGCTGGTGCCGTTCATCAGCCAGGTTGAGGTCTGCCCGGTCGCGGCGTTGTACCAAAGAAGGTCCGCCTTGTGGTCGCCATTGAGATCGATATCCAGCGACTTGGCCAGCAGGCTCGAAGAAGACATGAGCGCCAGCGCTGAAATGATCACTCTGGCGACTAGCGAGCGCGAACTGGTGCGGCCCATGAGTCTCTTCACGTCAGTTCTATAACCAAGGACGACCCCGAGGATCGCGCATCGGCTGATCGGAGGCCTTCATCGCACTCTGCAGACTACACGATGACCGGCGTCCGCCGGCCATCAAAAGCGTAACCTGGCTGACCGTCCGGCAGGGTTTCGACAGCGAGGACCGCACTCGCACCCGCGCCTGTCACCTCCTCGAGGAGTTGCGGTGCCCATCGTGCGATCGACCTTCCGCCGGGATCCGACCAGCGCGGCCTCGATCCAGGCCCTCTGCCGAGAACCGGATCGCGAAGCGCGACGTTCGCCACAGCCACGCAAGTGAGAAGAAGAAGAGCGTGAACAGCAGCCCGCCCCACCACTCGGTGCTGTTCTGCAGGGCCCCGATCGCCACGCCGCTCAGACCGAGGAGGGGTGCGAACGCGTTGGCCAGGCCGAGCAGCGGCAGTGCGACGCTGAGGGCGACGAGCGCCATGACGACGAAGCGTCGTGTCGGCGCGAGGCGGCGCACCGCGTCGCTGACGATCAGCATTGCAACGGACGTGGCGCCGAAGTACACCACCACGCCATAGCGACGCATCCAGCGATACGCCGTGCCTTCCGCGCCGAGAAACGTTGCATACAGAACGAGGAACACGGCCGCCGCGATACCCAGCACGGGCACGGCGCGAAGCATCCGGTTCGGCGCCGCGCCGAGCGATCGCAGCCAACTGAGGCACATGAGCCAGAAGAGCGCTTGAAGCGCGGCGGCAGGCAGGACCAGCGCGCGAAACAGATGATTGGGCACCCCGTGGCGTGCCGCGCGGCTGATCGATGTGCAGCCGTCGAAGAACGGGTTGCAGCTTTCGACGATGCCGAGCCGCACCGAAAGCGCGTAGGCGAGCACCGTCGCTGCCAGCGGCAGCAAGCCGGCCAGGAAGGGCAGTGGCCACGCCGACCAGTCTGCTGCCCGCCCTTCGAACACAGGTCCGGTCACGGTGCCGTCGCCCTGGTAGGCCTCGCTGCGCCGGCTCTCTTCGCCACGACCAATTTCGACGGCCTCGCGTGGAACGCCGCGCCGAACATCGGCGCGTATGGATAGGCATCAGCCCGTGTGAACCCAGCCGTAGCGCGTGTGGCTCGGCCTCGCGCCGGCGGCGAGGTACTCGCGTCGCGCCAGTGCGAGCTTGTCCTGCGGCAGACCCGGATACTCGAGCAGCGTCTTGAGCGGCATCGAGATCCGGTTCTCGTAGTCGCGCGGCAGCGGCTTGTAGAGACCGTCGTTCGCGTCGCCGGCAACGCCGCCCTGCGCCCGCATCTTGTAGAGCCGGGCCGAGTTGAGGCCGAGGATCTTGCGCTTGGCCGCCGGCGTCAACTCCGGATAGCCGAAGCGCCGGCGCATCTCCTCGGGGATCTGGAACCGCCACAGTGCCTCGATCTGCCATTGCGGCGAGCCGTTGAAGACGCAGTCGGAGCCGAAGACGATGCGGTCCTCGCCGAAGTACTTGAGCAGCTGGCCGAACATGTGCGCGCACACGGTGGGCCAGGTCACGACGTTGTTGGCGAAGGTCGAGCCGATCTCGGCCACCACGTTGGGCAGCTCGCCGCAGGTCTGGCCGAACTGCGTCAGCCACGGCAGGTTCGGCACGCCGTTCAGGTAGTTGCGCTCGGCGAGGATGTCGTCGAGCACCGGGCGCGACCAGGCGAACGGCACCATCCCTCCCCAGCATGCGTGGTAGATGATGAAGGTGAACTGCGGCCAGTCGCGCGCTGCCTTCGGGATGTCGGTCGGGTTGCCCATCTCGGGCGTGTCGACGGGCGAAGGCGAGAAGCCCTTGTGGATACAGATGTTGAAGAAGCCGGGATGCTTCTCGAGCTGCTCCTTGTGGCGCGCGATCAGCTCGTAGGTGGGATAGACGACCTTCTCGTCGTCGAGCCGCCAGCGCCGCATCGGGCTCGCCGGATCGTCGTCGGCCTTGGCGGCGAACGCGATGTTGTAGCCCTTCCAGGAATCGGGATGGTTCTCCTGGATCTGCCGCTCCATGAACTCGAGATTGGGAACCCCCGGGTAGAGCTGGCCGTGCGCGAGCATGCGCTGCGAGCCCGAGATGCGGTTGACGAAATTGCGGATCGCCGCCGTCTGGCGCGCCGTGAGGTTCACGACCTGCTGCGACTCGGTGTAGTTCACCGGCGGACGGCCCTTCGGATCGCCGGGCGGAAAGACGCCGAGCGTCGCGGCGCTGAGCAGCCCGACCGTGACCTGGCTGTCGAAATAGACGTCCTGAATGAAGCGGCTGAAGTGCAGCGATTCGCTGTTGATCGTTGCACCGGCGCGCTTGGGGTCGAGCACCGCCCACGGCCGGCCGAGCTCGTCGACCTGGCCTTCGGGCTGGAACGGGTTCTTCTTGAATGGCGATCCCGCCGCCGCGGTCGCGCCTTGCACGAAGGCCAGGAACACGTGCGGCCCGTTCATGCTCGAGCGCACCATGTGCAACTGGTCGTCGAACACGAACAGGTCGCGCGGCGGCGCGTTGGGCAACGCGGCGTCGGGCTGGTAGAGCTCTTCTCGGTCGACGTCGAAAAACTGGCCGTAGACCTCGTTCATGGCGAGAAAGCTCGCGGCGACGCCGCCGGCACCGGCCAGGAAGCGGCGACGACCGAGACCCAGCCGGCCGGCGACGGTGTCGACGAGTTCGGCGATACGGTGCTCGACCCGCTTCTGCTCGGCGGTCTGCGGGATCGGCATGTGCTCGCCGTTCGAGACCATGCGTGTCGGCACCGGCGAATGGAGATCGTCGACGTCGTCGGCGCGAGCCAGCTTCGAGAGCTGTTCGTCGCTCAGCCAGACATCCTCCTCGCGGTCTCCTCGCGTCGTCATCCGGGCCTCCTGCGCTGCGTCGTGCCGCTCACGACCGACGCATCGTCGCATCGGCTGCGCAGGCGCACGCCGAGGGACAACCCGGATCGCCCATGAGTCAGCCTTCTTGACCCAGGCGATGGTCGTCACGCCCGCCGGGCGAAATCAGCGAGCGCGGCACGCCAAGGCCGCTATGCGGCGTCGAATACCTCGTCGCCGGTCGGCTCGTAGTGCGGGATGGCGTTCATCTGATGGCGAAGCGTCGAGAGGGCCAGGTACATGCGGCGGCGCGCACGGCTCTGGTTGCCGAGCGGGCGATGCTCGGCGATCGAGTGCCACGGGTTGTACGAGAGACGCTTGGCGAATTCCATCTGCGCTGGAGAGTCGAACTTCTGGCGCGGAATCCGCAGCGTCGCGACGGAAACTCGCGGCGACAGTCGTTCGGGCCAGAGCACCGACGCGTTCTCGATCGGCATGAGGTGGGGGTCGGTCTGGCGCTGGATGCGAAAGTCGAGCTCGACGTCGCCGGCGTCGAGCGCGACGACCATCGCCTGGCGCAGGTAGTCGTCGGGAGGCCGCAACGGCAGGCGCGGGATCGGCGTCCGCTTCTTCGTCTTCGGCCAGACCGAGTACTGCATCGCCTGGCCTTCGCCGAGCAGGTACGGCACGCAGCTGAAGTAAGGCGCCTCGAACGGGCTGCTCTGGGTCTTGATGAAGAGCCCCTGCATGATGCCGTCGAGGATGTGGGGCCGGTGCAGGTTGACGAAGTAGTAGATCGAGGCGTTCTTCAGGCTCTCGATCTGCAGTTGCGCATTGGCGCGCACGTCGGGGGTCACGAACGTCGGCGGCGAGACGCCGAACATGTCCAGGGTGAACTTCTCCTCGTCCATCAGCTTCGGGCCGGGTACGCCCATCAGCTTGATGCTGATGCTCATGAAGCCGACATCGTCGATGTCGGGCGTGATGTAGGGGCCGGGCCCGGAGAAGCGAACCCAGGCCCGATAGGTCTTGGGCTCGGCGAAGATGCCCCGCCGCATCTCCGCCGGCAGGCCGTCGTGGACGATGAAATCGGCACGAACGATCCCCTGCGTCTTGGTGTTGCCGCCGCGCTCGAAGCCACCCGGCTTCCACAAGCCCCGCATCTGCTGCTGGAAGCTGGCGATGATCGAATCGACGAACTCTTCTTCGCCGGGCAGCGGCTTCTCCTCGGCGAGGGCGAGCTTCTCGTCGACGCGCTGGAGGTTGATCAGCCAGGTGACGAAGCGCGCGAGCGGATCGCGCAGCACGGCATCGAACGCCGGCCGGAAGAACGGGTCGAAACGGCGCTCGAGGTGGACCAGCGCGAGCGTCGTGTCGGCGATCACGTCGAGCAGCTTCGAGCCGGTGTTGGCGGGGGGGACCGGTCGGCTCTGGTTCGAATTCATGGCGGTCCCTTCGTTCATCGCGTGGTGGCCAGGAAGCGCAGGGCGCGGATGCCGGGCAGGAAGAAGTAGGCGCCGCCGAGGACGGTGACGAACTGCGGCAGGCCGGCCAGCCGCTCGGCGGCGCCATCGGCGCGCGGCATCGAGAAGCCGTCGGTAAGCGTTCCGTCGGCCGCCGGCTCGCGCGTGCCGAGCAGCGGGTCGCTCTCGCCCGGCAGGCCGTCGAAGCGCACGGCCATCGCCCAGGCGTTCTGCACGAACTCGAACTGGCGCGCGATGTTGGCGCCGAGGCAGATGAAGTGCAGCCCGGTGTCGCCGCTGCCGGATGCCTCGGCGAGCGCCTGGGTGAGCGAGACCCCGGTGCCGTACTCGCGGCCGCGGCGCAGCAGGCGATGAAAGCGTGTCGAGGCGACGAGGTCGTGGGCGAGCGCGTCGGCATCGAAGCCGAGCGTCCGCTTCGCCCACGAGACGATTCCCGGCGCTCCGGGCGGCAGGTCGGCGTTGCGCGGATTGCTGCGCCGGATGTGCGCGCCGAGCGGGCAGCGCAGGCCGTCGCGGTCGGAGCGATAGGTGAACGCGTTCAAGTCACCAGGAACGCCGCCGCCTTCGATCGTCTCGTCGGCCGGGCCGACGAGCGGAACGCCGTCGCGCTCGCGTCCGACCATCGCGCTGGCGATTCGCTCGCGCCGGCCCGCGTCGCCGCCGGCCTGGCGATCGACGAACTGCCAGAAGCCGTGCACGTCCTGGCGCAGCTGGCGCAAGACGAGATAGCTGCCGTTCCTGCCGAGGTCCGAGCGATCGGGCGCGTCCTCGGCGCGCGGCAGCCGTGTTCCCGCCAGCGCCGGGTCGAGCAGCGGCCGGTCGGTGTAGCCGCCGTACTCGTTCGGATAGCCGAGCAGGTATTCGCCGAGGCAGCTGAGATTCGAGTAGTCGTTGCGCTCGGCGTCGCGCGCCGCTCGCCGGCGCTCCCAGTCGAGCAGCGGCTGCGAGAGGCCGTCGGTGAAGCCGAACGGCTCGATGCCGTCGAGGTCGCTGGTGGCCAGGTCGGCCATCACGTCGAAGCCGCCCTCGCACTCCGCCCCGACCCTGCGCCGGAATTCGGCCAGGCAGCCAGGCAGGGCATAGAGCAGCAGCAGCACGTGCGGCTCGCGCCCGGCGCCGCCCCATTGCCACCGGCTCGGCTCGTTCGTGCCGACGTCGCCGAGGCGGCGCGCCCGGTTCGCGTTGTTGCCCATGCCGGCGACGAAATCGGCGGCGAAGGCGTCGACGATCGCATCGGCCACGCCGAGGGCGCGCAGGCCTTCGCTGCTGAACGCGACCTGCAAGGCGGTGTCGGGCGGCGGCTCGATCGCTTCGGCCGTGCTCACCGGCACTGCGCCGAGCCAGCGCCGCGCCGCATCGCGGTCGCGCACGCGCAGAAGCAGGAACGAGGCCTCGGTGTGATGCTTGTAGCCGAAGCGAACCAGGCCCTGGATGTCGGAGAACTCGACCGGGAGCGCAGTGCTCATCGCAGTTCCTTTGCGCCGTGCGCCACGGCGGTCGCCGATCGGGTGCTCACAGCAGCCTCAGCCAGGCGAGCGCCTGGTCGTCGCTCATCGCCGCCTGCTCGAGCCCCCGGCGGATGCGCTGGTTGCGCTTCATCTCGACCAGGGCGAGCCCGGGGTAGGCCTTGTACCAGACCTGCGTCGGCACCTGGTGGCGGCGCTGGTAGTACTTGAACGACTGCTCGATGCGCGAGCCGCCGAAGATCAGCCAGCGCGTGCGCGGCCAGCCGACGCCGTTGCTGAACAGGAGGTTGAGGCCCCAGCCGACCTTGTTGATGAAGTCGTCCATGTAGCCCTGGTGGCTGCCGTCGTAGTTGCTGACGAAGAGGACGCGGCTCTTGTCGTCGAGAAAAAGCCAGTGCGCGAAGTGGATCGTCTGCACGCGCGCGAGGTAGCCGCGCGTGAAGATCTGGCGGCAGGCGAAATTGGTTAATACCAGCAGCACGGTCAGGAGCCAACGCCGGAACAGGCCCGGCTTGACCGCGCCGATCGCCGTGTACTGGTTCGTGATGTCGCGATCCTCGAGCTCGAGCAGCGCGTCGAGGTCGGCGCTCGGCGGTCGTGGACAGAGCTCGGGATCGCGCGCCTCGCGCGTGCGCAGGAGGACGGCGAAGAGCGGCGCGGCGATGACCAGGAGCGGCAGGGCGACGATGCCGACGAGCGGAACCGCGACCAGGTTGGCGAGCTTGGCGAGCTGCCATCCGAAGGGCGTCGGCGCCGCCGGCGTCAGCGTCAGCCGGCCTGCGCCGACCTCGGCGGCGACCCATGCGCCGAGCTCACGGCGCAGCCGCTCGGCTTCGCCCGGCGCGGCGACCGGCCGACGCGGCACGCGCGCCGCCAGGGCCCGCTGCAGCGCGCTCTCCTCGCGGATCTGGCGCACGCTGCGGCCGACCCAGTTGACGAAGCTGGCCGCCGTCGACCGGTCGTGCGCGCGCATCCAGGCGAGCAGGTCGGCGCCGCCGGCAAAGCCCTCGCAGTGGGCGAAGATGCGCGCGAGGCCGGGGCCGGCGCGCTGCGCGAGATCGGCGAGCACTTCATCGGCCGGCCCGTCGCAATCGCCGATGAAGGCGAGGCATGTCGCCAGCCGCTTCGGCTCGACGCCGTGCACGCGCAGGTCCGCCTGCAGGGCGTCGTCGAGCAGCGCCAGGCGCGCGAAATGGAGCCGGTCGAACTGCGCGAACGCGACGACGCCGTTGCGCGGATCGGCCATTCCGGGCTCCGCGTTCATCGAGTGCAGGAGCGCGCGCAGGGCCGGCTCCTGGCCGGCCGCGACCGGCGCGACCACCATGAAGTGGTCCTGCGGCGTCATGCTCAGAACTTGAGGCAGAAGTCGATCAGGCGGTCCTTGGCCCAGTAGACCTTGCCGAGGTAGAAGCCCGGGCCGATGAGGCGGATCTCGTCGCGCACGTAGTGCGCCAAGAGCGACGTCTCGGAGTAGTCGAGGACGATGCATTCCTTGTTGTCGAGCCAGCTCGGCGTCTTGTAGACCTTGGCGACGATCGCCTCGATGCCGAACATCAGCAGGCGGTTCTTGAGCAGGCCCTTCTCGGCATCGAAGACCTTGCCCTGCCAGCCGAAATGATTGATGACCGTGGCGATCGGCATGCTGTACTTGGTTCCCGGCGCGATGATCGCCGTGCCCTCTGCCGATCCGTTCGGAATCGGGCCTGCGGGACTGGCGCGAAACAGGTCGTCGAGCTCGGTCTGCGACATCGTGAGCAGCTGGTTTGCGTCGTAGGCCATGGGTCACTCCTTGCGGTTTCCCGCTGTCAAGAAGACGGTGCCGGCGCGCGCTGGGGGGCGGCTGCGCGCCTGTCGTTCAGGATCGCATCGGCGGCCTTCTCCGCGGCGATGTAGACGGCGCCGGCGATGAAGAATCCAGGGATGCGCGGAAACACGGAGGCGTCGACGACGCGCAAGCCCTGCGTGCCGCGCACGCGGAATGCGCTGTCTAGCACCGCGTCGGCATCGCCTGTCGCGCCGATCGCGCACGAGCCCGCGGCGTGGTGGCCCCAGGCCGTGTCGCGCACGTAATCGGCGAGCGCCGCGTCGCTGTCGACCGCGGGCCCGGGCGCGAGCTCCTCGGCGATCAGGCCGCTGGCGATCAGCGGCGCGGTCAGGCTGCGCACGAAGCGGATGCCGGCGACCACCGCCGCGAGATCGTCGGCGGCGCCGTCGCTGCCTTCCTCGAAGTAGTGGAAGTTGACAAGCGGCGGGTCGCGTGGATCGGCCGAGCGGAGCCGCACCGTGCCGGCGCGGTTTTCGGTGTGCGCCTTGAGGATCGCCCAGGTCAGGAACTCGCCGGGCCCGCCGATCAGCTTGGAAAAGCCCGGGCGATAGCCTTCGAAGCGCGCCAGCAGCGCCATGAAGAACAGGTCGGGCTCGGGCCGCTCGGACGTGGAGCGGGCGATCAGCGCCAGCGCCGCGCCGTTCGACGCGTACATGCCGGCCCGGCTCTCGTTCCAGCGCCGCCAGAGCGCGTCGCCGCGGGCGAAGGTCGCGCCGTCGAGGACGCGCCACGGCCGGCGCATGCGGTGCGTCAGCGCCACTTCGTAGCGGTCCTGCAGGTTGCCGCCGACGCCGGCGAGGTCGACGCGGACGGCGATGCCGTGCTCACGCAGGTGAGCTGCGGGGCCGACGCCCGAGAGCATCAGCAGCTGAGGCGTGTTGAAGGCGCCGCCGCAGACAATCACCTCGCGCGTCGCCTGCACTTCGCGCGCTTCGCCCGGGTCGGCGCTCGCCTGCGCGTGGGCGCGGTAGAGGCGCCTGCCCTTGCGGTACGCGACGCCACGCGCCGTCCCGGCGTCGTCGAGGAGAACGCGGGTCGCGAGCGCGTCGAGCTCGATGTGGAGGCGGTCGCCGTGCGCCGCGGCGACGTCGAGCAGGCGCTCGCGCGTGCCGGCGCGCCGATGTCCGCGGGTCGTGAGCGGCGTGTAGCACAGGCCCTCGAAGCTGCCGCCGCCGAATGGCCTGGCGTTCGGGTCGCCGCCGCGGCCGAGCCAGCGCAGCGCGCTCGCCAGCGGCGTCGCCAGGCCGCCGACGAAAGTGCGCGTCGTGCCCCGCACCATCTGCATGAGCGCCTCGTCGCCGAAGGCGGCGAGCGGGATCGACTTCTCGGTGCGCAGCCACCCGTCCCAGCCGTGCCCGGTCGGATCGATGCCGAGGCGGCGCAGCGCGCGCCACGCGGGCGCGTGGCGACAGTCCTCGACGCGGCGGGCATGGCGGCGCATGCGGGCGGCGCGCCAGGAGCCATCGCCGGTCAGCGCGGCGATGTGGTCCCAGTCGGACTCGTGCGGCGCCATGTAGATCATCGCGTTGTGCGCCGTGCAGCCGCCGAGGGTCGCGGCGCGCGGGTACAGCACGCCGGCGCCGGCGCGGTACTTCGGGTCGCGCGCCTGGCGCGCCTCGCTGCCGTAGTGGCGCACTTGGAAGTCCCAGCTCATCGCCGGGTTCTCGCAGGCGTAGGCATGGAAGGCCGGAACGTCGTAGTCATCCGGCATCCGCGCCGCGTCGCCGGCGCGCGCATCGCCACCGGCCTCGATGAGGAAGACGCGCGCCCCCGCCTCGACCAGACGCGCGGCGAGCGTGCCGCCGCCAGCGCCCGAGCCGACGATGACGTAGTCCCACGCGAGTCCCTCGGGCCCTGGTGCCATGGGGCGTGCGCGCCGCCTCAGAAGGTCTTCAGGAAGGCGATCAGGGCGCGCTTGTCTTGATCGCTCAGCTCGGGCTCGGTGCCGAACGCCTTTTCGTCGGCGCTCAGCCCGTCCTGCCGGTTGAACTCGGCGGTGCCGAAGTAGTGGCCGCGGTTGACGACGAAGTCCTTGCACTTGCTCAGCGCCATCATCGGCGCCTTGAGGTTGGCGAAGCGCTGGCGCAGCTCGGCATCGCTCGCGCCGGCCGGCGCAGTGGCGAGGTCGAGCTTGAGCTTGACCAGAAACTCGCTGATCTTGGCGACGTGCGCGGCCTTGTCGCCGAGATCGTCGCTTTCGGCGCGCAGCTTGAGGTTCGAGAGCAGGCCGACCGGGATACCCTTCGGGATCGGGCCGAGGACGATGTCTTCTCCGCCGCCCACAAGCCAGGGCAGCCAGCGATGCAGGGTGCCCTGCAACGGCTGCATCGCCTCCGGCACGTAGCCGCTCGGAACGGTGACGTGGCTCTGCTCGGTCGTTCGATCGATCGTTCCCGGCACCTTCGCGCCGAGCTCCGAGTCGCGCTCGCGCTTTTCCGGCCAGAGCATCTGCTCGATCGAAGCGTCGAAGACCTTCATGCGGGCGGCGACCGACGGGTCGGTGTCGAACGGGCCGACGGTGTTGTTGAGCAGGAAGGGCGCCGTCGACCACAGGCCGATCAGCGACGGCACGCGCGTGTAGCCGCGCCCGCCGGCCGGCATCTGGTACGGCATCGGCTCGCCCGTGAACGGGTCGTACAGCGTCACCGTGCCGACCGAGGGCAGCTGCTTGTACGACTGCGACGAGAAGTTGTCCCAGATGTTGCCGGCGAGCGCGTTCGTTGCCAGCGGGCTGCAGGCGTTGGTACGCAGCAGCGTCACCGGGACGCGGGCGTCGCTGGAAAGGTAGTTGTCGTCGAGGAAGTCGGGCGCCTGCACGACCTTTCTCATCTGCGCCTTGAACTCCTCGGTCTGGGTGCGCTTCCAGTAGGCCTTGAAGCAGTCCAGATAGCCCGCCCCTTGGCACGACGCCGGGTACGGCGCCGGCGGCGGCGGCGCCTTGCTCGAGTGGCAGCGCGCGCAGGTGTCGGCGAAGACGACCTTGCCGCGCTCGACGGTCGCCGCGTCTTCGCTCTGGTACTGCTTGCCGCCGGGCGCGTCTTTCAGGCGGTCGGGCTGCGCTGCCTTCAGGAAGAAGAGCGCCGTGGCCGGCGTTCCTGCCTCGGTCGCCTGCCAGTAGCCCGAGTTCTTCTGCGCGTCGGCGATCTTGATCGGCGAGATGTCCTTGCCGCCGACCACCGGGTTGAAGTGCAGCAGCCACTCCTCGCTGAAGAGGCCGATGTTGAGATAGACCCGGTTCAGCGCCCCGAGCAGGCCGACCGAGTCGGCACCGTCCTTCAGGACGTGCATCGTGCGCACGGTGTCGGGCTTCGTGAAGTAGTCGGTCAACGGGCCGCTGCTGACATAGTCGTTGAGCTGCTTGTTGTCGAGCTCGCCGCCGCCGAGCTTCTCGGTGCCGATGCGAGTGGCCATTCCCAGGCGTGCCATGAACGAATACACGGCGTTCATCGTGCGCGGGTTGTTGATGCCGTCGGTCGAGACCAGCGAGGTGTCCATGCTTCCCGGGCGGTAGGTGTGGGCGAGCTGGTACATGTAGTTCTTGCGCCCCTCGGGCTTGTTCGAGTTGTAGATGAAGAGCCGGTCGACCCACATGTACTGCGCGCCCACCGACGAGCTGAGATTCGCGTAGGCCGGATGCGCCGGATCGGCGGGAGGATTCACGGGGCTCGGCCCGACGTGGCAGAAGCCGCACGACATGCCCACCCGGTACGGGCGGACCAGGTCCCTGCGGTTGTAGTAACTCGGGTCGGTGTAGTAGCGCTCGGGGTCCCACGCCTTGGCGGCCTTTTCGTCGAAGGCCGGGTTGGGAAACAGGCGCAGGCCGACGATGCCGCTGGCGTAGCCGTAGAACGAGCCGACCGGCAGCGTCGTGCCGTCGCCGAGCGGCTTGCCGCGCGCACCGACCGCGACGCCGGGGTACTTCGTCTCGTCCTCGAACGGATCGGCGGCGCAGCCCTTGGAGCGCACGTCGACCCAGAGGCCGCGCCGGTTCGGGTCGGCCGCCTTCGCGCCCTCGAAGCACGGCTCGTTGACGAGGCCGAAGTAGCTCCAGCGCGAGTCGCGCGTGTAGCCGAGCGACGGGTGCGTGCTCACGACCTTGAGCAGGTCGAAGGCGCCGAAGGTGTAGCCGCTCATGCTGTCCCAGAAGCGGTCGTTGCCGCCGCTCCAGACCAGCCACATGTTGCGGCCGGCGATCTCCGCCGGCTCGAGCTTGACGGCGCCGTCCATGTCGTGGAAGTAGTCGTCGGCGGAATGCTTGAACGATGCGCCGTCGCGGCCGACCTGCTTGGCCTCGTCGAGGACCGCGCCGGGTTGCGGCCCTTTGGAACAGCCCGTGAGGAGCAGGGCGGCGAACAACAACCACGCTGTCGCGCAACAACGCTGCAGGATCATCTGTGAACCCTCTCGTGCTTCGTGTCGGGAAGAATGCCCACAAGCGGCGCGAAGCGCAAGCCACTCGAAAGAAGGGCGCACCAGGAGGGCGGGCCCGGAGGCGTCCTCATCGCCGCCGCAGGTACATCGGGTTGGGCGCGACGTAGGCCGTGACCTTGCGATCCAGCATCGAGGGCGGCGCGACGCGGGCGAGGTCGAAACTGCTGCGCTGGCCGTTGAAGTTCCAGACGAAGCTCTTGTTGCCGACTTCGAAGCGGATGACCTCGCCGCCGGTGACGTTCACATAGCTCGTCTCGGGCTTGATGACGATCGTTCGCGTGACCATCGACGCCGCGCCCGGGCCGCCCAACAGATCGAGGCCGGGGTCGCGCCGTGCCAGCGCGACATCAGGCGCTGGCGATTCCGCTGCCGCCGGTGCGGGTGCCGCCAGTGCGGGTGCCGGCGCGGGAGCGACCGCATGGGAGTCCACCAGCACGCTTCGGCTCGCAAGCGGACCGTTGTTCGTCGCCGACGGTTCGCGCGCCGGTGCAGGTGCCGGTGGCAATGCGGGAGTCGCTGCCGGAGCCTTGGCGACGGCGCGCTTCGCAACGCTCGCCTCGACGCGAGCCGGCGCCGGCCCCGGCGCGAGCGACGGCGTGGCCGCCGGTGCGACCAGGGGCGAGGGGGCGGGCGCCGCCAGAGGCTCGGAAGCACGCGCGACAAGAGGAGGCGGAGCCGGTGCGACCGCGACAAGAGGAGACGGAGCCGGTGCGACCGTGACAAGAGGAGGCGGAGCCGGTGCGACCAGAGGAGCGGGGGCCGGGGCGATCGCTGCCACCGCCGATCCTGGCGCCGACGCCGCGGCCAGCCGAGTTGCCGGCGCGGCGGTGTCCTTCGTGTCGTCGCCTTCGGGTGTCGGCCGATTCCAGACCGCGTATCCGATCGCGCCGAGCGTGATCGTTGCCAGCGGCACGATCACCCAGGACCGCGGCCGGCCTGCCGGCGGGGCGGTGTGCGGCGAGGGTGATGGGGCTGACGTCGGCCCGGACGGATCGACGTAGCGCCTCAGCGCCGCGATCAGCAGCTCGACGTCGGAGTCCCAGCGCGCATGCGTCAGCTCGACGCTGTTGCGAAAGGCGAGATCCTTCAGGTCGTCCGGCAGTTGCTCGGCGCGCGGCATCTCCGCTTGCTGCACGAGCACGGGAATGACCGGGATGTCGCGCTTCAGCGCGCTCGCCGTCTCGAGCCGGACGAAATCGTGCGGGTCGTTCAGGCGCTGCTTGCCCTTCTCGTCGGCGACGCTCAGCCAGGCCTTGCCGATCACCGCGAGGAGGACGCCGCAGGAGGCGACCTGCTGCTCGATCACGCGCCGAAAGTCGCGGCCGGGCTCGATGCCGGCGACGTCCATGAACACGGAGTCCTTGCCGAAGCGCTCGCACAGGTCCTGGAACAGGCGCCCGGCGTAGCCCTCGGTGTCGTCCCGCCGATAGCTGATGAAGATCGCGCGCATCGATACCTCTGGCGCAGACGGCTGCGTTCGCAGTGCGTTGTTCGCGCATTGTGCGACGGGGCAGTTCGCGCCAGGCAGGACTCGCGCTGTGGCCGCGGCGACTTGTCGGCCTGCAACTTCACACTCACGTCCTGCAGAATGCGCAGATGAACGTGCGTGCACGACTCTCGCGGCCGGAATGATGACGGCGCACGACGTCATCGTCATCGGCGCCGGCGTCATCGGCACGTCGATCGCCTACCACCTCGCCGCCTTCGGCGCGCGCAACGTCGTCGTCCTCGACCGCGGCCTCGTCGGCTCCGGCACCTCGTCGCAGTCGAGCGGGATCCTGCGCACGCACTACTCTGTGCCCGAGAACGTCGAGCTGGCGCGCCGCTCGTGGCAAGTCTTCGACTCGTTCGCCGCCTACCTCGACGACGACGAGGCGTCGGCTGGCCTGGTCAAGTGCGGCTATCTGATCGCCGCGCCGGAAGGGCCGAAGCTGGCGCCGCTGCGCGACGCGCTCGCCGCCCAGCAGGCACAAGGGATCGCCGTTCAACTGCTGTCCGCGCAGGAAGCGGCGTTGCGGCTGCCGATCTGCCGCTTCGACGATGCCGCACTGATCGGCTTCGAGCCCGAGGCCGGCTTCGCCGACGCCTATCTCGTCGCGACCGGTTTCGCGCGTGCGGCGCGGCGCCGCGGCGTGAGGATCGTCGAAGGTGTCGAGGTCGAACGCCTGGTGCTGGAAGGCGGCCGCGTCGTCGGCGTCGACACCTCGCGGGGACGCCTTGCGGGTGCGACCGTCGTCAGCGCGCAGAACATCTGGGCACGGGATATCGAGCGCTGGACCGGCATCGAGACGCCGGTGCGCGCCGAGCGGCACGGCGTCCTCGCCCTCGCGGGGCCCGAGCCGTACACGTTCGCGATGCCGGTCTACAAGGACCTCGGCTCGCCCGGCATGCTCTACTGCCGCAGCTACGGCGGCGCGCAGATGCTGGTGAGCGAGGGCGGCGCCGGCGAGACGCTTGCGGTGCCCGACAACGAGCAGGGCGAGATCCCGGTCGACGACATGCTGCGCGTTGGCGTGCAGGTCGCCGAGCGCTTC